>Ga0247837_1000785_pt1 | contig 68513 bp, 53 predicted proteins | sample LaCtaG_2_FD_187115 | JGI IMG/M metagenome (GOLD analysis project Ga0247837, IMG submission 187115) | Freshwater microbial communities from meromictic Lake La Cruz, Castile-La Mancha, Spain - LaCruzMarch2015_14.5m | ecosystem: Environmental > Aquatic > Freshwater > Lake | place: Spain: Castile-La... | reverse complement strand
GCAAAAATCTACCTGAACATGAAACCTTGACCTGACGCTATTGCACAACAACCCAACAGCCAAAATCGAAATTTACAGAATAGATGTTGCTTTATCAGAATGCGCTGGCGTCAGTCCCTTCTGCAGAATCACTGTCTTCCCCTGGTCAGATAGTTCGCTCAGGCCGCCGTAATCCGGCGCCATTGCCGAGTTTCGAAGACACGGAGTTAGACCAGCACCAAACCCCACTAAGTGGCACCCAATACGGCGATTTGAATTGAAGCTTCGAAGCCCAAAGGTGCCGGGCAGCGTCCGACGAGCGATAACAAGGGGTGAACGCCCAGGCATCTGCTGCCATTGCACTTTTTCAGGCCGCGCTATTGGCCGCCAAGCCTTTCAGGATCTTTTGTTCTGCCAAGGCTAGGGGCTCCGCTTGTCCGGACAGCACCAACGTGTCACCGCCTCGCAAAACTGTGTTGTCTGTTGCGGCACTGACTTTCCCGTCACTGTGTCGAAGACTCACAATGCGAACCCCCATCGACTGCAAGGCAAAAACGCTCAAAGGGTGTTGCGTTGCCCCGCCACGTGCGGGGATGGTGACAGACCCCAAGCGCTCATGCTGCAGTTCATCTACTGAATTGTCGTCCGCGCCGTGAAAAAAACCACGAAGCAAGTTGTACCTGGCATCCCGCTGATCCTGCACTATGCGAATCACGCGTCGCATGGGCACGCCGACCAATGCCAAGGCATGGCTGGCCAGCATCAGTGAACCTTCTATAGCTTCAGGAACAACCTCTGCTGCGCCCGCCTCTCGTAGTACTTCCAAATTATGGTCATCCTGTGTTCTGACAATCACAGGAACCTGGGGTGCATGCGATCGGACGTGTCCAAGCACCTTGAGTGCACCAGGGCAGTCAAGGTAGGTAATGACCACTGCACTAGATCGGGCCAGTCCGGCAGCCATCAGCGCCTGAAGTCGGGACGCATCTCCAAACACAACCGAGTCCCCTGCCGAAGACGCCTTTTGAACACGGTCCGGGTCAAGGTCCAGTGCCATATAGAGGATGCCCTCGCGTTCAAGCATGCGCGCGAGATTTTGTCCGCAGCGACCATAGCCGCAGATGATGACGTGCCGGTTGGCACCGATGGATTTGCGGGCAATATTTGTCATCTGTAAGGACTGCTGCAACCAATCGCTAGACACCAGTTTCATCACTATACGGTTGCTGTACATCACCACAAAGGGCGTGGCTAGCATTGACAGCACCATGCTTGCAAGAATTGGATTCAACAACGAAGGTGGAACCAGCGCGTTCGCTTGGGCCAATGTCAACAGTACAAATCCAAACTCCCCTGCCTGCGCCAAATAAAGCCCCGTTCGCAGCGCTACGCCAGAAGTCGCCCCCAAGAGTTTGGAGAGGCCTGCCACCAGCAGCGCCTTGCACAACGTGGGTACAACCAACAACAGCAGCACCAAAGGCCAGCGTGCTAATACCAGTCGCCAGTCCAGCAGCATCCCGATACTAATGAAAAACAGGCCAAGCAGCACATCGTGAAATGGACGGATATCGGTCTCAACCTGGTGTTTGTATTCGGTCTCAGAAATCAGCATGCCGGCAATGAAGGCACCAAGTGCCAAGCTGAGACCTGCCAGCTCTGTCAACCAAGCCAAACCTAGGGTGACGAACAGCAAGTTCAACACAAACAGCTCTTCGCTCTTGCGGCGCGCGACCACCGTCAGCCAACGACGCATCACATGTTGCCCACCTACTAGCAGCACGGTTACCAACACCGTTGCTTTCAGCGCAGCTAGCCCAAGAGCTGTGACCAATTGTTCAGCAGGGGCACCCAGGGCAGGAATAAGCACCAACAGCGGCACGACAGCCAAGTCTTGAAATAACAAAACACCCATGACGCGTTTACCATGTGCTGACTCAATCTCCAATCGCTCAGCCATCAGCTTCACCACAATTGCGGTGCTGCTCATCGTCAGTGCACAGGCCAATGCCAATGCGGATTGCCAAGACATACTCCACATCGACGGTAACCAAGCCGCGAGCGCAAGCGTCACCAGTGTGGCGCCCGACATGGTCACGACCACCTGAAGGAACCCCAGCCCGAAAACATGGCGACGCATTGCACGAAGCTTGGACAGGTTGAACTCCAAACCAATAACAAACATCAGAAAGACGACCCCAAACTCGCCCAGATGTCGCACGCCAGCCGCGTCTTGCGACAGTGCCAGCGCGTTGGGTCCAATGACCACGCCAACCGCCAAATAGCCCAACATTGGCGGCAGCTTCAGCGAACGGCACAGCACTACGCCCAACACTGCGGCTAAAAGATAGAGGAGTGTGATTTCCAGTCCAGACATGACTCGATAGTAGCAACAGATGGTGCGGTCTATAAAATAGCGTCATGACCGAACTTGTACAGCAAACTCCTGAAGCGCAGGCGCGGCGCGCGATCACTCTCGCCAAAGAAACCTTTGACATTGAAGCCGCGGCCATTCTCGGATTAAGAGACCGCATTGGACCCGAGTTCACTCAGGTTGTGGCCACGGTACTTTCCCTGAAGGGCAGGGTGGTGGTGATGGGCATGGGGAAAAGTGGACATATCGGTCGAAAAATTGCGGCGACCTTGGCTTCGACTGGAACCCCGGCTTTGTTCGTGCACCCTGCAGAAGCAAGCCATGGGGATTTGGGAATGATTACGGCAGAGGACTTGGTCCTTGTGATCTCCAATAGTGGTGAGTCGCAGGAATTCGCAGCGATCCTTCCCGTGCTTAAACGACTGGGGACCTTGGTGGTTGCGATGACGGGTAACCCCAACTCATCAATGGCACGCCACGCCGCCTTGCGCTTGGACAGCGGAGTGAGCAAAGAAGCTTGCCCCCTGAATCTGGCACCTACAGCGAGCACCACCGCGCAATTGGCGATGGGCGATGCGTTGGCAGTGGCCTTGCTGGATGCGCGGGGCTTTCGCGCGGAAGACTTCGCCCGCTCGCACCCCGGTGGTGCATTGGGACGAAAACTGCTAACCTTTGTGAGCGACGTCATGGTTGGTGGTGACGCAGTTCCCAAAGTGTCGCCCGACGCCAGCTTCAGTACCTTGATGCGGGAAATGAGTGCCAAAGGGTTGGGCGCGACCGCCATCGTCGACGATAGCAACCACATCCTTGGGATCTTCACGGATGGGGACCTACGTCGCCTGGTCGAGCAAGGGTCTGATTTGAGAGCCAAGACCGCGAAAGAGGTCATGCACCAATCACCCTGCACGCTCAACGCGCAATCTCTGGCGGTAGACGCTGCCGATTTAATGGAGCGCTTGCGCATTACCAGCGTGCTGGTAGTGGATGACTCCAACCAACTGTGTGGCGTGATCCATGTTGGCGGGTTGCTGCGCGCGAAGGTTATCTGATGAAGCCTGTTCTGAATTTTCCTGTGGACCTGCTGCTCAAGGCGCAGGACATCAAGGTCGCTTTTTTTGATGTCGATGGTGTACTCACCGACGGAGGACTTTTGTTCTCCGATACGGGCGAGACCCTTAAGCGCTTCAATACTCTGGATGGTCACGGACTGAAAATGCTGCAAAAAGCGGGCATTGTCCCAGTCATCATTACGGGACGCGACTCGCAGCCACTGCGGACTCGCCTGCAAGCGCTGGGGATTCAGCATGCGCATTTTGGCACCGAAGATAAGCGCCCTGCCGCCGAACAAACGCTGGAGACATTGGGTTTGGCTTGGACGGACGCTGCAGCCATGGGTGACGACTGGCCAGACTTACCCGTGATGCGTCAATGCGCTTTTGCCTGCGCACCCGTCAACGCGCATGCCGAAGTGGTGGCTGCGGCCCATTACGTGACAAAGCTCAGGGGGGGAGATGGTGCCGCCCGTGAATTCTGTGACGTTCTCTTGGTGGCCAGCGGACGCTACGCCTCTTTGCTCAATGCGTACGCCTAACCATGTCCTATCGCCGAAAAGTGTGGGAAGGATTCTTGTTGTACCTGCCGATGGTGGTCATGGGGCTGCTGGCCCTGGGCACCTATTGGCTGGTTCGCAGCGCGCCTGAGGCCCCAGGAACGGCGGTCGAACGCCTCGCAAGACACGAGCCGGACTACTTCATGCATGGATTCTCCGTCAGAACATTTGACGGGAGTGGCCGTCTGCGCACGGAAGTCCAAGGCGAAAAAGCCCGCCACTATCCGGATACCCAGTGGATGGAGATTGACAACATAAACATTCGCTCAATTGCCGCCAATGGTCGGGTCACCACTGCAACAGCGAACCGGGGTTTGACCAATGAGGACAATTCGGAAGTTCAACTGCTGGGCAATGCTGTCGTGGTGCGCGAGACGGAGTTGGGAACTCGGCCCAACGCGGCGCCCCGAATGGAGTACCGCGGTGAGTTTTTGCATGCCTTCATGTCCACCGAAAAAATCAAATCCCACAAAGCAGTGGAATTGCTGCGGGGAAATGATCGCTTCACCGCCGAGTCTTTGGACTTCGACAATGTCGAGCAGGTGCTTGAACTACATGGTCGGGTGCGGGGAATTCTCGTTCCGACGAAAAGACAGTAGAAGGAGCAGACCATGGCGAAGCTGATCTTCATCACCGGAGCATCCAGCGGACTCGGGCAAGCTCTGGCTTGGCAGTTCTATCAGGCCGGATATTGCCTCGCCCTGGTCGCCAGGCGCACGCACGAAATTCAGGCTTGGGCGGACCGATGTGGATTGAATCCGCAGCGTTACCAGATTTATGGCGCCGATGTGGCAGCCATTGACAGCATTGTGGCTGCGGGTCAGGAGTGTTTGCTGCAGCAAGGCGTCCCGGATGTGGTGTTGGCCTGTGCCGGAGTCAGCTTTGGCGTAGACACCGCGCAGCGTGTTGATCTGGATGTCATTGCCAGAACCTTCGCCGTCAACAACATAGGAACTGCCGCCACCTTCAATCCGTTTGTAGGCCCCATGGTGCAGCGTGGATCGGGTGTGTTGGTTGGCGTTGGCAGCGTCAACGGGATCCGGGGCTTTGCAGGGCATGGCGCCAATTGTCCGAGCAAAGCGGCGATGATCAGTTACTGCGAGTGCCTGCGTGGAGAATTGCGCGGTTCAGGGGTGAAGGTGGTGACCTTGTGCCCCGGCTACATTGATACGCCCTTGACCCGGAATAACCACTACTCCATGCCATTTTTGATGCGTCCGGAGGACTTCGCCAAGAAGGCGTTCAAGGCGATTGAGTCAGGCGCCAGCTACCGCGTCATTCCATGGCAGATGGGGGTGGTCGCCAAGCTCCTGCGTGTGTTGCCCAATGGGCTATTTGACCGACTGTTTGCGGGGCGTCCCCGAAAGCCTCGCAGCCCAGACACCTGAGCCCATTCGCTGCACGGCGCTTGGTAGCGGGGCCTGGTCTTGAAATGCAAAAAGGGCCACAAGGGCCCTTTTATTATCGGTCGGCTTAGAGCCGGTCGAATGCTTAGTAGCTGCTACGGCCACCGCCGTAACCACCACCGCCGCCGCCGCCGCTACGGCCACCACCGCCGCCGCCGCCAGCGCCGCCGCCGTATCCGCCGCCACCGCTACGGCCGCCGCCAGCACCGCCGCCGTATCCGCCGCCGTATCCGCCGCCGCCGCCAGCACCGCCACCAAAGCCGCCGCCGCCAGTGCGGGGAGGACGAGCCTCCATTGGCCGTGCTTCGTTAACCACCAAACCGCGGCCACCGAATTGTTGACCATTCATGCCGTTGATAGCCGCTTGTGCTTCAGCATCGCTGCCCATTTCCACAAAGCCGAAGCCTTTAGAACGGCCGGTGTCACGTTCCATCATGACTTTGGCGCTGGAAACGGAGCCGTGAGCCGCAAATGCTTGCTGCAGATCTTCGTCACGGAAAGAATAGGGCAGGTTGCCCACGTAAAGTTTGTTGCCCATGAAAGGACTCCTCAAAATAACTCAAAACGCGACGATAGAGTCCAAACCGCAATCAACAAACCAATGAAGAATTAAAGCAGACGCGAAACTGACTAACCACCGCAAACTTGCATCACCGAAACGCCGGCAATACCACACAATTATGCTCCAATTTGGAAATGGTTTCCAAATAATTTTTAAACGACCACTTAGCGATCGTCGCGGTCCTCACTCCCTGTGTAATTGCGCCATTGCTGCATGCTGTTGCGCAAGGTCATTATCTGGCGTTCAAATTTGGGACAAGTCTCACAAATCACCAGGTGCAGGCGCAGCGCCAGACGGTCAGTGAAACTGAGGGCGCGGTCCTCTCGGGCCACCAAGTTAGCGGCGACTTCGCGGCAAGTTCGTATCAATGGAATCATGGGTTGCCCGTCTTCATAAACCAATTGAGTTCTAGGCACTCACGCAGTCGCAACCGTGCGCGGTGCAGCTGCACATACAAGTTAGTCGGCGTCAGCCCCAATTCCTTACATATATCCTCGCTGGACAATTCCAGCCATTCCCGCATCAGAAACAACCGACCTTGGGCGGCGGGCAAATGGGTAGTGCAGGCCTCCAGCACTTCAAAGAACTGCCGGCTGCAAGCCTGCTGCTCCGGGTCACCCCAGTCGGCAGGCGCCTCGGTGAAGTGCCCGTCGCCCTTGAACCCGAGGTACTCCAGCGGATCCTCCTGAGCGTCAGCGGAGGTGTCCAAGCCACTGATTTCGCGGCTGTGGTGGCGCATGGCGTCAATGACTTTGTGTTTGAGAATGCCGACCAGCCAGGTTTTGAGCTGTGAGCGATTATCGAACGACTGGGGCTTGGCCAGCGCCGCCAGCACCGTCTCGGACACCGCATCTTCCGCCCAGGCGTCGTTGCGCAGTTGCAGGCGGGCAAACTTCATCAGGTAATCGCGCAGTTCAACGATCTGTTGTTCGAAGCTAAGCATTGAGCAATACCCGTGTCATAGGAAACATATAGTGTACGGAGCGGGTTGATCGCGAAGAGAAAACCTGGGGGATCAAAAAATATTTTCAAATAACGGTAAGAATGTCGCCGGTCCGCTGACTAAACGTTAACCAGCTGAGCCGTGTGTATGCAACCTTTGCGCACAGACCTCACTGGTTGAACACTATCCTTTCCAACTTTGGAGTAATACTCAAATGAACCAACGTGCAATGATCGCCGCTACTGCAGCTACCCTGATGTCCCTGACCCTGATGGCCACCCCGGTGGTCGCGCAGGAAAAAGAAAAATGCTTTGGCATTGCAAAAGCCGGTCAAAACGACTGCGCCAGCGTGTCTGGCACCCATTCTTGTGCAGGCCAATCCAAGGTGGATATGGACAAAACAGAATGGAAATACGTGGCCAAGGGCACCTGCAAAGACATGAAGGGCCTGACCCTGGACGAAGCCAAGAAGATGAAGAGCTAATGAGCGCAATGCCTGCCGCCAGTGTTCCGGTGGTGGGCATTGGCTGGCGCCAGCCGCATTACGCGCAGGTGCTTGAACGCAAACCCGCCATTGATTTCTTGGAAGTGCATTCCGAAAACTTCTTTGGCGAAGGCGGTGCCGCCCTGGCGGTGCTGGAGCAGGGTCGTGCGCACTACCCCCTCAGTCTGCACGGCGTGGGCCTGTCGTTGGGCTCGGCCGTCGGATTGGATGCTTGGCATCTGGACCAGCTGGACCGGTTGGTGGAGCGAATGGATCCGGTGCGGGTCAGCGACCACGCTGCCTTTGCCCGCGGGCGTTTTCAGGCCACTACCGTTCATGCGGCCGATCTGTTGCCCCTGCCCTTCAGCAGCGAGGCGCTGGATGTTTTGTGTGCCAATGTGGACCGGGTGCAAGACCGGCTGCAACGCCCGTTCATGGTGGAAAACCTGTCGGCCTACCTGACTTGGAGCGTGCCACACGGTGAGCGCGTTTGGGCGGAGCCTGCGTTCCTCTGCGAACTGGTGCGGCGCACCGGCTGCACGCTGCTGGTGGACGTGAACAATATATATGTCAACGCGCTGAATGCGTCGCGCACGGATCACGCGCTCGACCCTGTGCAGAATTGCCGGGACTGGCTGGACGCCTTGCCGACCGGCTGCATTGGAGAAATCCATCTGGCCGGGCACTGCCATGTCAGCGATGCGCATGGCGACATCGTGATTGATGACCATGGCAGCCGGGTATGTGATGCGGTCTGGTCCTTGTACCGCCATGCCTGCCGGCGCTTTGGCGGCGTGCCGACCCTGATCGAGTGGGACACGGACATTCCTGAATTAGATGTACTGCTGGACGAGGCCGCCCGCGCCCGTTCCGTGGGCGCAGAGTGTCAAAGCGAGGGGCCCGTATGACCGGTTTGGCGCAGCAGCAGCAGGCACTGCTGGATGCGCTGTTTTCAGGGTCGAACCTGAATGCTACTAAAACAATAGCTGCTTGCGCAATAGATACGGGGGCTAGAGGGCTAAAAGCCTATAAATCCAATGGCCATGCGCTGGCGCAACGCGCCCTGGCCGCCGCCTACCCCGTGGTGGGCCAACTCTTGGGAGATGAGAGTTTTGGTGAGCTGGCCCGCGCCTTGTGGCATGCCCATCCCCCTGTGCGTGGCGATGTGGCGCAGTGGGGGGCGGCACTGGCGGAATTTTTACGCGCCAGTCCGCAGCTCCAGGACGAGCCCTATTTGCATGATGTGGCGATACTTGAATGGGCGCTGCACCGGTGCGCCACTGCCGCGAATAGGGCTGCTGACCTGGCCACGTTGGCGCTGCTGACCACACACGATCCTGACCATGTGCGCCTGGTGTTGGCCCCTGGTTGTGTCGTCGCGCAAAGCCAATGGCCGGTGGTCAGCATTCTGAATGCACACCTGGAGCAGGTGCCCACCTTTGCGGCAGTCGGCCAGCAGTTGCGCGACGCGGTGGCGCAAGACGCCGTCGTGTGGCGCGCAGGGCTGCGGCCCCGTGTGCGCGAGGCGGCACCCGGCGAAGCGCAATTTCTGCAGGCCTTGTTGCAGGGTAAGCCGCTGGGGCCCGCACTGGACGTGGCGGGCATGCTGGACTTCGGCACTTGGTTGCCAATGGCCGTAGCGAGTGGCTTGCTGCTTTCGGTGGTGGTCGATGAACCAGAGTCCGAAACCTCCGGCCTGGGCGTGCGCTCTTGATTCCAACTCCCTTTCCAAACGTTAAACCCATGACTACCCCAACCCAATTACCCGTTCGTCCCTCCACCCTTGGCCTGAGAGCACACGTTCAGCGGGCATGGGGTTGGCTCGACTCGGTTCTGGACGCGCTTCAAGCCCCGGCCAGCCTGTTGGCGCGCCTGTATGTGGCACAGGCGTTTTTCGCCTCCGGCCTGACTAAGTTGAGCGACTGGGGCACCACGGTGGCCCTGTTCACGGATGAGTACGCCGTTCCGCTGCTGTCGCCGCAGGCGGCGGCGATTATGGGCACCACCGGAGAATTGGTGTTGCCCGTGTTGCTGGTGTTGGGCCTGGTCGGGCGTTTCGCCGCACTGGGTTTGTCCGTGGTCAACGCGGTGGCGGTCGTGTCACTCTCCGAGATCGCCCCCGCGGCTTTACAGCAACACATCACCTGGGGTGTGTTGTTGGCCATGTTGGCGATTTATGGCGTTGGTCGATGGTCTGTCGACACGCCTTTGCGCGCGAGGCTGGCCGCGCCCGAGGCTTAGGAGGGGCACTTAACGGGGGAGATCGGCAGCTCCCTGCGGGACGCTGGTGGTCACACGGTGCGATACTGGGTTCCATGAGCATTGAATTTCCAATGGACGCGAAAGTGCGTTTTACCCAGCAGCGCTTGGCGATCTTGACACCACGCGACCGCCAGGGTTTGGCCGGTCGCATTGGCGTGGTTCAAACGGATGGCCATCTGGTTCGCAAACCCACGGTGTATTTCGCGGCAGAGGGCACCAAGGTGGAGCTCCGCCTGTTTCGCGTGGACCCGCGCCATCTTGAACTGGTCGAAAGTCCAGCCGCCGCAGCGGCTGAGCCCGAGTCGGTGCCCCGCCTGGACGGTGGCGCATCGCAGCCCGACCTCCCCGCTGCTGCGGCGGATCTACCGGCATCTGCCCCAGACGGTGGCGGCAATCTGTCCCAAAGTGACATGGACAATTTTTTTGATTGAGACGGCGGCCCCTGACTGACCCGACGCAGCTTGCGTGCGTTATGTCATGTGCTGTTAGCGCCGCACGGTTGTCTAAACCCAGCGAGGGTGATGCGGGTTCAGTGCGGATCGACTCAGCGATGCATATCGACATGGTTTAGTCACAAAAACTTCATGTCATTAGGACACCATTTTTTTGCAAACGATATAAACTATATATCTCGTTTATTAATTTTGGTAAACGCACCCACGCTTCAGCCGAGATAGCCGTTTCAGACCGCTGCCGGCGGCATTAGACGGGGTGCAACTGCAGCGCGATATCCCGTGCATACTAATGAGGAGGGTTGCCCCGTGAATTCTGATACTTTGACCTGGTGGTCGCTACTTTGTGGTGTTAGCGCCATCAACGTGCTGGTGTGGCTGCGTTCCGCATGGGCGCTGCACAACCAGTCAGACGGGATTCCAAGCCACCAGTGGCCCGAGGTTAAATGGCACATGGTGCTGTCAGCCGGGTACGTCATTGGCTGCGGCTACCGCTGCGTGTTCCCCGTGTACGACGTGCAGCGGATTGTCATGTTTGACTCCTGGTTGTCCAGTGTCATTGTGGGGCGGTCTGTGGCAACTGTGGCCGAGCTGTGCTTTGCCGCGCAGTGGGCACTGTTGCTGCGCAGCGTGGCGCAATCCTGCGGCAGTGCGCCGGCTTTTCAGGTCTCACGCCTGATATTCCCCATGATTGTGGTGGCTGAGGTCTGTTCCTGGTACGCCGTGCTGACCACCTCCAATTTGGGCCATGTGCTGGAGGAATCACTCTGGGGCCTGAGCGCGGCCTTGCTGGTTGGCAGCTTTGTGCTCGTTTGGCCCCGCTGCAATCGGGCCATCCGTCCAATCCTGCTGATTGCAGGTGCCATAGGGCTGCCCTACGTGGTCTATATGTTCAAGGTGGATGTGCCGATGTATTGGGCGCGCTGGGTGTTTGACGAAGGTCGTGGGCACCAGTACCTCAGCATCGCGCAGGGCGTGGCGGATGCGTCCGGCCGTTGGATTGTTTCCCACAACTGGAAGGACTGGGAGTCCGAAGTCGTTTGGATGTCTATTTACTTCAGTGTTGCCGTGTGGCTCAGCATCGGGCTGATGCATTTCGCTGGTACCTCTGCCGGTTCGGGTCGGCAATCGCTCATTGCTCAAAACGTTGCGCGCCCGCTTCGCCGCAAAGCCCTGTCAAAAAATCCTTTGCCAAGCTGATCGGCAATGGCCATCCATTGACATCAGCGCTGCGGTTTTTCGCGGGCACGGGGGTAGTCAGCACAGGCCCAGTTGGTCAGTAGATTTTCACGAGACGAGAATATGGCCATGTGCAGTCACTACCAAGGGCTCAAAGAACAGGAGCATTACCGAAAGCATTTCGGGGTCATGCCGCCGCCAGAGCCGGGTAAGCACGACCTGTGGCCGGGCTACCTCGGTAGCTTCATTCGCCGGCATCCCCACGCGGACGTCGGGGACGAGGCAGTGCGACCGCTGGAAGCACTGAACGGCCTATTCGGCCTGGTGCCGCATTGGTCGACCGACACCAAGATCACCAAACACACCTACAACGCGCGCTCAGAGACCGTGTGCGAGAAGCCCAGCTTTCGGGATGCCTGGAAGTGGGCGCAGCACTGCATCATCCCGGCCGAGGCGTTCTTCGAGCCAGACTGGCGCAGTGGCAAGGCTGTGCCAACCCGCATTGCCCGCGCCGATGGTCGGCCCATCGGAATTGCCGGGCTGTGGTCGTGCTGGAAATCAGACAAAGGGGATGTATTGAGCTACACCATGCTAACCATCAATGCCGATGCGCATGACCTGATGAACCATTTCCACAAACCGACCGATGAAAAGCGCATGGTGGTCATCCTGCCGCCCGAACAGTACCAGGAGTGGCTGACCGCGCCCGTGGAGCGCAGCATGGAATTTATGCGGCCTTATCCAGCCTCGGCCTTGCAGGCCACAGCGCCCGAATCCATCCAAGGATCATTTTTGTGATGCGCCAGTTTTCAGTTCTGTTTGTCTGCATGGGCAATATCTGCCGTAGTCCCACCGCCCACGGCGTGTTTCAGCACAAGGTCACGGCGCTGGGCCTGTCGCGTGCCGTGACTGTGGATTCAGCAGGCACCCATGACTACCACCCCGGCAGTGCACCGGACAAGCGCTCACAGGCGCATGCAGCCAAACGTGGTTACGACCTGTCGGGCCAGCGTGCCCGCCAGATTGGGGCCAAGGACTTTGGCAAGTTTGACTTGATCTTGGTGATGGATTACGACAACCTGGAGCTGGTGCAAAAGAAATGTCCGCCTGAGAGCCAACACAAGGTGCGTTTGTTAACCGAGTTTTGTGTTGCACTGCAGAGCGATGGGGTGCCTGACCCGTACTACGGTGGGCCCAATGGATTCGACCATGTGCTGGACCTGGTGGAAGATGCCTGCGAAGGGTTGATGCGCCATGTTGCACTACAGCTTCAGTAAAGGGACTGGCGGCCGTCCAGCGTTCAACTGACTACCCTTGGGGTGGACGTGTCTACCAGTTGGCCTCACGCTCGGGTGATGCGCTGATCTTGTGAATGGACAGATCGGCCCCGTCGTATTCCTCTTCCTGGCTCAGGCGCAGGCCCATGGTGACTTTCAACGCACCGTAGACCAGCAGTCCGCCGATCAGTGCCCAGGCCACCCCCATGGCGGTGCCGATCAGTTGACCACTCAACGTGACCCCGCCCAAGCCGCCAAACGCTTTGGTACCAAAAATGCCGGCCGCAATGCCGCCCCAGGTGCCGCACAGGCCGTGCAGCGGCCAGACGCCCAGCACGTCGTCGATCTTCCACTTGTTTTGCGTCAGCGTGAACATGAAAACGAAGATGCCACCGGCGACAGCACCTACGACCAGCGCACCCAGCGGATGCATCAGGTCGGAGCCGGCGCACACCGCCACCAGGCCGGCCAGTGGGCCGTTGTGCACAAAGCCGGGGTCGTTCTTGCCCACCACCAGCGCCGCCAGCGTGCCGCCGACCATGGCCAAGAGTGAATTCACCGCCACCAATCCTGAGATCTTGTCCAGGGTCTGCGCGCTCATCACGTTAAAGCCAAACCAGCCGACCGTCAGCACCCAAGCGCCCAACGCCAGAAAGGGAATGCTAGAGGGCGGGTGGGCCGAGATGCCGCCGTCCTTGCGGTAACGGTTGGCGCGGGCACCCAGCAAGAGCACGGCGGGCAGGGCAATCCAGCCACCCAGGGCGTGCACCACCACGCTGCCGGCAAAGTCATGGAACTCTTCACCGGTCAGGCTTTTGATCCAGGCCTGCACACCAAAGTGCTGGTTCCAGACAATGCCCTCAAAGAAGGGGTAAACAAAACCCACGATCACCGCGGTGGCGATCAGTTGGGGCCAGAACTTGGCGCGCTCGGCAATGCCGCCCGAAATGATGGCCGGAATGGCCGCCGCAAAGGTCAGCAGGAAAAAGAACTTGACCAGCTCGTAGCCGTTTTTGGCCGCTAACTGCTCAGCACCGACAAAGAAGCTGGTGCCGTAGGCCACGCTGTAGCCGATGATGAAGTACACGACCGTGGAGACCGAGAAGTCCACCAGAATCTTCACCAGCGCATTGACCTGGTTCTTGCGGCGAACGGTGCCGAGCTCCAGAAATGCAAAACCTGCATGCATGGCGAGCACCATGATTGCGCCGAGAAGAATGAACAGGGTGTCTGCGCCCTGTTTTAGTGCTTCCATGAGAACCTCTTTGGAATGAAATGGTTGTTATTGGTGCGTTTATACGGTGAAAGTCAAAAACGCACCAAATACAAGCAAAAATCGCGCCAAAAGTGCTGTTGGGGCATTTTTGCTGCATGGCAATGCACCCAATTGGAATGGCGCGCCGGTTACCATCACCCCCATGGAAGCTTTTCTCGTCTCAACCGGTATCGTGGCCCTGGCCGAAATGGGGGACAAAACCCAACTCCTTGCCCTCATTCTTGCGGTGCGGTTTCGCAAACCCTGGCCTATCGTGCTGGGCATTCTGGTGGCCACCTTGGCCAACCATGGTTTGGCCGGCGCTGCTGGTGCCTGGGTGACCACCGTGCTCGGGCCGGACGTGCTGCGCTGGGTGCTGGGTGTGTCCTTCATCGCCATGGCGGCCTGGATGCTGATTCCCGACAAGATGGACGATGACGACACCGGCGCTGCTCCCAAATTCGGGGTGTTCGGCACCACCGTCATTGCCTTCTTCCTGGCGGAGATGGGGGATAAAACCCAGATTGCCACCGTGATGCTGGCTGCGCAATACAACGCCTATTTCTGGGTGGTGGCGGGCACCACGCTGGGCATGATGCTGGCCAATGCGCCCGTGGTCTGGCTGGGCGAGCGCATGACGCGGCTGGTGCCGCTGCGCATCGTGCACATTGTCTCAGCGATCATCTTCCTGGGCTTGGGGCTGTTTGCCCTGCTGAGCTAGGCCCTCACTCCGGGCTCGTGGTAGCAGCGCCTAGGCCGGGCGGGCGCTCAGGCCATCAAAGCAGGTGCCCAGCACCAGGGTGATGATCTCTTCATCGCTGTACAGCTCGCCCATTTTCAGGAACTCCAGCACCGGGTCGCACGCCCGTGCAAACAGGGTGTAGAGCACGGCAATCGGGGGAAACTTGGGGTTGAGTGCGCCCTGTGCCTGCGCAGCTTCGATCCATGCGCCCAAACGGTCGCTCACGTCCATCAGGCCGTCCATATAGTCTTGGCTTGCCATCAAGGTGCTGCGCAGGCTGGAGTTCTGGCTGGGCAGGGCCGGCATTTCACCGGCCAGCTTCAGCCCCATGGTCCAGCCCACCACGGTGCGCAGGTTTTCCATGGGTGGTGCGTCGGTGGCCAGGGTGTCCAAAAAGCCCTGTGCCCGCTGCATGACCGACACCATGGCGGCGCACGCCAGGTCTTCCTTGCTGGGGAAATGCTTGTACAGGCTGGCTTTGGCAATGCCCACATCGGCGGCCACTTGGTCAACCGTCATGGCGTCAAAGCCCTTTTCAGCCAACAGGCGATTCACGGCCTGAATGATGGCGTCTTCGCGCGCCTGCAGCATTTGTTCCTTGAACGAGACCTTGATGATGTTGGTAGTAGCCATGCGCGAATTGTAGCTGGGTTAGTCGCAGCGCGAATGCAGAGTTCGCTAAATTACTGTACAGTACAAACATGACTAATCAGTATTTTCAAGTATTCATCGTGTTGCGGAGCCGCTTGTGGCGCTGAAAGTTGCCATCGTCGGTTCTGGTATCTCCGGCCTGGCGGCAGCGCACGCCTTGCGGGGCAAGGTCGACATTACCTTGTACGAAGCCGGGCCCTATTTTGGTGGGCACACGCACACCGTGGATGTGACCCTTCCGGTACGCCATGGCGCATCAACGAGGGACGTGACCCAAGGCGTGGACACAGGTTTTCTGGTGCTCAATGAGCGAACCTACCCGCATCTGATTAGCCTCCTGGCCGACCTGCGCGTCACCACCGCCAAATCGGATATGTCGTTCTCCGTGCAGGCCCAAGACAGGGTGCGCGGCAACGCGCTGGAGTGGAGCGGGTCCAGCCTCAACACCGTGTTTGCGCAGCGCAGCAATCTGGTCAACCCGCGTTTTTGGGGCATGCTGCGCGACCTGCTGCGCTTCAACGCGCTGACCACCCGCATTGCCCAAAGCGGCAGCGAAGCGCAGCTCACCCAGCCACTAGGCGATTTTTTGCAGGAGCACCGGTTCAGCACCGAGTTTTGTGACTGGTATTTCCTGCCCATGATGGCCTGCATCTGGAGCTGTCCCACAGCCCAAATGCTGCAGTTCCCGGTGGCCACCATGGTCCGCTTTTGCCACAACCATGGCTTGCTGCAAATCACCAACCGTCCGCAGTGGTGGACGGTGCAGGGCGGTGCCAAACACTATGTGGAAAAAATCACCGCCGGCATTCCCGACAAGCGGCTCAACACGCCCGTGCGGTGCATTGACTACCTGAGTGCCACCGCGCAAACGCCCGCGGGTGTCGGTGTTTGCACGGACCAGGGGGCGGAGCGCTTTGATCGGGTGATCATCGCCACGCACTCGGACCAAGCTCTGGCCCTCCTGGAGCGTCCCTCGGTGTCAGAGTGTGCGACGCTGGGCGCGATTCGCTACCAGCCGAACCGGGCAGTGCTGCACACCGACCGCTCGGTGCTGCCAGCGCGCCAGGCGGCGTGGGCTGCCTGGAACTACGAGCGTACCGCAGCCCAGGGCGAGGAGGGCCAGGAAGGCGCGCAGGTCTGCCTGCACTACCTGCTCAACCGCCTGCAGCCCCTGCCGTGGCAGCAGCCGGTGCTGGTGTCGCTGAACCCGGTGCGCCCAATTGACCCGCGCAAGGTGCTGGGCGAATACGACTACGCGCACCCGGTGTTTGACCTGGCTGCGGTGGCGGCGCAGGCCCGCATGCACGCGCTGCAAGGCCGGGATCACCGCTACTACTGCGGCGCCTGGATGGGCTATGGCTTCCACGAAGACGGCCTCAAAGCCGGGCTGGCGGCGGCTGTTCAATTGTTGGCCGACGCGGGCCGGGCCGGGCAGGCGGTGTGATGCAAGCCACCCCGTTGATCGGTTTCGGGCAGGTGCGCCACACCCGTGCGCGCCCGAAAAAGCACGCCTTTGCCTACCCAACCTATTTCCTGATGCTGCCCTTGCGCAGCCTGAGCCGGGCGGCAAGGGCCAAAGCGACAATACCGTCCCGGCCGACTGCTAATGAAAACGGCACTGAAAAGGCCACCAAAGCCCCGCCTCCATGGGTCATCAACCGCGCCGCGCCCATTAGCTTTTTTGAGACCGACCACGGCGACGGCCGCCCACTCGCCCAAGGTGGTGCAATCGCCTGGCTGGACGAGCTGCTGCTGCGCGAAGGCATAGAAGACGCCACGGGCGAAGTCTGGTTGCACTGCTACCCGCGTGTGCTGGGCTTTACCTTCAAGCCGGTGAGCTTTTGGTACTGCCACCGCGCCGCCCATGACCAGGGCGGAAGTCTGCGCGCCATCGTGGTGGAGGTGAACAACACCTTTGGCGAGCGCCATTGCTATCTGTTGGACGCGCCGCGCTACGGCGTGGAGCAGCGCGCGGACAAGGTGTTCCATGTGTCGCCGTTCAACCCGGTGCAGGGACACTACCGCTTTAGTTTCATGCGCACGCAGGCCCCTGGGCCGGAAAAAACCGTGGCCCGCATTGACTACTACGATGCCCCTATCGACGTGTCCACCCACGCGAGCGCAGCAGTTGACAACCCCGCGCTGTTGCAAACCAGCGTCAGCGGCACGCTGGAGCCCATCAGCCGCGCCGCCCTGCGCCGCGCTCTGTGGCGCTACCCCGCCATGACGCTGGCGGTGGTGGCGCACATCCACCTGCAGGCCATGCGCCTGTGGTTGAAGCAAGTCCCCTATTTTGGCAAGCCCAAGCCGCCGACAGCATTTGTCAGCCGCTAGTTGGCCGCCAAGCCACTGCCCAACCTCCCTCCCCCGATCTGGAGCCCACCATGAACACTGCCACCTCCACTGCCAAAAGCTATAGCTTCCCCAAAGACGCGCCCGCCGCTGCCCGCAGCGCGCTGCGACTGCTGCAAAACCTGCGCCACGGCGCGCTCACCCTGCACCTGCCCGACGGCTCGCAGCGCCGCTTTGGCGAACACCCGCAGCAGCACACCCTGCACACCCCCGACCACCCCAGCGCCAGCATGACACTGCACAACTGGAACGTGTTTGGCGCAGCCCTGAAATCTGGCGACATCGGCTTTGCCGAAAGTTACATTGCCGGGGACTGGTCCACCACCAACCTGACCGAGCTGCTTAAGGTGTTCTCCGCAAATCGCAAACAGGTGGATGCCATGATCTTTGGCACCTGGTTTGGCCGCCTGCTGTACCGCGTCAAACACCTGCTGCACCACAACAACCGTGCCAACAGCCGCAAAAACATCCACGCCCACTACGACCTGGGCAACGCCTTTTATGGCCTGTGGCTGGACGAGACCATGAACTATTCCTCCGCCTGGTTCCAGGGGGATCTGAGCCGCCCCCTGGCGCAGGCGCAAACCGCCAAGGTGCGCCGGGCCCTGGACATGGTCCACGTCAAGCCGGGGGACCGGGTACTGGAGATTGGCTGCGGCTGGGGGGCGCTGGCCGAGCAGGCCACGCTGCACCGCGGTGCCTCGGTGGTGGGGGTGACGCTGAGCACCGAGCAGTTGGACTATGCCAACGCACGCATGCAGCGCCTGGGCGTCGCCACCGGTGCCAACGCCACGGCGGATTTGCGCCTGCAGGACTACCGCGACATCACCGACGCCCCGTTTGATGCGATTTGCTCCATTGAGATGGTGGAGGCCGTGGGCCAAGCCTATTGGCCAGAGTACTTCGCCACCGTCAGCCGCTTGCTCAAGCCCGGTGGACGCGCCTGTGTACAGAGCATCGTGATCGACGACGCGCTGTTTGACCGTTATGTGGCCTCCACCGACTTCATCCAGCAGTACATCTTCCCCGGTGGTTGCCTGCCCTGCCCGCGCGAGTTCCGCCGCCAGGCCGAAGCGGCTGGGCTGGAGGTGGTGGACGAATTTGCCTTTGGTGCCGACTACGCCGAGACGCTGCGGCGCTGGCGCGACGCCTTTGTGGCGCGCAAAGCCGAGGTGGCCGCGCTGGGCTTTGACGAACGCTTTATGCGCATCTGGGAGTTCTACCTGGCCTATTGCGAGGCTGCGTTTGACACCGGTGACATCAGCTTGGTGCAGTACACGCTGCGCAAGCCTGTTGTAACTATGCTATGAAAAAGCTAGCTGCTTGCGCAATATTGGCGGGGGCTACAGCCCTATTTGGCATAAATTCATGGGCCCAGGCCTTGCCGCCAGAGCTGCGCCCCGCGGTGCCCGCGGCTACCTTGTCGGGGCAGGCCAAGATGACGGTGTGGGGTTTTGAGGTCTACCAGGCCACCTTGTGGGTGGCACCTGGTTTTGCGGCAGGCACCTATGAGCAAAGTCCCTTTGCGCTGGAACTGTCCTATTTGCGCGACTTTAAGGGATCCGAAATCGCCCGGCGGTCGATCGCCGAGATGCGCCGCCAAGCGCCCATGGCCGCGGCGCAGGAAGCCGCATGGGAAAACCAGATGCGCGCCCTGTTCCCGGACGTCAAGACCGGCGACCGCATCACCGGCGTGCACCAACCCAGCACCGGCGCGGTGTTCTGGAGCAATGGCCGCGTGCTGGGTGAGGTGCGCGACCCCGCTTTTGCCAAGCAGTTCTTTGGCATTTGGCTGAGCCCCCAAACATCAGAGCCGCAACTGCGCCGGGCGCTGCTGGCGCAGGCGCAAGCCCAGTCCCCCGCAGGCAATACGCCATGAACCCCAGCGCGGCGCAAGCGTTGGAGCCCGCTGCGCGAAGTTGGAGCGTGAGCGATGGCCTGCGCTACGGCCTGTTGGGCCTGCCACTGGCCTTTTGCGCCCTGCCGCTGTATGTGCTGATGCCCAATTTGTACGCGCGGGAGTGGGGCGTGTCCTTAGGCGCGTTGGGTGCCGTGCTGCTGGGCGCGCGCCTGCTGGACGCAGTGATTGACCCCCTGCTGGGGCGCCTGTGCGACCGGCTGTACCGGCACTCGCTGCGCGCCGTGCTGGGCTGGGCGGCGGTGGCGGCGCTGGTGTTGGGTCTGGGCTTTGCTGGGCTGTTTGTGCCGCCAGTGCGTACGCCGAGTGCGCTGCTGTGGTGGGCTGCTGGCTGTCTGCTGGTGACCTACGCCGCCTACAGCGCATTGGCGATTGCCCACCAGTCTTGGGGTGCCATGCTGGGCGGTGACGCGCTCTACCGCAGCCGGGTGGTGGCCTGGCGTGAAGGCTTGGGCCTGCTGGGTGTGTTGCTGGCCGCCGTCACCCCTACCCTGGCTGGCATACCCGCCATGCTGGCCGTGTTGGGCCTAAGTCTGGTACTGGGCTGGTGGGCGTGGACGCGTGCCCCACGTCCGCGGTTAGCGAGCGGCGAACACCCGGTGCAGCGTGCCGATACCGCGGTGTTTGTGCCTGCTCTTGTTCCTGTTCCTGTGCTCCCTTCGGATTTCTGGCAGCCGTGGCGCAATGCGGCGTTTCGCCGTTTGCTGGCGGTGTTTCTGCTCAACGGCATCGCCAGTGCCATCCCGGCCACGCTGCTGCTGTTTTTTGTGCAGGACCGTTTGCAGGCCGGTGCCGCCACCCAAACTGCCGCGTTGGGGGTGTACTTTCTCTGTGGTGCGCTCTCCATGCCGGTGTGGCTGCGCCTGGTGCGTGCAATGGGGCTGGAGCGCAGCTGGCGCGCCGGCATGCTGCTGTCGATTTCCGCGTTTCTGGGTGCCAGCCTGTTGGGCGTTGGGGATGATGCGATGTTTTTGCTGGTGTGCGCGCTGTCGGGTGCGGCGCTGGGCAGTGATTTGGCCTTGCCGGGCGCCTTGTTGGCCGGCGTGATTGCCGACGCGGGCGAGCAAGGCCGCGCGGAGGGTGCCTACTTTGGCTGGTGGAACTTTGCCACCAAGCTCAACCTCGCCCTGGCCGCCGGGCTGGCCTTGCCATTGTTGGGCTGGCTGGGTTATGCGCCCGGCGCGCGCGACGCGCAGGCCCTGCAAATGCTTACCGTGGCGTATTGCCTGCTGCCCTGTGCGCTCAAGGCGCTGGCGGCCGGCGCGCTGCATTTCCTGCTGATTCACCCCTCTCAACGGAGCGCAAGCCCATGAAAACCCATTCCATGCCCTTCCCCCTTCCCGGTGCCAAGCGCGCTCTGCTGGCGCTGTGTGCCTCTGCCGCGCTGCTCAGCGGCTGCAGCACGCCCCAGGTGCAGGACTACGCCGCGCAAACCCCGGTGCTGGAGCTGCGCGACTACTTCAACGGCACGCTGGACGCCTACGGCATCTTCACCGACCGCTCGGGCCAAGTGGTGAAACGCTTCACGGTGGTGATGACCTGCACCTGGACCGGCGACGCGGGCGTGCTCGATGAGGCCTTCACCTACGCCGACGGCAGCACCCAGCGGCGCATCTGGCGGCTCACCCGCCACGCCAATGGGCGCTACACCGGCCAGGCCGACGATGTGGTGGGCAGCGCCGAGGGGCAGCAAAGCGGCAACGCGTTTAACTGGGCCTACACCCTGGCACTGCCGGTGGACGGGCGGGTGATCGAGGTGCAGTTTGACGACTGGATGTACCTGATGAACGACAAAGTCATGCTCAACAAGGCCGCCATGCGCAAGTGGGGCGTGGGCCTGGGCGAAGTAACCTTGTCCTTTATTAAGAGGTAAATATGGCTCTAGCCCTTATGGGATATGCGCAAGCAGCTCCTGAAATGATAGCGTTTGTGGTGTTGCCCAGCGCAAAGCGGAGTTCGCCATGGCGCTGAACCCCCGCATGAATGATTGGCGCGGCCGCACCGTCTGGCTGGTGGGTGCCTCCACCGGCATTGGCCGCGCCACCGCATCGGCCCTGCACGCACAGGGCGCCAAAGTGATCGTGTCGGCGCGGGGCGTGGATGCGCTCAATGCCTTTGTCGATGCCCACCCTGGTGCTGCCGCGCTGCCGCTGGATGTGACCGATGCACCAGCGGTGAAGGCGGCTGCGCTGGCCCTGGCGGCCCAAGGCGCGCTGGACTGCGTGGTCTACTGCGCAGGGCACTACCACGCCATGCAGGCCACCCACATCGACCTGCCCGACCTGCTGCGCCACAACCAGATCAACTACCTGGGCGCGCTGCACCTGCTGGACGCCGTGCTGCCCACCCTGCTGCGTCAGCCGCTGGACCCCGGCCGCGGCCAGCGCGGGCACATCAGCCTGATGGGCAGCGTCGCGGGCTACCGGGGCCTGCCCAACAGCCTGGCTTATGGGCCGACCAAGGCCGCACTCATCAACCTGACCGAGACGCTGTATTTAGACCTGAACCGCCACGGCGTGGGCGTGTCTCTGATCAACCCCGGCTTTGTGGATACCCCGCTCACTGCACAAAACCAGTTCAAAATGCCAGCGTTGATCAGCCCAGAGCAGGCTGCACAGGAAATCCTGCGGGGCTGGTCGCGCGGCGCGTTTGAGATCCACTTCCCCAGGCGCTTTACGTGGTGGATGAAGGCGCTACAGTTGCTGCCCTATCCGGCATTTTTTGCTGTTACCCGCCGCCTGAACCAAGGCTGATCTTCTATCTGTGCCAAAGCGCTTGCGCTACTTGACCGGGCAGCCCTGCACATTGGCGCAGTCGCTTTTATCCACCGCAACCAGATCGGTGCAGTGCGGAACGGGTGACTTCAGTGATGGCCGCAGTGCGCAAACATGCTGATGCACTCATTTCGGCACAGGACTGTGTGCCAGCGTCTGCGTGCCGCTGATGATGATGCGGACCATGACAACGATCTGGCGGGTGAATTCCTCGTATTGGTCTTCTGACAGATCAAGGGCTGTGGCACCCATCGCAAACACCAGCCGTGTGATGGCCTTTGCAGTCAGCGCAGGTTCATACAGCCCGGTTTGTTTGATGCCAGCCAGGTGGATCAAGTCCAGCCGGAGTTCTTCTTCAAAAAAATTCAGTTGCCGCTCAACCGCCTGTTTGAAAGCCGCCGACCCCACCGAGCCCTCGCGTAACAACAGGTGCAGCAGCGGGTCGTCGGCGTGCAACCTGTCCATGAAGGCCTCTGTACAGGCTTGAACCACGCTTTGTTCGGAACTAGCGCGTTGACGCGCCTCGCCAATCAGCTGGCGCAGCGACTTTCCCGCCAGGTCAATCAGCGCCACGGACATTTCGTCCATATCCCGAAAGTGGCGATAGAAACTATTGGGTGCCACACCCGCTTCGCGCGCCACTTCCCGCAGGCTCAGTGTTGAGACGCTGCGGCTGGGGCCCAGCAATTTGAGCGCAGCCTGAATGATGTCGTCGCGCGAAATGACCTGTTTCCGCCCCGCTAAACCGGGCTGAACAGTGGTGGGAAAACTGCTCATGGATGTCCTAAAAAGTGCATTTCATCATAACGGAATGATCGCTATACGACTGTATATACACTTGTATTTTATTAGTTATACTCCTTCGGCGTAAAACCGATTGACGACCTGTTTTTCAGGTTGTTGCCCGTATTTCCCAGTTCTTTCCAATTCTATGGGCACATCGTGATAAACACTGAACTCACCCCCGTTGGCCATTGGCGGTCAGGTTCCCAGCAGCCGGTTTTTGACCCGACCGGGCTGGCTGCCCTGTTGACCCGGATTCGCCAGCCCGTACATGTGGTGCGCGACCTGGCCCGCCACCGCATTGGGCTCGCCACGGGCGGCGGCGTCAACAGCGCAGCGGCGGCGGGTGATTTCCCTGTGCTGGCCACGCTGCCCGGCATCTATCCCGAGTGGCTCGGTGACCGATCGTTTTGCGAAGCGCATGGTGTGCGGTTTGCGTACATCGCGGGTGAAATGGCCAATGGCATTGCCACCACGCGCATGTGTATTGCCATGGCGGGTGCGGGCATGATGGGCTTCTTCGGGGCTGGTGGCCTGGGTTACCCGCGAGTGGAGGAAGCGGTGGATGAACTGGTCACCACGCTGGGAACAGCTGCCCCCTGGGGTGTCAACCTCATCCACTCGCCCAACGAAGCCGCGCTGGAAGATCGCGTGGCCGACCTGTTGATTCGCAAAAACGTGCCCATCATTTCCGCCTCGGCCTTCATGGGTTTGACCCCCGCCGTGGTGCGCTGTGCCGTGGCGGGTTTGCACCTGGACGCCGATGGCCGCATTGCCCGCAAGCGCCGGGTGTTTGCCAAAATTTCCCGTCGTGAAGTCGCCACCCGTTTCATGTCGCCAGCGCCAGCCGACATGCTCAGCGCTTTGCTGTCGCAAAAGCTGATTACCCAAGCCGAAGCCGATTTGGCGGCCCGTGTGCCGGTGGCCGAAGACATCACGGTAGAAGCCGACAGCGGTGGCCACACCGACAACCAGTTGCTGGTAGCCCTGTTCCCTACCATCATGGCCTTGCGTGACGAGCTGGTTGCCAAACATGGTTTTGAGCGACCGATTCGGGTCGGCGCAGCGGGCGGGCTGGGCACGCCGGGCTCGTTGGCGGCAGCATTTTCCATGGGTGCGGCTTATGTGGTGACCGGCTCGGTCAACCAGTCAGCGGTCGAGGCGGGTTTGTCGGACGCGGCCAAAGCCATGCTGGCCCAGGCCGATGTGGCCGATGTGATCATGGCCCCGGCCGCTGACATGTTTGAGCTGGGCGTGAATGTGCAGGTACTCAAGCGAGGCACCATGTTTGGGGTGCGCTCGGCCAAGCTATACGAGGCCTGGCATTCCCATGCCTCGCTGGAGGCCATACCGCCGGAGCTCAAAACCCGGCTGGAGCGTGATGTGTTGCACGCCACGTTTGACGAAATCTGGGCCGAGACCAGGGGCTTCTGGCAAAAGCGCGATGCCGCTGAAGTGGCCCGTGCCGAAGCCGACCCCAAGCACCGCATGGCGCTGGTGTTCCGGTGGTATCTGGGCAAAGCCAGCAAATGGGCGATTGACGGAGAGGCCTCGCGCCGTGCTGATTACCAAATCTGGTCTGGCCCGGCCATGGGCGCGTTTAACCGTTGGGCCGAAGGCTCGTTCCTGGCTGAGCCGCACAACCGCACGGTGGTGCAGATTGCGCTGAACTTGCTCGAAGGTGCCGCCGTCATCACCCGCGCCAGCCAGCTGCGCTGTTTCGGGCTGCCTGTGTCGGCTGCCGCATTCCAGTTCAAACCCCGGCCACTGGCTTGAGCCATTCACTGCGCTAATTTTTTGAGCTTTTCAAACCCTATTTTTGTCATCACGCTCTGTCACAGAGATTTTTGAGAATTCTTTCATGTCCACATCCTCGTCCACCACCCATCGCCAGCAAATCCCCATCGCCGTAGTCGGTATCAGCACCCTGTTTCCTGGTTCGACCGACTCGCGCGGTTTCTGGAACGACATTCTGGCTGGCAAAGACCTGATCACCGATGTGCCAGCCTCACACTGGCTGATTGAAGACTATTACGATCCCGATCCCAAGGCACTGGACAAAACCTACGCCAAGCGGGGTGGTTTCATGCCAACGGTTGACTTTGACCCGCTGGAGTTCGGCCTGCCACCGAGCATCGTTCCGGCCACCGATTCGGCGCAAATTCTGGCGCTCATCGTGGCGCAAAAAGTACTTGAAGATGCCTCACAAGGCCAGTTCGCCACCATGGACCGCGAGCGCATCAGCGTTTTGTTGGGCGTGACCTCTGCGCAGGAGCTGCTGGGCAACATGGTCAGCCGCCTGCAAAAGCCGGTATGGCTCAAGGCATTGCGTGAAAGCGGAGTGCCAGAGAACGAGGCGCAGGACATCTGTCTGCGCATTGCCAACAGCTACACGCCGTGGCAAGAGTCGTCCTTCCCCGGTTTGCTGGGCAACGTGGTGGCGGGGCGCATTGCCAACCGCTTTGATTTGCGCGGTACCAACGCAGTGACCGATGCGGCCTGCGCCAGCTCGCTGGCGGCCGTGTCCATGGGCATCAACGAGCTGCAGCTTGGCCAGTCTGACCTTGTCATCACCGGCGGAGTGGACGCCATGAACGACATCTTCATGTACCTGTGTTTCAGCAAAACCCCCGCGCTGTCACCCACGGGCGACTGCCGCCCATTCTCGGATGCCGCCGACGGCACGATGCTGGGCGAAGGCATTGCCATGATGGCGCTCAAGCGCCTGGACGATGCCGAGCGCGATGGGGACCGGGTGTATGCCGTCATCCGTGGTGTCGGGTCGGCCTCGGATGGCCGCGCCAACAGCGTGTATGCGCCCTTGCCCGCAGGCCAGGCCCGTTCGCTGACCCGCGCCTACGAGGTTGCTGGTTTTGGCCCTGAAACGGTGGAACTGGTCGAAGCCCACGGCACCGGCACCAAGGCGGGTGATGCCGCTGAATTTGCCGGCCTCAAACTGGCATTTGGTGGTGCGCGTGAAGACAATCAATGGTGCGCATTGGGCACTGTCAAGTCACAAATTGGCCATGCCAAGGCATCGGCGGGCGCGGCAGGGCTGTTCAAGGCCATCATGGCGCTGCACCACAAGGTGTTGCCACCCACCATCAAGGTGGATCGGCCCAACCCCAAACTGGAGATTGAGCAAAGCCCGTTTTACCTGAATACCCAGCGCCGTCCGTGGATCCGTGACAACACCCACCCGCGCCGTGCGTCGGTGTCAAGTTTTGGCTTTGGCGGCAGCAATTTCCACGTCACCCTTGAAGAATATGTGCCGTCGGTGCCCACCGGAAAATCGGCCTGGCGTTTGCGCACCGTGCCCACCGAGCTGGTGCTGCTGAGTGCCGCCAGCCCGGCCGAGCTGGTGGCCCAGTGCCGCGCTTTGGCGGGTGTGAAGAAAGAGCTTTGCCACACGGCACGCGAGACCCAGCTGGCCTTCTCCCCCACCGCAGGCACGCGCCTGGCCGTGGTGGCTGCCGATGCCGATGAGATGGCGCAAAAGCTGACCCAGGCCGCCGCCACCATCGAAAAAGCCCCCGCCACTGCCTACAGCAGTCCTACTGGTGTGCACTACGCCACCGGCGTGGCTGATGCGGGTCAGTTGGCCTTTTTGTTCCCCGGCCAGGGCAGCCAGTATGTGGGCATGGGGGCCGAAGTGGCCATGGCCTTCGACGTGGCGCGCCAAGCCTGGGACGATGCCGCCAACCTGCCTTTTGACGGGGTGCCTTTGCACAACGTGGTGTTTCCCAAACCGGTGTTCAGCGACGCCGACCGCGAGGCGCAGCAAAAAGCGCTCACCGCCACCGAATGGGCGCAGCCCGCACTGGGCGTGCACAGCCAGTCGCTGGCCAATGTGTTGCATGTGTTGGGTGTGCGGCCCAACTGCGTCGCGGGCCACAGCTTTGGCGAGGTGTCTGCGCTTCACGAGGCCGGGGTGCTGGATGCAGCCAGTCTGGTCAAGGTGGCCCGCCGTCGCGGCGAGTTGATGCGTGACGCCTCTGCCGTGCCGGGTGCCATGACGGCGGTGGCCCGGGCGATTGACGAGGTGCGCGCAGCCGTGGCCGAGAGCGGTGCCAATGTGGTGGTGGCGAACCACAACTCACCCACCCAGGTGGTGCTGTCGGGCTCGGTGGAAGAAATCACCAAGGTCGAGGCGGCTTTGAGCGCCAAAGGCATGACGGCCAAGCGCCTGCCAGTGGCCACGGCCTTTCACAGCCCTTTGGTGGCGGGTTCCAGTGTGCCGTTTGGCGAGTTTTTGCAGGGTGTTGCGCTGAATGCACCGCAAATCGATGTGTACAGCAACGCCACTGCCGCCACGTATGCGACCGAACCTGCCGCCATCCGCACCCAGCTGGCCGCACAACTGGCTCAATCGGTACGTTTTGTGGAGCAGATTGAAGCCATGTACGCCAGTGGTGTGCGCACCTTTGTCGAAGTGGGCGCAGGCAGCGTGTTGACCGAACTGGTCGGGCGCATTCTGGGCGACCGGCCACACCGCGCCATCAGCCTCGACCGCAAGGGCAAACACGGCGTGACCACGCTGCAAGAAGGCCTGGGTCGCCTGGCCCTGGCCGGCGTGGCGATGGACTTTGCCCCACTGTGGGCGCAGTTTGCCCCCGCGTCGGACAAGCCGGTGAAAAAGCCCGCCATGACGATGCCTATCTGCGGTGCCAACACGGGCAGCCCCTACCCGCCCCGAGGTGGAGCCAAAGACTTGCCACCACCCAACCCGCCGCGTGCGCTGCCAGTGGCCCCCGAGCCGATCATCATCCGGGAGACGGTGGTGGTGCATGAACCTGCGCCCGTTGCCGTTCAGGCAGGCGCTGTAGTGCCAGCCCCTGTGGCTGCTTTGGCACCGGTCATGAGTGTGGCCCCTGAGGCGCATCTGGCCTGGGTTCATGCGTTTTCAGAAACCCAGCGTCAAACCGCTGATGCCCATGCCGCGTATCAACGTGCCATGGCCGACAGCCACATGGCCTTTTTGAAGACGGCTGAATCGTCTTATGCGGGTTTGGGCGCCATGATGGGCAGCACCGCGCTTGCCTATCAGACGGCGCAGCCCGTGGCTTACGGGGCTGCGCCGCTGGCAGCCGCTGCGCAGCCGATTGCAGTTTCTCAGCCAGTGGCGGCAGTTGCAGCACCGGTTGCCGTGTTGGCACCCGCTTCTGTCGTCGCCCAGGTGGCTGCTGCGCCAGTGATGGCTATCGCACCAGCAGCGAGCACAGTCGCTACTGCTTCTGTAGCTGCTCACGCAATACCAGCAAGCGCTACAGCCTCAATTGACCTAGAAGCCTTGATGATGAGCATCGTGGCTGAGAAAACAGGCTATCCGCAGGAAATGCTCGGCGTGCAAATGGAGTTAGAGGCCGACTTGGGCATCGACAGCATCAAACGTGTAGAGATTTTGTCGGCCATGCGTGAGCGTGCGCCCAACTTGCCCGAAGTCAAACCCACCGAATTGGCGACCCTGCGTACCTTGGGTCAGATCATTGACCACATGCGTGCTGCCGGTGGCGCGGCCTTTGCGGCTGTAGCGCAGGCAGCAGCAAGTCCAGCTGCTTCCAATTCTGTAGCTGCTCACGCAATACCAGCAAGCGCTACAGCCTCAATTGACCTTGAAGCCCTGATGATGAGCATCGTGGCCGAAAAAACCGGTTACCCGCAAGAAATGCTGGGTGTGCAGATGGAGCTGGAAGCCGACTTGGGCATCGACAGCATCAAGCGCGTGGAGATTCTGTCGGCCATGCGCGAGCGTGCGCCGAATCTGCCCGAAGTGAAACCCACCGAGTTGGCGACCCTGCGTACCTTGGGCCAAATCATTGACCACATGCGCAACGCTGGCAACCCGACACCGGCAGCAGCCGCTATCGTCCCAGCCGCGCCCACAGCGCAGGCCGCAGTGCTGCCCGCTGTGGCCCGTTTTGCTGTGCGCAGCGTCCCGGCCAGCCCTGTCGGCATGGCGCTCTCAGGCGTGCTGGGTGCGCAGCATCTGGTGGTGACCGACGAAGGAACTGGCGTGGCTGTTGCGCTGGTGGCTGGTCTGGCCCAACACGGTGTTACCGCCAGCGTGGTCAGCAGCGTGCCGGTGGACGCCGATGCCGTCATTTTCCTGGGTGGTTTGCGCCCGGTGGCAACGGTGGACGAGGCGGTTGCCGTCAACCGCGAAGCCTTTCACGCCAGCCGTGCGGTGGCTGCAAAGTTGACAGCCAATGGCGGCGCTTTTGTCACCGTGCAGGACACTGGCGGCGACTTTGGCCTGTCCGGGGTTGATGCCACGCGGGCTTACCTGGGGGGCGTGAGTGCCTTGGCGCGCACCGCTGCGCTGGAGTGGCCAGCGGCATCCGTCAAAGCCATTGACCTGGAACGCGGCACACGCACCGCCAGCGAAGTGGCCCAGGCCATTTTGGCCGAGCTGCTGCAAGGTGGCAGCACATTAGAAGTCGGGATACACGCCGATGGCCGCCGCAGCACGCTGGCATCGGTGGCCACACCGTCGCCCACGCTGGCGGCTGACAACATCAACCAGAGCGCCGTGGTGGTGGCTTCTGGCGGTGGCCGTGGCGTGACGGCGGCAGCACTCATCGCGCTGGCAAAGGCCAAACAGCCACGCGTTGTTTTGCTGGGGCGCACCGCGCTGGCCGACGAGCCGCAAGACCTGCTTGCCATTTCCGATGACGCGGGCCTCAAGCGTGCGTTGTTGCAACGTGCGCAGGCCCAGGGGATTAAGCCCACACCGGCTGACATCAACACGCAGTTGTCCAATGTGCTGGCCCTGCGCGAAATTCGCGCCACGCTGGCGGCTCTTCAGGCTGCTGGGTCTGAGTCCCGTTACCTGGCCGTTGACGTGGCGAATGCGGACGCACTGAACGCCGCTTTGGAGGGCATTCGCAAAGATTGGGGCCCAATCACCGCCGTGGTGCATGGGGCCGGCGTGCTGGCCGACAAACGCATTGAAGAAAAAACCGACGCGCAGTTTGACCGGGTGTTTGACACCAAGGTCAGCGGCCTGCGGGCACTGCTGGCCGCCACGGCTAACGACCCATTGACCGCGCTGTGCCTGTTTTCATCGGTGGCTGCCCGCACCGGCAACCTGGGCCAGTGCGACTACGCCATGGCCAACGAGGTGCTGAACCTCGTGGCCTGTGCCGAGCAGGCCCGCCGTGGCGCGGGTTGTGTGGTGCGTGCCATTGGCTGGGGCCCGTGGGACGGTGGCATGGTCACCCCCAGCCTGAAGAGCCATTTTGAACACATGGGTGTGGCCCTGATTCCCTTGGCCGCAGGTGCGCAGCGTTTTGTTGATGAGCTGACCTGCCGCAGTGATGCCACGCAGATCGTCATCGGTGGTGCCCAGGGCGACGGTGCGCTGGGGGCCAGTGTGACACCGCAGGCCACGGTTGAAGTGTTGGTCAATCAGGCCTCACACCCCTACCTGGCGGACCACAACATTGCCGGAACCCCGGTGTTGCCCATGGTGCTTGCGGTGGAGTGGTTCATGCGGGCAGCACAAGCTTGCCGCCCGGATCTGGTGGCCTCGGCGGTCAAGCAGGTCAAGGTATTGCGCGGCATCAAGCTGGAGAATTTTGCTGGCGCGGGTGACCGCTTTGTGGTCAGTGCGCACCTGCTCTCCAATGGTTCGGGCGCTGAAATTGGTGTCGAGTTGCGTGGCAAAAACAAGGTGCTGCATTACAGCGCCACCGTCGGCATGACTGAAGTGCCGGTTGCGGCACCGGCAATGGCTGCGCCGCCCGCGCTGCAAGCCTGGACGCAGCCTGCGGTGTACGACGGCCATGTGTTATTTCATGGGCCCAGCTTCCAGGTGATTCAGGCAGTGCAGGGTGTGTCAAGCGATGGCATTGTGGGCACACTGGCGGGTACTCACCAGGCTGGCTGGCCACTTGATGCCTGGTGCAGCGATGTGGCCTCGTTGGACGGTGGATTGCAACTGGCACTGCTCTGGTCGCGCCAGGTGCTGGGTGGCGCGGTGCTGCCCATGGCACTGGGGGAGTACCGCAGCTACCGCAGCGGCTTGGCATCAGGGCCGGTAACGGGTGTGGTGCATGGCCGCCAGATTCATGAGGCCCGCACAGTGTGTGACGTGGCGTTTGTGGACGGCAGTGGTCAGGTTGTGGCTGAACTGATCGGGGTGGAGACCGTGCTGCGCCCCGACGCATCCCCCGCCACTCCAGCCCACGCCGCCTGATGAAGCGCAGCCCGATGGGTTTCGAGCCGATTGCCATCGTCGGCCAGTCCTGCACACTTCCCGGTGCGCTTAACCCCCAGGCGCTCTGGGCCAATGTGCTGGCGGGCACAAGCAGCATTGCCAGTGTGCCCGCCGGGCGCTGGGGCCTGCCGCGTGACAGCGTCATGTGCAGTAGCGTTGACAGGGTTGGCCAATCGGCCGACCGCACCTGGTCAGACGTGGGCGGTTACGTCAGCGGATTTCAGTTCGACGCGACCGGCACTGCCGTGCCTGCAGACGAATTGCGTGCGCTTGACCCTCTGTTTCAACTCACCGTGCAAGGTGTGCGTGATGCCTTGCGCAGCGCCGGGTGCGAGGGGCCGTCCAACACCACCGGCCTGGTGCTGGGCAACCTGTCGTTTCCCTCGGTGGCGATGGCGCAGTTTGCGCAAAGTGTGTGGCTGGGCGACATGCCCCGCCCGCACCCCAAAAACCGTTTTAATTCGGGCCTGCCTGCGCACCTGACGGCCCGTGCGCTGGGCCTGGGTGGCGGTGCGTTTGCGCTGGACGCCGCCTGTGCCTCGTCGCTGTACGCCATCAAACTGGCCTGTGACCGCTTGCATGACCGCACGGCCGACCTGATGGTGGCGGGTGCCGTGAACCAGGCCGATGACCTGTTTATCCACGTTGGGTTTTGTGCCTTGTCGGCCTTGAGCAAAACCGGCCAGAGCCGCCCGTTTCACCGCGACGCCGATGGGCTGGTGCCCGCCGAGGGAGCGGGCTTTGTGGTGTTGGAGCGTCTGTCTGACGCACTGGCCGCTGGCCGCAACGTGTTGGGCGTGATTCGCGGTGTGGGCTTGTCCAATGACGGGCGTGGCCGTGGGTTGCTGGCACCGTCTGAAGAAGGCCAGGAGCGCGCGCTGCGGCTGGCTTACGCGCAAGCCAATCTGAGCCCTGTGGATATTGGCCTGCTGGAATGCCACGCCACCGGCACGCCGATTGGTGATGCGACCGAGTTGCGCAGCATGGCGCGGGTGTTTGCCGGGTGTGCAAACGTGCCGATTGGATCGCTCAAATCCAATCTGGGGCACCTGATCACCGCTGCCGGTGTGGCAGGGCTGATCAAGGTGCTGGCGGCCATGGCCCATGGCCAGAAGCCGCCCACTTTGCATGTGGACCAACCTAACGACGCCCTGGCGGGCACACCGTTTCGCCTGCTGCGCCAGGCCGAGGCCTGGACCGGGCCACAGCGCGCGGGCATCAGTGCCTTTGGTTTTGGTGGCAACAACGCCCATTTGATTGTCGAATCACTGGCAGAAACACAGAGTGCAGCTCGCCACTTTGCCAGCCCTATGTCGACATCTTTGCCGCCTGCGGTGGTGGCTATTGTGGGCATCGGTGCGCGCGTGGGCCAGGGCAATAGCGCCTCTGACTGGGCTCGCAGCGTGTTCACAGGCCAGGCCGATGTGGCAGCCCGCCAAAAGGTGGATGTCGCTTTGACGGGCTTGCGTTTTCCGCCCAATGATTTGCAACAGTCGCTGGCACAACAAACGCTGGTGCTGGAAGCTGCCCGCGAGGCGGCGCAGGGCATCACCCTGCCACGCGAACGCACCGCTGTGCTGGTGGGCATGGGTTGTGATACCGAGGTCGCGCGATACGGCACCCGCTGGCGGCTGGCCCATGACGGCAGCGACGCGGCCTGGTTGACCACTGCGCGCGATGGCATCGTGCCGGTGTTGCAGTCGGGCGGGGTGGTGGGCACCATGCCCAACATTCCGGCCAACCGCATCAACAGCCAGCTGGATTTGGCAGGCCCGGCCTTTACCGTGTCGGCCGAAGAGGCTTCAGGCATCAGCGCGCTGCACTTGGCCGCACGCGCTTTGCGCTCTGGTGAAATTGACGCGGCGCTGGTGGGTGCGGTCGACCTCTCGCATGAGCCGGTTCACCTTGCCGCCTTGGCGGCACTGGGGCTGAAACCAACGCCTGGCGATGCTGCCGTGGTGTTGACACTCAAGCGCCTGGACGACGCACGCCGGGATGGTGACACCGTGTTTGCCACCCTGGCGGCTGAGGGCGGAGTGACGAAAAACCCGGCGCTGCAACTGGGCGATGCCTTCGCGGATGTGTCGGCTGTCAACCTGGGCAGCACCTTGGGTAAATCCCACGCCGCACACGGCTTGCTGCACGTCGCTGCTGCTGCTCTGTCACTGCACCATGGCGCACGGCCGCATCTTGGCGCACCGGCCACACCGTGGTTTGGTGAACGCACTGCTGAAGTGTCGGTATCGGTGCTGGAGGCCGCGCCTGCCAGCGTGCGATTGCAAGCTGCGCCAGACAGCACCGTGGCCGCCTGGCTCGCCGATGCACCGGCCCGCCTACATGTTTTTTCTGGTGCGAATAAGGCGCAGGCTTTGGCGGCGCTGGATGCCGGGCAGCCGTCCACTCACGGCCCGGCCCGCATCGTGGTGGTGGCTGCGGATGCTACCGAACTTGCCAGCCGCAGTGACCAGGCCCGGCGCTGGCTGGAGGGTGGAGGCCCAGTGCCTGAAGGTGTGGCGTATCGCGAAACCCCCATCACCGGGCAGACTGCATTTGTCTTCACCGGTGCGGCAGCGGCTTACCCCGGCATGGGGCGCGAATTGGCGATGGCCTTGCCCCGGCAGGTGGCCGCCGTGGCTGCACGCTGCTCTGAAATGAAAGCCGCTACCGACTGGATTTACGGCCCCGGCGACGGACAACCCACGCACCCGCTGGACCAGCTCTGGGGCACTTCGTTTGTGTGCCAGTTGCACGCCGAGGTGACCCGTCATGTGTTGGGCATCAAGCCCGAAGCCACCATTGGTTATTCGTCGGGCGAGTCCAACGCGCTGTTTGCCATGGGTGCATGGAACGATCTGGGCGAGATGATGAAGGCCAGCCGCACTGGCACGGCCTTCACCGAAGACCTGGTGGCTCCGTTCAATGCCGCGCGCCTTGCCTGGATGCGCCAAGGCTTGCCTGAGGCGGCCAACAGCACCTGGGCTAGTTATGTGGTGGCCGCGCCGCTGGCCGAGGTCAAGGCCGCACTGGCCCAGGAGCCTCTGGCGCACCTGACCATCATCAACACTGCAGAAGACTGCGTGATTGGCGGCGAAGCTGCTGCCTGCGCCCGTGTGGTGCAGCGCCTGGGTCAGGCCCGTACGCTGCCCCTGGGCTACGACATGGCGGCGCACTGCCCCGAGGTGGAAGAAATACGCGACGCCTGGTGGCAACTGCACCACCGTGCCGTGCAAGACGTGCCGGGCGTGCGCTTCTACACCAATGCCACCGGCCAGTGGTTCAAACCCACGTCGGCGGCCGCAGCGGACGCCATCACCGGCCAGGCAGTGGACACACTGGACTTCACCCGCACGGTTGAGCAAGCCTGGGCTGATGGTGTGCGGGTGTTCATCGAACACGGCCCGCGTGGCCTATGCAGCGGCTGGATTCGCCGCATTCTGGGCGAGCGCGAGCACTTGGTGGTGTCACTCGATGTCGCAGGTCGCTCGGGTGCGCGCCAGGTGCTGAACGCTTGCGCGTGGCTGGTGGCGGCTGGCATTCCAGCCAACGTCGCCGCACTGGAGGGCGCGCTGGCCGCCGCCGCGCCGCAGCAACGCCCTACTGGGCCATGGCTGACGCTGCCCGCCCACGCCCCGACACCGCGTGTGCCGGTTCGCCCGACCCCAGCCCCCCTTACCCCGCTTGCCCCGCTTAAACAGAATGGTTTGCAGATGATGACTCCCGCGCCTTACCTTGAACCGGTGCTGCAAGCGGCTACCCTGCGCCCTGTACCTGTAGCGGCCGCTGTACCCGTGTTGGCAGCACCTCATCTTTCTGCGCCGCCCATGGCCGCGCAACCCTTGAAGGCCCCTCCCATGAACGACACCTTGTCCCGCGTGGTGGCCCAGCAAGCGCAGCTCGCCGCTGTCCACCAGGCATTCATTGCGCAGCAAGCCGCAGTGCACGCCCGCTTTTTGGCATTGCAGCAGACGGCGCAGGCCACACTGCACCATGCCTTTGCTGCGGCCTCGCAAGGCCAGCCCGTTAATACGCATACCGCCGTGCTTGCGCCGTTGCCTGTAGTTGCGCCGGTCTTGGCACCCGTGCTGCCAACGCCGCCCCAGCCGGTGCAGGCCGTATTCCTATCGCCACAGCCTGCCCCTGCATCGGTAGCACCGCCAGCCCCGGCAACGCCGCCTGCCGTCGCTTCTGCTATTAAAAATGTAACTGCTCACGCAATACCAGCAAGCGCTACAGGCCAAAAATCTATAAATTTGCCTGGCCCCAAGTTCAGCCGTGCGCAGTTAGAGGTGTTGGCCGGTGGCCAAATCTCGTCCGTCTTCGGCCCCCAGTTTGCCGGTCAGGACGGTTACGCCCGCCAGGTGCGCATGCCCGAGCCGCCGCTGCTACTGGCCGACCGCGTGACCGGCATCGACGCAGTGCCCGGCTCCATGGGCAAAGGCACGCTGTGGACCGAAACCGATGTGCGCCCCGACAGCTGGTACCTGGACGGCGAAGGCCGCATGCCCGCCGGGGTGATGATCGAATCCGGCCAGGCCGATTTGCTGCTGATCAGCTGGCTGGGGGTCGATGCCCTCAACCAGGGCGAGCGCGTCTACCGCCTGCTGGGTTGCGACTTGACTTGGCACGGTGGCTTGCCGGTGCCCGGCGACACGCTGTGTTACGACATCCATGTTGACGGCCATGCCACCCAGGGTGATGTGCGTCTGTTCTTCTTCCATTACGACTGCCAGGTGCGCGGCCAGGCGCGTTTGACGGTGCGCAACGGCCAAGCTGGCTTCTTCACCGATGAAGAACTCGCCAACTCGACCGGTGTGTTGTGGGACCCGGTGCAAGAGGTGCCCGCGCAAGCGCAGCTGGATGCACCCGCCGTGCGCTGCAGCAAGAGCGGCTTTACGCCAGCCGAGCTGCAGGCCTTTGCCTCGGGTCGTCCGTTTGAGTGTTTTGGTGCGGGCTGGGAAACCACCCAGCCGCATGTGCGTTCGCCCCGCATCACGTCCGAGAAAATGCGCTTTTTGCACGAGGTCACTGCGTTTGACGCCCAAGGCGGTCCGTGGGGCCGGGGCTATTTGCGTGCCGAAACGCCGGTCACACCGGATGACTGGTTCTTCAAGGGCCACTTCAAAAACGACCCCTGCATGCCTGGCACCCTGATGTTTGACGGTTGCCTGCAAGCCATGTCGATTTACCTGGCCGCGCTGGGCTTTACCGTGGAGCGCGACGGCTGGCGTTTTGAGCCGGTGCCCGACACCAAATACCCCATGCGCTGCCGTGGCCAGGTCACACCGACCAGCAAACACCTGGTGTACGAGGTGTTTGTGTCTTCCGTCATGGCCGGGCCGGTGCCCACCGTGTTTGCCGACCTGCTGTGCACCGTGGACGGGCGCAAGGCCTTCCATGCACGCGGTGTGGGTTTGCAACTGGTGCCCGACTGGCCGCTGGAGCACTGGCAACACCTGGCCCCAGCCGCCACCCAGTTGACCGGCGAGCCTGTGCCACTGCGCTCACTCGCTGGCCTGGTGGATTACCGCGAGCCCAAACCCTCCGCCACGGTGGACGGTTTTGCGTTTGACTACCACTCGCTGCTGGCCTGCGCCTGGGGGCCACCTTCGGCCGCATTCGGCCCGTTTTATGCGCGTTTTGACGGCACCCGCCGCGCCGCGCGCCTGCCGGGGCCACCGTATCACTTCATGTCCCGCGTGACCGCGCTGGACGGCCCGCTGGGCGGCATGAAGGCCGGTACCTCGGTCGAGGTCGAATACGACGTGCCGGTGGAGCAATGGTATTTTGAGCAAAACGGCAACCCCACCATGCCCTTCTGTGTGGTGATGGAAGCCGCGCTGCAGCCCTGCGGTTGGCTGGCCTCGTATGTGGGCAGTGCGCTCACGTCAGAGACCGACATGTTGTTCCGCAACCTGGACGGCACCGGTACCCTGCTGCAAGAAATCTTCCCGAGTAGCGGCATTTTCAGAACCAGGGTGAAGATGCTGTCGGTGTCGCAAAGCGCGGGCATGATCATCGAGAACTTCGAGGTTGAGTGCTATGTAGGCGACCAGCGCGTGTTCGAGATGAAGACTGTGTTTGGTTTCTTCCCCAAAGAGGCGTTTGAGAACCAGGTGGGCTTGCCGGTGTCACCGACAGAACGGGCGTGGCTGGAGTCGCCGATTGAAAACGTCATCGACCTGACCCAGCGCCCGGCCAAATACTGCGACGGTGCACTGCGCCTGCCGGGTGCCATGCTGCTGATGCTGGACCGCGTCACGGGTTACTGGCCGCAGGGCGGGCCCAAAGGCTTGGGCTCGCTGCGCGCTGAGAAAACGGTGGACCAGGACGAGTGGTTCTTTAAAGCCCACTTCTTCCAGGACCCGGTGCAACCCGGCTCGCTGGGGGTGGAGGCGTTGTGCCAGCTGCTGCAGTTCTACATGCTGGAGCAAGGCATGGGCGAGGGCATTCAAAACGCCCGTTTCGAGCCGCTCCTGCTGGCCAAACCCGTCACCTGGAAGTACCGGGGCCAAGTGGTGCCGAAAAACAAGGTCATCACCAGCGAAATCCAAATCACCGAAGTGGGTGAAGACGAAAAAGGCCGTTTTGTGATCGCCGAAGGCTGCCTGTGGGTGGATGGCAAACGAATTTATTCCACCAAGAACCTGGGCATGCGCATTGTGGCCAGTGACCGGCCCAGCCCGCCCGCAAAGCGCTTGGACACCCCCCTGACTGACGTGGTGAACGACGGCCCTGAGTGCGAAGAAACGCTAGACCCGAAGGTGGACACCTGGCTGCAAGGCCATTGCCCCACCTGGACACTGCCCGCGCTGCCCATGATGTCTATGGTGGACCGTCTGGCCGCTGCGGCAAAGGCACAAGCGAAGGCCCCGGTGAGTGCGCTGTGTGATGTGCAGGTGCACCGCTGGTTGCCGTTCGCGGGCGAGCCTGTGCGTTTGCGCACCGAGGTCAGCGGCACGGGTAACGAGCGTTTGGTGACCCTGCTGGCCTGGCGCGCTTCGGCTAACTCGGCGCTGTCGCGTTTTGAGCCCGTCGCTTCCGGGCGGGTGTTGCTGGGTGCTGCTCCGGCACCTGTTGCCGCGTTTGCAGCGCTCAGTGACGCGGTTGACGAGGCCAATCCCTACGCCTCGGGCGCGCTGTTTCACGGGCCAGCGTTTCAGTACCTCACGGCGTTAAAAGTGGGCGCACAAGGCTCAACGGCTGTGGTGCAGGCAGGCCAGGGCAGTGTGCCGCGCGGGGCTTTGCACCAAGGCTTGCTGGACGCGGCCACCCACGGGCTGCCGCACGATGGCTTGGGCATTTGGTCAGAGCGCGTTGCCGACGATGTGGTGGGCTATCCCTACCGCCTCAAACACATGAACCTCTACGCGCCACTGCCCGATGCGGGCGAGTTGCGCATTGAGGCGCGTTTTGCCGGGTTTGATGGCGAAGAGCGTTTCCCGATGCTGGATGTTCAGGTCATCCAGAACGACAACGTGCTGGTCGATTTCAGGCTGGTAGAAGTGTTGTTGCCACGTGGCCCGATTGGTGCCGCCCCGCGCGAGCAACGGCGCAGTTTTCTGCGTGACCGCCAGCCTGTGCCCGGTATTGCGCTGTCTGGTTTTGACGGCACCACCACCCAGCTCAGCGCCCAGGTGCTGCGCCAAAGCGACTGGTTGCCCGGCAACGTGGCCGCCATTTACGGCGTGCCGCCTGAGCAGCGGGCTGACCTGGTGGCTGTGGTGGCGCAAAAGGAGCATGTGGCGCGGCGCGCTTTTGTGCACCCGGCCACCGTGGCGATTGAGCCCGGCGGCGCGCGCGCTGCGGTGCGCCCGTTGCGCCTGCACCCGCTGGCGCTCACGCATTTGGGTGACGATGTGCTGGTGGCCGATGCCGCCCCGCCGTTGCAAGACTTGGCTGCCGTGCGCGCCTACTGGGGCACACACTTCAACGTCGGCCACTGGCCAGTGGAAGACCTGTATTACGGCTTGGTGGAGCGTTTTGTGGGTGACGTGGTGCTGGCGGACCCGATGGCGTTTGCCCAGGTGCAGGGGCGCAGCTGCCTGTACCTGGCCAACCACCAGGTCGGCATTGAGTCGCTGCTGTTCAGCCTGCTGATCTCGGCCCTGTCCAAAACCCCGACAGTGACGCTGGCCAAGGCCGAGCACCGCACCAGCTGGCTGGGCACGCTGATTGCGCACAACTTTTCTTACCCCGGCGTGGTGGACCCCGGTGTCATCACCTTCTTTGACCGGGACGACAAGGAGTCGTTGCTGCGCATTGTGGGTGAACTCGGCACCGCCATGAAAGAGCGTGGCAAGAGTGTCATGGTGCATGTGGAAGGTACGCGCTCGCTGGCCTGCGGGCAACCGGTGGCCAAGATGAGCAGCACCTTCATCGACATGGCGCTGGCGATTGGCGCGCCCATCATTCCTGTGCGCCTGGTCGGTGGTTTGCCGGTGGCACCGCTTGAAGAACGCCTTGAATTTCCGGTTGGTTTTGGTCGGCAAGACTATTGGATTGGCCGCCCCCTGCTGCCCGAAGAACTGGCCAAACTGCCGCTGAAAGCCCGCAAAGACCTGGTGCTGGCGGCCATGAACGGCCTGGGTCCGGCTTTGGCCGACGAGGTGCCCCTGGCCAGTGATGCCCAATTTGCTGGCGAGGTGCAAGCCTGGCGCACCCGCACCGGTGCCAGCCTGGAAAACGCGGTGTTGTTCACTACGCTGGCCAGTCTGAAGACCCCGGGTGCTGAAGTCCAGGCGATGCTGGAAGGCGCACGCGCCGGGCAATTCAATGTGAGCGACGATGCCCGGTCACAGTGGCTGGGGCAACTGGCCAGACAGCTGTTTGGGCCAAATGGCCCCACGGTTCACGGGCTGGTGAAGGGTTAGGGTTGACGCTTTCGCTGCCACGCACACCATGAGCACCCAGCTGTGGTGGGTCAACCCCGACACGTTTGTGGCCAGCCCTGCGGCGCTGGCGCTGCTCAATGAGCAAGAGCGTGCGCAGCACCAGCGCTTCATACCGCCAAAAAAGCGGCATGAATATCTGGCTACCCGGGTGCTGGTGCGCTCGGTGCTGGGCCGGGCATTGGGGGTGGAGCCGCAAACCCTGCGATTCACTGCCAATGCGTGGGGTCGCCCGACCTTGTGGCCACCGGCTCCACTTCACTTCAATGTGTCACACACGGACGGGCTGCTGGTGTGCCTGGTGTCGCCCAACCCCGAGATCGGCGTGGACACCGAACGGCTGGCGCGTGCGACAGATTTGCTGGCGCTGGCTCCCAACGTCTTTGCACCGCAGGAGTTGAGTGACTTGGCTACCCTGCCTGCGGGCGAGCAGGCCCACCGGGCGGTGTGGTTGTGGACGCTGAAAGAAAGTTACATCAAGGCCCGTGGCATGGGCATGGCGCTGGCGCTGGACGGGTTTGCCTTTCGCTTTGACACCGATCGGGTGCGTCTTGATGTGTCACCCGCGCTGGAGGACGATGGCGCACGCTGGCAGTTTCAGACCCGCCAGTTGGGGATGCATTGTGTCAGCACTGCGATGGCTGGGCCAATGGAAGACCTGCTGCCCGTCCGGCAGTTCCATCCATGAAAAGAGCGCGTTAACGCGGCACTGCTGGCTTGGTAGATCGGGCGGCTTCTTTATTCAACTATTCCACTGCACCCGGCTAGTAAGTCGCTCAAACGCCATATCAGCGACCACAGCCTGCGTGGCGGGCTATCGGGGCCTGCCCAACAGCCTAGTGGATGAAGGCGCTACAGTTGCTGCCCTACCGTGCCTATTTCGCTATTACCCGCCGCCTGAACCACGGCTGATTTTTACTTTGAGAGCACCCATGAACCACGACGTTGACCGCATTGTTGAAGTATTCCAAACCCTGACTCCGGCCAGTGTGGACACGCTGGACGCGGTTTATGCGCCACAAGCGCGTTTCAAAGACCCGTTCAACGACGTGCGCGGCCTGCCCGAGATCCAGCGCATTTTTCGCCACATGTTTGTGAGCCTGGAGAACCCGCGTTTCGTCATCACCGAGCGCATCGTGCAAGGGGGGCAATGCTTCTTGACTTGGGAGTTTCGCTTCTGTTTCAGGCGCTTCAAGCAGGGCCAAGAGCAGTGCATTCTGGGTGGCTCGCATCTGGTGCTGGATGAGGCGGGGCGCATCACCCTGCACCGCGACTACTGGGACGCCGCCGAAGAGCTGTACGAGAAGTTGCCCCTGTTGGGCGGGCTGATGCGCTGGTTGAAAGCGCGGGCGAATTCTTGAGGCGAAAGCCCCTAAGCCACCAGGGGAAACTGTCCGATGGGCAGGGGCCGCCCGAACAGGTAGCCCTGAAAGAGCCCACAGCCACAGTTCATCAGAAATTGCTTTTGCTCTTCGGTTTCTACGCCCTCGGCAATGATTTGCAGTTGCAAAGAGGTACCCATGTCGATGATGGCTTTAAGGATGGCGGAGCCCTGGGTGCCGCTCTCCAGATCGCGCACAAAGCTCTGGTCAATTTTGAGCTGGTCCAGGGGCAGTTGGCGCAGGTAAGACAGCGATGAGTACCCCGTGCCAAAGTCGTCCAGCGAAAAGCTGATCCCCGAACGGCGCAGGGCATTCATGCGCTGCACCATCTGGTCCAGATCGCCCAGCAGCATGCTCTCGGTCAGTTCCAGCTTGAGACCGCTGGGCTGGATGCCGTGGCGCGCAATGACCTCGCCCACCAGACTTTCGAACAAGGGGTCGCGGAACTGGCGCGCACTGACGTTGATGGCCAGCTGCAGGTGCTGCGTTGCCGCCTGACTTTGCCAGCGCTTGAGCTGCGCACAGCCAGTATCCAGCACCCAGGCGCCAATGTGCAGGATCAGATCACTCTCCTCTGCCAAGGGGATGAACTCGGCCGGCGATACGGTCGTGCCGCTGGCGGTGACCCAGCGCAGCAAAGCCTCGGCCCCAATGACCCGCCCCGCTTGGTCCACCTGGGGCTGGTAATACAGGGCCAGTTCGTGGTTGGTGATGGCATTGCGCAAACCCTCCTCACGGTTCGCCTTGTGCTCCACGGCGTCCTGCATGGCGGACTCAAAAAACCGGATCGTGTTGCGCCCTGCGTCCTTGGCTTGGTAGAGCGCCAGATCCGCCTGCCGCATAAGTGCTTCGTGGTCGGCATTTTGGGCGCGAAACAAGGTGATGCCGATGCTTGCCGACGAGTGAAAATGCATGCCGTTCAACTGGTAGGGCCGGGACAATGCCAGCCGGATCTTCTCGGCAATCTGATTGGCTTGTTCGCTGGCCTGGCGGCTGTCTTGCCCCAGGTTTTCGACCAAAACCACAAACTCGTCGCCGCCCAAGCGGGCCACCGAGTCCACTTCGCGCAAGCTTGCGTTGATGCGCTTCGCTACCTCCACCAGGAGCTGATCGCCCATGGCGTGGCCGCGCGTATCGTTGATGCTTTTGAAGTTGTCCAGGTCCAGCATCATCAAGACGCCATGGTTTTGGCTGCGATGGCTGGCAAGCAGCGCCTGCTGCACCCGTTCATGCAGCAGGCGGCGGTTGGCCAGCTGGGTAAGGGGGTCATAAAAAGCCAGTGCGTGGACCTTGTCTTCTGCCGCCTTGTGCTGGGTGATGTCCTGGATATTGCCAAACCAGCTCAGGAGCTTGCCCTCGGCATCCCTTTCCATCTGGGAGTGCGAGCGCACCCAGCGCACCGCACCATTGGTGGCACGCACAATGGGGTAGGTTAATTCCAAGACGCTCTGCCCTGGTTGGCTTTCTTCGGGGCGTTGGCTGATCCGGTCGCGGTGATCCGGGTGGACCCGCGCCAGCCAGCTCGCCAAATCGCGCGGTTCATCGGGCGATAGGCCCAAAATTTGTTCCAGCACCGGCGAAATGCGAAAGTGCTGCAGCTGCGGGTCATACACAAAATAGCCCACCTTGGCCATTTGCTGGGAGTTGCTGAGCAGGGTTTCCTGTTCGCGCAGGCTCTCCACGGTGCGGGTGAGCTCTGCTGTTTGCGCGCTTACACGTTCTTGCAGCACCCTCTCGCGCTGGGCCAGGGACTCCGATAGCCGCTTGACGGCCAGGTTGTCATGCAAGGCCGCCAGCGTGCGGCGGTTGTCGAGTATGGCCATGCTACAAGCCATGAGCCAGTAGAGCACCATGGAACTGGCCAAGGTGAGCATCACCGCGCTGGCGTAGGGCAACTGCATCAGCACGGGCAGGGCCACCAGCAAAATAGACCCGGCGTACACCGCCCACACCCGCAAAAAATGGGCCAGCGCGGGGATCACAAAAACGATTGTGATGCACAGCACCATGATTCGGTAATAAAACAGCGAGTCCAGCGCACCCGTGTCTGCCAGCATCGGCATCAGGCCCCAAGCACAGCCGGAGAGCGCTGCGAAAACGCATTCCCCATTGACCAGCGCGTGCGCCGGCACACCCCGCTGCAGCGCGCCCAAGGCCCGGCGCCCATAAAAGGCGCTGGCCGCCAGCGGCAAAAACATGAGCGCCGCCCAGAGCAGCAGGCTCTGGTGGTCAGCCACGTTCCAATGCGGATACACCACCGCGGCAATGCCCAAAATGCCGATCGGGGCCGACGTGCTGGTGCGGTGGAAAAATTCACGCGCCAGCGCCGGCGTAAGTGCATCCTGCACTTGCTGCGAATCTGGCGGACTCGGCTCATCCGTGGTGAGTGACAGCGACGATATGGTGTTCATGCGATTCGCGCACCACCGTGGTGGTGGCGCATTATTGAGGCATCCCAAATCAGCAACCATGCGGATTTCCCCTTGAAATGCAGTGTAATGTGTTTCATTGCCTTGCTAGCCGATCCGATCGCGGTATGCCTCTCCAATTGACAACAATCAAGCCAGGTCAATTCAATCACAGAGTCAACTCCGCGCCAACCAGCCTATTGCTGCGTAACATTGCCCCAGATGCTTGGCCATTGCTCCGCCCAGCAACACTGGTGATCGAATCCGGACTTAACTTCAACTACGATCCGTTGCGTCGGCGAAAAACGCTCAGCAAAGGACGAGGCGAGCCATGGCGGAACGACCCGATCTTCGCTGCCAACCAAATGCCATTGGTCAACACGGCGTAGCTTGTCAACTTCATCTGCGGGGTTGAGCGAGCCGCTCAAGGGTTGAACACCGTGGTGGGTTGTCCAGGCCCGGTGGTCTAGGTTGCTGGCAACCGTAATTAACCGATCAACGTCGTTACGACGCGCGGCAAGCAATGCGGCCACCGCGCCACCTCCGGAATACCCTACAAGGGTCAAGCGGGTAGCTCCGAAGCGCGCCACTAAAACATCAATGGCCTTGTCCGTCGCTGCTATGACTTCCGGTGCGAGGCGCGCTTGCGTCCAGTAACGTTGCGGACACTCTGCAGGATTGATGTGGCCATATTGGCAGGGGCGGCCCAGATAGGCGACGTTGCCTGCGGGCTGAGCCAACGCCAAGCGCAAGCCCAAGGGGTCGCGAGGGGTGGGGTCGGTCGAAGGGGTGGAATTGTTGAGCCAAGCGAAACCATCGCCTTCGATATACACCGTCAGTCGCGAGGCTTGCACCAGGTATTGCGGCGCGTAAGAGATGAGGTTGAATCTGCCTGCAGGAATCACTTCGCCCTGCCAGCCACGCACCGCTGCCAGCGTGTCAGCATGGGTGCGCCGCTCGGCAGGCGAGGGAAGCGTAGAGCAGGCAGCGAACAAGCCCGCAATCAGCAGCAAAGTCACACGTTGAATCATCGACAAATTTTATCGTCCGGCAGATGTCGCGCAATGCTTTGGCGGCGCCAGCTAGACCAGCTCACTGCCGATCAACCTCGGCATGGTTGCGGTGACTTAAAACTGTAACTCCTAGGCGATAACCTGCCACTTGTTTTTTTAGTTAAGTCCTCTTTTCTCCAGTGAGCCTACTATGTCTATCTATTTTCAATTCCGCCGGCTGCCTCTCGTCTTGGCGTTGCAGGCGGTGTTCGCCGTCCCTGCACTTGCGCAGTTCACCGTCACCTCAGGCACCACGGACACAAATGCTAAAACGCTGACCGGTGCGGCGGGGGTCGTTCAGAGTAACGCCACGCTAACCACCAACTCTGGCACAGTGACCGTCACAGTAGCCGCCGGCACCTCCACCATCACCAACTCAGGCACCATCAGCCAGACTGTCACTGCAAGGACAATCAACAACAGCGCCGCGGCGACACTCACGATAACCAACAACTCGGGCGCCACAATCAGCGCGGCGGCAGCAGACGCAATCAAGATTGACAACGTTGGCAGTAGGCTCACCCTAACAAACGAAGGATCAATCCTGGTGATCACGTCGGCCTTCGACAGCGGTCAAGCGATCGATATGAAGAAATCCTTTACGGGCACGAGCACTATTACCAACGGCTCTGTGGTCGGTAGCGCAGCTTTGATTCAGTCGAATGGCAGCGACGGTATTCGCATTGGCTCAAAAACGACTGTTGTCAACTACGGCTCCATCATCGGTAACGGGAAAACTAATACCAGCTCCGGTTCGGCTGACGGCATTGACGACGACGAAAAAACTCAATCCGGAATGGTCGTTAGCAACTACGGGATCATCACGGGCGCCCGTCACGGGATCACCTTGAAGTCAAACTTACTTGATGCCACGCAAACGCAGATTACCAACTACGCGACCGGTCGAATCATCGGATATAACGGATCGGGCGTTGGGTCCGATGGAACGGGCATCGTCACGAACTATGGGCTTATCAGCGGTCGTTACGCTGGCGAGGGAAATATTTTCACCAGCGCTGGTGTGGCGTCTTTGAACGGTGACGGTGACGGAGTGGACATCGATGGCCAGGGTACCGTGAACAACTACGGCACGATCGAAGGCCAGAATGGCGGTGGTGTCGATTCGGGAGGTCGACCCAACGGCGGAGATGGTGTCGCCATGGGCGGCGGCACCGTAAACAACTACGCCGGCGCGGTGATCTGGGGCAAGAGCAACGGAATTCTGGTGGATGACGGTGCCAACGGGACGGATACTGTCAACCCGGGCGCCAACAAGAACCGCGGTACGACGGATGGTGTTCCCTCAGTGGCCACCATCACCAACTCGGGGACCATCACCGGCGATCGCAAAGTCGCGATCGGCCTTGTCGGGGACTGGAACGACACCATCACCAACAACGCCACCGGTGTGATTACCGGTGGCCTCGACACCCAGCAGGTCGACAAGCTTTCAACTGACGTCACACAAACCGCAGGCGCGGCCATTCAAATGGGCGCTGGCAATGACACGCTGGTCAACTACGGACGAATTGAAGGCAAGAACGGGCTCGCCATCGACATGGGAGCAGGCGACGACACGCTCAAGTTGTTCAACGGCGGTTCGACCGGCGTGGTCATTGGCACCATCGTCGGCGGTACTGGGACCGACACACTGGAAACCGGCGGAACCCAAACTTTCGCGACGGGAACCGTTACCGGTTTCGAGCGATTCATCGTCCGCGACGGTAGCACCACCTTTAACTATGGGCTGGGTGCTGTCACGTCAGCACAGATCGATTCCGGGGCGACGTTACAGGTCAATGGCGCGCTCTCGACGACCGGCGACTTCACGGTCAATGGAACTTTCAAGGCCAGTACCGATGTGGCAATGCGCACCATCACCGTCGGAGGCAACTACGCGCAGGGCGCTGCTGGCGTGCTGGAGGCGGGCCTGGGTGCTGCAAATCAGTCGGACACGATCACCACAACCGGCACGGGCGTCGTCACCGATGGCGCGACCATTACCCCGATTCACCGTGCCTACGCAACTAACGGAGCGACCTATACGCTCGTCTCGGCTGGCGGTGGCCTGACTGTGACACCCGCCAATCTGGTGATCTCCAATTCTGCGATGGTTAGTCATGCGCTTTCCAAAGTGGGGGGTGACTTGGTTCTGACCGCCACACGCGCCTCCAGCGTAACCAGCTTGGCACCCGTGGGTCTCGGAGCATTGGGCAGCGTGCTGGATGGACTTGGCCAAGGCGGTAGCAACGCCGCCAATTCATTGCTCGGTGCGCTGGACACACTGCCTACCGCCCAAGCGGTCGGCGACGCTTTGAGGCAGTTGCTACCAGAGAGCAATGGTGCCAGCCAGCACGCTAGCCAGCAGGCCAGCGGCACCATCTTCTCTGCGTTCTCAAGTCGCATTGATGCCGCACGTACCGGACTGGCCATGGCTCCTAGCGGGCTCGCGGCGGGTGATAGCGTAAACCGTAGGGCCTGGGTTCAGGGGGTGGGTGCCTCGGGCGAGCAGGATTCACGCGCTAGCGAAAATGGTTACAAGACCCGTGCGACAGGCATCGCTGGTGGTATTGAGGTCGATCGTTCTGCACGCGAAGTCATGGGCGTCTCGCTGGGGTACACGCAGGCCGGCTCCGCTGGCACGGGTACCGGCGCTGGTGACAATGTGCGGGTTGACGCAATGCATGTCGGCGGTTACCTAAGCCAGAACGACCCCGGAATGACCCTGGATGTTGCGGTAGTGCTGGGCTACAACAACTATCGCAGTGAGCGTGCGGTGGTCTTTAGCGGTTTTTCTGAGCAGCTGACCGGTGACTATGCGGGTTGGCAGCTTGGCGGCCGGATTGAGGCGGGCTTTCCATTTGCCATTGCCCCGCAGTGGTCCGGTCGCTGGCTGGCTGGAGCCCGCGCCAGTTATTCCGCGACCAATGGCTACACGGAAAGTGGCAGTGCAGCAGTGGCGCAGCAGATTGATGGCGCTTCAGCCAAGTCGCTGCAATCAGTTCTGGGAATCGAGTTCAATCATGAGCTTGCCACCAAAAGCTTCTTGCAGTTTCGAACCAGCTACCTCCACGAGTTTGCAAGTTCGCCGAGTGTCAGCGCGACCATGGTCGCCGGTGGGCCGAGCTTCACGACGGCAGGAGGTGAACCCAACCGGGAGGCGCTGCAATTCGGTATCGGCTACCGCTTCTTAACTAAAGACGGCGTCACGATGACAATGGGGTATGACGCAGAGGTGAAGGAGAAATACCTCTTCCACCAACTGAACGCCCGCGCAGTTTGGTTGTTTTAAGGATAAACCCACTTTGTGGCAGGGTCACTAAAATCCCCGCATGACTGAACACAAAACAATTGCCACCCACAACGGTAGCTTCCACGCAGACGACGTCTTTGGCGTGGGCATCCTGATGGGCGTTTTCCCATCGCACACCCTGGTCCGCACCCGTAACCACGAGCGCATTGAAGCGGCGGACTTCGCCGTGGATGTCGGTGGAATCTGGGACACCGAGACCGGCCGATTCGATCATCACCAGCGTGGCTTCAACGGTGCCCGGCCCACCCGCGTGGTGGACGGCCAAGAGGTGGCGGGCGTGGGTTACGCCAGCGCGGGCTTGGTCTGGTCTGCATATGGCAGCGCCTACGTGACAGCCCTGGCCGCCGGGCGCGGCGTTGAGCTCGACGCGCAAGACGTGGCCGAGGTCGTGCGCTCCATTGACCTGTCTTTGGTGCAGTACCTTGATATTGTTGACACTGGGCAGGGCGACGTGGCGCCAGGAATCTTTGGGCTGTCGGCGCTGGTTGCGCAGCTCAATACCAACTGGATGGAAGAGCAGGGGCTGGACGGTGACGCCAAGGCTCAGCTCCAGGAAGACGGTTTTCGCGACGCCATTGGCATCACCCGGCGGTTTTTGGACCGCGCCATCGTCAAAAAAATCTCGCAAATCCGCTCGCGTGACATTGTGCGCCATGCCCCCAAATTGTTGGGTGGCAAGGTGCTCCACCTGCAGCAGGGCGGCATGCCCTGGACGGGCGTGGTGGTGGATGAAATGCCCGAGGTCTTGTTTGTGATCTATCCGGACTCGGATGGCAGCCAGTACCAGATCAAAACCGTGCCCGTGGAGCCCGGATCATTCGACACCCGGCGCGACTTGCCCAAGAGCTGGGCCGGGCTGCGGGACGCGGAGTTGGCCGCGGCAACGGGTGTGCCCGACAGCGTGTTTTGCCACCTGAACCTATTCATTGGCGGCGCCAGAAGTTTGGAAGGCGCTGTGCGCCTGGCGGAGTTGGCGCTCTTACCCTAGCAATAGGGCAGCAGTGCCTTCGCCGCCTCAATGCGCAGCTGCATCGCAACGCCCGGGTCGGTCATCACTGCGAGCAAGAATTGCTTGGGCTCCGCACTCTTCTCCGTGCTGGATGCCCTTAGTAAAGTGGGCGTGCTAACCGCCAGGTCTGCCTGAACGCCTTGCCACACGGCCGACAGCACTGACCAGTCAGCCGGCCTGGCAAGCTCCAGCACCATGGCACGCACCCGCCCATCAGGCGCGATGAGGCAGGGCTCCCCTGCGCTTGGGTTGTGGTTGTTGGAGTCGTCAGGGTGGTATAGGCGGCGTAGCGCCATCGCCAAGAAGTAGCTTGCTATACTGCCGTTGCGCCGATTTGCCACAGCTTGCGGGCGCTTAATAAGTTCAGCTAAAGACGCCAGCCACCCCGGTTTCGCCTTTAGCGTCGCCGGGTTTTTTTATGCCAGAAATGATTGCCACGCCACAGTCGATGCACTTTGCCGACGCCTTGCCATTGCAAAGCGGTGCGTCACTACGCGACTACGCGCTGAGCTTTGAGACCTACGGTGCACTTAATGCGGCTAAGACCAATGCGGTTCTGGTCTGCCACGCACTCAACGCCTCCCACCATGTGGCCGGTGTGTATGCGGGGCAGGACAAGAGCGAAGGCTGGTGGGACAACATGATCGGGCCGGGCAAGGCGCTTGACACCGACCATTTTTTCGTGATTGGGGTCAACAACCTGGGCTCGTGCTTCGGCTCCACTGGCCCCATGCACACCAACCCGGACACGGGTCGGGTCTACGGTGCCGATTTCCCCGTGGTGACGGTGGAAGACTGGGTCAACGCGCAGGCCCGGCTGCTGGATGCACTGGGCATTCAGACGCTGGCAGCGGTCATGGGTGGCAGTTTGGGCGGCATGCAGGCGCTGAGCTGGACGCTGCAGTACCCCAGTCGGGTACGCCACGCGGTGGTGGTGGCCAGCGCGCCCAACCTCACAGCAGAGAACATTGCCTTCAATGAGGTGGCCCGGCGCGCCATCGTGACCGACCCGGATTTCCATGGCGGACATTTTTACGAACACGGCACCGTGCCCAAACGCGGACTGCGCATTGCCCGCATGATTGGCCACATCACCTACCTGAGCGACGACGTGATGAACGAGAAGTTTGGCCGCAAGCTGATTGCGGCCACGCAGGACGGCGCGCCGCGCGACTACTTTTTCAGCACGCTGGAGGCTGAGTTTCAGATCGAGAGCTACCTGCGCTACCAGGGCGACAAGTTTGCCGAGTACTTTGACGCCAACACCTATTTGCTGATCACCCGGGCGCTGGACTATTTCGATCCGGCCCGCACCTACGGCGGTGATTTGACCAGCGCATTGGCGCGTGCCACTTGCAAATTTTTGCTGGTCAGCTTCACCACCGACTGGCGCTTTTCGCCCAAACGCAGCCGCGAGATCGTCAAGGCGCTGCTGGACAATAAGCGCGATGTCAGCTACGCCGAGATTGATGCACCCCACGGACATGATGCCTTTTTGCTCGATGACGCCCGCTACATAAGCGTAGTCAGCTCCTACTTTGATAGCATTGCGCAAGAGGTGAACCCATGAGCGATCCCACCACCATGCACGTAATTGCCCAACTGGTGCCGCACGGTGCGCGCGTGCTCGACCTGGGTTGTGGTGATGGTGCCATGCTGGACCACTTGCAGCGCCACCGTGGCTGCACCGGCTACGGCGTCGAAATTGCCGATGCCAATGTGCTGGCCTGTGTAAAGCGTGGGGTGAACGTCATCCAGCTCAACCTGGACGAAGGTCTGGCCATGTTTGACGACGCATCATTTGACGTGGTGCTGCAACTTGACACCCTGCAGCACCTGCGCAATGCCGAGGTGATGTTGCGCGAGACGGTGCGCGTGGGTCGCATGGGCATTGTGGCGTTTCCCAACTTTGCGCACTGGCCCAACCGCCTGAGCGTGCTGCGCGGGCGCATGCCGGTGACCAAGCGCCTGCCCTACCAGTGGTACGACACCCCCAACATCCGCGTCGGCACCCATGCCGATTTGGCGCTGCTGGCCCAGCGCAACGGATTGAGGGTGGTGGACAGTTTTGGCGTCCAGGACGGAGCGACAGTGCGATTTGCCCCGAATTTGATGGCCGGAACGTCGGTGTACCAACTGTCACGGTTCTGAAATGAATTTGGCGGTGGTTCCACTAAACTGGGGGCACTTGGCAAAACCCGTTTCATGACTTCAGAATCCACCTTATCCACTTTTATTGCCGGCGACGGGGACAACATCGTTATCCAGGATTGGCCGCTGGCGCGCGGCGTGGCCCTGCGCGGCGTGGTCATTGTGGTGCATGGGCTGGGCGAACATGCGGGCCGCTATGAGGGCGTAGCGCAGGCGCTTAACGCGTGGGGCTTCTCCGTGCGCGGGTACGACCAGTGCGGCCACGGCGAGTCCGGCGGCGCGCGTGGCAGCCTGCCCAATGACACCCGCTTGTTCGACGATTTGGCCGACATTGTGGACAGCACCCGCGCACGCCTGCGCAGCACCACGCCGGTGATCCTGCTGGGTCACAGCATGGGCGGCCTAGTGGTGGCGCGGTTTGTGTCGCTGGGCATTCGGGCCGTGGATGGTGTAGTCCTGTCGTCCCCGGCCCTGAACCCGGGTTTGAGCCGGTTTCAAAAGATACTGATCACCGTGCTGGGCAGAATTGCGCCGAATCTGTGTGTTGGCAATGGCGTCGATCCGCAGTACATCTCCCACGATCCGGCGGTGGTTGCTGCCTACAAGGCAGACCCCTTGGTGCACAACCGCATTTCGGCTCGTTTGGCGCGCTTTATTGCCACTGCAGGCCCACAAGTCCTGGCCATGGCCGCGCAGTGGACGGTGCCCACCTTGCTGATGTATGCCGGGGCCGACCGGCTGCTCAACCCCCAGGGCAGCCGCGATTTTGCCGCGGCAGCGTCCCAACACGCCGTGACCGCCGTGTGCTTTGATACGCTCTACCATGAGATTTTTAACGAGTTGGACCCCGCCCCGGTCTATGCCACCCTGAAAACCTGGTTGGAGCAAAAATTTTGAAAAGCGCTACCCATTGAACATCTTGATCCAAGCCCTGGGCCGTGTGCGCCGTCTCTGGCGAGGTGGTCTGCCCTTGCGCAGCACCATGATGCTGGTCATCGTGCTGGGTGTCACCGCCCCTGCGCTGTTGCTGCTGGCGGTAGAGCAGCGGCTGGCCGAAAAGACCCAGAGCCAGCAGCAGGAAAATGCCGAAAGCGCCTTGATGGGTATGGGCAGCGTATCGCTGGTAGATCCTATTTGGGTGGTGGACCGGGTTGCCATCAACACGGTCGCCAGCCACCTGTTGGAAAACCCGCAGGTGATCGCGGTTCGGGTGGACGATGGACAGTCTGATGCCCAAGCCCTGCAGCGCATCCGTGACGGCTATCTGCTGTCGCTGGACGCCGAAACAGCAGACGGCAGGCTTAGCCGCCGAACCACACCGATTCTGCGCGTTGGAGAGCCCCTGGGCACCCTGACCGTGTGGTTTGACATGACCTATGGGCAGGGCGTGCTGCAGCAGCGGCGCAGCCAAATGCTGATGTTGGTGGCGCTGCAAGTGATCGTCAGTCTGTTGATGCTGACGCCCGTTTTGGTGGCGCGCATTTTGCAGCCAATTGAGCGACTCAAGGAACAGGCTACAGCCTTGTTGGACCACGACGCGACTGCCGACTCGTCCGGTTTTGTTTGGAACCGTCGGGATGAGCTGGGCCTGTTGGGCCGCCACCTCAGCCAGGTGCAAAGCCAGCTCGGGGAGTTGTTCAGGCAGTTGGGGGAGAAGAACACGCAGTTGGAGCAACTGGCGATGTATGACCACCTGACCGGTCTGCCCAACCGCGCCCTGTTTACCGATCTGGTGCAGCGTGAAATGCTGCACGCACGCCGTTATAAAGAGCGGTTTGCTGTTTTTTTCATCGATCTGGACCGTTTCAAGGCGGTCAATGACAGCATGGGTCACGCCGCCGGTGATGCCTTGCTGGTGGAAGTCGGGCGCCGCCTGAAGGAGTCGCTGCGTGAGGTGGACGTCGTGTGCCGCCAAAGCGGCGATGAATTCTTGGTGCTGGCCCGTGACATCGTTCAGTGGGAGTTCCTGGTCGAGATGGCGCAGCGCATCCTCAAGGCCATTGAGTTGCCCTTTGTGCTGGAGGGCGGTACGGCCCGCATCTCTGCCAGCATGGGTATCGCGCTGTTTCCGGACGATGCCGAGGATTTTGAAACACTGGTCAAGAGCGCAGACGTGGCGATGTACCAGGCCAAAACCCTGGGCCGGGCGCGCTACAACTTTTTCCACTCAGAGCTCAATGCGCGGTTTCAGGCCAGCATTGAACTGGAACTGGAACTCGACCAAGCCATTGCCGGGGGGCAACTGGTGCTGCACTACCAGCCCCAGGTGGATGCGCATACGGGCAAAGTGGTCGGCGTCGAGGCGCTGGTGCGATGGCAGCATCCCACGCGCGGCTTGCTGTACCCGGGCAGTTTTATCGGCATTGCCGAGGAGTCCGGAAAAATCGCCGCGATGGGGGTTTGGACGTTGGGGGAGGCCTGCCGCCAAATGGCCGATTGGAAGGCGCGCGGGGTGGCAGTGGGCGCCATGTCCGTGAATGTGTCGGCATTGGAGTTCCGCGACCACCGCTTGCTCGACAGTGTGCAGGCGGCCCTGGGGGCCAGCGGGATTGCGCCACAGGAGCTGGAACTCGAGATCACCGAGAGCGTCTTGATGGCGGAGACCGAAACCAGTCAGCGCATCATTGATCTGCTGCGCGAAATTGGCGTGGGCATCGCCATTGATGACTTTGGCACGGGCTACTCTTCCCTGTCGTACCTCAAACGCTTGCGGCCCAACCAGCTGAAGATTGACCAGTCATTTGTCAGCGACGCCAGCACCGACAACGACTCACGTGCCATCATCAAAGGCGTGGTCGGCCTCGCTAACGCCTTGGGCTTGACCGTGGTGGCCGAAGGGGTGGAAACGCCCGAGCAGCAGCTTTTCTTGCGCGAGAGCGGCTGCCACATCTTGCAGGGCTACTACATTGCGCGCCCCCTGCCTGTAGACCAGCTGGAGGCATGGATCGCCAAACGCGTTTAGCGCTGGGCGCGTTGGCGCAGTGCAAACCACCCTAACGCCATGGCAGTCAGGCCCAAGGGCACCAGCGAGCCCCAATTCAAGGTGTTCCAGCCCTGGGTGGTGATGAGGGCGCCGGAGGCAAAAGAGGTCAGCGCGGTGACGGCAAACACCCAAAAGTTGATCGCCGCCTGGGCACGGTCTTTTTCCTCAGGCCGGTAGGCACCCAGGGACAAGGTGGTACCGCCGGTGAATAAAAAGTTCCACCCCACGCCCAGCAAAAACAGGGCCACGACAAACTGGTGCAACTCCACGCCGGACAGCGCAATCGCAATGCAGGCCAGATTGAGCAGTACGCCGACGCCCATGATGGCCACGGGGCCAAAACGCTTGATGAGGTGGCCGGTAAAAAAGCCGGGGGCGAACATGCCAATCACATGCCACTCCAGCACAAAGGCGGCATCGTCAAAGCCCAGTCCGCACTGTTGCATGGCCAGTGGCGTGGCGGCCATCAGCAGGTTCATGACCCCGTAGCCCAGCGCAGAGCCCGCGCAGGCCACGATGAACACCGGCTGAAGCATGATTTCCCACAAGGGGCGCCCGCCGCCGGACGGACCTTTGCTGACCGTGTGCGCCGGGAACTTGACAAACGCCATCAACACCATGGCCAGCAGTGCCACGCCTGCCAGGGCGATGTACGCTCCCGCAAACGGAACCTCCAGCAGGGTGCGTGACCGCGCGGCCAGGTTGGGCCCCGCAATGGCGCCGATCAGGCCACCCGCCATCACCAGCGACACCGCTTTTTCGCGGTGGCTGGGCAGGGCCAGTTCGGCGGCGGCAAAGCGGTACAACTGTCCATTGGCGCTGTAGTAACCCGCCACCACCGTGGCCCCGACCAGCAGCCAAAACTGGTGGCTGATCACCGCCCAGGCCGCCACCCCCGCAGACATCATCGCCACCGCTAGCCCAATCTGAAAGGAAATGCGCCGCCCAAAACGGGACTGCGTGCGCGCCACCAAGGGCGTGCTCAGGGCCGCACCCACCACGTAGCCCATCACTGGCAGTGTGGCCATCCAGCCATAAGGTGCCAGGCTTAGTCCGACCAGTCCGTTGATGGCAATGAAGGTGACGTTGTTGGTTAGGAACAGCCCTTGACACAAGGCAAGAAGCCAGAGATTTCGGTTCATTCGTGTATTTTTCAATTAGTTGACCTACATCATCGGACATTTCATGGGGGCCTGCTACCTTCGCGGCTTCAAAGTTTGCCTGCGTTCATCGACATGTTGCCTACCTCCACCGATAGCCCTGGTGCGTCGCCACCTACGGCCGCCCCAGCCACTGCTTTTGAGCTGGTCTGCCCGGCCGGCAGTTTGCCTGCCCTCAAAGCCGCCGTCGACAACGGAGCCGACTGCGTCTATCTGGGCTTTCGTGACGCCACCAATGCCCGCAACTTTGCCGGTTTGAACTTTGATGAAGCGTCCATTAACCTGGGCATCCGCTATGCCCACGACCGGGGGCGCAAAGTGCTGCTGGCACTCAATACCTACCCGCAGGCGGCCAGCCCGCAGGTGTGGCACACCGCCATTGACCGGGCCGCCCGCAGCGGGTTCGACGCGGTCATCCTGGCCGACCCCGGCTTGATGGCCTACGCCAATAAGCACTACCCGAAGCTGCGCCTACATTTGTCGGTGCAGGGCTCGGCCACCAACTACGAGGCCATCAACTTCTACCACCAGCACTTTGGAATCTCCCGCGCGGTGTTGCCCCGTGTCTTGTCCATGACCCAGGTGGCGCAGCTTCGCGAAAAGACGCCGGTCGAGATTGAAGTGTTTGGCTTTGGCAGCCTATGTGTCATGGTGGAGGGGCGCTGCGCCTTGTCTTCCTACGTGACCGGCGAGGCTCCCAACACCCATGGCGTGTGTTCGCCGCCCAAGGCCGTGCGTTGGCTGGAGACGCCCGAGGGCCGCGAGTCGCGCCTGAACGGGGTGCTGATTGACCGTTACGCGCAAGGCGAAAACGCAGGCTACCCCACGCTGTGCAAGGGCCGGTTTGATGTCGGCGACGAGCACGACTACTACGCCATTGAAGAGCCCACCAGCCTGAATACGCTGGAGTTGTTGCCGCAACTGATGAAGATCGGTGTGCGTGCCATCAAGATTGAAGGCCGTCAGCGCAGCCCGGCCTACGTGGCGCAGGTCACCAAGGTTTGGCGCGAGGCTATCGACAACTGCCTTGACAACCCGCACCGCTACTCGGCCAAGCCGGCCTGGATGAGCAGCCTGGACAAGGTCGCAGAAGGACAACAACACACCTTGGGGGCCTACCACAGGCCATGGAAATGAAACTTGCTTTAGGACCTCTGCTGTACTACTGGCCGCATGAGACGGTGGTGGACTTTTACGCGTCCATTGCCAAGACCCCTGTCGATATTGTTTACCTGGGCGAAACCGTGTGTTCACGCAGGCGGGAATTGCGCTTGGCCGATTGGCTTGCCATTGCCACGCACCTGATCGAGGCCGGCAAAGAGGTGGTGATGTCCACCCAGGTGCTGATCGAGTCCGGCTCGGACGTGACCACCTTACACAAGATAACCGACATGTCGGCCCAGGGTGACTTCATGGTCGAGGCCAATGACATGGGCGCGGTGCACTGTCTGCAGGGCAAGGTGCCCTTTGTGGGCGGGCCGCACCTGAATATTTACAACGCACCCACCTTGCAGTGGATGGCACCGCTGGGCATGCAGCGCTGGGTCATGCCACTGGAGATGGGGCGTGATGACCTTGCCCTAATGCAGCAAGGTCGCCCCGCGGGCGTGCAGACCGAGGTGTTTGCCTATGGCCGCATGCCGCTGGCGTTTTCGGCGCGCTGCTTCACCGCGCGGCATTGCAACTTGCCCAAAGACGATTGCCAGTTTCGCTGCATTGAGCACCCCGATGGACTGCTGCTGCGCACACAGGAAGACGAAGGGTTTCTCGTGATCAACGGCATCCAGACCCAGTCGGCCAAGGTTTACAACCTGCTGCCCGAGCTGGGCGCCATGCGGGCACTGGGCGTGGATGTGGTGCGGGTTAGCCCGCAGGCGCAGCACACGCCTGAGATTCTCCAACTGTTCCATGGCGTGATGACGCAGCAAACCCCGACGGATGCCGCCATGCTGACGATCGTGGGGCTAATGCCCGACCAGCCGTGCAACGGCTACTGGTACGGCAAGCCAGGCCTGGAGCATCTGGCGGCTCAGACAGAGCACGCTTAAGCAAGCCTAAAGCCTGAAGGAATTTCCTATGAGCACCACCCCGTTCTTGCTGCCCAAACCCTTGGGTGATCTGTTGTCCCGCTTGCCTGCGTACCCCGGTTCCTTGCTGTTTGTGACGGCCTTGAACCTGGCATTGGCCAAAAACCTGGCACCCGACGTCACGCAGATGCTGGTGGGCAAAAAAATGCGCTTGCGGGTGACCGATGCCCAACTCACCTTTGATTTCGAGTGGCAGGGTGGGCGCTTTACGGCCTGCCACAACAAGGCCGAGGCCAACCTCACCATCAGCGCCAGCGCGCATGACTTCATGCTGCTGGCACGCCGCCAGGAAGACCCGGACACGCTGTTTTTTAACCGTCGCCTTTCCATGGAGGGCGATACCGAGCTCGGCCTGTTGGTCAAAAATACCATTGATGGCATCGAGTTGCCCGTGTTCAACCTGGAACGCTTCAAACCGGCCCAAGTGCTGGAGCGGCTGAAGTCCCGCTTCAAGCCGCGCTGAATAACAGCCGATTCCCAGCTGAATTCCAGCCCTTGCGTTCATGCACTTAGCCCATTCGTCGCCGCCCAAGCGCATCATCGTAGCCATCTCGGGGGCCAGCGGCGCAGTCTACGGCGTGCGCCTGTTGCAGGTGCTGGCCGCCTTGGGGAATGTACAAACCCACCTGACGGTGTCGGACGCGGGATTTTTGAACTTGCGCCAAGAGCTGGACATGGGGCCCACGGACGTTGCGGCCTTGGCCTATATGGTGCACCCGGTGCGCGATGTGGGCGCGGCGATTGCCAGTGGGTCGTTCCAATGCGACGGCATGGTGGTGGCCCCCTGCTCCATGCGCACGCTGGCCTCCATCGCCCACGGCTTGTCCGACAACTTGATATCCCGCGCCGCCGACGTGGTGCTGAAAGAGCGCCGCCGCCTGATTTTGATGGTGCGTGAAACCCCCCTGAATCTGGCCCATTTGCGCAACATGACCAGCGTGACCGAGATGGGCGGCATTGTGTTTCCGCCGGTGCCCAGCTTCTACCACCGCCCGCAAAGCATTGCCGAACTGGTCGACCACACCGTGAGCCGGGTGGTGGATTTGATGGGCATGCCCCAGGTGCATGCCCCGCGCTGGGGTGGGATGAAAATCCATGGCCTACCGTGATCTGCGGGAGTTCATCGCCCAGCTGGAGCAACTGGGCGAACTCAAGCGCGTGAGTGCTTCTGTCTCCCCGCATCTGGAGATGACTGCCCTGTGCGACCGCACGCTGCGTGCCGGGGGTCCGGCGCTGCTGTTCGAGAACCCGACCGGCCACAGCATGCCGGTGCTGGGCAACCTGTTTGGCACCACCCGCCGCGTCGCCTTGGGCATGGGCGTGGCCGATGTGAGCGAGGTACGCAAGTTTGGCCATGTGCTGGCCATGCTCAAGGAGCCCGAAGCGCCCAAGGGCTTCAAGGACCTGATGGGCATGAGCGCCCTGGTCAAGACCCTGTGGAACATGGCACCCAAAGAGCAACGCAGCGCGCCCTGCCAGGAGGTGGTGTGGGAAGGCTCCGACGTCGACCTGGCCCGCTTGCCCATCCAGCACTGCTGGCCAGGTGATGTGGCCCCGCTCATTACCTGGGGGCTGGTCATCACGCAGGGCCCGCACAAGGCACGGCAAAACCTGGGCATCTACCGCCAGCAGGTGCTGGCCCGCAACAAGGTCATCATGCGCTGGTTGCCCCACCGCGGCGGTGCGCTCGATTTCCGGGAGCACGGGCTGCAAAGTCCCGGCCAGCCTTACCCGGTGTGTGTGGCGCTGGGGGCTGACCCGGCCACCATTTTGGGCGCGGTCACGCCGGTGCCCGACAGCCTGTCGGAGTACCAGTTTGCTGGCCTGCTGCGTGGCAGCCGCACCGAAGTGGTCAAGGCGCTGGGCAGCGAATTGCGCGTGCCCGCCAGTGCCGAGATCGTGCTCGAAGGCCACATCTACCCAGACGCAAAACACGCCAGCGGATTCGACCATGCGGTCGAAGGCCCGTACGGTGACCACACCGGCTACTACAACGAGACCGCCGAGTTCCCGGTGTTCACCATTGACCGCATCACGCTCAAAAAAGAGCCGATCTACCACTCCACCTACACCGGCAAACCGCCCGACGAGCCCGCCATGCTGGGGCTGGCGCTGAACGAGCTGTTTGTGCCGCTGCTGCAACGCCAGTACCCCGAGATCACCGACTTCTACCTGCCGCCCGAGGGCTGCAGCTACCGCATGGCGGTGGTCAGCATCAAGAAGTCCTACCCCGGCCACGCGCGGCGGGTCATGTTTGGCATCTGGAGTTTTCTGCGCCAGTTCATGTACACCAAGTTCATTGTGGTGGTGGACGAGGACATCAACATCCGCGATTGGAAGGATGTGATCTGGGCCATCACCACCCGAATGGACCCGACGCGCGACACCCTGCTGGTCGACAGCACCCCCATTGACTACCTCGACTTCGCCTCCCCGGTCAGCGGCCTGGGCAGCAAGATGGGCATGGACGCCACCAACAAGTGGCCGGGCGAAACCATGCGTGAATGGGGCCGCACCATGCAGATGACGCAGGAGGTCACGGCCCGGATGGAGCAGGTTTGGCAGGGTTTGGGTTTATAAGCTAAATCGGGCTGTAGCCCCCGTGGAATGTGCGCGGGCAGCTATCAATTAAGGAGTATTGGATCTGCCGCGCACGTTCAGTCGTGTGCCGGCGACAGTACCCGGGCCACGCCGCCCAGTACTTTCTTCTTCTCATAGGGCTTGATGATCCAGGCAATGACACCTGCCTCCTTGCCTTGCGTTTTCATCAGGGCGCTGGTCTGGGTGGTTAGCATGAAGATGGGTATGTGGATCAGCTCCGGGTCCTTGTGCAGTTCCCGGCACATGGTCAGGCCGTCCATTTCCGGCATGTTGACATCACAGAAGATGAGGGCAATGTTTTGGGTATTGCCTTCCATCATCTTGATGCCCTCGAGGCCGTTTTCAGCTTCGAAAACTATATAGCCCTCGTTGACCAGATCTGCCTTGAGTTGTGCCCGAACCGTTTCCGAGTCATCGACAATGAGTATGTTTGCCATCCCGTGTTCCTTTGTTGCTCTATTCGTGGTCCGACTTGTTTTGGTTGCGTCCATTGCGCTTGGCCTCATACAGATAAGTATCGGCCCGATGCATAAAGGTCTCCAGAGTCTCGCCGGGTTTGTACCCTGCGGTTCCGCCGCTGATCGTGACCGATATCACCGCCGTACCCAGGTCAATCCGCAGGGCCTGCACCGCTTGGCGCACGCGCTCTGCCAGTTCACGGGCAAGCGGTGCCGCGCGGGGGATGAACACGACAAATTCTTCGCCCCCAAACCGGATTGGAATGTCGTGCGCAGCGGCCTGCTCCAGCAGCACCTGCGCCACCTGGCTCAGCACCAGGTCGCCGTTTTTGTGGCCGTGGCTGTCGTTGACCTTTTTGAAGTTGTCGATGTCAAAAATCGCCATTGACACCTCGGGCAGGGTGCCTGCGCGGTGCCTGGCAAGCAGGGCATCGACCGCGTCCTTCATGTACAAGCGCGTGAACAAGCCGGTGAGCGGGTCATGGATGGCACTCTCGTAGAGTGCCAGACTGGTCTCGCGCTCCTTGGCTGCCAGCGATATGTCGCGCTCGGCATTCACCACCGCTGTGCGGTCCTCCAAAATGATGAGCAACTGGGCCACCGTCTGGTTGAGCACGATGGGCTGGTAGGTGATGCGGAAATGGCGGACCTCGTCACTTGTCTGGCCGACCTGATGGCAGACCTCCGACGGGAATAGGCGGCTGTAGTGCTCATATTCCAATTGTGATTTGCCCAGGCAATCGGTCACGGCCTTGGCACCCAGGCGGGCGTTCTCGTCCATCCGGGCCAGCGCGGGCTTGAACAGAACGTCGTTAACGTGCTGGCCGGCCAGGTCATCGCGGTCCAGCATGGCCGACAAATAGCTGGAATGGGGCGTGCTCAGTGTGCCGTTCGAGTTCAGGGTGAATATGCCCAGTGGAATGCTGGTGAAGACCTCTACCAGCCGCCGCTCCGTGGCACGCATCTCGGACATGTCATGGCCGAACACCGACAGCAGTTGCCCCTCGGCCTTGTTGCGCACGTCCATCCAGGTCAATATCCAATGAAAGGGTCTGCCCGCCTCCAGGCCGTCGGTGCCTCCGGTGATCATGTCCAACTCGAAACGCACTGCGCCGGCCGTGGCCCCGCTGGTCACCACTTTCTTGACATGCCGGGCGAAAATTTCCCAGTTCTTTGGCTGGAAGTACCTGGACAGCGGGATGCGCAACGCCGCTTCTTGCGCCAACCCAACCAGGCCCACGAACTCCAGATTGGCGCGCAGCACTTCATGCTGCTCATTGACGATGAGGAAGACACCCGGCATCTGGTCAATGACGGATTCGGTGTGCGTGTTGGCTTCGTCCAGCAGCAAGAGCATCTTGTGCGATGCCTGCAAGTCGAGATTGATGTTTGACATTACAGGAAGTCCATTTCTTCGTCGTCTGGGGTGTCGGCGATCACGTAATTCAGCAAGGACTCCAGTTGCTTGTGGTCCAGTATTTCCATCACGGCACTGCAGGCAATGGTGTGGTCGCCGGCTTGCAGGGTCCAGAAATCGGAGAAGCTGACGGTGGGCCGGTCCTTTTCCTGGTAGTCGGCGAACACCTCGTAAAAACCGCGCGCCTGCTGCGGCAGGCTGATGCCCAGATCGATCTGCAAGTCCTCAAACAGCGTGACGATCTTGCCGGCGACCAGGTTGCAGTATTCCTTCATGTAGTCAACGGCGCGTCGGTCCGAGATCTGCTGTGCCGAAACGCCGCCAAAAATACGCGACGCCAAGGCGCGTGCCGTATCCATGTTGTAGTGCGCCTTGAGTCGCGACTGCGCGGAAAAGCGCACCAATTCGCTTAGTTTCGCCTTGATTGCAGGCAACTGGGATCAGTCGTCATTCATCGTCATTCACCGGTTGGGTGGAAAGATTGGCTGCACTAGCATAACCCCGCCATTGCGACAGGATCGTGACGGCCGCCTTCCTGGGCCCGCTACAGTTTGCCGGGCGTGCGCAGGGGCATTTCCAGGGTGAACGTGCTGCCGCTTCCCGGCGATGACGTCGTTTTGAGGGTGCCGGCCAAGATATTGGTGGCAATACGGTGGCAAATCGACAAGCCAAGCCCCGACCCGCCTTGACCGAGCTTGGTCGTGAAGAACGGATCGTAAATGTGTACCAAGGTCACCGAGTCCATGCCGACCCCGTCATCGATGACGCTGAGGCTTAGCTGAGCGTTTTTGGTTGTGGCGGTAAGGGTGATGGTGCCGGACACTTGGCCGGCGAAGGCATGCAGCACCGCGTTTTGAATCAGATTGGTCACGATCTGTCCTAGTGGGCCGGGAAAGCTGTCGCACAGGATGCCCTGGGGGATGGCATTGATGAGTTGCCATGGCTTTGAACGCAGACCGGGTCGCAAGGAACAAATCACGTCCTCGACCATCTCTTGAAGATCGAATTCCCGGCGGCGCTCGGAGGTCTGGTCGACCGCCACCTGTTTGAAGCTGGCGATCAATGTGGCCGCGCGGTTGACTGAGCGGTCAATCAACTCGGCCATCGCGGTGATGCCACCCAAACTGCTGGCCATCTCGGAGCGTTTGAGGGTGCCGGCTTGAAAGGCCGCGTCCAGAGTCTTGGCCTGCTCAATCAGGGTGGAGGCAACGGTTACGGCATTGCCGATGGGGGTGTTGAGCTCGTGCGAAACTCCGGCAACCATGGACCCTAGCGAGGCCAGTTTTTCCGACTGAATCAGGTCACCCTGGGATTGTTTGAGGTGCTCCAGTGCCTTCGACAACTCGGCGGTGCGTTCTGTCACGCGCAACTCCAGAGTTTCTGCCAGTTGGGCCAGGGCCTCGTACTGCCGGCGAACCCTTAGGGCCGTCACCACTCCCGCTGCCGCTGAAACAGCGATCATGCAGGCACTCACAATGGCATAGGTATAAGCCGGCCGCAGCGGCGCGAAAGCGTATCCGGTGGCGTGCAGCCAATACACGCCGCCCACGCCGACGACTTGCATGGCTGCCAAAAGCGCAGCCTGGCGCGCACCCAGCAGCCAGCCGCACAGGATGGTGAGCAGCGGCAGCAATTGAACCGTGGCGCCATACAGACCGGAGACGCGGCTGCTGGACTCCAGTACCAGTAGGGTCGTGCCCCACAACTGGACGATGGTGGCATTGCGCAAACGGCCTCGCCACACCAGTGCCAGCACCCCCAAATTGAGCGCCATGAACCACGGTGCATTGCCCTGGGGCACCTCGCCCTCCCTCAGTAATCCCGCCACCAAAAGAATGGCACCAGCACAGACCCCCAGCACGGCCATTAGGCGGACGATTTGCAGACCGCCCTGTTCAGCGATCGCCTCGTTGCTGGTGAATTTGTCAACGCTCTGCGTCATTGCGGCCCCTTTGATCACTTGAATTCTGCCATGAATCTTACAAGGCAGCGTGAAAAAACAAGCCAAATCAGCCTCTAGCCCTCGTGGAATATGCGTGAGCAGCTATTCATTTCATAGCATTCAGGACTGCTTGACTGGCGGTTCAGGCGGCCGTCATCCACAAAGTGACCGTGGTGCCTTGGCCAAGGCGACTCTCGATTTGAACCGTGCCGCCGTGCAGCTCGACAATTTCCTTGACGATGCTCATGCCAAGCCCGGTACCCGGAATGCTGCCTGACGCATCGGCACGGTAGAAGCGCTCATATACCCTTGCCGTCTGGTCCGGCGTCATGCCCAGGCCCTGGTCGGTGATCCGGATGCCCACCTGCTGCTGCGCATTGGCGTCGGCCGATGGAGCGCCCTGGCCCACCAGTGTTATCTGCACCCCACCGCCTGCGCGCGAGTACTTGTAGGCGTTGGACAAGATGTTGCGCACCGCCTGCATCATCTTGCCCTGGTCGGCCAGAACCCAGTGCTGGCCGCGTGGCGCGTCCACTAACGCCGGCGTTTGACCTGCCGGAACGCCGAAGTCTGCCACGACCTCCTGCAGCAGCTGACCGACATCGGTGTGGACCAAATCAAAATCCTTGCCGCGTTGTTCCTCAATGCGCACCAGATCAAGCAGCTCATTGATGATCGTAATCATCAAGGCCGACTGGCGGTGAATGATGCCCAGGAAATCGCGGCGCTCGTCCACCGCAAATTCGCGTGCAATCATCAGCTCTGCATAGCCGTAAATGCTGACCATGGGGGTACGCAACTCGTGGGCCGCATGCGACAGGAACACGCTCTTCATGCGGTCGACCTCGGTTTCGTGCGTGACATCACGGAAGTAAAGAATCTGCGACACCGAATCGGTGTCCGCCAAGCGCATGCCCACCTCAAGCACGCGCATGCCTGGGCCGGCCAGGTCCATCAGCACGCGGCCCCCTGGGCCCGTGCCGGCACCGCTTGCTCCCGCCACTTTGGCCCGCGCTTGCAGGGCCCACTCTTTGATCTCGGCTATACCGGGGAACTGTGCCGGGTCGCCACACAAGCCCGCCAGCAACGAAGAAAAATCATCCTGCGCCATGCCGATGATGTGCTGGTGCACCAGACCCGTCATGCGCAGGAAGGTCGGGCTGGTGTATTTGACGCGGCGCTGGGCATCAAAGGACACAATGCCGTCAGGGCTGAGGTGAAAAATGGAGTCGAGCTGCTCGGTGTGTTCCCGCACCCGCGACAGCGCCGACTCCAGCGCGAGTTGGTTTTTTTCGAGAAAACAAATGTCACGGTAGCCCCTCAGGCAGGTGTGCATCAGGGTGTACATCGTGAGCGACGTCAGCTCGGTCTTTTCCTTGTAGTCATTGATGTCATAGCCCGCAATGACTTCGCGCTGCGGTGCCGAGCCAGGCTGACCGGTTCTCAGGACAATACGGATCTTGTGATTGTTGAGCACCTCACGCACATGGCGAACCACGTCCAGACCGGAGCAGTCGTCCTCCATCACCACGTCAAGCAGCATCATGGCGGCATCCGGATGCGCCTGCGCCACCAATTTCGCCTCTTTGCCGCTGTAGGCATTGACCATCTGGATGCCGCGTCCTTCAAAGCGGAAATCGCGCAGCGCCAGACTGGTGAGCTCGTGCACGGACGGGTCGTCGTCCACCACCAGCACCTTCCATGGCGCTTGCAGCTCATCTGTGGCGTTTGGCGCCGCCAAAGGGGGCTCTGCAAAGACCAGATAATCGTCAGATTCCATGATGAACACTGCGCTCGCTACGAAAAAAGCTAACGGTAGCGCAAACGTGTGACGGGCTGATTACCCGACATCGAACGGCAACGGACGGATTAAAAATCCTAGCGCATTGGGGGAATTCCGACTGCACGGGTGTTCGCACGGGCTACCTGCCGGTGGTCAGCACAGTCACCACTTGCCAAAATCAGCAATCACTTCCGCGGCATAGGTCGACGGGTCGCGCAGACCAATATCGATTTCTCCTTTTAACAAGGCCAGTACTTCGGGGAACTGCGCGAGATTGCGTTGATCGGCCATGTCTTCGAGCTCCTTGGCCAATTCCACGATGATGCTGCCCGGCCAGATGTAAGCAGCGCTGCCCTTGATGCCATGCAAGCCAATGGCTGCGGTGTTGGTGTCACCCGCTGCCATGGCGGCGTCAATTTCTGCAAGCCTTGCGGGAATTTGCACACGGAACACCGCAATCATGCGCGACTGGAGGTCATCCGCACGCTTGGTAGTGGGGTCCGCTGCCACGGGTTTTGGTGCCGCAGAGAAACCGGGGGCGGCTGCAGGGGCGGCTGTGGAGTTTGACGACGCTTCGGCTGAAGTGGCATCCAGGTTCAGCAGGGCATCCAGCCCAGCCAGATCATTGAAATCTGGCGTGGTTGCGGTGGATTCCTCACTTTGACTTGGGCGCGGGTGCAGGGTCTTGCCCGCCTGCAAGCTCAGATCAATCACCCTGGACAAGGCTTGGTGCACTGCAGCTTCATCGACCGGCTTGCCCAGGAAGTCATCCATGCCGGCTTCGGTGCAGCGGCGACGGTCTTCATCCGAGACATTGGCCGTCAGCGCCACAACCTGGATGGATGGGTTCAGGAAAACCATGTCCTGGTGGCTGCCTTGGCGCAAGTGGCGAGTGGCTTGCAGCCCGTCCATCACCGGCATGCGCAAGTCCATCAGCACCACGTCGTACTGTTTGCTTGCGAGGGCTTCCAGCGCGAGGTGCCCGTTGTCCGCAAAATCAACCTGGTGACCCATGGCAGTGAGAAACGATTCAATGACCATTTGATTGGTCACCACATCTTCAGCACACAACACGCGCAATTGCCATTCGTGCGGCGCATACGCTTCGGTGGCGGCACGGATGGGGGCTTGCCCTAACTCCAGCAGCGCGTCAAAGTAAAAAATGCTGCCACGTCCGACCACACTGCGCACCCCAATCTGCCCGCCCATCAGTTCAATCAGTTGGCGAGCAATCGCCAGGCCCATTCCGGCTCCGTCGAACCGGCGCGAACTTGACATGTCCTCTTGTTCAAACTTCTTGAACAGTCGAGCCTGCGCGCCGGAGCTAATGCCCAGGCCTGTGTCAACGACCTCAAACTGCAGGTGGCATAAATCCAGATAGCCTTCAAGCATCTGCACATTGAAAGTCACGCTGCCTTGTTCCGTAAATTTGATGGCATTTCCGATAAGTTGCAACAACACCTGGCGAAGCCGTATGGGATCTCCGCGCAGATAGGGTGGCAGGCGAGTGTCGATCTGGATGTGAAACTCCAGCCCCTTGGCGGTGCACTGCAGGCGATAGACCAAAAGCGCGGCTTCCAACTCCCGGCGCAGGTCAAAGTCCTGTATTTCTAGACTGAACTTGCCCGACTCCAGCCGGGACAGATCCAGCAGATCTTCGAGCAGCACCTGCAAGGACTGGGCATTTTCCAGCGCAGTGCCCATGCGCTGACGGGCATCAGGAATTGCCGAGGCTTTGAGCCCCAACTTCAAGCCCCCCACTATGCCCGCCACAGGCGTGATCAGTTCGTGGGTCATCATGGCAAGAAATTCGGATTTAACCCGGCTTGCATCCTCCTTGTCGCGATGCGCCTGCAGGAGACTTTCTTCCACCCGTGCCGATTCAGCAATATCACGAATGCTGCAAACGATCCAGATCTGATCGCCCCACAGCACGGTGCCGAGCCCGACTTCGACTGGGCGCTCTCCCGTATTTGTCAGCACCGTGAGCTCGTACCGGGTGTCTGAAGTGGGCTCTGGAACCCCTGCCCGTGCAGCGTCAACCAGCTGCGCCTGCCGCTCCAGCCAGACCCAGCGCAGATTTGCGGCGAAAAGTTCTGCAACCGGTTTGCCCAGCATCGCATTGCGTTCAAAACCAAACAGACTTTGCGCAGCGTCGTTGACCAAAGCGACGTTACCGTCTGTGTCGCAGACTATTAGCGCCGCCGGCGCCCGGGAAAAAAGGCCATGAACCAGCTGGTCTGCCAGGCCGTGCTGGGGTGACTCGGCTAAGGGCAATTCCGCATCGGTGTGTTTACGACCGACGCGCCAACCCACCCAAGCCGACATCATGCCGACACAGGCGATTGCCACCCAATTAGCCACACTGATTTCTGTATCCACCAAGCCAGTATAAAGTGGCAAGTTGACAGGTGGCCAAACTTTCAGGAGCACCCCGGGCGATCAGCGGTGGGCTGACTGATATCGCCAACACGCGGGATCCATCACCACATCAGGGCCGCTCGCGCTTCGCCAAACGGCGCTCAATGTCGGCCAGCACCGGAGCCAGGTCGGCCACGCTGTCGATCACGTAATGGGCACCGGCCGCCTTGAATTCAGGTGTCACCTTGTTGCGAATAGTGGTCAACTCTTCCGGAGTTGCGGCTTGGTACTGGGCTAGGGT
>Ga0247837_1000783_pt1 | contig 68853 bp, 59 predicted proteins | sample LaCtaG_2_FD_187115 | JGI IMG/M metagenome (GOLD analysis project Ga0247837, IMG submission 187115) | Freshwater microbial communities from meromictic Lake La Cruz, Castile-La Mancha, Spain - LaCruzMarch2015_14.5m | ecosystem: Environmental > Aquatic > Freshwater > Lake | place: Spain: Castile-La... | reverse complement strand
CCATTCTAGATCTTGCTTCTTTGGCTTTATCATCGCTACCTCCAGAGGTGGCATATTCAAATCCGGCAAACAAGAATATTCCGAATACAACAATACCTATAAATCCCAAAATCCAATTTATAATTAGCTCTAATGAATCTACAAAATTTGTTCCTTGATATACTCCAGAATTATCTGGTATTGCACCTTTTTCTGGTGGATTTACTATATCCGGGGCTCTAAAGGATGCAAGAGTAGTATCTGGAGATATTATCAACAATATTCCCAAAATTGACAAGACTATTAATATTAATTTCATATCTATGTTGGTTTATTATAGATTGTATTATATCATAAATATAGATATATATCAAATTTTGTCACTACAAAACAAAAAGAGAGTTATTACACTCTCTTTTTGTTTTGTTAAACTTTATTTATTATAGACTATCTCGAAATACAAATGAAAGAATTGTATTAGAAGCGACAAAGGCAAAGAAGATAATTATAAGTCCTATCACAGCATTAACCATTCTAGATCTTGCTTCTTTGGCTTTATCATCGCTACCTCCAGAGGTGGCATATTCAAATCCGGCAAACAAGAATATTCCGAATACAACAATACCTATAAATCCAAGTGCCCATTGAATAACTACTTGTATTGTACCAACTAGGTCAGTAGATTGATTAGTCCCAGATACTTGAGGTATTTCACCTATTACTCTATTATCTGGTACTGGTCGTGCAGCACCAGCAATAACTGGAGCTAACAATAGAATCGGGAGTATAACTCTATTTAATGTTGATTTTAATCTTTGAATAGTATTCATATTGATATAATAAATTATTAATATTAAGTTCTAACTTAATTATATACTACTCTATAAAACTTTGCAAGAGTAAAAATTGTGGATAACTTTTTATAGTCCAAAAACAAAACTTAATACTGTATTGGATATTACAAAAGCAAATCCAATTATAAATAGTCCTATTACGGCATTAGTGATGGTGGATATTGCATCTTGAGTTTTCTTGGCATCTCCACCTGCAGTGGCATAATTAAAGCCCGAGACTATAATTATGACAAACAAAATTACACCAGTTAGTCCTAGGCTCCATTTTACAATATTGGCAACAAAAGTAAATAAAGTTCCTTGTTCTGTAACTCCTGTTCCAGTAGGTAAGGCTAATACTGGAGGTAGAGATTCCTGAGCTTGTGTTGTTCTGATTATAAATTCTGAGAGTAGTGAGTTTAACATATTTGTGTATTATCCACTGGCTAATAATCCACTTGTCACAAAATTAGTAATCAGGAAAGCCCCCATAATGATAAGTAGTCCCACTACAGCATTAGTAATAGCTCCAGTGGCAGCTGCTGTTTTACTTGCATCTCCACCTGCTATCATATAGATATAGCCTTGTATTACTATAATCATAAAGAATACTGTTCCCAAAATTCCTAATATCCATCTAATTATATTAGCTACATATCCGATGAGTGTTCCTCCTGTATTGAGGCCTGAATCTTGTCCTCTGAAAGCGTCTAAACCTTCTTGTAGTCCAGTTGGATTATTTCCACCTCCTGTAGTAGCTGCATCATCTTGCTGATTTGCTGGAGTATTGCCTCCTGCTGTTGGAGCTGGACTTAATGAAGAGGTAACTTTTGTAGCACATACTATTTCTCTATCTTTATTAGAAACACAAGCTTGATTGGAGCCACACCTAATACTACTGTCTCCTGGACAAATCCCACTACTATTAGCTTGACTGTCAAGACATTTAGTGGCTCCATCAACATTGACACATACTCTAGGTGATTGACAAGATACCCCCCCACAAGTTTGTGCATTTGTAACATTAAAGCTTATAAAAAAGACAAATATTAGACATAAACTGATTCTATATAGATATTTCATATTGTTAATTTAATATATTTATTATTATATCATCTTCTTCTTAATTTCCAAATAAATACCCCTACTCCGGCTACAAGGAATAGTATTCCACCTATTAGAAGAAATATATTGGATCTGTTTTCTGTTTTGATTGTATTTGTGGGTGCAGGATTAGTTAAAGATGAATTAGTAGACAATAAGACAACTCCTTCCTCATTTCTAATTACTCCATTTTGAGCTTGTAATGTTTTGATTGTCTCATCAGAGAATTGAATATTATCTCCTATACAATCTGATATACAGGTATTAGAGTCCTCGCCTTTCTCATATTCACAGATATTGTTTTGATTACAGGTACTTGTTCCTGATACATCTATATTTAATATATTTCCATTCTGAATTTTAATATTAATCGATTTAACATGAGGGAAATAATCTACATTTATTACAAAGGATCCTTCAGTATAGGGATAAACCAAAGTCTGTGGAAAAGCATATTGATAAGCCTCTAGACTTACTTGAAAATTATTATCTATAGGTAAATTAGCTCTTTCGTCAAAAGATATACTATCTTCAGTATCTACTAATTGTACTGGCTCTGAAATAAATCTATCTAGACGAATTTCATTTGACGATCTATCGTAGAAAAGTGAAATTTGATAACTTTTAGCATCGGCTAAAGCTGGGATAAATATTGTTAGAAATAAAATGGGATATATATATAATTTCATATAACTATAGTTAATTATGGACAATTATCAGCATCTAATTTTTTACAAAGAGTTGCAAAATTTGGTTGCGCTCTAGTATTGTTATTTGGTTGACAATATCTTTTATCTGAACAATCTGCACAGCCTGGAACTGGAGTCCATTGACATGCCCCTGGATATCCTGGTTTAGCCATATTTGCCTTAGCATTAGCAGCAAAAGAATCACATGTAGTTATTCCTGCTCTTCTTAAATAAGCTGCTACAGCCCTATCTTGATTCGCTGGGGACATATCTGAGACATTTGCTGCACTAGCCCACCCCCTCCAAGTATCAGCTATAATTTGATATCTACCATATGCCCCCCCTCCTGGATGAGTAGTTGTAGTTTCAGGTAAAACTCTTCCTCCTACAGCTGTAAAATAACCTTGTCTTGTACGAACCCCTTCATAATAAGATATAGACCTCAGCACTGCTGATAATTCCCCAGTTATACTTTTATCATCTAGACAAGCCACACTTTCTATACCCGTATCAGAGCTACCACCTGGAGTAGCCACCCCTCCTCCATTCTGGCCTCTAGCATTAAAGGTGCTGGCAGTATCACATTTTACACTAAATATTTCTCCGTCTTGAAAGTCCAATACTGCTGAGAAATTGGCTGACTGGAAGCCTAATGTGACTAAGACAAAACTAAATAACAAAAAGCTTGCCATTACTAAGAGTAGTCCTATGACTGCATTACTAATTATAGCATAACCCTCACTAACTCTTCCTGAATTACCTGCTGAGGTTACTACATAAAGTCCTCCGATTACTATGCTCAAAACTGCCAGTGCCGCTAGTAAACCTAAGGCAAAGTTAAATATATCCCTTACTAATATAAATATATCACAAATTGTACAATCTCGACTCACTCCACATTTTACTAATCCTGACTCTGAGCCTGATGCACCTGATGTCTGAGCTATTGTAATATTTGTGTTTAATAAAACAATAATAAATATAAAGAATATTGATATAATGAATTTAGGAATAGAATGAAAGATGATATTTTTCATCTTGCGAAATTATCTGCTAAGACTTGTATCTGAGCCTGTGCTTGAGCCATTGCTTGAGACAAGCTAAACAAACCTGAATTGAAGTTATTAATAGCTTCAATAAAAATTTTATCTACGGTATTATTATCTGGTTGTCGCCAAGTTTTAGCTTGGATAATCTGACTCACAAATACTCCATAATCTAAATCTTGAGCCTGTGTTTCGATCAAATCTCTCCTTGGGGTTGGTCTCTTGGTATTAAGAAAATATTCTTGGGACTGTTCCTTTTCTGTCATAAATTTTAAAAAGGTATAAGCTTCATTAGAATATTTGGATTGTGTACTAACTCCATAACCCCAATAATTTGCATAGTTAGAAAGCCCAGAATCTAGTGACACCTGTGGTAATGGAGCTACTGCAAAATTAAGTCTAGGAGCCTTGGATTTAATAGACTCTACCTGATATGAATAACCTACCATCATCGCCACTTCCCTTTCATAAAAAGCATCTATTGAATTATCTAAAGTAGAATTCCAATTATACACAGTTTTACGGGGATTGGCAAAATCCGTATAATATTCTAATGCTAACTCTGCTGGATTAATATCTTGACCACTTTGTACTCTCTTTTGTGTGAAGTCAATTTTAGTGTAATCATTGGGATCTGTCATCTGAGCTCCGGCTTGTAGCATTAAAACAGCTAGTATATCTGGAGATCTATTGACATTATCACCTGTTCCCAAGGCTATTCCAGCTTGATTTATATTGCCAAATTGATCTAATTTAGTTAGTCTAGGTACAATCTGCTGTATTTCTTGCCATGTTTTTGGTGGACTTACTATACCTGCATCGTTAAAAGCATCTTTATTATAGAATAAAGCTAAAGTATCTGTATACAAAGGAAATCCATAAACTTTATCATCTACCACAAAGTCATCATACACTACGTCTACAAATCTTTCTTTATATTCTTTTAATGTCATAATGTCTTCTGACATTGGAGCTAACTTGTTTTTATGTTTACTATACCAAGTATGATGCATAGCAAAGATATCTGGACCTCTATTTTCAGCTAAGGCATTGACTAGCTCTGTCTCGTATTCCTGTGGAGTTAGTTTACGATATTCTATATTTATAGAACTATATTGTTTTCTAAATTCCGAGATATATTTTTCTATTAGACTGCTATCATCCCATAATCCCCAAATTTTTAGCTCTGCTTGCTGTAATTTTTCATCCCCTCTTCCTGGCCTAAATCCTAATGCATTCGCTAACATCAATAGAATCATAGCTGACATAAAAACACCAGCTGCTATTATGACTTTACGGTTTTTTACAAAAGAATCTAATGAGTTATTCTTAGACATGGTTATAATTTATTGAATACATAGCTATAATGATATTTACCTGCATCAACTTTATAAGATACTTCAAAACCAGTATTTTGGACTAAAGAAACTATCTCTCTTTCTGGTAATCTTAGGTTTTTAGGAGGACCAATAGGACTAGTCATATCCCATTCAATCAAAGCTAAACTCCCAGAATCTTTGAGCACTCTATATGCTTCTTGAATTAGATTTTTTTTGTTACTGACCTGGAACATAATATTGTGAATCATAACTAAATCTAAAGAACCTTCTGGTAAAGTTGATCCAGACTCACATTCAAGATTAGCTAAAATAAGTTCTATATTAGTGATTCCTTTGATTTTGGATCTACTCCTTAATGACTGATGAGCAGATTCCATAACATCAATAGCATAAACCTTACCTTTGGGTGCAATAATTTTAGCAATAGCGATTGCAAAGTCTCCTGCCCCACTACCAAAGTCTGCTACTCTAGCAGTAGATTGGACACCAAATTGTTCTACTATTTCTCTTGGGGATAAAAATCTATTAGATTTATCTATCATAATTTATTTTAATTTTGGAATTTATTGAAGTAGTATAATCTATTTTAAGTATACTGGATTTTTGGTGAATAGTCAAATTATTTATTCTGTCTCTGCATCTGGTTCATCCTCAGTAGTGACGGCAATAGATGCGATACTATCCTCTTTACTTAATCTCATAATTTTTACTCCTTGTGTGTCGCGAGATAGGGTTGGAATATCTTTTTGAATGTTTAACTTTATTATATTTCCTCCTAGAGAGATGGCTATTAATTCCTTACTTTCAGTAGTTACTACTTGTGCACCTATAACTGGACCTGTTTTAGAGGTGACTTTAGAGACCTTGACTCCACCACCACCTCTTTTTTGTACTTTATAATGACTCAATTTACTCTTTTTACCATACCCATAAGATGTAGCTATCACTAGCCAACCTTGCTCATCACCTGACCTAATGGTTTGCATAGATAAGACTGTGTCATCGGACTTGAGTGTTATGGCTTTGACTCCAGCTGCAGTTCGACCCATTGCTCTTAATTCTTCTTGAGGGAATCTAATCGCTTTACCTTGAGTGGTAAATAACATAATATCATCATCAGGACAAGTACCTGTAGCTTGTATTAAAGTGTCATTATCTTTAAGGTTGATAGCTATAATACCCCCTTTTCTAACATTAGAATATACTGACATTGCACTTTTTTTGATAATTCCTAATTTAGTTACAATAGAAATAAAGCTATCTGGGGAATCTTCAGTTGGCAAAATAGATTGAATTTGCTCCTGCTTGGATAACTCCAAAAAGTTTACAATGGATTGCCCTTTAGCTATTCTGGAGCCTTGTGGTATTTCATAGGCTTTCATTTTCAAGACTCTACCATTATTGGTAAAGAATAGTAATTTGGAATGAGTAGTAGTATGTAAAAAGATAGATACAGAGTCATCTTCTCTTGTTTTCACTCCTGATATACCCACACCACCTCGTCTTTGAGAACGGTATTCTTTAGGATCTACTCTTTTGATATATCCATCTCTAGTCAAAATTATAATAGTATCTTCATTTGGGATAAAATCAGTTTCTTTAAAATCTCCTAAATCTTCTTGAAATACTCTAGTTTTTCTCTCATCACCATATTGATCGGAAACTTCTTGTAAGTCATTTTTGATAATTGCAAAAATTCTATCTTCTGAAGCTAAAATAGATTCTAATTCTTGAATTAATAGCATTAATCCAGCTAATTCATCCAAAATTTTCTGACGTTCTAATCCTGCTAAAGTTTGTAATCGCATATCCAAAATTGCCTGTGATTGTAGTTGACTAAATTCAAATTTTTTGATTAAGTTAACTTTTGCAATCTCTTTACTCTCAGAAGCTCTAATAATACTAATTACTTCGTCTATAAAATCTAAAGCTTTTTTGAGTCCTTCTAAAATATGAGCTCGGTCTTTGGCTTGTTGTAATTCAAATTTTGTTTTCCTAATTATTACTTCTTTACGGTGAGCAATATAATATTGTAGAGCTTGTTTTAGAGATAGAGTTTTCGGTTCTATCCCATCACAAAGTGCCAACATATTAACATGATAGGTTTTTTGTAAATCAGTAAGTTTATAAAGTTTATTTAATACCTTTTGGGGATAAGCATCTGATTTTAATTCAATTACTATTCTAACTTGTTTTGATGACTCATCTCTAATGTCTCTAATACCCTCTAATTTTTTATCTCGTACCATATTGGCCATCTTCTCAATCAAAGTAGCTTTATTGGTCTGATAAGTCATCTCAGAAACTATTATGTCAAAAGAATTGCTTTTTTTAGCTCTCTCTACAATCTCAGCCTTAGCTCTGGTTACCAAAGGACCTCTTCCTGTAGCATAGACTTGCCTTATATTATCTATATTGTATAGCTCCCCCCCAGTAGGAAAGTCTGGACCTTTGACAAATTTCAATAATTCTTCAATGGTAATCTCTGGGTTCTCAATCAGAGCAATAGTAGCTCCCACAACCTCTTTTAAGTTATGTGGTGGTATATTGGTCGCCATACCCACAGCGATTCCAGTCCCCCCATTAATAAGTAAGTTAGGCACTCTGGCTGGTAAGACACTAGGTTCATTGCGACTTCCATCGTAGTTAGGTACAAAGTTAACAGTATTTTTATCTATGTCAAGCAACATTTCTCTAGTTATTTTGGCCATTTTAGCTTCGGTATACCTCATCGCAGCAGCTGAATCTCCATCCATAGATCCAAAATTTCCTTGTCCTTTAACCAAAGTATATCTTAGTGAGAAATACTGTGCCATACGAACCAGAGAATCATACACAGCCGTATCTCCATGAGGATGATATTTACCTAACACATCTCCAACTATTTTAGCTGATTTGCTAAATTTAGCCTCTGGCCTTAACCCAAGCTCATGCATAGCATATAAAATCCTTCTATGTACTGGCTTTAGGCCATCTCTCACATCTGGCAGGGCTCTATCTATAATCACACTCATTGAGTAGTCGATATAAGCGTTTTCCATCTCGGAGACAATATCAGTAAATTCAATATTGCCCATATTTTCAATCTTTTGGATATTAGTATCTTCTGTAGCCATAATTTTAACTATTTAATCTGAGGTTCTAAAGCTTTAATCTCAACAGTATCAAAAGGCAAATCCGCTTTTTTGATAGTCATCTCAGTCTCTGGCTCTAATTTGACTCCATACTCACTACTCAAAGCTTGTAATTGAGCTTCTGTTTCATAAATTGGGATTACAATTCTAGGTTCAACAGAGTTGATTAATTGAATTGACTTCTCAGAGCCAAAAGAACTAGTCATAGCCATAATTAGAATATCAGAACTACCCAAAAACTCTAAATCTTTAGAATCTAAGTTATGATTAATTCCCAATATAAAACCCAGTAACATACCTTCTGCAGATAATGAAACTAGGTTTATAGGGTGAGTCATAGATTCTTGTTGAATAGATTTTACTATAACAGTAACTCCCTGATATGAGTATTCCCCAGCTCCACTTATATGATATCCGTTGGCATTATCATATCTAATTAAATTGGTAGATATAGTTAGATCATTATCTTTAATACTAATAATTGGTTTTGAATTTTCTTCTATAACTGGGTTAATAACTACTCTATAGTCTTTACCTTTGATTGTGAGCGTTATATTATTGTGCCATTGTATCTGCATATTTGATTATTTATTCTGAGTAATAGTGTTATGTAGTAATTGCTTTGCAATTTGTGGGTTTGCACTGCCTTTAGAATATCTCATTACCTGGCCCACCAAAAATTGTATCACATTTTCATTACCATTTTTATAATCTAAGACTACTTTTTCTTGCTCTTGGACAACTTGATCTACAATTTTTTGCAAGGCATCTGTGTCATTTACCTGCCTTAGGCTATTTAATTCTACGATTTCACTAGGGTCTGAGCCAGTCTCCACCATCTGTAACAATAAAGTCTGAGCTCCGGTGGATGATACCTCTCCGCTAAATACAATTTTGATGAATTCAGCATAATTCTCAGCAGATACTGGAGAATCCTTAAATGTGAAATTTCTCTCAGCATAATGTTTGATAAGTTCTGTCAGAATATAATTGGCAGATAATTTGATGATTTTAGAGTGTTCTGATTCAGATAATGGTTTACTATCTACTTTCATCCATGCTTCTAATTCTGAAATAACCTGTTCAAAATAATCAGCTAAGGCCTTATTTTTAACTAAAACTTCAATTTGCTGAAATGGTAAATTATATTGAGTGGTAAATCTTTGTCTCTTGGCAATTGGTAATTCTGCTTTAATACTAGCTGCATCAGCTATAATTTCAGCTGTCTCAAATGGAGGAATATCTGGCTCCACAAAATATCTATAATCATTAGCATTTTCTTTCTTTCTTTGACTAAAGGTAATCATCTTAGAATCATCCCAGCCTCTAGTCTCCTGAATAATCTCTCCACCTTGACTTAAAACTTCAGATTGTCTTGCAATTTCATAAGTTATTGCCTGCTCTACTACACGAAATGAATTCAAATTTTTAATCTCAACTTTAGTTCCAAAAGCTTCCGTTCCTTTCTCCCGAAGAGAAATATTAACCTCACATCGCATCTGCCCCTTATCCATATCCCCATCAGATATGTCCAAGTATCTCAAAATTAACTGCAATTCTTCACAAAAAATCTTAGCCTCCTCAGCATTACGAATATCTGGTTCGGTCACCAGTTCCATCAAAGGAAGTCCCGCTCTATTATAATCTACTACAGTTTTTCCATTGATATGAGATAATTTACCGGTATCTTCCTCCATATGAATTCTGGTAATACGAATATGCTTTACTCCCTTAGAGGTTAGAATTTCAATTTCTCCATCATAACATAATGGTCTCTCATATTGAGTAATTTGATACCCCTTAGGTAGGTCAGGGTAAAAGTAGCTTTTTCGCTCAAACCAAGTGTAATCTGAAATCTTACAATTTAGAGCCTGCCCAAATCTAGCTAATTTAACCAAAGCTTCGCGATTTGGCACCGGTAGAGTTCCGGGATGCCCAGTACAAATGGGACAAATATGAATATTAGGCTTATCTTCAAGCCCTAGACCATTCACACAGGAACAAAACATCTTAGATTTTGTTTTAGATTCAACATGAACCTCCATTCCAATAACTGCTGCGTATTCTCTCATAATATATATGTAGGTATTATTTAAATTTAATTATATCATAATATTGTGGTTTTGAGAATAGCTGACACAAAATAGTATACCTATAAACTTGCTATTTCTACCATTTTATGCTATGATACACTACATATAATAATATATTTTGGATATGATTCTAGACATAGAAACTGGGCTTGAAAACCCAATCCTAAGAACTCCATCTAAACCAATTGAGCTTATAACGAGAGATGTACATAAATTAGCTCGAGATATGAAATCCAGTATTTTACCAAATTACGGGATAGGTCTTGCAGCTCCTCAAGTAGGGCAAAATGTCAGGATGATTCTTATCAGTATTCCTTCTGAATACTATAAAAACACTGGTTTTATAGACTGTCAATTAGACCAAAACTATATAATAATTAACCCAGTAATAACCTCAGTTAGTACAGATACCTCGATTATAGAAGAAGGTTGCCTGTCTCTGCCAGATTATTTTGCCGAAGTAGTAAGACCTACCAGTGTGGAATTTGAAGGGCTAAACCTAAAAGGAGATGCAATTGGGGGAAGTGCAGATGGAATATTTGCCCGAATCATACAACATGAAATAGACCATTTAGATGGGATATTATTTGCAGATAAGGCCCTACCAATCAAGCCAAAACAACCTGGAAAACTATATGTTTAAACCAAATATTGTAGTTTGGGGAACTCCCAAGCTAACTGTATTAATAGCTGAATCTTTATTGCACTGGGCTAATATAAGCTCAATTATTACCACCCCCGACACTCCTCAGGGGCGTAAAAAAATCCTCACCCCCAGCCCACTAAAACTTTTTGCTCAAGAGCATCATATCCCAGTCTTTAGTCCGGATAAACTCAATAACCCAGATACAATCAATCTATTACAAGGATTAGAATCAGATATATGGCTCGTCATTGCCTATGGCAAAATTATACCCCAAGATATACTAGATATAATGCCGAATAAAGTTGTCAATATCCACCCCTCTCTATTACCACAATACCGAGGACCAGCTCCGATTCATGCTAGTCTCCGCAATGGAGACACTAGTACCGCCGTCAGTCTAATGCAATTAGATCATCTGATGGATCATGGGCCAATTATAGTTCAGCAAAAAATAGACATTCTACACACTGATACCTATATAGAGCTAGAACAAAAGATTATAGAGACTAGTACTGCAATACTCTTAAAATATTTACGACCATTTTTGGCAGGGCTTATCACCCCACAGCCACAAGAGGATAACCAAGCCAGCATAGTGGCAATGGTCCAGAAACAAGATGGGCAAATTAGCTGGCAAACCCAAACCGCACAGAATATAATCAACCTCTATCGAGCTTATATCAATTGGCCTCAAGTATACACCCACCTCAATAATAGTAAAAAAGTAATTCTGGAACACATGAAATTCGAAGCTGACAGATCTATTCACAACTTAAAACCAGGATATTGGCAACTAGACTCACAAAACAACCAACTAATTATCGGTACTATAGACGGGAATATAGTGGTAAACAAAATAAAAATAGAAGGTAAAAACTCCATTGATCCCAAAAGCTTCGCCAATGGGTATAAAGACACTTATTTTGTAAGTGAGTAGTTAATTCATACTTTTTTCCTCCCTTGGGGGAGGTGACGGAGGGGAATTTTAATGAAAAGCACAGGCGACTGTAAGGTCGCCCCTACTATATATATGGAGGAATAAACCCTCCGCTACGAAAAAAGTTGCTTTGGGTACAGAGTTCAGTCTATACCTCAAAAGTGGAATTTATGATAACAATTAAATACTTCACAGATATAATGTCTCTATAAACTTTTGACAAAATTGTTATTTTATGCTATAATCCGTGCCTGAAAGAATAATTAAACTTATGACTATAGCATTTGTTGGCACTAGAGGTATTCCATATCAAAGTACCAGGGATAGAAATGAATATAATCTAGAAGCTATTGCCATACCCTTAGCAAAGCGAGGGCATTCTGTTTATGTAGTCTCAGAGCCGAATTATAGTCAAGCTACTGAATATAAAGGCATCAATATTATTTCCATTAGCCCCACAGTCAAAGACACTATGAGAGCTTTAAAAAAAATCAAAGGGCTTGAAATAGTGCATATTAGATCCCTAGAATATGCTTGGGTGGCCTTTTGGGTTTCCTTACAAATGCCACAAGTAAGAATAATGTTTGATTATCAGCAATATACTTTTATCAATACTCCCCAAAATCGACAAAAGTTTAGACTATTAACTTATATCTCAGCTAAATTTTCTGATAGCCTAATCATTGCTAATCCTGCACTTACAAGTTTATTTAAACCTAGTTTTAAATCAAAACTATATACCATAACGACTGGGGTTGAGGTAAATAATTCTATCTCAGATAATAATATAAAGGACATATACCCTCAAGATTATATGGTGGTCAATGTTAGCCAATATAGAGATTCTAAAAGTGTAGAGTTATTTATCAAAGCCTATTGTAATCATAAAATCAATTACTCTTTGATAATATTAGGTAAAGTTATGCCGGAAATCAAAGAAAAATATAAGTCCAATCAGATTATCTTCGTAGGCGAATTGAGTGGAACTACCGAACAGGCTCTAATTCAAAATGCCAAAATATTTGTAGAAATTCCAACAGATAATGAGGATAAATACCCTCTATCCCTAGCTCTAGTCTCAGGTATTCCAACTCTGTCCTCCAGAGGAGTGTACAATCAGAGTTTAGTCAAGAATAAAGGTATATTCTTCACACCTTATAATTATAGTTCTATTATTACCGGACTCAATACAATTCAGGATATGTGGCCAATTCTAAGTCGTATGGCTGAGAGTTATATGCCTATAATCCGAGATAATTTATCTATTGATGGGCAAATTCACAAGTATTTATATACTTATCTAAACACTTTTCAAACTAAACAAGCAAGAAAATTTCTCCCCGCAAATACTTATTCTATACCTATCACTCAATAAAAATTTTTATTCAGCAGAATTATTGTCCTGAGTCTCAGTATCTGTAGACTCTGAGACCTCTTGAGTGGCTTCTTGGAACTTTTCTTCAAATTCTTGAGTTAATTTTCCAGTAATTTCTGATTTATGTTGCACTAATTCTGCTTTTAGATTCTCAACTTGAATTGCAAAGATTTCACTTAAATTCGGGACATTCTCTTGAATAAAGGTAGTTACTAATTCAGGATTATTATCATTGAGTAGGCTGTCTAGATGCTGAGCCTGCTCTTCACTAAGGGTATCATAAGCCGCACTGAGTACACGAACTTCGAGAATTTGGGTTAATTCATCTACCAATTGCGCTCTATTCTCAAGAGGTAAATCTTCTAGCCCTAATAGGGCGATGATATTGTCTTGATTTTCTTGTAGATTATCCATAGTGTTGTATTTAATTAATTATCTGGTTAGTACTTGCCTTACTACTGCTTTAATTCCTGTCATTTTGCTTGGCTGCAGGAATGTAGAAAGCGGCTGTAATCTAGCCCCTCCATTTGGTAGTCTAATTTGATTCCAGAAAGCAGAGGTTGGAATATTTCTATTACCACTAAATTCTGCCCAGTTAAAATCTTCTACAAATTGATCAGGAGATGTTATACCCTTAAACCTTAAATATTCTCTGAATAATTGAACATTTTGATTATTTGGATTAGGATTACTGACTATTGCATCATAAAGCCACTGTTTCCCAGCATCTGTTTGTACATAAGTATCCAATACCTGCTTACCTAAATTAGAATCATAAGGTAAATTGCCAACCTCACCCGCTATATATCTCTGAACTACATCCAAAGGTCTTGTTCCTCTAGCTAATTCTATTATATCTGGAGCATCTTCAAGTTTGGATAAAATAATATCATTAAGTTCAAAGCCTGGCAATTGGTCTAAATTCTCTACCCCCATAGTTTGGGCTATTTCATATAATTCATTTGGTCTTAGATTAGCAAAATCTGCTGCCCTATTGACTCCGAACCCAGATAGGAATCGTGCTCCTTCTTCATTACTTTTAATTTGGTTATACAAATCAACACTACCCTGCTCGCTGGTAGCAAATGAATGTATTACTTCTTGTAATTGTGCTTCTGTAAGACTATTTGCGCCTAAAGCTTCAGACATACCTTTAGTAAACTCATTGATTGCAACTGGTGGAACTTCTGTAGTAGGAGGTACTACTGCAGATTCAGATGCCGGTGGTTCTTCCGGAGCTGGTGAAGCTACTGAAGCCTCAGCTGACGGTGTGGCTGGTGGTTCTGTAGATCCTGGTTCAATAGTAGGAGCTTCTGCTGGAGATGGGGCAACATATTCTGCTTGTTTAAGAGCATCTAGATTATCTAGACTTAATTCAGTAAGACCCTCCAATTCACCTGGAGCTAAGTATCTAGAAATTTCAAATAGTTGCTCTTTTGAAAGACCTGCCATCTCACCTGCATTATCTATACTCCATCGAGCTAAGAATTCTCTTCCTCCTTCGGTACCTTGAGCTAATTGAAACATCGTATTCTGACCGACTCCCGACTGCACATAATTTTCTAGGGCATGCTGTATTTGGTCTGGACTAGCATTCTCTCCTAATTGCTTGGTTATCTCTCCCCAAATTGTCTCCCCTGAATCTAGACTAGATACATCTTGAGCTAATACTTCCCTAGCTTCATTAGCAGCTACCGCTGCTTGTCTCAGAGCTTCTTCTGGTGAAGGTAAATCAGGTCCTTCGCCTGGAGTAGGAGTAGAAGGTGTATTCAATGGTTTTATAGCCTCTGCCCCAGCCTCAGGAGCACTTGCTCCACCTGAACTACCTGGTCCAGCTCCTGGAGATTTTACTTCTGGAGTAGGATCTGTTGTAGGAATCTTTGGTCTAATTTCTCCAGTAGTACTTGTAGCATCTCCTAAACTAGGTTTGTTAAATTGTAAATCTTGTACAACTAGATTGGATAATAGAGACCCTCCCAAAGCAGTTCCAGCTACATTGGCTACTAATCTCTTATTCTTTTGATCATTAAGTGCTGAAATACGATCTTGTGAAATTCTAGTTAGAAGTCCATCTACTGTCTTAATCTTGAATTCTTTAGTATTTTTGAAATCAAATTTATAATCTGGACCATCAACTGCATTAGATTCACTTGATATATCCTGTTCATCTTCACTTTGATTATTTGCCCCTTCCAATCTAGCTCCTAATTCATTTAATCCCATTTCATAGGCTTTTTGTTGATTTAACTCTGTGAACTTACCTCCATTTAATCCATAGTATGATTCTAAGGTTGAGACTAATTTAGATAAATCTTCATCGGAGGCATTTTGTATATAACTGTCTTGCAAGGATTCATCTACTAATTTAGTAATCCCTCCTTTAAATTTTAGCAACTCAAAATTTGTTGTTAATGTAAATCTTTTGCTTTTTATATCTATATTCAAATTAGTATTCTCATCCTCAAATTTAGACCTTATAAGTTCACGGCTAGATATACCTGAAGCCGCCGCCATAGGATATGCAATAGTATGTCTTAGAGTATTTACTGCTCCTGCTAATGGAATTCCTGCCCCTGTGAAAGCAAGGAATGTGCTTGTTGCAAATAATCCTAGATTTACAGCCCCCACAGTACTTTTATTATTAATATACCAGTTGAATATTATATCTTTCATTGGATTAAGTGCTCTATCAAGTCCTGATTGATTTTTTTCCTGTAACTCTTTAGTTTGAACTACCCTCTCTCCACTCAATCTCTGAACTTCATCTGAGAACATCTCTTTTATCTTACCCTCTACTTCTATACTGGTTTCAGTTTTTAACAATGCTTCTAATGCTTCATTGTATTGAGACCTAATATCTTCTAATTCAGAGTTATTCTTTTTCTTAAGTCTAAATATTTTTTGAATTCTACCCCTAGTATTCTCAGACTCTGCTTGTGCATATAATTCTCTTAATTCTAAGAATTTTTGAAATTTATCTTGGTCTGTAGAAGTACTAATACCACTTCTAAATTCTTGATAAGCTTGTTTTGCTTGATCTAATTCTGATTTTACAAAATCATCCTTTGGATTTTCTTTTTGCCTATTTTGTAGAGCTTGAATATTATTCCACAACTGAATTTCCTGATAATATAAACTACCTCTATCTGGGTTATCAACTGGTGAATTTTCTACTCTCTCAGCTTGCTCAGGAGCTTCAGGATTAATTTCTGGAGCTTTCGCTACCCATGGATCTGGGATTTCATTATTTCCTTGTGCATCTTTATTTCTACTAAGATTACTAGCAAATATTTTTTCAAATTCTGTCTCTCCCCTTGATTCTGTACTCCAAGGATCTTGTTTAGCTTCAGTGGTTGGAACGGTTGATTGTCCAGTTTCATCTACAATAACTGGACCCAAATTATTTTTATCTAATACTCCTACTATAAAGTCTGGTGTTTGTGAATTTAGACCTCTTACTAAATATCCCTGATAATTCATATCATTGTCTAGAGATATACTCTTATCATATAAAATTCTTGATGGTCTTCTTGACTTAATTAAACTATCTGTTTTCATTGTTCGATTTAGCTCAATCTCAACTCCATTATCGGTAATATGAGTTATATCACCCTTTTCATCAAATTTATAGCCCCTTGCTTCTAAATATTGTCTAGTATCTACTCCTTCTGGATAAGACAATTGTATATCACGATCTTGGGGCAGAGTAGCTATTTCCCCATCTAGTAAATGAGCTAGATTGTATAGTGTATTCCAAGCTGTTTTTTCTAACTGACGATACTTTTCTTGCGATTCGACATTGACTTTATCAAGAGGAGAAGAGTGTTCAGTAGCAAATTGCTGATAATTAGCAATAGCCTGCCTTGCATTTTCTTTGAAGTTTTCTAATTTTTCTCCGTCAATTTTATAAGAAATATTTTCTGTATTTTGCTCTCTTTGTAATTTCGATACCTCTACCTCAATTAATCTGTCTAATTCTGCCTGTAAAGCGGCTGCTTCTGGTAAGTTTGATAATTCCTCATTCTCTAAAGGAGTTTCTTCATCTTGCTCCTCAGCTACTTCTGGGTTAGGGGTTTCTGTATCAACAGATTGCTCCTCTTCTGCAGGAGTAGTTACAGATTCAGTCTCAACAGCTGTAGTAGCATCTGATGTATTGGATTCATTTTGTGGCAAATATTTATCTAGGATTGTATCTAATCCTTCATCAATACTATCAGTGTCAGCAGGAATTACTTCCTCGAGAGGAGTAGATTTTTGTCCTTCTAAAGTAATCTCAGGCTGCCCTACTTCTGTAACTTCTTCTACCTGTTCATCTATTATTACCTCAGCACTAGTATTTTGTACCGTAATATCTTCATATTCATCCTGAGTTAGAGGAGGAAAATCATAATGTTCTCTATAAGAATTAATTTGTTTTAAACTCAGTTTTCCCTGTATATCTGGTAATTTGTTTTCTGCACTAGCCTGCTTCTTTATATTACCCAACCACGCTCCTTCAATACCTAAAATACTACCGATTCTTTTATAGTTTTGATTTATATATTTTCTACTGGCACTATGAAATTCCAAACTATCTTGACTCATCTCTGATTCATCCGCTCTATATCCTCCAGCTCGTTCTCTAAATGCATTTTCCATATTCTCAATATTTATTTTTATACTATATAATATTATATCACATTTATTAATTTTTAGCAAATTTTATAGGGCCTACTTTAATCAGCTTTGCGTGGGGCGATTACTGCCCATGGAGTTTTTAGCAATATTATTATATCGAGCCAAATGCTCCAATTTTCTATATAAAAGGTATCATATAAAACTTCTTCTTCAAAGCTAAGGTCTGACCTTCCATTGACTTGTGCCATACCGGTGATACCTGGTTTGATAGTTAGGACTTTTTTGTGATGTTGTTTGTATTTATCCACTTCTCTTGGCTGATGTGGTCGCGGACCTACTAGACTCATTGTGCCTTGCAGTACATTGAAGAATTGTGGTAACTCATCTATACTGGTTTTACGGATGAATTTACCTAGCCTAGTCACTCTTGGGTCATCTTTAATCTTATATACTGGTCCTGATTTGGTATTATTATCTGCTAGCAGTTTTTGTTCTAATTCTATGGAAGCGGTGTTATTTTCATTTGTACACATATCTTGATACATACTTCTGAATTTATAAACATCAAAGAGTTTCTTGGCTACACCTACTCTTTTATTTTTATAAAGGATTGGGCCTGGGGAATCTAATTTGATGGCTATAATTGTTAGTATATAAATTGGGGATAAAATTATTATAGCTATACTGGAAACTATAATATCAAAGGCTCGCTTGTATATACTTCCCCATCCTTCTAAAGTGGTTCTTTTGACTCTGAATAACAGTACTCCTGATAAGTTTTTGACCTCAACCTGAGTATACATATCAAAGATATTAGGCACATATTGAAAGTCGATTTTGTATTCTTCGCAAAGATAGTTGATTTTGATTAATCTATCTTGTTCTATATTGGTATCAGCTAAAATGACTTCGTCTATTTGTTTGGTTATAATCAAATGTTTTAAATCTTTGAAATTTAATTCTTTTTGCACATCTACAACTTTGTAACTAAATCCAGCCTTAGTATTAAGAGCGTCCAAAACTAATTTCCCCGCGATATCTCCACCTGTAATTACAGCTACTTTATGTAATCCCCATTTATAATTCTTGGTTATATAGTCTTGTATCCAATGCAATGTCATTCTACCTACAAGTAGTAAAATAATTGATAAAACCCAGATAGAGATAATTATAAACCTTGATGAGAATATATCTCTTGAAAAAAAGAAAAAATATAGAATAATTAATAATGTTGTAGTGGAAACTGAGCTTAAAATTCTGTAAAATTCTACCACTATTGTACGAGTTCTTTTGGTTATATACATACCTGAGAAGGCCAGAATTATATTGGTTATAATGGCAAATATTAAAACAGATCCATTATACCAAGTATTACTAAGGTCATATAAAATTGGCCTTGCTTCAAGCGCAAATCCTGATATTCTAATCTGATATGACAAAAATCCAGCTAAAATAATTAAAATAAAATCTACAGGTACTCTAATTGCACTGAATAATAGCTCAAATCTATTCATATTATATTTTAATTGATGATATTACTGTGTATCCAAAAGGAATATAAGCTGGATTCTGTTTAAGTATACTGCAAGCAATATAACCTAAGGTAATCATTTATCTTGAAATACTGTTGCCAGTATTTTCTTGGCGGCACTCTTTTCTATTAAAGAAAAGCACGACCTTGCACCTGATAGGGTTTATCTCTTTTCACCTTAGATGAGTTAGACTCAAATGTTTTGTCTCTGTGATACTGTCCCGCTTAAGTAAACTTAAGGGTGGGTGTTACCCACTATCATTTGTTATCTAAAAGATAATAGGTGTCCAGACTTTCCTCACTCACCACTAATGTGGATATGCGTAATTACCATTCCTCTTGGATACTATTTATTATAAAGATTTTTGACGAAAAGAGCAAGTTTTTTAACCTTGATTAGAGGAAATATCTACAATATTGAGTTGTAATTCCCTATGTCCACTCCATTCATTAACTTCTAGTCTAAATACCAAATCGATAATATCATTGCGATGTAACTGATCTACAATATGACCAAAATTAAATCCAATGGCATCAATTGTTAATGGGGTGCCAGATTGAGCTTCTGAGTTTAATTTTAACTTTATATGCTTTCTATCATTACCTATAACTTTTATGTCTAGTATTCTTAGTTTTCTAACTAAAAATACTGGGACAGAGTTATTCATTCCAAAAGGAGCTAATTTATAAAAAGCATCATATAAATCCCAATCTACTTCTTGTGCATTTAATTCTATGTCTATATTTTTGAATGGATGTAAATTATTTATTTCTACTTCTTCTCTGATTTTTTGTATGAAAAAATCTTTAACTTCTTCTTTTCTATGATTATCAAATGTAATTCCAGCAGCTTGACTATGGCCACCTCCAGATATAATCAAATCCTCCATTTGCTGTACTGTTTTAGCTATATCAAATTCTGGTATACTTCTAGCTGAAGCCACGCAATGATGTGCCTGCTCCTGATACAATATAACGGGTCTATAATATTTTTCTGTCAATCTAGATGCTACTATACCCAAGACTCCGATTGACCAATTTTTATCACCTTCAAAGATTAAAGCCTGATTTTGAATATCATCATATTGAATCAATTTAGCTTCTACTTCTTTTAATACTGATTCTGTTAAAGTCTTACGATTATCGTTTAATTTTTGTAGTTCTAATGCTAAATCATTAGCTTCCGAAGAGCTATCTGTTGTAAATAATTTAAATGCCTGATTAGCATGGGCAATTCTTCCTGCCGCATTAATTCTAGGAGCTATTTGAAACCCTACAGAGTACACACTTATACTATTACCCTCGACTCCATCAACTTCATCAACTTCTGTTGTTATACCAATGCTATCCATCAATGCTCTTAGCCCAATATTGCGAGTTTTTGCTAATACATAAAGACCGTATCTAACAATGATTCTATTCTCTCCCACTAAAGGCACCATATCTGCAATAGTACCAATTGCCGCCAAGTCTAATAACCATTTTTCATATCCAAGGGGGATAAGCTCATATCCTAATTGAGTTCTAGCTTCACTTAATAAGGCAGTCATTACTTTAAAAGCAAGCCCCGCCCCACATAGATCCTTGAACGGATATGGGTCTCCCTTCCTTTTAGGAACAATAATCCCAAAAGCAGGTGGCATTTCTTCTGGAACAGAGTGATGATCTATTACAATTACATCTATCCCTGAGTTTTGTATAACCTTAATCTCATCTTTACTTCTTACCCCACAATCTACTGTCAGAAGCAGTTTAGGCGCTTGCTCTAAAATATAACTGACTCCTGTATCTTTGAGTCCATAACCTTCTTTGTGGCGATCTGGTATATATACTGTGACATATTTGTCAACCTCTTTGTCAAACTTGTCTCCCTGATTCAAATTACCTTTTTGATGTAATGTTGAAAATGTTTTTTTTAGTCCTTGATACAAAATAGTGCTACCTGTCACTCCATCAGCATCATAATCTCCAAAAATAATAATTTTTTCTTTATTTTTTAGAGCCTCAAAAATCCTATTTATACTTTTTTGCATATCTAGTATTAAGAATGGATTTAGCAAATCCTGATAATCAGAATTCATAAAATTATCAATACCCTTAGGGTTTTTAATATCTCTATTCCACAATAACTGTAAAATCATTGGGTCAATTTCAGGATATTGAGATATAATATCTTGGGTTAGAGTTTTATTAATATACCATTGATATTTTGATTTCATATTAAAAATTTTTATTTATCTTCATTATCTAACTCAATAAAACAAGTATATGGCTTTACATCTTCACTTAAAACAACTCTAATGGATATATCATCAATATATTCATCTTCTATTATATCCTTACCTATAAAAGTCTTGATAAATTTTAAATAGTCTGGGGAATCCTTTCGGATATTTAATCTAAATGTTTTATCTTGAGTGTTTAAAATATCTAATATCTGACTCAGAATATCATTTGGAGTATTCTGTCCTCTGATTATAAAATATTTGACACCTAATTCTTTTGCTTTCTCCACATCTTCTGAGCGTCCCCAATGACTGAACAACACTATAGGTGTGTTTTTTTTGTCTGGTAATTGCTGAACTTCTTGAAATAATTCAAAACCTGTCTTCTCAGGCATATAAATACCTGAGAAGATCAAATCATATGTATTCTCTTTAATCTTATTAAGTCCCACTAGTCCATTTTCTGCTTCTTCAACTATAATATTACTATCCATTTTGAACCTATCGCCATATATAGCACGTATTTCTAGGTTATCCTCTACTATTAATATTCTATACTGTCTAGTATTAAAATTATTAAGACTATTATATTTATTGAGAATATCTTTGATTTTATCAGATACTTCGTCTGGAGTAGTACTACCTCTAATAATAAAGTTCTTAATACCTAATTCTTTCGCCTTTTGCATATCCTCAATTCGACCTAAATGACTAAATATTACAAATGGTATATTATTTAAGTTTTCATCAGATTGTAAGTCTTGGAATAGCTCAAAACCAGTTTTGTTGGGCATTTGTATTCCAGAGAATATTAAGTCGTAGTTATTTACTTTTATTTTATTAAGTCCATCTAAGCCATCTTCCGCTGTATATGTCTCAATATCTTTATCTAAACCCAATCTCTCAGTGTATATTTGACGTATTAATGGATCATCTTCTACTATTAATATTTTATATTTTTTTATCATAATTTTGTATTTAAGTATAGTATATTTCTAATAATCTATTATACTTACTAACTCTTTCGGCCCTAGCTGGAGCTCCAGATTTGATATAACCAGACTCCACTCCTACTGCTAAATCTGATATAAAAGTATCAATCGTATCTCCACTGCGATGAGATATCATGGTAGTGAAATTATTATTATGAGCCAAACTAATGGCCTCTAGAGTTTCAGTCAGGGTTCCTATTTGATTGGGTTTTATTAATACAGAATTACATAAATCCATATCTATAGCTGTCTTAATTCTTTTCGTATTAGTTACTAACAAATCATCTCCTACTATTCGTATGTTATTATTCATAGCCTGCTTAAAGTTTTTCCAATTTGCATAATCATCTTCTGAAAAAGGATCCTCTATAGAGACAATAGGATATTTTTGCAACCAATTTTGATATATGGATGCTAATTCTAAGCCAGAATAACTCTTCTTATCAAAGGTATATTTTGATTCTTTATTATTAAAAAATTCAGTAGCAGCCACATCCAAAGCTAAAGAACAGTCTACCCCTGGAATATATCCTGCTTCCTGAATAGCCTGCACTAATAGACTAAGTCCCGCTTCATTACTCTCTAATCTTGGAGCAAAACCTCCTTCGTCTCCTACTGATACAACTTGTCCATTTTGAGATAAAATATTTTTTAAAGTATGATATATTTCAGACCCAATACGGATATTCTCTTCAATATTATTTTTGAGAGGCATAATCATATATTCTTGTACGTCTAATCCTGAGTCTGCATGCTTACCCCCATTTAATACATTAAATCCAATTTGAGGAAATGATTTAACTAGAGTAGTATTTGGGGTGAATATATCTTGGATATATTGATAAAGTTCTTTGCCCTGAGAAATAGCTGTAGCTTTTGCAACTGCTAATGACACTGCTAATATAGCATTAGCTCCTAATCTTGTTTTATTATGAGTCCCATCTAAATTTATTAATATTTGATCTATCTCTTTTTGAATATAACTATTTTGACCTATCAAATTATCTCTGATTTCTGTATTAATATTAGCTATAGCCTTCAACACCCCTTGGCCGCCATAACGCTTCATATCCCCATCTCTTAATTCTACTGCTTCATGAGAACCAGTAGAAGCACCAGATGGAACATATGCTCTTGCACTAGAACCATCTACAAGTTCAACTAAACAAGCAGTTGTTGGATTACCTCTAGAATCTAATATTTCATAACCTTTAATATTTGTAATTTTCATATTATTGTCTATAAATTGTTTTTTGTATGGTTTTTGCTACTTTATTATCTTTCTGAACTGTTAAATCAATTCTATTTTCACCTTGTCTTAGATTTAACAATACTTCAAAGGTACCATCTTCTTTAATTGTAACCTTTTGTCCGTTCAATGTCAATTGATTAGCTCGTGATAAATCACCAGTTAGATTATATTCATCTTTATTATAGATTTGATAAATCTGAGCATTATCTAAATTAATTGATGGAATATACCAAAGCTGATACACTTGAAGAAAAAGATATCCTATAACCATACTCCCTATTATTACTCCACCTCCTAATCGAAATATATTGTAATTTATAACTAATTTTGGTTTACTATTATACTTATGCTTATTATCAATATATAATTCATATTCTTTATTATATAAATCAACCAAACTCTGATATTTTAAACCCAATACATAACTTAGTTTTCTAATAATAGGCAAAGCTTGATTAAAAGATGTAAAAACCTTATAATTGCCTTTTTCTAAAGCTATAATATAATCTACTCCTATAGATGTTTTATGTGATAATTTATCTATATCTAACTTAGATTGAGATCTATATTTTTTTAATATATAACCTAAAGTTATCTTTTCTCTACTCATTGTCTATAGTATGTTTATCAATTAATACATCTCTAGGCTTAGAACCCTCAGCAGGACCAACGATACCAGCTTCCTCTAACTCATCTAGTAATCTAGCGGCTCTTGCATAACCCACCTTTAATCTTCTTTGCAGAAGAGATGCTGACCCCTTACCAGTTTGTAAAACTAAGTCTTTAGCCTCTTCGAATAAACTATCTGTACCTTCATTACCATAATCTACTCCTCCATCATAATAAATTTGTTTTGGAGATTCAGACTCAGTAATAGAATTATTGTATTCATTTTCTCCTTGGCTTTTGAGCCAATTAACAACTGACTTTACTTCATTCTCAGGAACAAAAGGTCCTTGTATTCTTTGAGGTTTACCTAAATCACCCCCGAGAAACAACATATCCCCCATTCCCAATAATTTTTCAGCTCCCATCATGTCTAACACCGTTCTAGAGTCAATTTGAGAAGCTACTTGAAAACTCATTCTAGATGGTAGGTTAGCCTTAATAAGTCCCGTAATCACATCAGTTGATGGTCTCTGTGTTGCTAAAATCAAATGAATACCAACTGCTCTGGCCATTTGAGCTATACGGACAATTGAGCCTTCAACTTCTTTTTTATGACTACTCATAAGGTCAGCTAACTCATCAATTACAATAACAATAAATGGCATAATTTCTAATTCCTGACCCTCTTCTGATTTGAGAGTGCCAGCTACAATTTTTTCGTTGTATGTAAATATATTTCGAGCTCCCACTCTTGCTAAAGTTTCATATCTTTTTTCCATTTCTCCGACACACCAGTTCAAAGCATTCATAGCTTTGTCTGGATTTACAATAGCTGGTGTTAAAAGATGTGGAATGCCATTATAGGTAGATAATTCTACTCTTTTAGGGTCAATAAATATAAATTTCAACTTAGAGGGTGGGTTCTTATATAGCATACTAAGTATCATAGCATTTAGCCCCATAGATTTACCTGCCCCAGTAGCTCCTGCTATTAATAAATGTGGCATTTTTTCTAACGGGAACACGACTACTTTATTCATAACATCCCTACCCAAAGCAAGTGGTAAATGAAAGTCATTATCATTAAACTCTCTTGATTCCATAATTTCTCGCATTCTGACAGTAGCCCGTTTGGCATTAGGAGTCTCTACGCCAACATAAGACATACCAGGAATTGGAGCTTCGATACGAATAGATTGAGCCGCCATAGCTAAAGCTAAATCATTCTGCAGAGCAGTGATACGAGACAATTTAATACCATTAGATGGCCTCAGCATAAATCTAGTTACTGACGGACCAACATCTATCTTCCCCATTTCAACTTCAATTCCAAATGTAGATAGTGTGCTTTTAATTATCCCAGAACTTTTTTGGGTATCCCCACTCTTAGGACCATCATCTACTTTGCCTTTTTCTAATAGATCTGCTTTTGGTAAACTAAACTGATTTTCTTTCATCCATTCAGGAGTTTTATTTGTAATAGGCTTTGTACTCTCTAAATTTGATTTCTCTGGGGATTCATCCACTTCAGATTTTTGATTAAAAATTCTACTGGGTTGAAGATTAACATTTTCTTTCAGCTTGTCATCAGGAGTATCTGTTTGCTCATTTTTAGTAAATAAACTACTTAGCCAATCAACAATCCCATCAATATGTATTGCTCTATTCAGCACAATAATAACCGAGATACTCATACCTGTGATTATAGCTATAATTCCACCAAATTCACCAAATATATATTTGAGCCATAAGCCCATATAATAACCTATATATCCCCCACCCATACCGTCTTTAGCATCATTTAAAGCTTCTGCTGAATTATCAAATTGCAAAAATTGTAATAAACCTAAAAATAATATAAACGATGTAAAAAGAGCTATTAGTTTAACATAATACAAGCCTGTAACAGTTTTTGGCTTGATCAATAATTTAATACCGATATACAATAAGACAAATGGCAATGCAAATTTGCCTATACCAAATACAAACCCACCTGCCTTATTAATACTATTACCAAAAATTCCAGCTGAAGAAAAAAAAGCTAAAAAACTCAATAGAGCAAAAGCAACTAAAATGACACCAAATATAGTCCTTTTAGCTTCAGTTTTTATTTTTGGTTTAGAGCTACTCTGGGTTTTAGGCATAACTTAATTTTTGAATTTATTCTTTAAGTCTAATATTTCTTGATCCGTAACATTGGTATGGACTAACATGTCTCCAGGATTATTAATTGGAATTAAATGTATATGCACATGATTAACCTCTAAACCCTCAACCTTTATTGCAATTTTTTTAGCTTTTGTGGCTTTTTTTAAACGAATAGATATATCTTTTACATATTCCCATAATTTAGTATAGATATTATTATCTAAATCAAAAATATAATCTATATCTTGATATGGAATAACTAATAAGTGTCCTAATTGGATAGGATTATTAGTGTGTATTACAAAGAATTCACCATTATCATCAAAGATAAATCCAGGGATAGATCCTTCTCTTATTTTTGTAAATATAGTAGTCATATCAAACCCATATCTAATCTCTTACAATAAATTAAGCACTGCATTTACATGCTTCATCAACATAGAAGTATAGCTCCATTCATTATCATACCAAGCCATAATTTTAATCAGATCCCCATCCACAACCTGAGTCATATCTAGAGCTACCAAGCTACCATAAGAGGACTTTAATATATCTGTAGATACAATTGGATCTGCAGTAACTCCCAAAATACCCTTCCATTTTTCAGATTCAGCGGCATTAGTGAGAATTTGATTAATTTCATCTACCGTAGTATCTCTAGACACTAACATTGTCAAATCTATTAAAGAGCCAGCTATTACAGGCACTCTAATAGCCACCCCATCAAATTTATTAGCTAAGGCTGGAATAACCTTACTTACAGCTTTTGCGGCTCCAGTAGTAGAAGGTATGATATTCTGCGCTCCTGCTCTACCTCTTCTCAAATCACTAGGGTCAGCCATCCCATCCACCAATGACTGAGTAGCAGTATAAGCATGTACTGTAGATAATAAAGCCTTTTCAATACCAAGTGATTCATGAATGACATCGGCTACTGGATTAGTAGCATTAGTGGTACAAGAAGCATTAGAGCTAATGACTACATCTTTAAGCAATTCCTCATTCAAAGCAGGGGTTATCATTGGAGTCTCATCTTTAGTAGGGGCAGATATAACAACTCTTTTTGCTCCAGCCGCAATATGCGCTTGGGATTTTTCTGTACTAGTAAAAAATCCAGTTGACTCAATCACAACATCAATTCCTAAAGCTCCCCAAGGCAAATTAGCAGGGTCTCGATCAGAACAAACTAATATTTCTTGTGCATCGATTTTGATATATGACTTCCCTTCTCTTTCTATGACTGAGACCTCTTGTGGAATTGTACCATAAACTGAATCATATTTTACCAGATACGCTAAATTTTGAATATCTCCCAGATCATTAACTGCTACAATCTCTAACTGTTCATTATAAGGTGGTAAAAGAGAAATTTTTAATACGGTTCTTCCAATTCTCCCAAATCCATTAATAGCTATTCTTTTTTTCATAATATAGATTTTATTAATAATACTTATCTTATAATATCACCTTGTGCCAAACTATTCAATACAGAAATAGGAGGATATATTACTCGTCCCCAAGACAATCCTAATCCAATGAATGCCTGTGGTGATGCGAATGGTCTTTTGATATTATTTTCTACCCAATAAACAGCGCCCTCATCTCTAATAATCGAGCCTTCTTGTGGGTAAACCTCAGTAGAAATAGGGAAAGAATCTAATAAACCACGCTGGATTTTCATTAAATCATTCCAGCTATATCTAGTCAAATAAGTATATGGTGTAGAAAAAGGTCTTTTCTTACCATTTTCAATAAGGTAAGCCCCTGTACCCTCGGCAAACACAACACTACCGTTTGGAATTTGATTTATATCTCCCACAACCGACCCAGTAGGATGCAAATTGAGTACAGAATCAGAGGGAGTAGATATGTTTCCCCACTTATATCCTATCCCTAAGAATATTTCTGGAGAGGCTATTGGTCTTTTAATTCCCTGTTCTATAACATAGACTTTATCTCTATCAGCTATTAAAGAGCCTTCTCTTAAAGGCAAAGCATTGCCAGTAGGAATAGAGTTAAAACTAGCATCACTAATAATAACAATATCTTGCCATTTATAATAGTATGAAAGGAATATACTTGGATCAATAATTGGACTCTTGATTCCTTGTTTTATTACATATACACCAGAGTTGGATGTACGTATTAGAGACCCATTTGGATAACTCCTTCTAACGATTGCATTATCCATGGAAATAAGTTTTCCAGATTTACTCGTAATGTTAATAAGATTATGAGCTTCATCAGTATTAAGACTCCCATAATAGTCCCTCCAAGCTGATAATACTCCAGTTACTATAGCGGCTGAAATAGATGTACCTGATCTATATTCTAAAATATTATTGTTATTATATCCTATTATATCATCACCAGGAGCTATTACATCTATACCTAATCCATAGTTAGAATAATCGGACCTATTCCCTCTATTGTTTATAGCACCCACCCCAATAACCCAGTTTCTATTCCCATCATTATTAAGTGGGGATATACTAGTGGATGTAATATTATTTCCACTATTACCAGCTGAAGCTATTACAATAATACCTCTCTGATAAGCTGTTTCAATAATATTATTTAATACCGGATCAAATGAATCAGTAGCAAGACTCAAATTAATTATATTAGCATTTTGGTCTATAGCATATTGAATGCCTTTAATAAGATCTGATAGGAACCCCCTCCCCTCAGAGTCTAAAACTTTAATTGGGATAATATTCACTCTATCATTAACCCCAGCAATACCTGAGTTATTATTCACTCTAGATGCGATAATACTAGATACAAATGTTCCGTGTCCATTGTCATCATTATAATTATTAGAGTCATTTATAGCATTATAACCTGCCCCTACTTGGCCCGAAATCTCTGGAATAACATTAACCCCTGTATCAATAACTGCTACCTTGGTATTACCCTTAGATACACTTGATATTTTGGGATAGGCATTAGCAAAGTCAATATCAATTCCAGAGATACCAGACTGACCTAGAATAGACTGGCCCGTATTCCTTAATGACCATTGCCTTGCATATTCTGTGTCATTACTAGCTAGATATATTTTTTGGTCGGGAGTAGCAACTACTACACAACTTTGTTTGATGTCATTTTTATCTACCAAATACAAGTTATCAGCTAATTGCTCTTCATAATTAGCTATTTCACATTTGGTATAGACAATATTATTATCCGAAGCCTGTGCATAAGTAAATAAGGGACTTATAAATAGAGCTATAGCTAAGAAATACAGATAGTTTTTAATCCTTTTCATTGTTATTGGCATATTTATTCTTTATATTAATAATTTTATTTTCCATTATACTGAGTTTATCTTTACATATTTGAGCTAACTCCATACCCTGCTCGAATAAATTAACTCCTTTTTCTAACTCCAAAGCATCATTATTTTCTAATTCCTGACTAAGATGCTCTAGTTGAGCAAAAGCTTGTTTAAATGACTTATCTGTTTTTTTCATATATTCTTAATCTCAAATTAAATCCACTCTGGTGACTGTCTAGTTAACAATTCCTTACGATATCTTTTATTGGCTAATAATATTGCTGATATTCTCTCCATTCTTGAGGACTGAGACCCCTTTACTAATATAATATCATCTGAGGTAATAAAGTCAACTATTTGCGAAGCCGCTTCTTCAGAATTAGAAAACCAATGGTATAAACCCTTAGGATTCTGTTTATGAAAAGACAATAATATATCCTTAGCACCCTCACCGACACCAATACAAATATCAACTTTCTCACCTGCTAAAGCACCTATATCTTGATGAATAGCCTTTGACTCAGTTCCTAACTCCTTCATTTCACCTAAAATAGCTACCTTACGAACTCCCTTTGCTTTTAGTCTAGAGATAGCATCTAAAGCCATAGCCATAGCGGCGGGAGCTGCATTATAAGTATCATCTATTAATAAAGTATCTTTAATCCCTTCCAAACATCTAAGCCTTCCTTTGACAGGAACAATTCTCTTAATTTTTTGTGAAATATCAACCAAATTCATACCATCTACAAGCCCCAAAGCGATTGAAGGTAAAATTGAGTTAACTTGATGTTTGCCTAAAATATAATCCACCTGAAATGGAATGCTGCTTCCTTTATACTCAACCTTAAACTTACCTTTAGGAACAATACTACTATGGTAATTAGACCATCTATCCTCAGTATTCATAACTTCAATCGCCACCTTGAAATCAGAAGCTTTAATATTGGTATCTCCAAAACCAAAAGTAATAACATTATCTCTTTTACGATAAATAGATTTTAATACAGAATCATCTCCGTCTATTATTAGAGTTCCATCAGACTTCAATGCTCTCAATATTTTAGCATCTTCCTTAATTAACTGTTTTTTATCTTTAAATTGAGATAAATGCACAGGATGTTCACCAATAAATCCAAATACAACTACATCAAATTCTAAAAAATCAGTAATAAACTCATCCATATCTCCTGGACTATCTACTCCAATCTCTAAAACCCAAATAGGGGCGAATTCACTATCCCCAAACCAAGATTTAGACAAAGCTTTGAATATAATGCCAAGCCAAGCAAAAATATTCTTACCTGGATACTTTTCATCCAACAAAGATAAAGTGATACCTATAGGCGTATTATAATTCTCAATATTAGTACCAACCGGACTAAATTGCTCTAAAAACAAAGCCATATTTGCTCTCATGCTGGTTTTACCAACATTACCAACAACACCTATAATAGTAGGATTATATCTTTTCAATAATTTTTTACTGGAGTATTTTAAAACTTGATATATCAGAGATTTCATAGAAGATTATATTAGATTTATTTATCTGGAGGAATAGAAAGGTAATTCAATAGGAACTCATTCAAAGATTTAATTTTTGGAACTACCGATGTATCAGCAAATCTAGAGCCTTGAGGAGTATCCAAAGATATAAGTAAAGTATACTTTGGATTATCTAATGTGGCAAATTGTATGAATGACTGATAAGTCGGACCACCTTCTTCTTTAAACCCTCCGACACCTGCAATTTGACCAGTTCCTGTTTTACCACCAATACTATAACCATCTACCATAACTTGTCTGGAAGAACTATTTTCAACCACGTCTACTAACATTTTAGATAATTCTCTAGCGCTTTCAGCCGACATAGATTGACCCTGCACTTCTGGTTCAATATTTTGCAATTCCCCATCCGGACCTTGAATGGACTTAATAATTCTTGGCTTCATAATCTTACCCTCATTAATAATACTATTAAATGAAGTTAATAATCTAATAGGAGCCATGGATATTCCTTGTCCATAAGAGGCATTCGCAAAGTTTACTTCTCTTAAATCACGAGCTTGCTTTGTCAAATTACTAGTGTTGCTAGCAGCTTCATTTGGTAAATCCACTCTGGTTTTATTGCCAATCTGAAATTGATCTAAAATTCCAGACACAAAAGCTTCTCGCCCTAATTTTCTTTGTATAAACATCATACCTAAATTAAGAGAATTTTCCAGAGCATAGCTTATAGTTTGAGTTCCATATACCTTCTTAGACCAGTTAGAAATATCAAAACCATTAATTGTCTCTGTTCCCTTATCTTCATAAGTAGTATTAGGAGTAATAATCCCACTATTCAGACCTATTCCTACCGTAATTGGCTTAAAAACAGAACCTTGCTCATATAGACTCTCTATAAAAGGATTCTTAAAAACACTAATATCTGCAACCTTATTATATTCATTAATATCAAAAGTAGGATTTCCAGCCATAGCTAAAATATCTCCAGTCCTAGGATCCATAATAGCACCCAGGGCAATCTTAGGCTTATATTCTGCTGACAATTCTGCCAAAATCTCTTCTAATTTGAATTGTATCGTATGATCAATAGTCAAAATAAGATTGGAGCCATTGATAGCATCTGTCTTTTCTATCTTTGTATTAACTAACCAAACACCTCTTCTATCTTTAGCCTCTACTTTAGCAAAGCCAGTCTGACCTTTTAGTTTCTCATTATAATATTCTTCTACCCCATATTGTCCTTCCTGTTTATACTCTGAAAAAAAACCTAAAATATGAGCCCCTAAAGCATTCTCCGGATAAGTCCGAACTGACTTTTTTTCTAAAATAATCCCCTTTAATTTTTTCTTTTTTAGAGGCTCTACAATATTTTCAGACACATCTTTTGCAAAAATATAGTATTTTTTACTAGTATTATTCAACTCTTCTTCCAACTTCAATTTATCTATATCTGGAAAATTTTGTTCAATAAACTCCTTAATTTGAACTTTATTAGATTGATTCTGACCTATAATATTAGCATCAAAACCAATATTATAGGTAATACGGTTAATTGCAACTGGAAAATTAGTTCCTGATTTGAGGTTTTGGAAATAAATATTACCTCTATCTCCAATCAACTCAACTTGAGCTTGATGTTTATTGTCGGCCTTAGCCTTATAATCATCATGGGCTATAATTTGCACATAAAATAATCGAATAATAATTATAAAAAACATTACAAAAACTAAAATCACGAATACCCAGAATTTCCAAGTTTCATTTTGAGAGCTCACTGCTATTGTTTTCTGTCTTTTTGCTCCCCTAATTGACATAAATTATCTTTTTACCAAAGCTCCATTTTGATCTATATAAATAAAATTAGCTTTTTCCATAACCACTATGTCAGGATTAGACATAGCATTACCAATAGAATTATACTGAGCAATTGTAGTGTTTAATCGAGTATAATTATTTTTAATATCAGCTAACTCCTGTCTTTCATCAGCTAAAATATAACTAACAACCCAAAGACTATTAGTCTCAGCAACATAGACAACTCCTAATAAAAGAGCTATCGAGATTAAAGTGTAAATTGGTTGTATTTTCATAGATTTAGAGTTTTTCAATAATACGAAGTTTAGCAGAACGAGATCTTGGATTCGCGCCCAATTCTATCTCAGAAGGAGTAATAGGCTTTTTGGTTATAATACTTACGAAACCCTGCGCCTGCCATTCCCGAAAAATATTTTTTACTATTCTATCTTCCCCTGAGTGAAAAGAAACTATAACCAATCTCCCAGAAGAATTCAAAAGGTTTAAGGATGAATACAATAAGGAATTCAAAGCCCCAATTTCATCATTAACTTCCATTCTCAAAGCCTGAAACACCCTAGTTGCTGGATGAATAGATTTTTTAGCAAACTTATTCGGCACAATAGATAGAATCAAATTTACAAGTTCGGTAGTAGTTGTAATAGATGTTTTTTTACGAGACTCTACAATTACTCTAGCTATTCGACCAGAGAAAGGCTCGTCTCCCAAGTCTCGAAATAAATTGGATAACTTTTCTTGTGAATATGAATTTATAATATCAGCTGCGGTCAAACTATCAGAACTAGTATCAAATCGCATATCAAGCGGAGATGTCTCCTTAAAACTGAAGCCTCTTGAACTATCATCTAATTCCATTGAAGACAACCCCAAATCTGCTATAATGCCATCAACTGAATGAATCCTCAGTTCAGCTAAAACTTTTTCAATAAATCTAAAATTACTATGTTTTAAGATGATTTTACTATCTACAATTTGAGCAGCTAATCTTTGTTGAACCAAATTGAGAGCCTGCTTATCAGCATCAACTCCAATAACTCGCCCCGATCCAAGCTGCTCTGCAATAAACTCAATATACCCACCAAATCCGACTGTAGTATCAACATAAACTCCGTTCTCGCGGATAGCCAATCCTTGCACCGCCTCATCTCTCAAAACTGGAATATGCTTTAACTCAGACATATTATACCCCTAAATCTGCTAGTTGTTCTGCAATCTCACTAGACTCAGCTTCAGTCCTCTCTTTGTAACTGTTCCACTCAGACTCATCCCAAATTTCCAATCTATCAAATAACCCAGCAATTACAACTTTTTTACCTAATTTAGCATAATTTCTAAGATAATCTGGCAAAACAATTCTACCCTGCTTATCCAGAGATACATCCATAGCTCCTGCCAACATCAGACGACTAAAGGCTCTATTATTATTACTGCTAATAGGTAATTTACTCAACTTAGTAGCGAGCTCCTTCCAAGACTCATAAGTATAGACCCAAAGACAATTATCTAATCCCTTAGTAACAACAAGTCCTGCTTTCAAATCTTCTTGAAACTTTTTAGGAACTGCAAGCCGTCCCTTATCATCAATATTGTGGCTATATTCACCTATAAACATATTTATTCACCATTTATTTCCATTTTCTACCACTTTTTACCATTATATACTTATTTTTAAACCTTGTCAAATGAATTTATCCATACTAAACAAAATACTCCGCCAATTGATTGGGGGAGTATTTTGTTTAAAAGTGTTGCTCTACTCATTCAAAGTGAGGAGGTCGCTTTCGTCTTTACACTAGAATATATAAAAATATTTAATTCTATTTCAAAATATTTTTACAAAAAGTTGCTCGATGTATATCAGATAAGCCATATTGTTGAATAGATTTTATATGTAATTTAGTACCATAGCCTTTATGTATATAAAAATTATAGCTTGGGTATTGTGTGTGGTACACAGTCATTAGATTATCTCTATACACTTTGGCATAAATTGAGGCAAGAGCAATGCTCAGATGTTTATTATCTCCTTTTATCACTGCTTTATGCGGGTATTCTATCCCCGTTGGTATAATATTCCCATCTATCATAACTCCTATTTTAGATTCTAATGGTAATTTCATAAGACATTGTTCTAGCGCTTCGAGCCAAGCCAATTTGGTGGCTTCTAGTATATTTATAGTATCAATAATATTTGCTGAGATAATCCCAAATCCAACTGGATATTGTTCCTGAATTGAGTCGTATATGGCTTGTCTTCTTACTGGACTTACTTTTTTGGAGTCTTGGGTATATTTTAGTGGAGATACTTGCCAGAGTTCTGATGAAAGAATATCTGGGCTAAGTGCTATGGCTGACGCCACTACTGGACCTGCCAAAGATCCCCTACCCGCCTCATCAATTCCTATAATATAATCCAAATCCCATTTCTCAATATATTCAATATCCCCTATCTGTAAGATAGATATCATATTATATGACCTTTAATTCTATCAAGGCCTGCTTATAAATACTAATTGCTTGTTTAGCTTTGTTTTCAGTCAAGACAAATTCTGTAGTATGAACTAGATGATTTCGTAGTTTATGTGCTTGCCAAACATTATCTATACTTGGTAATTGAGATACCGGAATAGCTTTAAGCCTATCCCCCATTGTAGCTCCTGGAATGGTCAAATTTTTTAAGACTGTATCTAATAATTTATCTGATTCTATTACAGCTAATTTATAATTAGCTTCATCATTAGCTTCTAATCTTTTCAGAATATTTCCCCATTCTTTAGTTACCTTCAAGCTATGCTTCAAAGTAATTTCTGGTATTTTACGAAATCCTATAAAAACATTATATATTTTTTTTTGCCAGAAATTTGTTTTTATGGCAAGGTATATTATTAATACAAACATTATCCAAGAGGAAACTCCTGCAATTATCTGTATCCACAAAAAAATATTATTTATTATTGAATTTATCATATCTAATATTATCAATAGCTTGAGCTAAAGTTAGCAAAGTTTGTTCTTGAAAATGATTGGTCATTAACTGGAATCCAATTGGGAGTCCAGAGTTAGAAATGGTCGGCACTGAAATTCCTGGGATACCAGCTAAATTAGTAGCTACTGTGAAAATATCTTCTAAATACATAGAAACTGGATTGTTTGCTTTCTCTCCAATTTTAAAGGCAGTATGAGGACTAGTTGGGGTTATCACTGCATCTACCTCTTTGAAGACATTAGTAAAATCTTGTCTTATCATATCTTGAACTTGTTTGGCTTTACCATAATAAGAAGAGTAATATCCACTAGATAAAACATAGGTTCCTAACATTATTCTTCTCAAAGGTTCATTCCCAAAGCCTTTAGCCCTGCTGGCTCTATATACTTCTTGCAAATCCTGAGAGTTTTGTAACTCAGATAATCCATATCGAATTCCATCAAATCTTGCTAAATTAGTACTGACCTCTGCCGGCATAATTATATAATAAGTTGGTACCGCATATTCAGTATGTGGCAAACTTACTTCTACAAATTGTACCCCTAGAGTTTTATAGGTATCTATTACTTCATCTATTGCTTTTCTAACATCGCTCTCAATTCCATCAATAAAATATTCTTTTGGTATACCAACACGCATACCTCTGACATCGGCTTGACGAATTTTCTCAATATCTAAGAGTTGACTAGCATCTAGTTGTGCGGAGGTTGCATCCATTTCATCTTTACCCTCAATAATTCCCAATATATGAGCAGTGTCAATCACTCTATGGGCAAATGGTCCGATTTGGTCTAAGGATGACGCCATTGCAATCAAACCAAACCTAGAAACCCTACCATAGGTTGGTTTTAGTCCAACAATTCCAGTTAAAGCTGCCGGCTGTCTAATCGAACCACCAGTATCTGAGCCAATTGAAATCACTGCCATATCTCCAGATACACTAGCAGCAGACCCTCCAGAGGAACCTCCTGGTACTCTATTAATATCAGCCGGATTACGAGTAGCTCCAAAGGCAGAGTTTTCGGTAGACGCTCCCATAGCAAATTCATCTAGATTAGTCTTACCCAACAATATAGCTCCTGCTTCTTTTAATTTGGTAATTACAGTAGCATCATAAGTAGCGGTATAATTCTCCAACATACGAGAAGAAGCAGTGGCTTTATGTCCCTCCACTAAAATAGCATCTTTGACCGAGATAGGAATACCTTCTAGTAATCCTAGCTTTTCTCCACGGGCTAATTTGGCATCTAATTTTTCAGCTTGAGACAGAGATTCAGCATTAAATACCTCAACATAAGAATTGATTTCTGTATCTTTAGCCTGAATAGTAGCTAGAATATCCTCTACTACTTTTTTTACCTTTATATTAGAGTTATTATAGGATTGATTAATTTGTTCTATAGATGGCAACATATTATTTTTTCAACACTGATTTAACTACTAAGTAGCCATCTTCTACCAATGGCATTTCTTGGATAATATTTTGCTTAATCTTAGTGCTGAACCTTGGATTATTATCAATAGCTATATCCTGTCTCAATGTTTGGGTATGATAAGTAGGGATTGTCTGAGTCTCCAAATCTAAGTTAGTCAATGTCTTTACATAATCCAAAATATTACCGAAATCTTGACTTAACATAGTATCTCTTTCAGCCGAGAGATTGATATGGGCTAATTTAGCAATACCTTGTACATCATAATCCATATTTTAATCTTTCATTAATATTTTGAATTCTTCTACCATATCTACTGGAGTAGGATCAATTCCATAAGCTAGAGCCAGATAATAGGCAGTCCAATCCCCAATTAATGTCATAGCTACCACATTAGCTAACTTATTACCAAAATCAGGTACTACTATCTTGCTAACCTCTAATCCCCTACTTTCAAATAATTGTTGTAATTTGGAGAATCTATTTATATTGCGAGAAGTCTCAACTTGATTTTGTAATAATATAAATTGAAAATTAGCCTGTGGATTGGTAAATCCTACCATTTCATTGTGATTGAGCTCCGGTACATAATTCCAAAAACAAGGGGTCTTAGCATTTTCATTAATTTTAATTTTCCATAAATGAGCTGCTAGCTTATAATCACAAGTTGCATATATAACTGGAGTTTTACCTTTTATTAAACCAGCTAATGCTTGTCCTTGAGATTCAAAATCTTGTGGTTTAACTTGACTTAATAAATTCACTGCTTTTTCTCTAGCTTTAGCTGACAGTATACCAAAACGAATTAATACCTCAATAATAGCTTTTAGAATATATAGAGTTGCATATCGTGGTTGAAAATCTGGACTAGGATTGGGAATGATCACATAAGGTTGATTCAATTCTCGAGCTCGATCAATCAAAGCTCCTGCTGCTGCCATAGCAATAACCACGCTACCATCGGCGACCGCACTTTCATAAGCTGATAAAGTCTCTTCCGTATTTCCAGAGTAACTAATAGCAAATACGATTGATGAATCTTTTATATATCTAGATTTATCATAATCTCTATGAATATAAACTGGATAAATACTCCCATCTTCTGTATACTGCGCAAAAGTCTCAGCCAATAACTCAGCTGGAAGGGCTGAACCACCCATTCCATTGATTACAATATTATCAAAGTTAGAGTTTATTGAACTGGGTAAGTTTTTAATTTCATATTGATATTTGATTTGGTCTACAGCTTCTAGAATGACTTGTCTTAAATTATATTTATCTAATGTATTATTCATAATTATATATTTCTTACTATTCCTATTTATTATATCATATAATTTTTAAAAGACTACCTTAACAACATCATCAAAGTCTTCAGCTAAGACAAAGTTAATTTCTGATCTAACATTTGCAGGCACTTCATCTAAATCAACTTTATTGGCTTTAGGTATTATAATTGTCTTAATCCCTGCTCTATGAGCTCCTAAGACTTTATTTTTAATTCCCCCAATTTTAAGAGCCTTTCCTCTAATATTAATCTCCCCCGTCATAGCTACTGTTCGCTTGACTTTCTGCTTTGTCAGAGCCGAGAGAATTGAAGTTGCAATAGCAAGCCCAGCTGAAGGACCATCTTTCTGTACTGCCCCAGAGGGAAGATGCACATGAACGGTGTTATTCTTAAGCATTTTGTCATCAATATTATACTTTTTAGAATTAGCTTTGAGATATGAGAAGGCAGCTTGTACTGACTCTTGCATAACTTTAGTTGCATTTCCAGTAATTTGTAAATTTGGATCTCCTTTAAATATATTAGTTTCTATAAACAGAATATCTCCCCCGTAAGGATGCCATCCAAGTCCTGTTGATACTCCAATTTCATCTTTTTTATTAATTTTACTCTCTTCATATTTTTCACCCTTGAGGTATTTTTCTAGCATTTCGGGCTTGATAGTAATGCTAAATTTTTTATCACCCTTAAGTAGATACTCTTTGGCTACTTTACGAGCAATTTTATATAATTCTCTCTCAAAACTTCTAAGCCCAGCTTCAAAAGTATATTTAGTGATAATTGTCATTATAGCTGAGTCAGTCAAGTTTAGATTTTTTTCAGTAATACCACTTTTTTTCAAAACCCTAGGAATTAGATATTTTTTAGCAATATTAAGTTTTTCAACATCAGTATATCCACTAAATTCGATTATTTCCATACGGTCAAATAAAGGCTCTGGGATTGGACCCAAATCATTAGCTGTAGTGATAAATATAATATCTGACAGGTCATATTCGGTGTCTAGATAATGGTCAACAAAAGCATTGTTTTGAGCAGGATCCAATACTTCTAACAAAGCAGCTGAAGGGTCTCCTCTAAAATCTGAGCCCAATTTATCAATTTCATCCAACATAAAAACTGGATTAGTAGTCTTTATATTCCGAAGACCTTGAATAATTCTTCCCGGCATAGCTCCAACATAAGTTCTTCTATGCCCTCTAATTTCAGTCTCATCTCTAATTCCACCAAGAGATACTTTTACAAACTCTCTGCCTGTGGCTCTGGCAATAGACTCTCCAATAGAAGTTTTACCAGTTCCTGGGGGACCATAGAAACACAAAATAGTACCCTGTGGCTTTTTGGTTAATTGCTCTACGGCTAAATATTCTGTAATGCGTTCCTTAGCCTCATGAAGACCATGATGTTCTTGTTCCAGTATAGATTCTGCCTCAATAATATTTCTTTTCACTCTAGCTTTCTTATTCCAAGGAACACTTATTAAAACTTCTAAATAATTTTGAATATAAGAACTTTCTGGTGAAAAAGGGGGCATTTTCTCTAATCTCGACAATTCATGCAATGCCTTCTTATTTACATTAGCAGGCATTTTGGCTAATTTTAATTTTTTCTTCAATTCTGCGTATTCTCCTTGATCTGAGCTAACTCCCAATTCTTTCTCAATAGCTTTCATCTGCTCCCTTAACATTGCTTCTTTGGCAAATCTACCAACTTGTTTTTGAGTTTCTTTTTGTACTTTTTGACCTACTTCTAAAATTTCTCTTTCCTTAGTTATATAAATATTAATATGCTTTAATCTTTCAATCAAATTAGTATTTTCTAACAAAGCCTGCTTCTCTGCATTTTTGATTGAAAGTATAGAGGTAATCAAATAGGATAAGGTGACGGGATCAATATTATCATTAATAATTTCGTTCATTACTGAGAGTGGAATAGAAACCCCCATATTAACTATATCTCTAAATATATTGGTTATATTTCTAATCAAAGCCTCTACCTCTATATTAGATTCATATTTTTGTTGTTTTAATAAACTATAATTAACTCTCAGCCCAGAATCTGTTTCGTCAATTTTATGTAATAGCACTGGTTTTAAGCCTTCTACTAAAACTCCAGTTGGACCTTCTGGCATTCTCCAAACTCTAATTATTTTACCAACTGTACCAATTTTATATAAATTTTTAACAGCAATATTATGATCATCTGTTTTTTGAAAAACAAAAACTGGATTAATATCATTATCTATTGCATCATTTAATGCCAAAAGAGACTGCTCTCTCTCAAAAATCAAAGATACAACCTCGTTAGGGAATAATACTTTATTCTTAAGGGCAATAAGAGGTGCTGATTTTAATGTTGTATCTTTCATATAATCAATTTAGGAGTTAACTTTAAAATAAATAGCATAGTCTTGGTCTATAAATTCACAGAATTCTATGATATATTTATGTACCAATTCATAATAGTCACTAATCTCTAATTTTTCTTTGGCCACTACATATAGCATTTCTGGCGAATCGAAATATTTATTTATAATTACAGGATTATGTAGGATAGAAAATATTTTTTCTTTAGCCATGGTTTCTAGCTCAAAATCATTACTAGCTTCCCAGTCGAACTCTTCATCTTGCCATATAGCTGGATCTATGTCAGTCAATTTAGTATGAGACAAAAACACATCTGTAATTCCATTTGAGATATCCTCCAAAATATGAAAACTCATTACTTTCACTATTGTGTTCTTAGACTCATATGGTATATATTATATATTATATTACTAGATTAGACAATAGTTTCATAATCAGTTTTGTTTTTGTAAACGATTCAAAATATCCTTAACACGACGATTAGCTATGGTATCATTTGGCTTTAGTTTTAATACATATTGAAATGATTCTAATGCATCTTTATAGTTTCGCATATCTACATACAAGTCCCCTAGCTTTTTATAGGCTTCTATATCTTTTGCATTAGCTACGATTCTATCAATATATCGTTTTTCCATATACTCATAATAATAAGTATCTGATATATCTTCTGAGTTTATATCGGTAACCGCATCTACTTCAGATAATAACTGCTCTACAAAGTTGGTAGCCTTGGTTTCTGGATTTAATTTATCATTAGAATGGATACTTTTAGGATGCACTTCTTTTTTTGAATCTGCCAACAACACAACTTTAGATTCAAAGTGAGATGTGTCAAATTCTTCTACCAAGTTTTCTTGCCTTTCTTTTTCCTCGAATTCTTGCAATTCTATATCTTTTTGTATAGCTTCTTGTATAGCTTTTTCTTTTTCTTTAATTTTATCAATTTGCCTCTGCTTATATTTAAGTCTTATTTTATTCAGACTTTGCATTTTATGATTAAGAAATTGATATATTTGACTCATAAACATAGCGAACTTAACTTCTGATTTTGATTTATAGACAGTATCATCTGCAGTAACATTCATATCCTGAGGTATAGAATCGAAATCAGTAATAGCAGCTTCTGCTTTATATATTTCAGGATCCACTTCTGAAACACGTGAAAGTTTTTTTATTACAAAGAACAATCCTATACTTAAAAACACTATTAGAATTACAATAATTATAGCTGTTGTCATAGCTTATTTAATTGAAAATTAGTTTAAATTTATAAGGAGATCTTCTTAAAAGACATAATTTGAATATTTTCTCCTAATACTCCAATTTTACTTTTTAACAATTCTGAAATTGTTAAATTAGGGTCTTTGATATAACTTGATACTAATATATCTTCAACAGTTGCGTCTTCCGGTATCATAGCAGTAATATGAATAGCTATATTTTGGGCTAGTTCTTTAAATTCATCATTACGAGCTACAAAATCTGTCTCACAAGCCAAAGCTACTAAAGTAGCAGCTTTACCATTATGAACATATGTACCAATAAAACCTTCTCCTGTTTCTCTATCTGCTTTTTTCTCAGCTTTTTGAATATATTTAGATTGCAATATTTCTTTTGCCATCTCAAAATCACCAGCAGATTCTTCCAAAGCTTTCTTGGCATCCATCATACCAGCACCTGTAATTTTTCTTAATTTAGCAACATCTTGAGCAATAATCATACTTATTATTCTTTATTAGTGGTTTTTGACTCTGTACTTGGGGCAACTCTTTTAGCCTTGGCTTCTAGAATAACTTGAGACACTAGCCCATAGATATATTGAATAGAACTAATAGCATCATCATTAGCAGGTATTACATATTTTACTAATTCAGGGTTAACATTGGTATCAGCAAGAGCAATCACTGGAATATTAAGGTCCTGAGCTTCTTTTATAGCCAATGAATCTTTCATTATATCTTGAACAAATATAGCTCCTGGAAGCCCCTTCAAGTCCTTCACACCTGCAAAAATTTTATTTCCTTTTTCCACCCTATCTCCAAAGACTTTTCTTTCTTTTTTAGTATAAGACTTAAGTTCATTAGCTTCTAATTTCTCTTCCAACACTACCAATTGCTTTACTCTTTTGTTAATAGCTTTAAAATTAGTAAAAATTCCACCAACCCATCTTCTCACCATATAAGGCATACCTGTTTCCTCAGCAATACTCTTCACAATAGGAATAGCTTGTTTTTTGGTAGAAACAAATAAGATATCTTTCCCTGAAGCTACAGTTTCTGAAATAAAATCAAGCGCAACTTCTAACTTTGCTTTAGTAGTATTAAGGTCTATAATATGGATAGAATTCTTACTTCCATATATATAGTCTTTCATTTTGGGATGCCACTTGGATGTATGATGTCCAAAATGTACACCTGCTTTTGCCATATCTTCAAGAGAAATTGTTGGACGTGTATTTACCATAGCTATTGTTAATTATTACTAAGTATATAAATTAAGTATATTATATATCTATTATATAACATTTTATAATATAAATCAAGTATATGTATAATTATTACCCCTCTTACCCCTTGGTTTGCATTTTGGAAAATGTGGATAGGTTTAATGCCTATATTTACTTATATTAGCTATAATACCAAATAAAGCACAAAAGACTATCATAGAACTACCTCCTGCACTAATAAAAGGAAGAGTTACTCCTGTCACTGGAGCTAATTGAATAGTGGTAGCTATATTAATAAAGGTCTGTAAAGCAATCCATGTAACTGCTCCGATTAGTATATATCTACTAAATTCATCATCTACTTTGATATGTAACCATAGAATTCTCCAAATAATATACAAAAATAAAGCTGTCAGAAGTATTGCACCTACAAAACCAGTTTCCTCTGCAAAAATGGCAAATATTGAATCGGTACTGGCTTCTGGTAAATAAAAAAACTTTTGCCTACTCTCTCCCAAACCAACTCCTGTCAACCCACCTGAACCGACCGCAATAAGATTATTCTCAATTTGATTCTTTTCATCTTGAGTAGCATTTTCTAGGTCAACAAAAGTAAAAAGTCTAGTCTTACGAAAATCTTCCCCAGATATAGCTACTATACCTACTATTAAAATTATAGTCATAAATATTGCTATAAATCTAAATTTGAGTTTTGACTGGAACAAAATACTAGCCGATATAACTAATAAAATAAAGCCATTACTAAGACTAGTTTGACTTATAATAACTATAAATCCTCCTATACCAATAATAGCACTGACCAATAAGATAGCCCAGATTCTATTAATTCTCTCGCCTAATTTAGTTAAAACAATTGCTAAACATAATATTATAGCTAATTTTAGAATCTCAGAAGGCTGAATCCTAAACCACCCAATATCAATCCATCTAGAGGCTCCTTTGACCTCAACTCCAAATTGTGGTATTAATACCATTGCATTCAAAGCCATAGCAACGATCCACCCAAAAATAGCAAATTTTTTAATAAAACTAAATTTAATATTAGCTAATAAAAAGAAAATAACAATTCCTGGTAAGACTCCTTTTATCAATTGATTGACTAATTCATAGTATATATATCCATACTTGTCATGAGAAACAGGTCCACTAGCTGACTGTAAAATAACTAGACCTAATAATAATAAAATACCTATAGATATTAGAAATAAAGGGTCTATACCTTTTATTTTTTGTGCTGTTCTCATTGTCTTATAAATTATCTTTTTTAGCTTTTATTAGAGCTATGAAATTGTCCCCCCTATCAAATTCGTTCAGGAACATCCCAAAACTAGTCGCTCCAGGTGAAAATACAATTCTATAACCAGCTTTAGCTAAATTGAAGGCTTGATTGACAGCCTCACCAAGAGACATCACATCATATATTGGAATGTTAGCAATGTGTCTTTTGATTAAAATACTAGCCGAACCAGGTAATAGCACTATTCCTCTTATGTTTGGATAGGAATGCTTAGATAACTCGGAATAATCAAGCCCCTTATCTTCTCCTCCACAAATCAGAATACAAGGTCTGTCCTGAAATGTATCCATAGCCACCATCAAAGCTACTGGCATTGTACTAGTCGTATCATTGATAATTTCTACTCCATTAACAAATCCTAGAGACTGTTGTCTGCCTTCAATACCCCTAAAAGATTTGAGAGATTGTACTAAGACATTTTTATCAACACCAACAATACTAGCAACACCAATTGCTGCCATTACATTATATTGATTATGTTCCCCAAATAAATGAATATCTGCAATATCCATTATTGTCTCAGCATTATTCATAATCTGATTATCCCGAATATAAAAACTGGCTTTTGAATTATGTAAAGAATAAGTTAGGACTTGAGATTGTAGTGTAGTAGATAAATCTTTAATTCTATCATTGTCAATATTAAGAACTGCAAAGTCATTTTTAGATTGAAATTTAACAATATGAGTTTTAGAATCAAAATACTCATCAATAGAGTTATATCTATCTAAATGATCGGCAAAAAAAGAAGTGAAGACAGCAATATGAGGAGAATATTTGATGCTATCTAATTGGAAACTAGACAATTCTAAAACTATATAACTGTCTTTCTGTATTTCTGATAACAAATTCAAAATTGATTTTCTAATATTTCCACCCAACATTACTTTATATGCCCCATAAAAGTCACTCAATATATGATGTATTAAAGCTGTCGTAGTGGATTTGCCTCTAGTACCTGTAATTCCTATAACTTTTGGAGGGCAATCTAAAGTATGAATATACTCAAAAAATAATTCTATATCTGTTGTAATAATCACTCCTGCTGCTCTAGCAATTTCCAAATAAGGAGAATTATTAGGTATCCCTGGGTTTTTGATGATAATATCAACTTGAGTATAATCTTCTGTCTTTTGTTCACCTAGAATATATCTAATTGGAATATTGTGTTCTGGTAATGCTTGAATTTTATCAATAGTCGGCTTTAATATATCGGCAGTTTTGGCATCAGTAATAATTAACTCTGATACATTTTGAGATAAACAATATTTAACTGACCCTAGTCCCCCATCATTGAGTCCCAGTCCCATTACCATTGCTTTTTTACCACTAAAATTCATATATTTAAAATTTCAAAACTGTACCTCCTAAATTCACTACCTCTCCATTTTGTAATGCCACTTTCCCATTAATAATAACTGTATCTATACCGTTAGAGTACTGAATTGGTTGCTTGAATGTAGCACAAGATTGGAGATTGTTTGGGTCTAAAATTACAAGATCTGCTCTCATATTTTCTCCAATCAATCCAATTTTATCTAAGCCCAAAGTTTGAGCTGGCAAGGAGGTAATTTTAGGTATAGCTTGAGCCCAATCTAATTGACCTGTCAAAACATAATCTTGTAAAAATTTCGTAAAAGTCCCAAAGGATCTAGGATGTTCATAATTTTTGTATTTAATCAAATTATCATCATAACCAGCAGAGTCTGAACCTATTATACTATTATTAAAAGAAATAAGCTCTTTGATATGCTTGTCTGAAATTGAATCTACAATCACTCTGGCCCTACCTTCTGAAGCTATAACCAATTGAATAACAGCATCTTCTAAACTTATACCCTGATTTTTTGCTATTTCTAATATGCTTTTGCCGATAACGGACCTGTTCATTGGACTATCTGATACTATAATTCTATTATAATCATAAGAATTTGACTTCATTTCTTGGATTAATCTTCCTCTAATCTTATTGTCCTTCAAATTTTCTAACAAAACTTGTCTTCCTCCTAGAGCAACCCAATTTGGTAATAACAAATAAGCGACCGTATTATTAGCAGTATATGGAAATACATCAAAGGTTAAAGGTAGTTTATCTAATACAGCTTGAGTTAGTATCTCATTAATTTCAGTAGCATATTTCCAGTTTTTTCTACCCAGAATTTTTAAATGATTAATATGAGTTTTTACCTTTGTGCTAGAAGTGACATAAATAATCTCTTTTATAGACTCTACTATTTGTTCTCCATCATTACGACTATGAATTGTTAAGATTTTATTATATTTCTTAATAATATTAGCCAACTGTAATAATTCTTTTTTATCAACTGATTGCATATGAGAAAAAGCCAACCCCAATGAGACTCCAATCGCACCCTCTTCCAAGGCTTGGCGTATAAGGCTAGCTATTACCCGTAATTCATCATCAGTTAAAGCTCTGTTTTTATCCCCAATCAAACCTCTTCTGACTGTATCATAGCCAACCAGACTGGCGAAATTTGGAGCAAAATACTTTTTATCCAAAATATCTATATATTCTTTAAAAGTGTGCCAATCTATATTAATATTAGACATATCCGTCCACTTTTGAATGGATGCAATAGCAGAGCTACTAATTAGAGGTGCCAAGGATGCTCCGCAATTACCACCAATTATAGTAGTAACTCCTTGAGTTATTAGACTCTTTTGGGATGGCGCTGAAAATAAAGTAAGATAAGTATCTGAGTGATTACTAATATCAATAAATCCAGGAGTAATAATCTTACCGTTAGCTTCAATTTCAATATTAGTCTTATAGCCATTATCTTTAGAAGTAATTTTAGTGATTTGACCATTTTTAATTGCAATCGTGCCTTTGTAAGGTTTTTTGCCCGTACCATCTACAATCAAACCATCTCTTATAATAATATCATACATAATTATAAGCCTAATAAACCAATAGCAAGCCCTATAACGCTCATAACTAAAGAGACAATCCAAAATCTCATCACAATTTTAGTCTCGGGCCAACCGAGTGCTTGAAAGTGATGATGAATTGGAGCTGCTAAAAATATCTTTCTTTTTAGAAATTTTTTAGACAACATCTGTGTAATAGATGACAAACCTTCTACAAAGAATAAAAATCCAATAATCGGTAGAATTACCAGTGAATTAGTCAACATAGCTCCTACCGCCAAGACAGCACCCAAAGCAAAAGCTCCCGTTCCTCCCATAAAGAATCTAGCTGGATGAATATTGAACCACAAAAAAGCCATCAAAGCTCCAATCAAAGTACTCATAAATATAGCAAGAGAAATATTTCCTTGAGCTAAAGCTAATGCAGATAATACTCCCAATGGAGGTATTATTGATCCTGCTAAAAGCCCATCAAGTCCATCCGTAATATCAACAGCATTCATAATAAACACAACTAAGATTATAAATACTGGTATATACCAAAGCCCTAGCTCCACATCAGTTGGCAAACCAAGTACTGCCCCTCCAGGGATATGAAAGGAAGTCCAATTAAGCTTGAAAGTAAACCAATAAGCTCCGAAACCTGCTATTAACAATTGCAGACCTAATTTTAATTTGACCCCTAGACCTTTTATTTTACCAATACCCCTTATATTTGCAATATCATCAATAGCTCCAAGCAATCCTGCTGAGACCAAAAAAGTAAGAGGTAAAAAAGTCTCCGAACGAGTTAGATTAAAAGCTAAAGTCAAAATAGCCGTAATAATCCAAAACAGTATCCCTGCCATCGTGGGAGTACCTTGCTTATGCTGATGAAATTTATTAAATATAGGGACAGCTTTATTATCCCAAGTCTCTTCTCTGATGTTTTTACCCAATTTAGTACGGAAGAGAAAGTCAGTCAAAAATGGAGTTAATATAATCCCAAGAATAAAAGCTAAAACTGCAAATCCAAAGATTCGGACAACTGCTATGACTGTATCTATATCTTGAATATAATCCATATATATTTATATTAAGTACTAAATATAGTATATCAAATACAGACTCAAAATACAATATTATATATAAGGTGGGGTAAACTTAGACAAAACATATTGTAAATTGTCCTCCTTTGGAGGAGGTGGCCGTCAGGCCGGAGGTGGATGAAGTTTTAGTTTGTGTTTTATCCACCCTACCCCATCGCAAATGGGATTTGCTCCTGTCCTACCTTGGGGGAGGACAGTTTATCCTATATGTCAACGATGTTTCTAATCTTATTCAATTATATTATTGTATTTGCTCTAATTTGAGACGAGCAGCTTCTGCATTAGGGTCGAGCTCCAAGACTTTATTATAATTCTGTATAGCTAAGTCATTTTTTTTCTGAGCTTCATATAATTCTCCTAATTTGAAATATACATTAGTATACTCTGGGAAAGATTCTAACAATTTATTATATACCAATAAAGCCTCATCATATTGCTTATTATTTTGATAAGCTACCCCCAGAAAATAGGCTAGATCTTGATTAGTAATTAAATTATTAGAAACTGTAGCATTGACATATTTCGTCAAAATATCAACTTGCTCAGCATATTCTTGATTGAGAGCTAGAATATCATAATAATTCTGATATGCCTGTACAAAGTATATATTCTTTTCTATTACAGACTTCAAGATTGTTTTAGCTTTATCAAGTTGTTCAACATTAATTTCCTGTACCTTTTGAGCTTGTCTAGAATAATATTGAGACTCATAAATATCCCAATACAAAGAGTTCTTTTGTAATTCTCTACCCTTAGTAATTAATGACAAGTACTCATTCTCATCAATTTCTCCATATCTTTGAATAGTTGAATATAAATCTAATTGCCAATATATAGCTCTAGCATCTGATCTGAATTTATTCTTGTAATTATCAATAATGGATTGAGTTGAAGTAATTTTATTTTGTAAATTACTTTGTTTTTCAGCATCTATATTTCTGGTATCAGATTCTTGAGTGGAGTTTGCAAGTTCAATAGCTTCTTGATTTATTTGTTGAATAAGTGCTGGGATATAAACATGTGCATATTCAATCATATACGGAGACTTACTTTGAGCTTTTGCTAATAAATCAACTTGCTCTGCCAAATTATTTTGTACTTGAGAAGCTTGAATAACATATTCTTGAGATTTTAAAATATTATATATTTTAGTAGAAGCAAATAAAGTTATTGCAATACTAAATAATATTATAAAAGTTAATAAAGATGAAATTGAAGCTGGAATCTTATTAATATCTAAATTCAAATTAAAAATAGGTTTGAAATATTTTGTAAATATATTACTCCATAGAATTAAAATCAATATAAATAAAATCTTTGAAATCACAGTAAATGGTATCAAGAATAGACCAATAATAGCTATTATAAGAGTATATGTTTGAATCGGAATAGTTTTATGAATAAATAATAATCGCAGAATTCCACCCAAAATCCAAATACCCAAAAGTAGAATAATAATACCAATTACAACTCCATTACGAACACCTATATTAGCTATCTCATTATATAATGTCTCAAAACTAAAGTCTGAGATCTGTGTTTCATTGACAGAAGGAGTAAATCTATTCCAAGCATACATTATATTCCCACTACCAAACCAAGTATCAGTCAACAAACTTTGTTTAGTAATTGACAAAGTTGTATTAATATTAGGTACAGTCAAGATTGAATATTCTGGGAATTGTGAATTATTTTGAAATGGCCTAATTATAGCCAAGGCTATTAATACTATCCCGATAATTCCATATATAAATGACACTCTACTAATAATTAATCTCTTATTCTGATCTACATTATTTGTTAATAGCTTGTTTATATAAAATATAGTATTAATTACTAAAGATAATATAGTCAGAGCATACATAGAATAGTCTGGCAACCTGACTAACAATACAATATGTATAAATATAGCTAAATAATATAAAAATGCCAAGATTTTGGCTGATATACTTTTAGACTGATTTTGGAATAAAAATATAAAAATAATATTAAAGACCAATAAACTAATAAAAACTAATTCTTGAGGGGATTCAGTCAGCCATGTACCTGTGATTTGTAATTTAGTAAGCATTGGTAATAAAGAAGTAAAATTTGGAATATAAATTGAAAGAGCTCCAACTAATAATCCAATCAAAGATATAAAAGCAAATAATAATACCAATATATCAAATGTTTTTTTCTCAAAGAAAACTTTCAATAATATATAAAATAAAGTCAAATATCCAATAAATATACCAGCATCAAAAATACGAGTAGTACTACCCCAAAAAGCAATTTGATTAGGGTTAATAAATGATATAATCAATATAGACAATCCCAGAAAAACAAACATAATATCCCCTAAGTTAATACTAACATTATGTTTGATACCACCAAATATCCAGAAAATACTTATCCCAACCAACAGCCCAGATAAGCCAAATACAAACACTATAGACTTAGGTAATTGCCAAATATTAGCCCAGTCTACAACCACAAAAACAGATAATACAGCTAAGAATATAGTTGTATAAATAAGTAATATCCATTGAGCTGGGGATAATTTATTAGTAATATCTGGCTCAGATATTATATCAGACTTTTGTTTATTAAGATTTTTTTTATCAGAAAATTTTTCTTTTTGTATTGAATTTGGATTATAGAATTCTACTACTTCAGATTGTATCTTAGTGGGTTCATTAGATTCTAATTTTTTTATACCAGTAACATTAGAAACACTTTTCTCTTCCCCTTTATTAGATATTACCTTTTCTTTGAGATTTCTTAAATCTATTGCCATATTTAATTCTATTTATAATATATATGAATTTATTATATCATAAATCATACATAAGTTCTAGTGTATATATGCACTAGAACTTAGTCACAAAAACCTTAAAACTTCCACTAGCAGGATCCTGAGCTACTCCAGAGTTATTGTTAAACCTAACTGTAACAGTATTAGCAGCACTTACCCAAGCTGTAAAATTAGAATTTGCAGCAGGAACACTACCATTAGGAATTCCAAGGGATACTACATCATTCAAATTAGCTCCAGTGACAGTGACTGTCAAATCAATATAGTCAGCATTATTAGTAGAAGCAAAATCTAGGGTGGCGGTAGCGGTAAGTCCCTGATTGATAGTTTGTCTTACCCCACCACTAGTAGTAAGGAATAAATTCGTACCATTCCATTCTACAGCTCCAGCTTCAGGAGTAGTCAAGTTAGTACCAGAAGTAAATTTAAGCGGAGCAGTATTAGCAGTAGCTGTACCAGCAGACAGAACTACTCTACCAATATTGGTTAGATTAGAACCTGTTGTATTAATATTAGTAGTCCCTGTAAATGTATTTACTCCTGTACCTGTTTGTGTATAACCTCCTGTTGTGGTTATTCCTGTTACTGCTACTATTGCTCCTGAACTGTTAATTTGGAATAAATCTCCATTTCCTACTGTAAATAAATTTGCTGGTGTAGTATCTCCTATTCCCACATTTCCATTTGGGGTTATTCTCATCCTTTCAAGAAGATTTGAAGCATTACTTGCAGTCGTAGTGAAGGTGATTGCTCCTCCAGGATACGCACCTGTACCTGCACCACCACTTATGTTCAGCGTACTGCCCCCAACCCAGTTGGGTGTCACACCCACACTTGGAGCGCGTAACGTTACGGTTGGTATCGTACCTCCATCCGTAATGGTTCCCTCTCCTGTCCCTACTACTACTGTATTGTCTGTCAATATCCTCATCCTCTCTACTGCATTTGTCCTTATTGACAATGCTTGTGCATCACTTGTCCCTATATAATTACTTGTTGGGTTCGTTCCGCTGTTGCCTGTTAACCCCCAACCGGAACCAGAACCGGCACTGATCCAACTCATCAAACCGCCTGTAGTACTACTTAATACTTGACCATTGACAGTTGGAGTTGCACTAGGAAGTGTATATACAGCATTTGTGGTACCTACATTGTCTGCAGCTTTGAGTCCAATATAATTAGTTCCATTAGCTGCTAATTCAGCAAATCTTAATTCATTCGTATTACCTGCGGCTGTACCAAAAGGATTTAATAATAGTGACCCATTATTATTAGCACTTAATAATGTACTTCCAGCACTATTTTGTAATTCCATTATATTAGCTGTCTGAGAAGCTGCACCCCTTATTACTAATCCTATGCGACTAGCTAATTGAGAAATTACATTTAATTGTGCTGTAGGTCCCGTTGTACTACCTACATATAACAACCCGCCTGCCCCCGTAATTCTCATTCTCTCATTTGCCCCATTATTTCCTGTGAAGAATCTAATATCTTGAGCTGATGCATTAGTAGTTGCTAATACCAGAGGCAATGCATTGGTTGTGCCTAGTCTACTGCCGGTTGTGCCATTCCAGGCATCTGTAGTACTGTTTCCTGCTAAAGCCCATCCTGTAGTAGTTGTCAGATTACCACTAGTTAGAGAACTCAAACTTACTTGACTAAATTGTCCACTAATATTTGCTAATAAGACCCTATCAAACCCTGCTGGTGTTGTTGTATTAGCTCCTCCTCCAAGAGAAGTCGCTATTACATTACCAGCTACATCTAAAGATAAAGTATCTGTGTCTGTTCCCCCATTAGCCACCAATCTCATAGAATTGATTGCGGATAGAGCTGATCCTATTCGTCTACGAGGAGAGAATATTTCCTCGTAATCTGGGCTTATAAGATCAATATTTAATTGCAACTCTAGCCATAGCGAATCATCGTTTAACTTACTTATATCAATGGGGGTAGTCTCGCCCAATAAAACTTCAAACTTACCATCTCTGATTTCTATAGTTCTTATTTCTTGATGAATTATATTAGCTAAATCACTCAATGCTTGTGAATTATATATAATAAATTTAGCTTGAAATGATGTACCGTCAAGTACGGTTCCATCATTCTTGACAACAGTTCCAGAATATGGAATTTGTGGATTTACACCAGTATTCGCAAAGACAGTATTTATATTGCATAGAGATACTATATATAGTAAAACCAAAAATGCTATATTTTTATTGCTTTTGAGATTAGATATATTTTGTAAGATCAATTTAATCATCATTTATCAATATTTATTTTGTAATTATTATTACATAATGTAATTATATCATCCATATTAAATAAGTTCAAGTACAAAATTGTGGATAACTTAATATCTTATATGTATATTTCAAAGTAATCATTTATATAACTTACATGTATATAGATATAGATGATATACGTATATTTAATCTACTATTAAGTAAATATAGTAGATTAATGTATTAAATTTACTATTGTGGATAAGTTGTCTTGACAATTTAATTCAGATAATTTAGTATATACACAGAGTTATTATTAACATTAATCAAAACTCATATGAATATATACTCAGTCCCTCAAAGAAAAGGTTTTACCTTACTTGAAATCTTGTTAGTTATTGCTGCTATAGGTATTTTAGCTGCTATTGTCTTAGTTGCTATTAACCCTAATCGTCAACTAGCCCAAGCTCGTAATGCTCAGAGAAGATCTGATGTGAATACTATCCTTAATGCTGCGTATCAAAGAATTATTGATGATGCTGCTAATAATGTAACAACTATGAATGACGCTTTAGTTGATAATACTGTGTATGCTATAGGTACATCAGGTACAGTGACTACAGTAGAGACAGCTTGCGCTACACTAACAAATGTCAACGGAACAACTACCACAAGTACAATCAACCTATCTACTACATTAGTCCCAAACTTTGTTGGAGCAATTCCATTTGATCCTCGTGGAGGAAGTGCTACTTGTACAGGTTATGTAATTACTCAATCTGGAACACCAACCTCAAATGGTAGAATTACTGTTACAGCTCCAATAGCAGCCTCTGACTTAGCAGGGACATCTATCTCCGTAACAAGATAAATATTACTTAATTATTCATTATAAAAAATGGGGTTTGTACCCCATTTTTTTATTTTTTAATTCTGTATTATTTTCTACAACAGCCTATCTGAAAGGGCAGGCTGTTGTAGAAAATAACTAAGTTATACCCTACCTTGTAATTATACTTATCAACCTAAGCTTGATCTCTTCCATTTGAGCCTCGGTTTTGGCCTCTACAATTAATCTCAAGACTGGTTCAGTATTGGATGCCCTGACTGAGAACCAAAATTCTGGATAGTCTATTCTAATGCCGTCTAATTCATTGAGCTTTCCTTGGCTAAATTCCTGTTTAATCTCGTCTAAGATTTTATCTTTGGGTCTATCAATCTCGAAGTTTATCTCTCCGGAGTGAGCATAGATGAATAAATCTTTGGTAAGTGCATTGAGGCTTATTTCATTCTCAGATAATAATTCTAGAATTTTTAGAATTACAAAGAGTGGATTTTCAAAATAGGCATGTTCGGAACCTTTCATCACATCTAGGTAAAAATGCCCTGAAAATTCCCCAGCAAAAAAAGCCTTCTCTTCTCGCATCTGAGCTTTGATAAAAGAGTGACCTACTCTAGTCTGAATTGCCACTCCACCTTGTCTAGTGATTTCCTCTGGTGTAATATTAGAGGATCTAAGGTCATATAATATTTTTGATCCTTCTCTACCTGTCAATAACATCTGGGCTAAAAGAGCTGTCGCAATATCTGGTCTAATGGTCTTACCTGTATTATCTACAAAAGATACTCTATCAAAGTCTCCATCTCCTGCTATTCCAAAGTCTGCTCCTAATTCTCTAATTTTGTTCTGCAAATCTAATAAAGTCTCCTCTTTGAGAGGGTTGGCCTCATGATTGGGGAAATTACCATCAAGTTCTGGATACAAATAGCTGACTTCTAGCTGTGGGAAATTATCCAAAAAAGCCTTAATAGCAGGATATCCCATTCCATTAGCAGTATCTACCACAACTTTTAGTGGTTTTATCTCAATTTCCTTGCTTCGATAGCTTAAAACATTTTGAATATAATCTTGTAGGGTATCCTCCTTGATAGTCTCTAATATAGGAAAGTTTTGAGCTTCTAGGGTATTGTGCATCACTATATCTCGCATCTGATATATCCCCTTATCTCCTGAGATTGGGATTGCATTATGTTTTACTAGTTTAAATCCATTATATTCAGCTGGATTATGTGAAGCGGTAATAATAATTCCACCATCTACACCATATTCTAGGACTGAATAGTACATCATCGGGGTTGAGGAGATACCAATATTAATAATTTTGATACCCTCATCAGCAAGTCCTTGTTTTAATTGAGATTCTAGATCTAAACCTGATTCTCGCATGTCACGAGATACTATTACAGTTAATTCGGATTGTCTTGGATATTCTTGCCTCAAAAATTGACCATAGGCTCGTCCTAATCTATAGGCTGTCTCATCAGTAAGGTCAGTCCCATAAATACCTCTAATATCATAAGCTTTGAATATACTGGGATTGGTATGCATATTGGATTAAATTTACTTTATGTGCCCCGAGTAAGACTTGCACTTACGACACCAGGTTCTTCAGACCTGTGCTCTACTACCTGAGCTATCGAGGCTATATATTAATTATCTAATGAAACGACAGATTTGTCAATGATAATTTGAGTGTTTTTATTCTCTAGTATATCAAGCACAAATTTATCAAACATATTTTGTCTATATTCAAAGTCCTTGAAAGTTAGTAATGTATAGGTTATCTCTTGAACTAATTCGGTTTCTATGTCTTTAATTAGGGTTTCAAACTTATTTTCATTGATATCATCAGCTACTAAGAACATATCTACTCTATCCTTATCTCTTTGTAAGAATGCTCCCATTAGTATACAGATATGAATATTTCCCACTTTGTCCAATCTTTGGGCAAAAGTATCAAAAAAAGACTGACCCAACCGAAATATAACTTTTTCTAGTGCTAATACTTCATCAACTGGGTTTAAGATATAAGTCGTTTCTTTTTTAATCTTTATCTCCTGAATAATATTATACTTGATAGCTTGTTTTAACTCTGATCTGAGATTATTGATGGGGATCTGGGTTTTAGTATGTAGTTCTTCTAAACTAACCTTTTGAGAATAATCTTTCAAAAATACTTTTAAAATTTTAACCTTTTCTGTTCCTAATAAATATATTAACGGGCTTTTCAGATTGAGCGACATATACAGTGTTAATTTATTATAATGATTGACTATCTTTTATTGTACCGAAAATATGATAATAAATCAATATAAGGAGGAGTAATTTATTCTGCTATTCCCTAGTGGAGAGTTTATTACTCCAGTTTGTTGTAGAGTCGGCGACCACGCCGACATTGTTTTTTGTAGGGGCGACCTTTCAGTCGCCTGTATTTGAGTTTATTATGTATTCCTTCGTAGTAGTTTTAAGTCCCTCCTATACTTTTGTTGGGGGGGATTGAATTTTGTAACTTGTATTTTTGTATCCCTTTGAAGGCTTTTGTCCATCCTATATTTATTTAGGAGGACGGTTATTATTGTACCTCGCTGGCGAGGGTGGCGACGAAGTCGACGGGTGTGGACGGGCGACTGAAAGTTCGCCCCTACGAAGGGTGAAAAGTAAAACCTACTACAAATTCTCCTGTACCTGTCTGTAAACCTGTTCCAAAATAACTTTATCCTCCTCACTGATAGATCTCAATACAAATTCTTGGGCTTTCTGTCCTATAAATCTCTCAGCTCTGATACCAATTCTAATTCTTGTGACGGCTGGTGAAATATGCTCAAAGATTGAATCTATACCATGATGTCCACCACTACCTCGATTGGTATGGATTTTATATTCTCCTAGAGCTATATCTGAATCATCATGAATAATTATAATATCACTATCTTGGATATTATAATATTGCTTGACTGCTAAGACGGCTTGTCCTGAATTATTCATATAAGTATGGGGCTTGAGATAAATTGTATCTAAATGCTTGTAAATAGAACCTAAAAATTGCTTTTTATAGCTAAATTCAGATTGACTAGTTATGAATTCTAAAAATTCAAAGCCTATATTATGATAGGTTTGTTTATATTTGTCCCCAATATTCCCAAGTCCCACGATTAATTTCATAAATTAAAACTTTAAGGGGTTGGTAATATATAATATTGGGATGTCTTTAATCAAAATAACCTGTGTATCTAGGCTAGGTTTAAAAATATCTTGAAGATATTCTTTGGATAGATTGTTATTTTCCATCTCTGATGAGGCCTCAGTTTGATTTTGTTGATATGGATTAGTCCCTAAATACAAAGTGTTTTCATTGGGTATAGTATCTAATTTGTTAGACTCCATAACTTTGATTATAAATCCTCTTGATTCTAAGAATTCTTGAATATGAGTTTTCTCTATTTTTGTCAAATTTGATCCAAAGATTATTTCTAATTCAAATTTATTTTTTCTCAAATCAACTAATTTTTCTTCATATTTAGCTATATCAAAGATATTAGATATCTCCTCTTGTATTTCTATATAATTTTGTTCTCCTATTCTGGGCTCTAGAATATACCCCCTAGCTGAACCGAATTGTCTATATCCTTCCTTAATATTACCCGTCAATAAATTATTGCCGACTACAAGTGATTTCATTGTATAATCTTTGCTATCCTGATATGTGTCATACAGACTTTTCATATCTGTCAGTGATAAATCTGTCTTAATATTATCTCTGGCAATACTTAATAAAGATATGATTTTAGGGGCATCTAGGATTGGATTCAAGCTGAATATTCTGTCTTTGAGATTACCCAAAATTTGTTGTTGTCTTCTGGAGCGGTCTAAATCACCTCCGATGGAAGTATATCTTGTACGAGCATATTTGAGAGCTGTCTCTCCATCTAAAGTTTGTAGTCCTACTGGTAGAGTGAATCTCTGATAACTATAATTGGGTCCTGGATAGTATGGGTCATCAATAGCTTCAGTCACATCCACCTCTACCCCTTCTACCTTATCTACCACTTTTACAAAACCAGCAAAATCTACTTCGGCATAATAATCGAAATTTATACCTGTAATTTCAGTGATTTTATCTTGGAGGGATTTTATAGCTTCTTCTTGATTTTTACCTTGATTAATAGCATTGATATATACACTATTAATTTTGCTATAATATCCTTTGTCATCAAATACCAAGAAATCCCTCGGTAGGGATATTAGATTAATTTGTTTTTCTGGATTAAGAATTTGAGCAATCATAATAGTATCTGTCAAATCTCCTCCATCATGTTTCTCGCCACCCTTTCCTAATAATAAAATAGTTTCTTTGTCTGGTTTATTAATAGATTGTTCTTGTTTACCTAGATTTAAGTTTTGTATCATTGGTATATTTTGAGAGTTTTGAGACACAAACAAAGCCCCTGCTCCAACAATTCCAGCAGAGAGTAGAAATGACAAAAAAGCTAGGCCTATATTTGATTTGATGATTTTCATTATTCTTGAGTTACTTTATATAATAATCCATTTTGCTGATCTGTGATAATCATATCACCATTGTTATTAAAAGTAACACCCTTAGGACTACCCCAAGCACTTCCATCCTCCAATAACCATCCTGTAATGAAGTTCTTCGCAGTGGAGTCTTTATTTATATCTTTAATCACCACTTTATAACCTTTTGGAATATATTTATTCTGACCACCTTGATAAATAAAGGCATAATTGTTAGCAAAGTTATTATAAAATTTATTAGGAATCAAAGTAAATCCAGCCACACCATTTCCTTTTGGGAGCTCAGTTATTGATGACTCTGCTTTGTTCTTACAAAAATCTGTTTGTTCGGTATATTTAGGGTCGGTATTAGCGTCTCCATAGCAATATGGCCACCCATAGTCTTTACCCTCCTCTATTCTGTTTATTTCAACTGCTGGTAATTGATTGCTAATTCCAACTCTACCAATATCTGCTACTATCAAATTATCTTTTTCTACAACAATATCTGTAATTTGTTTCAGACCTTGTGCAAATAGCTTTTCATCACTACCATCTATTGCATATGACATAATACTTCCAAATTTCTTATCCTTTGGCTTACAACTCTCACAATTAGCTGGGATTGCTATATAAATTCTATCGTTTTTGATAACTATAGTATGATATGTATTATGCTGAGGTCTTGGTAAATTATTGATTAAAATTTTTCTCTCTTTATAACTACCATCTGATTGTATATCTACATATTGCATTACTCTTGTATCAGTTACAACAAAAACTGAACCTTCATACCAATATAATGTCATTATTCCTTTTAATTTATTATCTACTATTTTAGGCACTTGTGGATTTTGTGCTGGTACTATCCAAAGGGAATTAGCTTTGTTATCAGTTACAAATAAATTACCCTTATCGTCAGATTTCACAAACTGAGGAGAATCAAGGCCTTGACTTAAGACACTGATTTTAAATTGCTCTGGTAGATATAAAGTCTGTTTAGTCTCTTTAATGTTAACAATCTGTGGTTTCAAACCCTCTAATATAGGCTCTTCTACAAACTCTTTAGAAATTAGATTATTTCTCTGGATTTGCTCTTGTCTAAATTGTCTTATTTGTTGTGCCTGAGACAAAGAAAACCAAGTCATACTTGCTAGTACAATTCCTATTGCGATATGATATATGTATTTTGATTCTATATGTAATTTCATAGCTTAAATATATATAAATTATATTATACTATAGATTATACTAAATTTCCAACTTCAATTATAGTGTTCACAAATGTTTATATATAATATATACTATATGATATATAAAGTTAAATAATCTAATATGTCTAAAAAACAACCAGTCATTACTATCCCTGAGTTAATACACGATATTGATTCTAATAAAATCAAAGAATCTAGCTTTAATTTCATTAGAGAGTTTAAATCCTTTGCTTTACAAGGAAACGTGATTGATTTAGCTGTAGGTATAATAATTGGAGCCGCTTTCAACTCTTTAGTTCAATCTCTAGTTAAAGATTTGGTAATGCCTATTTTTGGATGGATTATTGGAGGAACAGACTTTTCTAGTCTTTATATTGCTCTTAATGGTTCATTTAACACTCTCGCTGATGCACAAGCAGCAAAAGCTCCAATCATTATGTATGGACTATTTATTAATCAATTTATTAATTTCTTAATAGTATCGTTTTCTATTTTTATAGTGCTCAAACTATTCTTGAGAAGAAAAGCAGAAGATTTAGTATCTAAGAAAAAATAACTATATTTTCTTTAATCGAGAATTCCATCTAGATTAACATCATAGAGAATTCTCTCATTAGCTAAATTATATTTGATAATTTCTGATTCATCAAACCAGAGAATAATTTCTCTTTCGGCTTCTGATACTTTGTCTGAACAATGAACTAGATTTCTGACTGCTCTTGAGGATGAGTTGGCTAAAGAATAGGTATCAACAGTATAATCTCCTCGAATTGTACCAACATCTGAAGTAAGTGGCTCAGTTCCTCCGACTAATTTTTTAACCACTCCCACTGCTTGATTACCCTGAATTACAAAAGCTATAATAGGGCCAGAAGTCATAAAGTCAACATTACCTCTCATAATATCTTTTCCGTATTCAATTGCTTCTTTTTCTACAGTAAGTCCTTGAGATTTTCTTGATTCTATAGCAATAGATCCTTTTTCTATAAACCAAGAGTCATCTTTATTATAATGTTTCCAAAGTGTATCTTCACTAGCAAGCAACATCTTTAGGGCAACAATTTTAAGTCCAGTTCTCTCAATTCTAGAGATGATATCTCCTACTAAAGTTCTTTGTACCCCATCTGGCTTAATGATAACTAATGTTCTTTCTTTAATCATAAATATATATTATTATTTAATAATTTTATTATACCTTGCATTTGCATTTTTTACAATATAATGTACGAGATGAGGTGATCGTCGACAAAAGGGATAGATACATTACTAAACTAATAACAGTAAATTGGATAGTAATTGTCCTCCTTTGGAGGAGGTGGCACGAAGTGCCGGAGGTGGATTGAGTTCTAGTTTATGTTTTATCCACCCTCCCCCTACGGGTACTCCCTCCTAAGGGAGACAAAATTAAGAACTCTTTTTATAACTATATAAACTACTTTCATGTGTCACCTATAAAAGTAACGACTTATCTACGATGTTTCTCATCTTATTCATAAATAAAAATAGGAGGACCATATGCCTCCTACTTTTATCCTATCAATTACATCATTCCTGGCATTCCCATTCCTCCCATTGGAGGCATACCTTTATCATCATCAGATTTTGGCAATTCTGTAATTACAGCTTCGGTTGTAAGTAAAGTAGCCGCAGCTGAGGCAGCATTTTGCAAAGCTGTTCTTGTGACTTTAGTAGGGTCAATTATTCCAGCTTTAACCATATCTTCATATACTCCAGTAGCTGCATTATAGCCTATATTATCTTTAGCCTCTTTAACTTTCTCTACCACTACCGAACCTTCTACTCCTGCATTATTAGCAATCATTCTGACTGGTTCCTCCATAGCTACTTTTAAGATTTCAAGTCCAACTTTCTGGTCTCCAGTTAATTTCAAAGAAGCAAGAGAGTCAATGGCTCTGATTAAAGCAGTTCCTCCTCCAGGAACAATTCCTTCTTCTACAGCAGCACGAGTAGCAGCAAGAGCATCTTCTATTCTGTCCTGCACTTCCTTTTGCTCTACTTCACTAGCAGCCCCAACCTTAATAACAGCCACTCCACCAGCTAATTTACCTAATCTTTTCTTTAGATTATCTTTATCATATTCTGAGTCAGTTTGATCAATCTGTACTTTGATTTGCTCTACTCTTTCCTGAATATCTTGTTCATTATTATCTCCGGCCACAATAATTGTTTTTTCTTTCTCTGAAATAACTTTTTTAGCCTTTCCTAGAGATGATAATTCAGTAGTTTCTAGTTTTAGTCCAATTTCCTCAGAAATCACTTGTCCTCCAGTCAAAACAGCAATGTCCTTTAGTAATTCTTTACGGTTATCACCAAATCCTGGTGCTTTGATAGCCAAGGCAGAAAACCCACCTCGCATTTTATTGAGTACAAGAGTAGTCAAAGCTTCTCCATCTACATCTTCAGCAATAATTACAATTTCTTTTCTACCAGCTTGAGTGACTTTTTCTAAAATTGGTAATATATCTTGAATAGATGAAATCTTTTTATCTGTAATCAGAATATAAGCATCGTCCATCTCAGTAATCATTTTTTCAGTATTAGTGACCATATATGGGGAAATATAGCCTTTCTCAAATTGCATACCTTCTACTACTTCGCTAGTAATTCCAAAAGTCTGCCCCTCTTCTACTGTAATCACTCCATTAGCACCTACCTTTTCCATAGCATCGGCAATTTCTTTACCAATAACATCATCTCCATTAGCTGAAATTGTAGCTACTTGTTGAATTCTTGATTTATCATCTTTAACTTGCTCGGAAGATGCCACCAAAGCTTCTACTACTTTTTTTACTCCCTTTTCAATTCCCTTTTTAATTTCCATTGGATTAGCTCCGGCTGTCACATTTTTGAATCCCTCAGCAATCATTCTTCTTGATAAAATAGTTGCAGTTGTGGTTCCGTCTCCTGCAATATCTGCAGTTTTTGACGCTATATCTCTTACAATAGAGGCACCGATATTCTCTAATTTATCTTCTAACTCAACTTCTTTAGCTACACTTACCCCATCTTTAGTAATCACAGGCACTCCGAATCCTTTATCTAAGACTACATTTCGTCCTTTTGGACCCAAAGTCACTTTTACAACATCAGCTATCTTATCTACTCCTACCAAGAGTTTTCTTCTAGCTTCTTCACTATATGAAATTAATTTTGCAGACATATATTTATAAATTAATGTTAATTATAATTAATAATTGATTTTACAGAGTAGCTAATATATCTTCTTCTTTTATAATCAGATAATCCTCTCCTTCAATACTAATTTCGGTTGGACCATATTTTGCAAAGACTACAGTTTTACCCACTGTTACTACCTTAGTATCACTACCCACTGACACCACTTCACCAAATTGAGGCTTATCTTGCTTGGCAGTATCAGGGATATATATACCACTAGCAGTTTTCTCCTCTAACTTCTGAGGCTTGATTAAAACCTTATCAAACAATGGCTGTATATTCATATATTTATATATTAAACTTAATATCAAATTTATTTTAGCAGTTATATAACTAGACTGCTAATAAAATTATTATACTTCAAATATAGAAATATGTCAATAATAAAATATAGTTATACATACTATGTATAACTATATTTTATTAAAAGTGTATTAGTTGATTAATCTAGAGTTCCATTAGTATTATATCTAGCTATAAAGTAATCTGTACTTCCTCTACTAGTCAATTCTCCAACATTACCACCCTGTCCAAAGTTAGCAACACCTTGAAAATACCCAGCAAAAAAGATAGTTCCATCTATATTAATATCAAGCCCTCGACCAGCATCTTGACCTGATCCACCAGCTCTCCTTGCCCATACTAATGTTCCATTGGCATTATACTTAGCTATATATGCATCACTACCTCCTGCGCTTACTAAAGTTATGGCATTTGCTCCACCTTCTCCAGCAAAAACTGCTGTACCTTCAAACTTTCCCGTTACTATGACACTACCATCTTGAGTCCCAATTATATCATCTCCCCCATCATCATTAACTCCACCAGCCCTCCTTGCCCAAACTAATGTACCATTAGAATTATATTTAGCTATATATATATCATTGTTTCCGGTACTAACTAAAGTTGCCGCATTGGCCTCTCCTTGCCCGAATAACATTGATCCTGTGAAGAACCCTTGTACTGTGCTACTACCATCGCTATGCATTACTATATCTCTACCCCAATCTTGATTTGTCCCTCCTGCACTTTTAGCCCATATTAGATTACCTTCAGAGGAGTACTTTGCAACATACATATCATAACTACCAGCCGAAGATAATGTTGTCTGATTAGACTCTCCTTGCCCAAAAACTGCAGAACCGCTGCCAAAAACACCCGTAATAACAAATGTTCCGTCTAAATTATTACTAATACCATATCCCCACTCAACAAAACCTCCTCCTAATCTTTTAGTCCAAGCTAAGCTTCCATTAGCATTATATTTAGCTATAAAAGAATCGGTAATTCCAGCACTAACTAATGTAGTAACATTAGTCTCTCCTTGTCCGAATGTAACTGATCCCTCAAAATACCCAGTTGCCAGTACACTACCATCTGAATTGGCAGCTAATCCGAATCCATATTCCACTCCACCTGTGCTCCCAGCTCTTTTAGCCCAAGCTAATGTTCCATTAGCATTATATCTAGCTACGAATATATCTCTACTACCTGCACTAACTAAAGTGGTTGAATTAGTCTCTCCTTGTCCAAATACAGCTGTATCTGTGAAAGAACCAGTAATTATACTAGATCCATCAGGATATACCACAACTGCAGTTGCACCATAATCCTCACTAGTACCCCCAGCTCTTTTAGACCATACTAAGGTTCCGTTCGGGTTGTATTTAGCTATAAATATATCTCTACTACCTGCGCTAACTAAATTTGTAGCATTAGTCTCTCCTTGTCCGAATGTATATGTACCTGTGAATGCCCCAACTACAATAGAAGATCCATCAGCAAATGTCTCTATATCAGCTTGTATATCAGCACTATCAAATCCACCAGCTTGGGCCAAAAATGTCTGAGATGGAGTGACAAGATTAATTACTATCTCTTGATCTAATTCTGAGTTATTAGCTTTTACACTAATTTGATTGGAAGAATCTGCTGCTAATTGATAGCCTGTTGATCCTTCTACTGTATTTATATCTTTTGGAATTTCATTCAAATATGTAGGTACCAAAATTCTCAAATCTATTTTACCATCACAATAATTAGAGGTAGGCAAACTATCATCTAAAGTCAATGAACCCGTATCACATATCTCTGTATAATTAGAAGATAAATTAATGTCTAGATTACCTCTATTCACAGCTTTATATTGCTGTAAAGCATTATAAATGTCACTAATTTCAGCCTGTCTGTTCAGATTTCTTGCTTGTGATAATTGTCTATTTGGATTAATGGCTACCAATACTATTGAGGCCAATATTCCTATTACTGCTATTACTAACAGTATCTCGAGCAAGGTAAATCCTTTTTTTACTTGTGTATGAATTTTATTCATATTAATTATTTTATTTATATATTAACAATGCTATTATATCATAACTTGAGATTGTGTGAAAATGTGTGTATAAATTAAAATATTGAAAACTATAGAAGACTATATTGAGACTTTTGAGTGTTTGTTTCTATAAAATCATCCACATCATACTTCATATCAACCTTTAACCTTAACCAACCATCTTTAGAAGGATAAATTAGTTGTTGTTTTGTAATACAGTATTCAAAAATTTCTTTGGTTAGTTTGACATCATTCAGACAATAATCTGCCAATTCTTCCAACTTACCGTCCTGATATAATGTAATTGCATTAGAGCCAGTACCCGACTTATTGAAGCCTAATGTCATACTAGCAATGGCATCTAGCCCCAATCTTTTACCAGTGTTTGCCCTGAATTCTCTCAGGATATCGAAAGAGGCTATGCTAAATAAATCAAATTGATAATATTTATCTAAGATTGGAATATCAAAGTGATCACTATTAAAGCCTACTAATAAGTCAGCCTGCTTCAGATCTGACTCTAGTTCCGATAATTCTTCTAAAAAGTAAGTTTTATATTCATTTCTGGCATAATTATATACTCCTACTACTGTTATCTGCATTTCATTCACAAAGTTTGGGGAGGAAATATTACCAATGGTTTCAATATCAAATACTAATATATTAGCGAATTTACTACTTATCATAAAAGTTACTATGTTTATATAATATGCTAGCTAGCGAAATAATAGGCATAACTATTATAACTCCTAAAGTGCCAGCCAATATACCACCTGCCATCAATGCAAAAACTGCTAAAAGATTATTGATAGACTTTAATGATTTAAAGATAATAGGTAATAGTAGAAATTGTTTAATTAATTGTATACATACAAGTAAAGCAAATGTAATTAACCCTAATATTGGGGACTGTCCAAATGCAATTAATATAATAATAATATATATTAATACTGGCCCTAAAATTGGCACTAACTGTAATATGCCAGCTAATATACCTAAGATTGCAGCATACTGAAACTCTAAGATAGAAAGCACCGTATATATAAATATTCCCATAATAAGAGCGAGACTAGCCTCTATAAATGCCCATTTACCTATATGATGCTGTAATTTTATGATTATATTAGGGATTTGATCTTTTATTTCAATTGGAACAAATAGTTTTATAAGTGAATGAAGTCCAGCATCATTAACCGCAATATAAAATGACAAAACACAGACTAAAAGAGCATATGTCAAAAATTGGGTTAATGTTGACACAATATTTAATGTTAATTGGCCTAAATTAGGTAATAAATTTGCAAATTGACTCAATTGAAAATTACCAAATGGAACCCCTGTAATAAGTGTTCTAGATTCTACATTTTTAAATATAGTATTAAAAAATTCAAATAGTGCATATAATTCCTTAATTAATAAAGGTAACAATAAAGACACGCTAGTAATTAGAATCATTAATAAGGTTATGAAGATAAATATAAGGCCATATTTATAAGATATTTTATACTTGTCTTGTATTAATTGAGCAAAGTACTTTGTAAAAGAGGCTAATATAAATGATAATAAAAGTATCAATATAAGATATCTAATATATATCAAAAACAAGAACCCAATTATAAATACAATTAAAATCAAGAATGATTTTCTAGATATTGATATTGTATTTGTGTTGTGTTTATTATCCATAGAATATTATGGCCTTTCTTCGAGAGTTAAAGATAATTTCTCTTCCCTACCATCTCTGATTACTGAAAGCTCGATTTTATCACCGACTTTATACTGAGATACCACATCTACTAATTGTTGTTTTACAGATAGACTTTTATCATTAATCTTAGTTATAATATCTCCTGTTTTTAGGCCCGCTTTGGATGCTGGTGAATTAGGTATTATAGCAGGATCTTGGGCAGAAGAGATAATTAAAGCTCCATTTTCTACTCCATACTCTTTAGCCTGTTCAGAACCTGGGGTAATCATATTATATCTAACTCCAATAAATGGAGCTTTTACTTTACCGAATTTTTTATAATCCTCAATCATTCTCACCACTACATTAGAAGGTATTGCAAAACCAATACTTTGAGCACCTTGTGCTGTAGCTACATTGACTCCAACGACTTTAGCATTAATATCTAATAATGGACCTCCTGAATTACCTTGATTAATAGCTGCGTCCGTCTGTATAACTTGAGATAACTGTTCGGAATTACCTTGTCCGTCTGAGGCCACAATAGATCTTCTTAACCCTGAAATCACTCCCCTGCTAACTGTGTTGTCAAATTCATTCAGTGCATTCCCTATTGCAACAGCAGTTTGGCCTACTTTTAATTTTTCTGAGTCTGCAAATTCCACAGATTTCAAATCTGTCTTATCCACTTTTATGATAGCCAAATCTTGAGTGGGGTGAAGTGCTTTTACCTCAGCTTTAATTTCCGAACCATCATTAAATAATACCTTGTATGTTGCTGTGGAGTCTGATACAACATGCTTATTAGTGACAATAAGCCCGTCTGATGAAACAACAAATCCAGTTCCACCACCTATAGTTCTGTTCACATCTTCATTTTGTGGTAAATTCTCTTGTGTTGGGACTCCAAAAAAATAATCAAACGGAGTAGATCTTCTGAGTGGTATCTGTTTTGAAATAGATATACTCACCACTGATTGATTAGACTTCTCAACCAAATCAATGATAGCGGACTGCTCTTCGGATACATTGAGGTTACTAGTTTGGTTATTAGTATTCTGAACTCT
>Ga0247837_1000781_pt1 | contig 68883 bp, 50 predicted proteins | sample LaCtaG_2_FD_187115 | JGI IMG/M metagenome (GOLD analysis project Ga0247837, IMG submission 187115) | Freshwater microbial communities from meromictic Lake La Cruz, Castile-La Mancha, Spain - LaCruzMarch2015_14.5m | ecosystem: Environmental > Aquatic > Freshwater > Lake | place: Spain: Castile-La... | reverse complement strand
AACATCTCGCTGTTTGGCGGCGTGGACTTCTTGAGCAGCTTCGTCGCCGCCCGCCAGGCCACCCCCGAATTCCTCGCCGGCCTCGACCTGATGGCCGAAGACGTCTGCGGCCGCGCCGCCGAACTCGGCACCGGCCCCTTCGCCGGCGTCGACACGGCCGCCGCCGTCGTCGACGAACCGCCGTCCACCTCCGTCAGCCACGAAGCCGAGGCCGCCACCACCACCATCATCGGCCTGCCGGCGGGCTGCCTCCCCGGCGCCAACGCCACCCGCGTGGTGCTCTGCACCAACGCCAGCCTCAACGTCAGCCATGTCTTTCCGATCAATGGGACCTACCGCATCTCGGCAACGGTGCAGGGCGCACCGAACACCGAAGGCCCGCCACTGATGGCCATCCGCATTGACGGCGAGGACATGGCCGAGGTCGAGGTCCCCGGCACCACGGCCATCACCATCCCCGTCGAAGGCGCCGTCACCGCTGGCGAACACACGGTGACGGTGGCGTTCACCAACGACAGCACCGTCGGCGGCGACCGCAACCTCTTTGTGGACCGCTTCGTCATCGAAGGCCCCCTGCCCGGCACCACCAACGGGGCCGTCGGCGGCACGGCCTCGGCAAAGGAGCGCATTAAGGTCCTCGCCGAACACATCCTGTCCCGCCCCGTCGACGCCACCAACGCCGACGATGCCGCCGATCTCGACGGCTTGCACACCGTGCTGACTGAAATGGAGGCCTTTGAAGGCAGCCGCACCAGCGCCTTCGCCGGCGTGTGCGAAGCGTTGCTGCATCATCCAGACTTCCTGTTCACCCGCGCCGGCAGCTTCGACCACCTCGACGACGCCAATGCCCTGCGGGATCGCTTGCTGGTCAACCAGAGCGCCCTGGTGCTGCTGGACCGGGTGGCCAGCGCCGACGAACTCGGCCGCTACGATGTCGGCGAACTGAGCCGGGAAAATCTCGTCGACGAATGGTTGCAGAGCCCGGCCTTCCTCGACCGCTACCGTCACCGCGTGCGCCAGATCCTCGAGTTCGACGGCACCCCCGACGGCGACGAGCCCTCGCGGCTGTGGACCTACCTCGTCAAGGAAGACCGCCCCCTGCGCGAGGTCCTCACCGCCGACTACACCGTCGACGAGACCCTCGCCCGCGTGGAACGTCCCGTGGAACACGGCCAAACGGGCGTGCTGACCATGAAGGGCTACATCATCGGCAAGCCCGGCCTGCCCCACTACAACTACGCCGCGCGGGTGTTGACAGGCTTCATGGGCGTCGTCTTCGATGTCCCCCAGGAGGCCCTCGACGCCCGGGCCACCGCCAGCGCCACGTCGACGGTGGATACCCAGTCCCTCTGCTTCACCTGTCATCGGGTGCTGACGCCGCTGGCCTACCAGCGTCAGCGCTGGGACGACAACGGCGTCTACCGCGAGGTCTTCGACGACGGCCGCGTCATCGACGACACCGACCAGAATCTGGTGGCGGGGTACCCGTTTCGCGGTTCGGGCCTCGAAGCCTTCTCCCTCGTGGCGGTGCGCAAAGAAGCCTTCGCCCGTCGCATGGCCAATGCCCATTTTCAGACGGTCTTTGGTCGCCTGATGCGCCATGAGCAGGACGAACGCACCGTCTACCGCGCCCTCTATGACGCCATCGATCGGGGCGACGGCACCTTCCGCGATCTGCAGCGGGCGGTGTTGCTGTCGTCGAGCTTTGTGAACCCACCACGCCCGGTCGTGCAGGACGGAGGTGCTCCATGAGCATCGAACGCAAGAATGGTCGTCGTTCATTTCTGAAGCGCAGCGCTGGCGCCCTCGGTGCTGTCTCCGTCGCCGAGTGGCTCGGCCTGTTTCGCGAGCAGGGCGTGCCCGGCACGTCGTCGGATTGGGGGTTTGCCAAGGCCCGCGCCCAGGATGAGGGCGGTGCCGGCGGCCCCGAAGAGGACCGCTACCTCGTCTACTGGTTCGCCGAAGGTGGCTGGGACAGCTACTCGATGTTGTCCCCCATCGACACGCCCAACAATGGCGGCCTCGACATCCCCGTGGACACCCTCAACCCCTCACCGGCGTGGAGCGACCAGTTCTACCGGGCCCCGGGTTTTGGCGGCGCCACCCGGCCGTTGTCGACGGTGACGAGCGGCATCCGCCACGGCTTTCTCGCCGCCGATGGGGCTCCCCTGTTTCCCGACATGTACGTGCTGTCGTCGTTGAAGGGCAACACGTTCCACTCGGGCAGCCGCCTCGACATGCACTACGGCAGCTACCGTCGACAGCTGGCGGGACGCCGCGAAGCCGACGAGCGCTCCGTGCTGCAGGCCTTCGCCGAGGCCAAGGGTGCCTCGTTCCTGCTGCCCCACATTTCCTGGCACCGCTGGCTGTCCGACGGTGAGCTCGACCTCGGGCAGTTCCCCGAGGGCACGGGCTACGCCGAGCAGCTCGGCCCCGCCTACGCCCACACCACCTACGCCCGCACGCCGCGGGACCTCAAGAGCCGCCTGGGCGCCGTCGGCGACGTCAGCACCCAACAACGTCGACGCATCATCGGCCGCTACACCGACGACCTGCACACCCGCTTCCTGCGGGGCCGCGACGGTCAGAGTGTGCGGGCCTTCGCCTCGGCCCTCGACATCCACAAGAACCTCAGCAGCCGCACCCAGGTCCTCGACCTCGAGACCCTGTTTGAAGATGACGCCCTGCGCGCGGACTTCGGCGTCCAGGCCGGCGACGACGCCAGCACCGCGACGTCGGTCAACGGCAATCCCGCTCGCAGCAAGGAGAGCCCCCATGTGCGGGTGCAGGCCATGATGGCCTACGAGCTCATGCGGGCGAAGGTGTCGTGCGCGGTGTGGATTGAGTCCCGCGACGTGCGCCGCTTCGACAGCCATCTCGGTCGACGAGAAGTGCTTCGTCGCGACGGCAACAGCGACCAGCTTGCCCTCGTGCGCGAGGAGATTTGGTCGCCGCTCATTGCCTTCGTGAACAAGCTGAAGGCCACGCCGATGCCGGGCACCACCGACGGCACCAGCATGTACGACCGCACCACCATCGTGCTGTGCTCCGAGATGGGCCGCACCATCCAGGGCGACGTCAGCTCCATCGTCGACGACGCCACCAAGACCGTGTCCCAGCGCTATCAGGAGGTCCTCGATCAGGACGTCTGCCAGCACTGGCATGTGTCGTCGTGCGCGTTTCTCGGCGGCAGCGTGCGCGGTGGACAGCAGGCGGGTGCTGTGGGTCGCCAGACCCTCGACATCATCCCGATCCTCGCCGACGGCTCCCTCGACCCGGCGTTCGACCCCGCCACGGGCCTGCTGCGACAGGGGCAGACCCAGGCGGGCATCATCCCCGAAGCGGGCAACGTCTACGCCACGGCGCTGGACCTCGCTGGTGTCGACCCCGCCGGCAAGGGGCGCAACGCAAAGGGGCCCCTGACCTTCGTCAAGCGGCCCTGAGGGCCCGTCGCCGTCAGCGCGGTGGGCCACCGAGCATCGACGCGATCTCGTCGAGGCTGAGGGTGCCGCCGCTGCTGGCGCCGGCGAGGACGGCGTCGACCAGCTCCCGCTTGTCGTCGTGCAGCTTCAAGATGGCCTCTTCGATGGTGCCGCGGACCACGATGCGGATGGCGGTCACGGGCTCAGCCCGCCCCATGCGATGGGCGCGGGCAATGGCCTGGGCCTCGACGGCGGGGTTCCACCAGGGGTCCAGGTGCACGACGACGTCGGCGTTGGTGAGGTTCAAGCCCGCACCACCGGCCTTCAGCGACAGAAAGAACACGTCGGCTTCGCCGCGCTGAAAAGCGTCGACCCGCTGACGACGCTGGGCCTCGGGAGTGCTGCCGTCGAGGCGCAGGCTCGTCAGTCCCGCCGCCGCCGCTGCCGGTTCGACGATGTCGAGGAACTTCACGAACTGGGAGAAGACCAGGGCCCGATGCCCGGCCTCCTTGACGCGCTGCAGGGTGGCGATGGCCTCGTCGAGCTTGGCCGATGATCCGCGGTAGGTCGGCTCGACGAGAATCGGGTGGCAGCAACAGAGTCGCAGGCGCGTCAAGCCCGCGAGGACCCGAAAGCGCCGATCGGTCGCCGTGCTGCCGTCGTCGATGTCGGACAGAATCTCCAGGCGCAGGGCCTCGTAGATGCGCTGCTCGTCGCCCGCACTCGCCACGTCGACGAGCTGGTGGGTCAGCGGCGGCAGGTCCGTGAGGACCTCGGCCTTGGTGCGCCGCAACATGAACGGACGCAGGGTCTCACCCAGTTGACGACGATGCTGCGACGACCGGTCCTTCTCGATGGGCAGCAGAAAGCGTTTGCGGAACTGCTCGGCGGAACCAAGCAGCCCGGGACAGGTCACGCGAAACAGGCTCCAGAGTTCGCCGAGGTGGTTTTCGAGCGGCGTCCCCGACAGCGCGATCTTGATGGGGGCGTTGAGGTCACGACAGGCCCGGGCCCGCTGGGTCTCGGCGTTCTTGATGGCCTGGGCCTCGTCGAAGATGGCGGTGGAAAACGACGTCGCCGCACAGGGCGCGTCGTCGACGAGGCCATAGGAGAGCACCAGTACGTCGCGGGGCCCAAGGGCCGCGAGCATGGCCGCGCGATCGCTCGCGTCCCCGTACACCAGGGGTCGCAACGACGGCGCGAAGCGCTCGATCTCCCGCACCCAATTGAACACCAGGCTGGTGGGCGCGACGACGACGGCGGGCCCGAGACCGGCACGGTCCACGAGGAGCCCGATGGCCTGCACGGTCTTGCCGAGGCCCATGTCGTCGGCGAGGACGCCGCCGGTGCCAAAGGCCGCCAGCCGACGCAGAAACAGCAGCCCGTCGCGTTGGTAGGGGCGCAGCTCGGCGGACAAGCCCACGGGCGGCACATCGACGACGGCGCGAGCGGCGTCCAGACGTCCGGCGATGTTGCGCCACACCTCGCCCTCGGCGAATTCCACCCCGCTGCCATGGAGACCATCGAGGGCATGGGCGACGGCGAAGGGCACCTCGACAATGCCATTGGCACTACTGCTGTCATCGTTGGTCAGCGCCGCGACGGCACGCAAGCCCTCGCGCAGCTCGTCGCTGATGGCGGCAAAACGATCGTCGGCCAGCTTCACGTAGCGGCGATGGGCCCGGGTGGCCGCCAACAGCATCGCCAAAGACACCTGGTCGCCGTCGACGTCAGCCTCGCCGTCGAGCCCGAGCCATTGCCGGGCCGTGCTGACCCGGACCTTGAGGCTCTTCGCCTGGACGGGGCTCATCATCTGCAGCCGACGTTGATCACGCCACACGACCTCGGCACCGCAGGCATTGGCCCGCTCCAGCAACTGCAGGGCGGCGTCGTCGTCGGCGACAATGCCCCACTCGCCGTCGACAGCATCGACGGCGAGATCCGCCGTCAACGAGGCAAGCAGGGGCCCCGCCTGCTGCTTCTCGGCGGCGTGGTCGCGCTGGTAGCGGACCCGCTGTCCCTCCACCATGCCGAGGGCCACGTCGCTGCCCTCGCCGGGCACCACCACCGGGGCGCCGTCGCCGACGACGATGCCAACCCTGGCGGTCAGACGGCAGGGGTCTGTGAGGGCGAGTCTGACCATCAGGCGCGGGGAGCTCTCGCGGAGTTGCCCCTGCAGCGACGGCGGCAACTGGACGCCGGTTTGCCCGCTGACGAGGGTGTCGGCGATGGCCTCGAGCCTGGGCAACGATGCGGGGCGCAAGCGGGTCCCCAGCACAAGCGCCTGGATGACAGGACGCATGCGGGCGTCGACGACGCCGAAGCGGATGGCAACGTGATGTGCCTCAATGGCCACGTGCAGCGCCATCTCCCGGACGTCGGTCGGCCGCACCTCATGGCCGTCGAGGCGAAGCCCCACACTGTGACCACCGGTGGCTCGATCGTCGATGACGATCTCCAGGGGGTGCTCGGAGAGGATGACCGGCCGACCCTCGTCATCCACCACCAGGGGGTGGCCCACCAGGGCCCGCAAGACACCGACCGGATCCCGATGCATGGCGGTCAAGAAAGCCGCCGCTCGACGGTCCTGGTCGGTGGGCACATCCGACGTATCGAGGAGAATCTTCACCGGCGAGAACTCAACGCCCTTGGTCCAGCCGACGACCTTCTTGGATGACTTGGTGGGCCGCTGGCGACGACAGGTGACCTCCGCACGACCTCTGTCGACGTCAAGCTGCCAAACGATGCGCTCGGTGGCTGGCCCAACGGCAACCGGTGCCGCATAGGCACGCAATGCGACCAACAAGGCGTCTTCACTGCCACCAAACCAACGGTCCAGAGACTCAACTTCCTGTGAGTTGCCGGGCTCATTGACAATGTCAAACGCGACAGCCCAAGCGGTCGCGACGGCGGCGCGATCGCTGTATTCAGGTTGGTACCAGCGCTTGGCGAAGGCCAGATGCACCTCGGCAAAGCGGCGGCCGACCATGCTTGCGACGATGATGCCGGTATCGGTGAAGGTCACACCCTCCAGGGGCGCCGCCAGCGATGTCATGCGGTCGCCACGAGCTTGACCGGCGAAGGCCAGGAAGGCCCGCACCTCGTCAGCGTATTCGCCGCTGTCTCTGGCAATGACTGGCCAGCTGATGGGTGCGCGAGCCCCGGCGCTGAGGGCGGCCAGCACCGTCAGCGTCGGTTCCAGCAAGGGCAACAGCCCCGCATCGCGAACAGCAACACCAAAGGGCAGGTGGACGGCCGTCAGCTCTGCCTTCGGAGGGAATCCAGCGAGTTCGACGACGGCCTCGATGGGCATGCGCATGGTGTGACCATGGGGGCCTTCCATGATGCTGATGAGGCGCCTCTCGATGGACATCGGCGGGGGAGGCCACGCCGGCGGTGGCATGCCCGCGAGGGCGGCGGCCAGTCGAGGGTCGGCCTTGGCGTCGACGGCGTATTCGACCATGGCCACGCCAAGGGTGATCCCGACCGCGCCAGCATTCAAGATGTTCATCAGGGCCCGGGCGGCCCGCGGGCTTCTGTCCTGCAGGGCAAAATAGACAAGGCGGAGAGGCGTCTCGTAGATGGCGAGCCCGGGACGAACATGCGGCAACGACCACTCGTGGAGCACCGCCGACGTGCTGCCCGGGTGGAATTCCTCGGCAAACGCCACCATTGGGTTTGCCCCTGGGCGCCGATCCGACGGCTCCCCACGTGAACGTCCACCCTGGATGAGTTGCAGTTTCCTGACCATGCCCGTGGATAAGGTGGCGCGCGGTGCCGAGCAACAGCGACCCACCGGCGGTGATTGCACCGGTTCGACACCCGTGTAGTCCGGACCCATCGGGCGGCACTTCGGTGCCGTCGTCGACCACGTTGAAGACATGCACCCACCCGCAGGGTGGCCCGGAGGACTCGATGGATCCCAAGAGCGTGAAGGTTGGCGTTGTCGGCGCAGGCAACATGGGTGCAGGCATTGCCCAGAAGTACGCCACCGAGGGTTTCAACACCGTCGTCGTCGACGTCGACCAGGCCGCCGTCGACCGCGGTCAGGCTCGCATCAAGCAGACCCTCGACGAAGGGGTCGCCCGCAAGATCTTCACCCCCGAGAAGCGCGACGACATCCTCTCGCGCCTGACGTTCTCCGCCGACAAGGATGCCCTCAAGGGTGCGGCCCTCGTCGTCGAAGCGGTCTTTGAAGACCTGGGCGTGAAGACCGCCCTGTTCAAGGACCTCGACGCCCGCCTCGGACCGGACACCATCCTGGGCACCAACACGTCGAGCTTCTTCGTCGACGACCTCGCCAAGGCCTGCGCCCACCCCGAGCGGGTGGTCGGCCTGCACTACTTCTACCACCCCGCCAAGAACCGCCTCGTCGAGGTCATCAAGGGCACGGCGACGTCCCAGCAGGCCTTCGACACCGCCTGGAAGATCCAGGAGCTGTGCGGCAAGACGCCCGTCGACAGCCTCGACCGCCCCGGCTTCATCGTGAACCGCTTCTTCGTGCCCTGGCTCAACGAGTCCATGCGCCTCGTCGAAGAGGGCATCGCCAGCATCGCCACCGTCGAGTGGGCCTGCAAGCAGAGCTTCGGCGTCGGCATGGGCCCCTTCGAGCTGATGAACGTCACCGGCGTCCCCATCACGCTCCACGCCGCCACCACCCTCGGCAAAGAGCTCGGCGCGTTTTACGCCCCCTGCGACCTGATCCGCCCCGTCGTCGACGCCAAGAAGAACTGGGACCTCGCTGGCACCGCCGACACGACCAAGCTCGACGTGGTGGCGGAGCGCCTGTGGGGCGTGGTCTGGCAGGTCGCCAGCCAGCTCGTGTTCGACGAGAAGGTCTGCACCCTGGAGGACTGCGACCTTGGCGCCCGCGTCGGTCTGCGCTGGCCGAAGGGTCCCTTTGAGGTCATGAACGAGCGGGGCACCCGCGCCGGCCTGTGGGCCGTCCAGTCCATCGCCGCCCGCTACCCCGACGTGAAGGTCCCCGCCATCCTCGTCGAGCACGGCGAGAAGAACCGTCCCTTCGCCATCAAGCTGGTCGCCCATCGCGTCGACACCGACGGCGTCGGCGTCATCACCTTCCAGCGTCCCGACGCCATGAACGCGCTCAACGAAGCCGTCACCGCCCAGCTGGGCGCGGCGTTTGATGCGCTGGCGGCGAACCCCGCCTGCAAGGGCATCGTCATCGAGGGCAAGGGCAAGGCCTTTGTCGCCGGCGCCGACACCAAGTTCTTCGTCGAGCAGATCGAGGGCAAAGACATCCCCCGCATCGTGCGCTTCGCGTCCGACGGCCAGGACATCTTTGGCCGCATCGATCGCAGCCCCAAGCCCGTCGTCTGCAAGCTGCACGGTCTGTCCCTCGGCGGCGGCAGTGAGCTGGCCCTGGCCTGCGACTGGATCGTGGCCACCCCCCGTGGCTCACTGGGCTTCCCCGAGACGGGCATCGGCATCTACCCCGGCCTCGGCGGCACCCAGCGCAGCGCCCGCCGCGTGGGCGTGCCCCTGGCCCGCTGGCTGGTGCTGACGGGCGAGACCGTCGACGCCACCACCGCCCAGAAGATTGGTCTGGTCGACGACGTCGTCGCCGCCAACGAGCTCGACGCCGCCTGCCGGGCCCGCGCCCTGTCGGGCAAGACCCGCGCCGAAAACGCCCCGCCGACTGTGGCCCCCGCGGGCTTCGAGGCCGCCTGGGCCGCGTTCTCGTGGACGAGCCTCTACGACTTGATGAAGGGCCTCGCCAACGCCGGTGCTGCCCTCGACAAGAGCATCAAGAAGGCGGCCTTCAAGGCGCCCCTCGCGATGCAGGCTGCCGACGACCTCATCAAGCTGGCAGCAACCACGACGTTGGCCGAGGGCCTCGCCGCCGAGACCAAGGGCCTCAAGGCCATCTTCTCGTCGAAGGACGCCTACGAGGGCCTCTCCACCCTCGGCGTGCGCCGCCCGAACTACCGCGGCCAGTAGGCCGGTCCGGTGACGAACACGGCCGCGGCGTCCACGACGTCGCGGCCGTTTTTCGTTGGATGCCAGCCAAGAAAAAGGCGGCCTCATGGCCGCCTGTTTCGTGCTGCTGCCGGGCTCGACGACGTCGAGTCAGAGCTCGAACATCAACAGCTGCAGGATGCGGAGCTGGTCGGGGTGGGAGCCGGGCTCCTGGTGGAACGAGGAGTAGGTCACGCGGCCCTGGCCGTGGTCGAAGCCCACGATCTGGGGAGCGTTGTTGACGGAGCCGCCGTCCACCAGCTCGGCGTCGGCCGTCACGTAGATGTCGACGCTGTTGGCGACACTGGTGACCACGGACCAGCGGGCCAGTGGGTAGTGCAGGGTGGCCGAGGAGCGGCCAAACAGGCTCGACATGGTGAAGTCGACGATGGTGGCGCTCAGGTTGTCGGCGGCGGCGCCCTTGTCGGCGGCGCCGCGGGTGCTGTCGTTGCCGACGAACTCAATCTTCTCGGGGAAGGTGCCCTCGATGAGGTCATAGGCCTGGTCGGAGGCGTAGAGGCTGCCGCCGTCGCTGATGAACGAGCGCAGGCGGTCGCGCATGATGGTTGAGCCGAGGTAGGTGGGCTCGGCGGAGCGGCAGTTCAGGAACAGGATGTCGTAGTCGCGGATGCGCTCGTCGCCGTCGAGGAGCAGGTCGGCCCAGTCGGCTTCGTAGATGTCGATGCTGCTGTCGTTGATGCCGAGGCTGCCAAGGACCTGCTCGACGTGGTCGAACTCGCTGCCGCGGACCACGGCAATGCGGATGTCGTCGGGCTGCAGCTGACACTCCTGCTCGTCGAGCTGCAGGATGCTGCCGGCGGGGATGATGACTTCCTGCTCGCTGCGGAAGGTGCCTTTCTGGATGACGAGGAGCTGGTTGCCGCTGGGCACCCCCTCGAGGAGGAAGCGGCCATCGACGTCGGTCAAGGCGGCGATTTCGGCAGTGCCGGTGGGCGAGATGCTGGCCCGGGCGTCGCTCAGGGCATTGGCCCCATCGGGCGTGCAGACGCGGCCGCGGACGCCGCCGACCTCGGTGGGGGCCGGGATGGCGCAGGCGTTGCCGACGTCGACGACGGTTTCGACGTTGGCTTCCACAACGATGGCCTCGCTGCGGGAGAAGCCATCGCCGCGCACGCTGAGGGCGTGGGTGCCCACGGGGACATCGGCGAAGGAGAAGAAGCCCCCGGCATCGGTGGTGGTGGTCAAGCGGCTGTCGTCGGGCAGCAGGATGAGCACGTCGGCGTTGGCGACGACGACGCCGACGTGGCCGTTGCAGACCTGGCCGCGGACGGAGCCGTAGTCGACACCGGGGAGGCCGCGGCAGGCGGTGTCTGGCACTTCGGCGGTCTCACCGGGGACGACCACAATGGGAACAATGCGCTCGCCAGGCAGGGTCACCTCGGCGTCGCCGGCAGGCACGTCGCTGATGCGGAAGCTGCCGTCGTCGGCGGTGCGGGCGGTGCGGCGCTCGCCGTCCACCAGCACGCTGACGTCGACGTCGACGATGGGGCGCCCGCTGTCGGGGTCGCAGGCGAAGCCGCGCAGCACGCCGGGGGCCCTGGCGAGGGGCTCCAGACCGCAATCACAGGCAGGGATGGTGGCCAGGACGGCGAGGCAGACGACGGCGACACGGTTGATCACACGCATGTGGTCAGATGTACGCAGCGAAACGGGGACCCGCCAGTGACGATCAGGAAACAGTCGGGCCCGGCTGTGCGCGGGCGCACGCGGATGCGGTGTGGCGTTTCCCTGCGGCTGGATGCCCCGGCGATCCGGTCGATATGAGCATGCTCACTTTCGCTTGAAAGCATTTGTGAGCATGCTCATTTTCAGGAGGCGACCATGGCAGTGCGGGAACGAAAAGCCGAGCAGACCCGGGCCCGCATCGTGGCCGCCGCCTCGGCCTTGTTTGCCCGTGACGGCTTTGAAGGCACCAGCACCCGCAGCATCGCGACCGCCGCCGGCGTCGCCCACGGCACCATCTTTCGCTACGCGCCCAGCAAGGAAGACCTTGTCGAGATGCTGTTCGCCGACCGCATCGGGGCAGCCCTCAGAGACGCTGTCGCCAGCGCTGACGCCGTGGCCAGCCGCGGTTCGTTCACCGACCTCGCCATGCACTTCTACGGGGCCTTCTTCGACGCCTACGCCGACGACGCCGACCTCGCGCGGGTCCTCGTCAAGGAGTTGCCGTTTCTGCGCGGGGCCCCCCAGGAACGTCAACAGCTGCTGACCGCCCTGCTGTTTGTCCACCTCGGCGCCGACGTCGAAGCCCGGCAACAGCGCGGCGAATTCGACGGCGACGTGGCCCCCATGGTCCTCGTGTCGGCGTCGTTCGCCCTCTACTTCAGCGCCCTGGTGGCCTGGTTGTCGGCCCACGTCGACAAAGCCGGCGCCCACGAACTCCTGCTCGCCCAGCACCGCTTGCTGGAGCGAGGCGTGATGACCACGGCGTCGCCGCCGACGCCACCCGACCAGCAAGGAGCACCATGAGCAGCACCGATGGCAGCACCCGCAGCAATGGTCTGAGCCCCAACGAGGCGCGGGCCCTGTATCCCGACGACATCACCATGCGTGAAGCGCGTCGGCGCTACTTCGAACGCACGGGCTTCGACGACGCCACCTACACCGCCCCCTGGATGACGTTGCCCGTGGGCCCCTTCACCGTGCCCCTGCCGAACCTCGCGCCCCGCAAGGCCGCGGTGAAGGTTCATGACCTCAACCATGTCCTCACGGGCTACGGGACCGATTGGCACGGCGAATTCTCCATCTCGGCGTTTGAGCTGGGCATGGGCGTCGGCGGCTACGGCGCCGCCTGGATGCTCAACGCCGGCGCGGTCGCTGCGGGCTTGTTGCGCAGGCCGGGAGACCTCGTTGACGCCTACGCCCGGGGTCGGGCCACCCGCCAGTCCCTCTATCGGGTGCTGCCCCGCTGGGACGAAGCCTTCCTCGACAAAACCGTCGGCGAGGTGCGGGCCCTCATCGGTGTCCAGGACACAGCCCCCCACCAGCAGACGGACGCTCTGGCCCTCGTCGTCCACGGCCTCGGTGGCGCCCTGGCCCATCTGGGTCCGGTGGCCGTTGTCCTCGTCGGGGTGGTCGCCGCCGTCAGCGCCCTGTGGTGATGGCTGGTGATGGCTGATCAAGCGCTTCGCGCTTGATGTTCATGCCAGTCAACCGCTGGCGCGGTTGATCACGGGCGGCGTCACGCTGCTGCACTTGGCGATCAGGAGTGCTATCGCACGACGATGCGACGTCTCACCGGCCTTCTCCTCGGCGCTGTCCTTGCTGCTTCCTGTGCCCACGGCCCCGACGAAAAAGACGTCGCCGCCGGCCGCGGCCACTACGAGGCCGCCATCGCCATCCTCGGCGAGGCCCAGAAATCCGAGGCCGCCCAGGATGGCCCGGGACGCGACGCCAAATACCGCGAAGCCCTGCAAGAACTCATCAACGCCGAGAAGCGCAACGCCGACGATGCCCCGATGCAGCTCCTGCTCGGGCAGGTGTACTTCCTGGGCTTCCGTCGCCACGACGACGCCATCCTCCACCTCGACAAGGCCATCGCCTTGAAGGCCAGCCAGGCCCCGGCCGACGCTGCCCCGGCGGAGCGGGAATTCCCCGAGGCCGAGCAGATGCTGGGAGTCGTGCTCGTCGACAAGGGTCAGGCCGAGCTCGCCCTGCCCCACTTCGAGAAGGCCCGCACCAACCTGCTGTACGCCACGCCGTATTTCGCCGAGCAGGAGCTTGGGACCGCACTCTTCAAGCTCGGTCGGCATGACCAGGCCGCCCAGCACCTGGCGATGGCCATCCAGCAGCAGCCCGATATGTGCGGCGCCTACACCCGCCTCGCCGACGTCGAGGAGGCCCGTGGCCAGGACGCTCGCCTGCGCAAGGTCCTCGAAGACTTCATCGTCCGCTGCGACAGCGAGCGCCTGCGGGCCGCTGTGGGGGCCCGGCTGTTGGCGCCGGCCTGGTTCAAGCTCGGCGAGGCCCGCCTGCGCCAGGGCGAGAAGGCCGGCGCCGTCGAAGCCTTCCGCGCCTGCGCCACCCGCTTCCCGGGGGAGGCCGCCGCCCTCGAGTGCGTCAAGCGCCTCGACGTCCTGGGCGCGTCCGTGCGCATCGACGAGGTCAGCTCGGGTGGCTGAGATCGACAGCGACGAGGTCATCGTCGCCGGCGTCATCCCCTACGGCGAGGTCGATTGCATCGTGCGCTGCTTCGGCCGCGCGCGGGGGCGCTTTTCGGCCTTTGCCCGGGGCGCCCGGGCGTCGCGGCGACGGTTTCCGGGGCTGATGGCCCCGGCCCTGGGCACAGCCATCGTGCGCCCCCGTCGCGGCGACATGCTCGACCTCGTGGAGCTCGACACCGACACCCGCTTGATGGACCTCGCCAAAGACCTGCGGGCCTGGGGCTTTTGCGGCTACGTCATCGAGCTGGTGGAGCGCTTTGTCCCCGAAGGGGCGCCACTCCCGGGCTTCTTCGACGTCGTCAGCGACACCGTCACCGGCCTGGCCCGCCATGGGGCCCAGGCCCGGATTCTGCGGGCCTTCGAGCTGCGCCTGCTCGACGAACTGGGCGTGCTCCCCGACCTGAGCGACGCCGTCGACGAGCCCGGCCTGCCAGTGACGGCCTACGACCCCGTGCGCGGGCACCTGCTCGCCAGGCCCGGGCCCCAGACGGTGCCGTTCTCCGACAGTGCCCGCCAGGCGGCCATGTACTTGATGCAGGTCAGCGCCACCGAAGCCGTCGACCTCGCCATTGACGACGACGTGCTGCGCGAAGTGAGCCGGATTTTCTCGAACTGGTTGCGCCGCCAGGGGGTCACCCTGCGCTCCCTGGAGGTCCTCAAACAGATGCGCTGACGCCGTCTGGCGCCGCCGCTATCATGACGTCATGCGCACCACCTCCAGCTCGGCCGCAGCGGCCACCGCCATCGCCCTCATCGAGGATCTGCAGCGCCAGCTGACGGTCCGGCTCGAAGGCCTTGCCGACGACGGGACTCGCCTGACACGGGTCGAGTGGCTGCGCGACGGTGGTCGTCACGGCGGTGGGGTTCGCTACGAGGTGAAGGATCGCGGCCCCTTCAACGGGGCTTCGGTGAACATGTCCCACGTTCACTACGACGACGACGACAAACGGCCCCTGCGCTCGGCAACGGCCTTGTCGAGCATCATTCATCCGGCCCACCCGCGGGCTCCGTCCCTGCATCTGCACATCAGTTGGACGGAACTCCGCTCGGGCATCGGCTCGTGGCGCATCATGGCCGACTTGAATCCGTCCCTCCCCGACGAAGCGGACACCGAACGCTTCGCCACCGACGTGATCACGACTTTTGTCGAACGCGCCGGCACCGCCGTCGCCGAAGACGCCATCCGCCAGGGCGAGCGCTACTTCTTCATTCCCGCCCTCAACCGCCACCGGGGCGTGTTTCACACCTACCTCGAGAGCCACCGCAGCGACGACGCCGACGCCGACCTGGCGCTGGCCCGGCAGGTGGGCGAGGTCGTCATCGCCACCTATGCCGACATCGTCGGCGGTGTGCTGCGCACGGCGACGGCTCCCACCGACGCCGAGCGCCAGGCCCAGCTCGCCTACCATACGGCCTACCTGTTCCAGGTCCTCACCCTCGACCGGGGCACCACCTCGGGGCTTCTCGTCCACGACGAAAACGACCTCGGCATCCTCGGCAGCCTGCCGGGCCGGATCGATCGGGCCTTGTTGGCGTCGTGGGCGAGCCTGGTGCCCCCCGTGCAGAAGCCCCTCGTCGAGGCCATCGTTGGCTGCTTGAAAGACGAGCAGCCCTGCCCCGTCGACACCGACGCTCGTGCCGCCCTCGCCCGCGCCGTCCGCACGTTCTACCGAGCCCACCCGGAGGCCCTGGACCTGCAGGCCCGCGGCGACATCGTGCCGCCGACCGTGCAGAACCACGGCCGCTGAGCGTGCCGGGCGTCAGCGCCCATCACGCGTCGTTGGGCTTGACGGCAGTGGTCAGCAGCAGCTTCTGGAAGCCCTTCAGCATCGGGACTCGAACGCTGACTGAAGGCCCGGCGACGGCGACAGCGAGCACCACATCCTGGGGACTGGTGCGCACGCCACTGATGACGTCGTCACGCAGGGCGCTGGTGACGTCTGTCAGCCACGCCAGATGGGTCGTCCAGCTTGACGCCCTGGTGCTGGCCTGCATGAGCAGCACGGCGGCAGGGACGCTGCCAAACATCGCCGTGACGAGTTCCATCGGCGCCTCAGCGGTGACGTTGCTCAACCACAGGCGGGTACCAATGCGCACGAAGCCAGCCACCACGGCGGCGGCGACGGCGGCGCCAACGACGAGGTGCATGGGCAGGGTCTCGGCGGCGCTGCGGCGATGCCCGACGGCCTCAAGGTCTCGCTCAATGTCGGGGATGAGGGCGGCGGCGACGTTGAAGGCCCCCTTCCGGATGGTCGCCACGATCGAGTAGGAGCGGATCGCCTGGTACAGTTCGCGAAGGGCGGGCTCTGTGGGCGAAGCGGGCTTCACCGCAAACGCGTTGCCGTCCATCACCAACCACCCATCGGCGACGGCGGCGGTCACCAGGGCTGCTGCAAGCCCCTTCTGACCTCCCTGCATATAGGCGACCGTCCACAGGTCGGCCCCGGCGGGCAGCGAGCCGTCGTGGAGCCGGGGGCCGCGGTTATCACGGGCCTCGTCGGCCTTCAGCCCCATCGCCCGCATCTGCCACCAGGCGACCCCGAAGACGGTGGCGACAATGACGCCGTAGACGACCAGGAAGCCGATGTCGGATTCCATGTTCCACGGCCAATGATCGACGATGGAACCAATCACATCCACAGCGGCTCCTGCAGCAAAGAACTGACGATACGGGCCTCGATGGCACCACGGGCATTCCAAACAGACCGTGCTCTTTGGAGCCCCTCAGTCGACGGGGAAGCCCGCCGTCCGCAGACACCCGAACACGCCGGCGGTGTCCACCAGGGGGGTGAAGACCACCACATCGCCCGGCGTCGCCATTGCCAGCGCCGCCTGCAGGGCGGGCACATCGTCGTCGGCCAGGGAGAGCTGGTGGTTGGACAGGCCTTGGTGCTTCAAGCGGGCGGCCAGCAGGGTTGGCACCTCGCCAGGCAAGCGACCGCGGCGATAGTCGGGCATGTCCCGACAGATGACGGCGTCGGGTGTGGCGACGGCGATGGCGTCGGCAAAGGCCTGCAGCTCGGGGTCGAGGCGGTCCCCGGGAGCGCCGACGCAGACGATGAGCTTGCCGCTGCTGGTGCGGCGCAGGTTTCCCACCAGGCCCCACAAGGCCTCGATGGCCGCCGGGTTGTGGGCGAAGTCGACGACGACGGTGACGCCGTCGTGGACCAGCACATTGCTGCGGCCCGCGCTCTGGGCAGCGCTTGGCTGAAACGCCATGAGGCCGCGGCGAATCGTGTCGTCGTCGATGCCCATGGCGGCAGCGGCGGCGGCGGCGGCGAGGGCGTTGTCGACGTTGTAGGCGGCGGCTCCGCCAAAGGTGATGGGGACGTCGTCGACGGCGATGACGGCGACCGGTGCGACCGGGCCGATACCGCGCACGATGGTGGCGGTGCCGTCGTGGTCGGCGACCCACCAGGCCGAGCCGCCCCCCGCAAGGTGGTCGTCGATGGTTGAGCCTCGACGACGTCCACAGAGCACGATCGCCTTTGGCTGCAGCCAGGGCACGCGGGCCATGAGCCAGGCATCGTCGGCGTTGAGGACCACAACCCCGTCACGATGAACGCCCTGCCCCACCAGGCACTTCACCTCGGCCATGGCCGCCAGATCGGTGACGCCGTATTCGCCCAGGTGGTCGTCGGCGATGTTGGTGACGACGCCGACGTCGTAGCCCTCAAACGCCAGCCCCCGTCGCAGCAGACCACCGCGAGCGGTCTCGAGAGCCGCCACGGCCACCCGTTGGTCGCGCACCACCCGGCGGGCGCCGCCAGGTCCGGACCAATCGCCCTCGTCGACGGTGACGCCGCCGATGACGACGCCGTCGGTGGACGTGGCCCCGGCGGTGACGCCGCTGGCCCCAAGGATCGAGGCCAGCAGCCGCGTCGTGGTGGTCTTGCCGTTGGTGCCCGTGATCATGGCCACCGGGATGCTCCCCAGGGCAGACCAGGGGACGTCGACGATGGCGGGGAGCGCCAGCAGGGGCCAGGTCTGTCCCCGACAGCCAAGGCCGATGGTGAGGCCCTCCTCGTCAACGACGGTGGGCAGGTTCCGGCGTTCGGCCTCAGCCACCAACGCCAGCAGGTGCGGATTGCGCTCGGTGGCCGCGGTCAGGGGGAGGCCGTCGGCCACGGCGGGGTCGACCTCGGTGCCGACGACGGCGCCGATGGCCACCTCAAGGACGTCGGCCGCCGTCAGCAGCCCGTCGATGGGGGCCACGATGGCGATGGAGACGCCGCCCGGATGGTGCCGAAAGACCATCGTCGACACATCGAGGCCGAAGGGGGCGCCGACGGCCGACACCCGCGCCCGGATGGCCGCCTCGATCGCGGGCCCATCGTCCCCAGCGTCGAAGGCGACCTCAGCGGCCGCACCCGGCACCGGCAACAGGAAGTTCCGGCCCGTCAGCCTGCGCGTGTCGAGCAGCCGCGCCATCAGTCCTCGGTCTCGGGCTCGGTCTTTTTGAGGCGCACACCGCGGTCGTCGGCGATGACGGTGTGGACCTGGCCGTCGAGGTCGAGGGCCGGGGCCGACGCTGCCGACAGATTGGCGTCGCCGGCGAGGGCGCCGACGTTGACCTGGCCGCGATCGCCACCGCCGTGCTCGCCGTGGAACTTCGTGATCTGCTTCCAGCACCGCGAAATCTTGTCGCCGAACACGATGAGCAAATCGCCGCGCTGGCCCATCTTGAGGGCATGGTCCAGAGCCCGCTCCTCGTCGGGGATGACGTCGATGCAGTCCTCGGCCATCCCCGCCTCCATCGCCGAGCGACGCAGCAGGTCGGGGACCTCGGTGGGCTTGCGACCGCGCAGATCGTCGTCGCGGCGCACAATCAAGTGGTCGAAACCGCCGGCCGCGATGCGACCGATCTCCCAGATGTCCTCGTCACGACGGTCGCCGGGGGCGGCCAACACGCACAAACGACGGCCGGGGACCTCGAGCTTCTTGGCCAGGTCGGCCATGGCGCTGATGGCGGCGGGGTTGTGGCCGTAGTCGAGGATGACCTTGAAGGGCAGCTCGTTGAAGACGTTGAGGCGACCGGGGGCCTGGAAATAGGTCGTGTCGAACGTGCGCAGCCCATGGCGGATGCCATCGAGCTTGACGCCCATGGCGTAGGCCATCAGCGCCGCGAACATGGCGTTCTGCACGTTGTGCAGGGCCTTGCCCTCGAGGGTGGCGGGGATCAGATGGGTCCACAGCAGGGGCTGGTGGATGCCCCGGTCGTAAAGCGTGATCATGTCGCCGTTCATGCCCTCTTCGAGGACCGCGGCGAGACCGCCCGCCCGCACATGTTGGCGAACCAAATCGTGGCGCGGATTCATGGTGACGTAGCCGATGCGCTTGGCGTCGGTGTGGTCGGCCATCTGCAGACAGCGGAGGTCGTCGGCGTTCAAGATGGCGCATTCGCGAGCCACCTCGACGACGATGCGCTTGACGGCGGCCAGTTCTTCCAGGGTCTTCACGCCGCGCAGACCAAGGTGGTCCGAGGCAATGTTGAGCACGGCGCCGACGTCGCAGTGGCGGTAGCCCATGCCGGCCCGCAGCAGGCCACCACGGGCGGTTTCGAGGACCGCCATGTCGACGGCGGGGTCCTTCAACACCATCTGGGCGGCGGTGGGGCCCGTCATATCGCCAGCCACGGTGCGCTCGCCGTCGACGTAGACGCCGTCGGTGGTGCACAGGCCGACGGTCTTGCCGCTCATCTTGTGGATGTGGGCGAGCATGCGCGACGTCGTCGTCTTGCCGTTGGTACCCGTGATGGCCGCGATGGGGATCTTGCTCGGGGCGCCCTTGGGAAAGAGCATGTCGATGACGGGGCCCGCGGGGTCACGGGGCGTCCCCTCGGTGGGGGCCACATGCATGCGGAAGCCGGGGGCGGCGTTCACTTCGCAGATGGCGCCGCCGGTGGACTTGTAGGACTGCGAGATGTCAGGCGTGATGAAGTCGATGCCGGCGACGTCGAGGCCGATGGCCTGGGCGGCCCGCACAGCCATCTCGCGGTTGTCGATGTGCACGACGTCGGTCAGGTCGATGGCGGTGCCCCCCGTCGACAGATTGCCCGTCGAGCGCAGGAAGAACTGCTGACCGGCCTCAAGGACCGTCTCGGCGGTGACGCCGGCCAGGCTCATCAGGCGATCAGCCTGGTCGTCGAGCTCAAGGCGCGTCAGCACCTTCTCGTGGCCGATGCCCCGGCGGGGATCGCTGTTCACGACGGCGACGAGCTGGGCGATGGTGCTTGTGCCGTCGCCGACCACGTGACCGGGCACGCGCTTGGCGACGGCGATGAGTTCGCCGTTCACCACCAACATGCGGTGGTCGTAGCCGTCGATGTAGGTCTCAACGATGATGGTGCGGGCGTGCTCCCGCGCCTTGTCAAAGGCAGCACGGACCTCGTCACCGGTCTTCAAATTGATGGCCACGCCCCGGCCGTGGTTGGCATCGAGGGGCTTGACGACGACGGGGTAGCCCAGACGCGAGGCGGCGGCGGCGGCGTCCTCGGCGTTGCGCACCAGGCGCTGACGGGGCACCGGCAGGCCCACCCCCGCAAGAATCTTGTTGGTCTCTTCCTTGTCCGAGGCGATGGACACCGCGATGTGGCGGGTCTCCGACGTCACCGTGGCCTGGATGCGCTTTTGGTACTTGCCGTGGCCAAACTGGACCAGGGACTGGTCGTTGACGCGGAGCCACGGGATGTCGCGGGCCTCGGCAGCCCGCACCAACGACGCCGTCGACGGCCCAAGCTGGCGGGCCTGGGCAAAGGCAATGAGGTCGTTCAACTCCGCCTTGAAGTTGAAGGCCGGGTCGACCGTGCCTTCGGGTTGGAGCGACGGCGGCAGCAATTGGTAGATCAGGCGCATGGCGAGGTCGAAGGCCGCTTCGCCGACGCGCTCTTCCTCGAACTCGTAAACGATGTGGTAGTGGCCCGGGTCATCGGCGCTGCGGGTCTTGCCAAACGTCACCGACGCCGACGTCAGCTGCTGCAGCTCGATGGCCACGTGCTCGAGGACATGCCCAAGCCAGGTGCCGTCGCCCTCGCGCAGACGACGCTCAAAGCCGCCGGGCTCCCGATAGGAACAGCCGTGTTCGTGGAGGGAGGGCAACGCCGCCATCAGCCCATCGACGAAGCCGGGGATCTTGGCGCTGGGCCATTGCTCGAGCTCGCCCAGATCGAGGAGCACGCGCATCACGGGAAAGTGCGCGTACTGGTTTGGTCCTCGATACACCCGACGCTCAACGATCTTCATGGCGGCCTCGTGCCTTGTGTGCGGCTGTGTGCGGCTGTGTGCGGCTGTGTGCGGCTGTGTGCGCGAATGTACGAATCTGTACGGCTGGGTACGGCTCTGTGGACGTCGGTGGTCAGTCGTCGGCAGGGGTCGGCGGCGGCGTCGCCCGGCGGGACTTCAGGTCGAACAACGCCCCATCCGTCAGGATGTGCAGGGTGATGTTGGTGATGCAGATGGCCTTGCCCAGGGGCGTGCTTGGCATCGACGAATGCTGCAGCGACGACGGATCGACAACGGTGATGGCGTCGGAGCCCGTCACGTGAATGACGTTGTCGGGGTCGATGAAGGCCGCGGTGTCTTCGTCGAGGCCAAGGCCCACGGCGAACGGGTTGTACGACAGCGCGCTCAACAGCCGGCCGAGCCGGTCCCGCTGGCGAAAATGCTGGTCGATGATGACCCGGTTGGTCATGCCCAGGCCGGGGGCCAGGCTCGTCTGCCCGGCGTGGGGCGTGGCGCCGGCCTCGCCGTAGGCAATCATGTGTTCGGACAGGATGGCGGCCCCAGCCGACGTGCCGCCGACGGTGACGCCCTGGGCGTTCAGACGGCGAATGGCCTTGGCCACCGGCGTGCCCCCCAGGATGGCCGAGATGCGCAGCTGGTTGCCGCCGGTCAGGAAGATGGCCGTGGCCTCGTCGAGCTTGTCGAGCCAATCCTGCCGCTGGGCTTCCTCGCGGGTGCCAAAGGGCAACGCGAAGGCGTCTTTGACGCCGAGACGGCCAAAGATGGCCTCGTAGCGGGCGCCGGTATCGGGCAGCACCGACGCCGTCGGGATGATGGCCACCCGGGCGTCCTTGCCACCAGACACCTCGACGAAGCGGCGCAAGATGCCGATGTCGGTCTCTTTGTCTTCGGCGCCGCCCACGGGGACGATCCAGCCTCGAACATGCTCATCGGACACTTTGGCCGGGCTCATGAGCGCACCACCATCTGCTTCGCCTGCTTCGCCTGCTTCGCCTGCTTCGCTTGCGTCGTCGTCGTCGTCGTCGTCGTCGTCGTGATCGTCATCGGTCTTCCTTCACGCTTCCCTCAAACATGCCGCGCACCACCACGGAGGCGTCGCGCACCATCCACCGACCCCGGGCCATCACGTCGACGACGGCATGGTCGTCGCCAAGGACGACGAGGTCGGCACAGCCGCCGTGCGCGATGCGGCCTTTGTCGTTCAAACGCAACAGGCTGCTCACGCTGGTCGTGACCGGCAGCAGCACCGACGACAGCGGCCGCCCCCGCCGCAACAGGGCCTGCAGGGCGTCGGTGACCGTGCCGGGCCGGCCGATGTCCATGTGCACAAGCTCGCCTCGATCGTTGAACGTCGGCAAGCAGCCGGAGCCATCGGATGAGATGGTCAACTGCTCCAGGGGCAGGCCGTCGTCGAGAAAGCGTTCGACGCAGTCCTCGACGGAGATGCCGTCATCGCCGGGGTCGAAGGCCGTGACGTCGACGGTGCACCCTCGTTTGACGAGGTCGATGGCCTCCTCGAACAGCTCGCGACGGCGGTTGACGTGGGTCGGATGGAAGGTTCGGGCCGGCAGCTCGGTCTCGTCGAGGGCCCGGCGAATCATGGCCAGGCCGCGGCTGCCGTCGCCGAGGTGCAGATGCAGGACGCCGGCCTTGCCGGTCATCAAACCACCCACATGGCAGTCGGCCGCGATGCGCATGAGTTCGTCGAAGGTGGGCTGGCTGGAGCGATGATCGGAGATGGCGAGTTCGCCGACGCCGATGATGGCGTCGACGAAGGCGATGTCGTCGCGGACGCTGCCGGTCAGGGTGCCCACCGGCACCGCGTAGCCGCCGGTCCAGCACCACGCCGACAGCCCCTCAACCCGCAGCCCATGGGTGCGCCCCACAAGGTCCCGCATGGTGCGGGTGGTGCAGTCGGTGCCGAGGACCCCCACACACGACGTGATGCCCGCCGTCGTCAACGACGACAGCACAATGGGTGGCACCCGCGACGCCGGACCGCTCTCGCCGCCGCCGCCGGTGGCGTGCACATGGCAATCGATGAGCCCGGGGATCAAGCGCCGACCGCCAAGATCTTTCACCTCGACGTCGACGCCCGCCAGCATCGGCAGCTCGGTGGTGATGGCCAAGACCCGATCGCCGCCGACGACGACGTGGCGCAGCCCCAGGTGCTCGGGAGCGTAGACGTCGGCGTTCTGCAGGATGGTGAACACGGTGCTACTCGGGCTGCGGGGAGGACGACGTGGGCAAACCCATGGCGGCGTCGATGAGGGCCTGGCGCTCCACAGCCGCGGCATGGGCCGCGTCGATGCCGGGGCCCGCCCAGCGCACGATCTGGTGGTCGGGCGACATGGCCTTCAACGCCTCCAGCTCGCGGTGCTGCTCGATGATGGTGGGGGCCACCAACACCAGCTGGGCCTGGGCCCGCACAAACGCGGGGTCGTGCTGCAAGGCGCTGCGAAAGAACCCGGCGGCGGTGCTGGCGTCGCCGTCACGCATCCAGGCGGCCACGCCGCGCAGGAAGCGCAGACCATTGCTGTCGGGGTTGTGGGCCTCAACGCGGACCAGCAACTCGCCGAAGCGCTGCCACTGGTTTCTCAGGCGGGCGGCGTCGGCGGCCACCCGGTAGCCGATGTAGTTGTCGGGGGCGTGCTGAATGACGAGGTCGGCCTCACGGTAGCCGGCGTCGACGTGCTCGGCGGCCAACAAGCGCAGGGCGACGTCTGTCTCGCGGTAGGTGGCGATGCGTTCACGCTCGCGTTCGAGGTGCTGCTGCTCCTCCATGCCCTGGTCACCGCGCACCTCGAGGGCGCGCACGGTGGTGTCCAGCGAGGTGGCGGTGCGAGCGAGCACCTCGGCCACCGTCAGTTCGGCTTCGGCCCAGGCAAGGTGCAACTGGGCGCGCAGGGCAACGCCGGCAACGTCGACGTCGCCACCTGCATCGTCCCGGGCCGCCATGGACGGGATGGCGGCGATGGCCGCCGGAAAGGCATCGAGGCGGTCGCTCTTGAGCACGTCAAGGGCACCGGCCTCACCCGCCGCCACGGTGACGGCGCTGGCGGGGGGCACCTGGCGGGCCTCGAAGGCGGCGACGATGGCCTTGGCCTCGACGAGGGTCAGGGCCTGACGGCGGGAGGTCGCTGGTGTGGCACACCCCGACGGCGCGACGACGGCGGTGGAGCCCAAAACGACGGCGGCGAGCAACACCCGTCGCAGCATGGGCAGTGGGGAGCGAAGTGGCACACGCATGGGTCGTCCTCGTCAGCGGGCTGCGTAGTTGGTGTCGAGCCACGTCTTGTAGGCGCCGGACTTCACGTGCTCCACCCAGGTGGTGTTGTCGAGGTACCAGCGCACGGTCTTGCGCAGACCGCTGGTGAAGTCGTGACGAGGGGTCCAGCCCAACTCCCGTTCGATCTTGCTGCAGTCGATGGCGTAGCGGCGATCGTGACCGGGGCGGTCCTTCACAAACGTGATGAGCTGCTTGAAGTCGGCGGGATTGCGGCCGGCCTCGTCGGCGACGACGTCGATCAGGGTGTGCAACAGGTCGAGGTTCTTCCACTCATTGCGCCCGCCGACGTTCCAGCTGGTGTCGTTGGGGGCCTTTTGCAGGATGAGCCAGATGGCCTCAGCGTGGTCGTCGACGAAGAGCCAATCCCGGATGTTCTGGCCGTCGCCGTAGACTGGCAGTGGCTTGCCGTCGAGGCAGTTGAGAATCATCAGCGGGATGAGCTTCTCGGGGAAGTGGTAGGGCCCGTAGTTGTTCGAGCAGTTCGAGAGGGTCATCGGCAGGTGGTAGGTGTGGGCGTAGGCCCGCACGAGATGGTCCGACGCCGCCTTCGACGCCGAGTACGGCGAGCGAGGGTCGTAGCGGGTCTCTTCGGTGAAGAAGCCGTCGTCGCCGAGGCTGCCAAAGACCTCGTCGGTGCTGACGTGGTGCAGGTGCACGGTCTGGCCGGTGGCCGCCAGGGCGCGAATGGCCTCGAGGATCGCAAACGTCCCCATGATGTTGGTCTCGAGGAAATCCCGCGGACCGTGGATGCTGCGGTCGACGTGGCTCTCGGCGGCGAAGTGGACGATGGCGGTGACGCCGTGCTCCCGGCACACCCGCTCCATCAAGGCCTGGTCCTTGATGTCGCCCTTCACAAACGTGTAGCGCGCCGGGTCCACCTGGCCCTCGAGGTTCTCGAGGTTGCCGGCGTAGGTGAGCACGTCGTAGTTGACGATGCGGCCCGTGAAACCCGCATCGCGAAACAGGGTCCGGATGAAGGCCGAACCGATGAAGCCAGCGCCGCCGGTGACGAGGATCGACGACAGGGGACGCACGGACGCAGGAACGGTCATGGCAGTCAGCCTCGCAGACGGGGGAGAAGCTCGTTGAGCGTGGGGGCCGTGCGGTCCCGTTCCGAGACCACAGCGCCGGTGCCCGAGACGGGCCAGGAAATGGCGACGTCGGCGTCGTTGTAGCGGAAGCCCACCTCGGTGGTGGGGTCGTAGACCGAGGTCACTTTGTAGCAGACGTCGGCGACGTCGGAGAGCACGCAGAAGCCGTGGGCGAACCCCACCGGGATGTAGAGCTGCTGGTGTCGGACATCGTCGAGTTCAACAGCAAGGTGTTGTTTGAACGTCTTTGACCATGGCCGCACATCAACAACGACGTCGAGGATGCGGCCCCGGGCACAGCGAATGAGCTTGGCCTGACCGGGCAGCCCTCCCTTGGCGAGCTGCAGGTGCATGCCCCGGATGGTGCCCAGGCTGCTGCGGGAGTGGTTGTCCTGGACGAAGGTCACGTCGAGGCCCGCGGCCTTCATCCGCGGTGCGCTCCAGGGCTCCAGGAAGAAGCCGCGGTCGTCGGTGAAGACCCTGGGGGTGATGAGCTTCAGGTCTGCCAGGGCCAGGTCGATGACATCCACCTCAGGCCTCGCCCTTCTTGGCGTCGTCGGCCAGGGCTTTGACGTAGGCGCCGTAGGTCGACTTGCCGAGCTTGCCGGCGTTCTCCGCCAGCTTGTCGGCGTCGATGTAGCCCATGCGCCAGGCGATCTCCTCGAGACACGCGATCTGCACGCCGGTGCGGTTCTCCAGCACCTGCACGAAGGTTGCGGCCTCCATCAGGGAGTCGTGGGTGCCGGTGTCGAGCCAGGCCATGCCGCGACCGAGGTCGACGAGCTTGGCCTTGTTGCGGCGGATGTAATGGTTGTTGAGGTCGGTGATCTCAAGCTCACCCCGCGGCGACGGCTGCAGGCGAGCAGCGATGTCGACGACCTCGTTGTCGTACATGTACAAGCCCGTGATGGCGAGGTTCGACTTCGGCTGGGCGGGCTTCTCCTCGATGGCGATGAGGTTCTTGTTGTCGTCGAAGACGCCCACGCCGTAGCGCTCGGGATCCTTCACGCGATAGCCAAAGACCGTCGCCCCGTTGAGGGCGGCGACCTCGCGCTGCAGCATCTTGGCGAGGCCGGCGCCGTGGAAGATGTTGTCGCCCAGCACCAGGCAGACGTCGTCTTCGCCGATGAATTCGCGGCCGATGATGAAGGCCTCGGCGAGGCCGTTTGGGTGGGCCTGCTCGGCATATTCGAGGCGCAGGCCGATGTCGTCGCCGTTGCCCAGCAGCCGCCGAAACAGCGGCAGGTCGTGGGGCGTCGAGATGATGAGCACCTCGCGCACGCCGGCCAGCATCTGCACGGCGAGGGGGTAGTAGATCATGGGCTTGTCGTAGACGGGCATCAGCTGCTTGCTGATGGCCCGGGTGACGGGATGAAGCCGGGTGCCGGAACCGCCGGCGAGAATGATGCCCTTCATGTGCGCCTCGAGCTGCAGGGTCTGGTCGTCGCTCCCGTGCACGGCCCTGGGGCGATGACGGAGACGGCGGACCCTACAGCACCGAACTGTGCCGCCGCACAGTGCCCCGTCCGGCGGATCGGATCGGCGACCGCACGCGGTCTTGCACAAGCGAGTTCCGGAATGTGCTTTGCCCTGCAGACGGCCTTTTTCGCCTCGCTGCGCGTGCGGCCGCTTTGCGATCACCCATCAGGACAACGCAATGCGTCATTTGATCGTTCCGGACAGCGCAGCTCACCGAACCATCGGACATGTGACCGATGCCTGTTTGCCGGTCCCCCCTCCTCCTTTTGACGGGGCCAGCTACAGACCGACTCGTCAATCAATGGTCTGCACCCGAGGTGTCCCATGCGGTCCCGTGCCCTGCTTGCTCCCGCCATCCTCCTGGCCCTCGGCGCCGACACCCTTGTCGGCTGCAATTGCGAAGAAGTCCTCGGCCAGGCCCCCGCCCCTGACGCCGTCCTGGTGTCCCAGGAGCAAGCTGCGCCCCCCCTCGACAACCTGGTCATCGGCATCCCGGCTTCGCCCATCGGCCAGGCCACGACGTCGACGTTCACCATCGAGAACCGCGGCAATATCGCCCTGAATGTCAGCGACGTCGTCATCGCCGGCGATCCCGTGCTGTGTCCGGCGCCGTCGGCGGGCTTTGTCATCCAGCAGCCCGCCCAGACCGTGGGCACCGCCCGCCCGATCACCATCGCGGCCGGCCAGAGCGCCCCCGTCACCGTGCAGTTCACGGCCAGCAGCGGCCAGCCCGCCTGCGCCGTCGTCGAGGTGCTGTCCAACGACCCCGACAGCCCCGTCTTGAAGGCCCGCTTCAGCGGCCAGGGCGACGCTCCCCAGCTCTGCGCCGACCGGGGCCTGGTGGACTTTGGCACCCTCACCGTCGGCGAGCGCCGCGAAGAGATTGTCACGCTGACCTCGTGCGGCACCCGGCCCTTCACCCTCGAAGGCGCCACCCTCAACGCCCAGTTCCCCGAGCCCTTTGAGCTCGTCACCACCATCACCTCCCAGTCCCTCGCCGTCGGTTCGTCGGTGCCGCTCACCGTCGCCTTCGACCCGGAGGCTCCGGGCAGCTTCGGCGGCCCCAGCGCCGGCATCATCGACCTCGAGACCGACCTCGAAGGCGCCTTCCGCATCGAGTTGACGGGCATCGCCCGCCTGCCCCCCGCCTGCCGCATCCAGGTGGTCCCCGACCTCGTCCAGTTCGGCAGTGTGGGTGAGGGTCGTACCTCCACCCAGAATGTGTTCGTCCGAAATATCGGCGAGTTGGACTGCACCTTCGCCTCGGCGGACATCGTCGGCGGCGCCCCCTTCACCCGCACCCTGGTGGACCTCGCCGCCAACGACGTGCTCGCGCCCCAGCAGTCTGGTTCGTTGACGGTGACCTTCGCCCCCACGGCGGCGGCGGGGCGGCAGCAAGACGTCCTGCGCGTCACCACCGACGACCCCGTCAACGGCACCATCGACGTGCCCCTCGAAGGCACCTCCGTCGAGGTCACCCCCTGCTTCCTGGAGGCCGAGCCCACCGCCGTCAACTTCGGCTTCCAGACCCTGCGCCGCTCCGCTGAACAGGAAGTGTTGCTGCGCAACGTGGGCACAGAGACCTGCATCGTCACCGCCGCCGACATCACCGCCGGGGTCCCCGAGTTCGGCATCATCGAACCGCCCTTCACGGCCATCGGCGACCAGCTGCCCCCCATCCTGCGGGACCTCTTCCCCTTCGGCTCCATCGTCCCCGTCGGCGAGACCGTGGCGTTCATCGTCTCGTTCCGCCCCGACCAGGCCGGCCTCCGCCAGGGCAACTACCGCTTCACCTACAAGGAGTTTCCCGCGCCGCCCTCGTTCACCATCGACGTCCCCGCCGCCGGCAGCGGCGTCGCTCCCTGCATCGAAGTGGTCCCCGGCGACGTCGACTTCGGCACCGTGGCCCAGGGCCAAAACGCCAACCAGCAGGCCAGCATCCGCAACTGCGGCGGCAGCGACCTCATCATCCGCGGCGTGACCCTGCGCTCGGGGAGCCACCGCGACTTCAGCGTCCAGAACGCGCCGGCCCTGCCCGTCACCCTGCAGCCCGGCGTCTCGGTCCCCGTCACCGTGCGCGCCGCCCCCACCGCCAACGGCGCCGCCCTCGACGGGGCCTCGATGTTTGGGGCCCTCACGGTGCTGAGCGACGCCGACACCCGCACGGTGAACCTGCGGGCCAACAGCAACGGCGCCTGCGTCAACGGTCTGGTGTGCTCACCGCGGGCCCTCGACTTCGGCGATGTGCTGACGGGCGAGGACCTCGTGCGCAGCGTCGTCTGCAGCAACCCGGGGACGGCCCCGGTGGCCATCACCCCCGCCGTGGCCGCCCCCTTCACCATCGTGTCGGCACCGTCGTCGGTGCCCGCCAATGGCCAGGCCATCATCCGGGTGCGCTTCACGCCCCAGGGCACGACACCTGCTCAGCAGACCCTCACCGTGGGCGCCAACGACTGCCAGGGCGCCGCCATCGGCGTCACCGTCCGCGGCCAGGGCGCTGACGACGAACTGCCCCAGTGCCCCCAGAACCAGGTGTTTGCCCCTCGCACCACCTGGGACTGGAACGGCGGTAACGCCGTCACCGCCCGCGCCAGCCACGAGGTGTGGGTGACGCCCCTGGTCTCTCGCCTCGAAGACACCACCGGTGATGGTGTGGTCACCCGCGACGACATGCCCCGGGTGGTCTTCATCTCCTTTGACCGGGCCCGTTCGCCGTCGCCCCTGTCGAGCCAGGAGAGCATCAACGACCCCATCCCGTCGGAAATGCGCGCCATCGACGGCGCCACCGGTCAAGAAGTGTGGACGGTGACCAACCCCGATCACGCCGTGCAGTCCGGCGAAACCCCCACCATCGCCGACGTCGACGGCGACGGCCGCGTCGAGATCATCGCCCAGAAGTTCATCTTGCTGCCCGGCGTGGAGACGATTCCCGGCGGTCCAAAGATCAACGGCAAGTTCGCGCGTGGCTTTTTGATCGCCTTCAACTTCGACGGCTCCTTCAAGTGGGTGTCTGACGAATGGACCCGCCGCGCCGACGAAATCGAAGACGGCGGCGCCCCCGCCATCGGCGACGTCGACGGCGACGGCTTCGCCGAGATCGCCTCCGGCGACCACCTCTTCGACCACAACGGTCGGCTGTTGTGGCGCGGCGACGGCGTCAAGATCGGGTCCACCGGTCACGGCCCCACCAGCTTCCTCGCCGACGTCGACGGCGCCCCCGGTCTCGAGCTCGTCGCCGGCAGCCGCGTCTACCGCGGCGACGGCACCATCCTGTGGGACCGCGCTGACATTCGTGACGGCCACCCTGCTGCCGCCGACCTCGACGGCGACGGCCAGAACGAGGTCGTCATCCGCGGCGGCGAGATCCACGTGCTGAACGGCCGCACGGGGGCCGACCTCGTCGCGTCCTTCCAGCCGCCGACCCAGGCCGGCATGGGACGCGAATGCGAGGCCACCACGCCGCCGGCCGAAGGCGAGGACGACCCCTGCAACATCATCCCCACCAACCTCGCCATCTTGAACTACGACGGCGGCAACGACCTCGAGATCTTCAGCTCCAACCGTGAGCTCATCACGGGCTACAAGTTCCAGGGCGGCACCCTCAACGAGATCTTCCGCCAGGACATCTTCGACGGCACCGGCGCCTCGGGCCCCGCGGGCTTCGACTTCGAAGGCAACGGCACCGAAGAGGTCGTCTACTCCGACGAAAACACCCTGCGGACCTGGGCAAGCCCGGGCACAGAGACCTTCAGCGGCTCCCGCGTGTCGGTGACGATCTTCGAGTACTCGACCATCGCCGACATCAACAACGACGGCACCGCCGAAATGCTGGTGGCCTCCAACTCGCCGTTCCTGCCCTCCAATGTCGGTGGCGTCCGCGCCTACAGCAACACGGGGGTCTCGTGGGCCAACGCCCGCAGCGTGTGGAACCAGCACGCCTACGTCGAGGCCATCGTCTCCGAACTCGGCGTGCCCCTGTTCGAGTCGACGCCGACAGCCCTGCCCGGCTTCCGCAATGCCCGCGCCCGCTGCATCCCGCGCTGACGTCGAGCCGTCCTCGCCGCTCCGGGAAGAAACGCCGCCAGCATTGGCGGCGTTTTTTTGTGGTCAGGCCTGCCTCCGACAGGGCGGGCTTGAAGTGGCGGCGGCGTTGGCCGATCGTCGGGCATGCGCCAACGCTTCCAGGTTTCCCTCGCCCCATGTGCTGTGGCCGTCGTCCTCGCTGGCAGCGTCCTCGCTGGCAGCGCCCACGCCGACATCGCGCCGCCGTTTTCCTCCCTCGTGGCCGCCGACACCGCCCCACCTGTCGCCCCCGCTGTCGACGGCGACAAGAGCGACACCAGCGTCGACGTCGCCGCCAGCATCGCGGCCAGCAGCCAACTGCTGCAGGTGACCACGTCGTCGTGGAGCGACCAGACGGGCACCCTGCAGCGCTACGAGCGCATCGCGGGTCGCTGGGAAAAAGTGGGCACCCCCATCACGATCGTCGTCGGCAGCGCCGGCCTCGGCTGGGGCATCGGCCTGCACAACGGCAGCGGCGGCATCGATGAGCCCCGCAAGATGGAGGGAGACTCGCGGGCCCCCGCGGGCGTGTTCCGGCTGACCCGGGCCTTCGGCAAGCTGTCGGCGCCAAAGACCGGGCTGCCCGCCAGGCACTTGCAGGCCGGCGACGTCTGCGTCGACGACGTGTCCCACGCGGCCTACAACCACATCGTCGACGCCGGCGCCCCCGCCCCGACGGCGCCGTGGAAGAGCGCCGAGCAGCTCGTGCGCAAGGACTGGCTCTACGACCTCATCGTCGTCGTCGATCAGAACCACGCCGAAGCCGCGCGCAGCCCCATCGCGGGCCGCGGATCCTGCGTGTTCCTGCATGTGTGGCGTCGGGAGAAGAGCGGCACGGCGGGGTGTACCGCCATGCAGAAGAGCGACCTGCAGGACATCCTCGCCTGGCTCGACCCCGCCCAGCAGCCCCTGCTGGTGCAGTTGCCGCGGGAGACCAGGGCCAAGGTTCGCAGCGGCTGGGGCCTGCCCTGAAGGGCTCATTTGGCGGGGAGGTTTCCCCGCCCGCCCCTCAGGACACTCGCCTCGGCGACAAACCCCAGAGCGGGTTTCTCTTCGAGGCTCGGGCTATTCGCTGAGGACGCCGCCGAGGGCCGCGCCGGCGCCGACGCCGATGACGCCGCCAAGGACGACGCCGGAGACAGCACCCACCAGGGCGCCGACGCCCATGGCGATCTGCTTGTCGGTTTCGGAGGGGGCCTCCGGGGGCGCGCCGCTGGGCGCGATGACGTAGCCGACGCCGGCGCCGATGGCGCCACCGACCACGAGGCCGGCCACGCCGCCCATGATGCCGCCGCCCACCGCGAGGCCCGTCACCTTGGGCGAACAACAGCAGCACCCGCCGCCGCCACCACCGCCGCCGCCACCACCGCCGCCATCAGAAGGCCGGTCATCGGGTGGGGGCTGGCTGTTGCGAGGGGGACGGGTGCGACGGCGATCGTCTCCCGTCGACGGCGGATTGGAGGGGTTGCGGGGGGTGCGCCGCACGCGGTCGTCGCCGGGGTCCTTGGGATTGGGCGCTTTGGTGCGCGGATCACGACGGGGAGGCGTGGGCTTCTTCGCCGTCGGGGGCCGGTCGATGGGGGCCTTGGGATTCTTGACGACGCCGTCACGGAGCTCGGGCTTCTTGGTGATGGGAGAGGGCGCCGGCTTGGGTTTGGTGACCTTGTTGCGCGGGTCCTTGCCGTCACCATCTTCTTCTTCGTCGTCGACCGCGGCGTCGTCGTCGGTCTTCTTGCGGGCGGGCGTGCGCCCCCCGACGTCCAGTTGGGCCAGGCGCTCGCCAGCGACGGCATCACCAGCATCAGCACCGTCGACGCTGTCGACGACCGATGGCGCGAGGCCCCCATCGGCGGTGTCCGACGCGGCGGCCCCGGTGGCCAGAGACGTGGCGACCATGAACGAGAGGGCCAGTGTGAGGGACCGGCGGGGATTTCGATGGAGAAATGACATGCGCACTCCGACGACGAACCAGGTGTCGTCATTTACCGCGACAGTGTGACCTGTGTCGCCCTTGGTGGGATCGCGTCACAGGTGCGAGTCAAACCCACACCTGGCGCCGTGGTCGGTGACCTCAGGTGTAGCTCGACAGGGGCGGACACGAGCAGACCAGGTGGCGGTCGCCAAAGACGTTGTTCACCCGCGCCACCGTCGGCCAGTACTTGCTGGCCCGGGTGTGGGGCGACGGGAAGGCCGCCTGTTCCCGGGTGTAGGGCCGGTCCCACGACGACGAAATCACCACGTGGGCGGGGTGGGGCGCGTGCTTGAGGGGGTTGTTGTCCCGGGGCAGCTCCCCCTTCTCGACGGCCGCGATCTCGGCGCGGATGGCCAGCATGGCGTCACAGAACCGGTCGAGCTCGGCGAGGGGCTCGCTCTCGGTGGGCTCCACCATCAAGGTGCCAGCCACGGGGAAGCTCAACGTCGGCGCGTGGAAACCGTAGTCCATGAGCCGCTTGGCGACGTCTTCAGCCTCGATGCCCGAGCTGGCCTTGATGGGGCGCAGGTCGAGGATGCACTCGTGGGCCACCCGACCGTTCTTGCCCGTGTAGAGGACGGGAAAGGCGTCTTGCAGGCGGGCCGCGATGTAGTTGGCGTTGAGGATGGCGAAGGCGGTGGCGTCGCGGAGGCCGTCGGCCCCCATCAAGCGCAGGTAGGCCCACGAGATGAGCAGGATGCTCGCGCTGCCCCAGGGAGCAGCGCTGATCGGGGGGATGGCCTGGCTGCCGCCGACGGACACCACGGGATGTCCGGGCAAAAACGGCGCCAGGTGGGCGGCGACGCCGATGGGGCCGACGCCGGGGCCGCCGCCGCCGTGGGGGATGCAGAACGTTTTGTGCAGGTTGAGGTGGCAGACGTCGGCGCCGATGTCGCCGGGGCGACACATGGCCACCTGGGCGTTCATGTTGGCGCCGTCCATGTAGACCTGCCCGCCAGCGCCGTGGATGCGCTCGCACAGCTCCTTGATGGAGGCCTCGAAGACGCCGTGGGTGCTCGGGTAGGTGACCATGCAGGCCGCCAGCCGATCCTTGTGGGTCTCGATCTTCGCCTGCAGGTCGGCCATGTCGACGTTGCCGTCGTCGTCGCAGGCCACGACGACCACTTCGAGGCCGGCCATGACGGCGCTGGCGGGATTGGTGCCGTGGGCGCTTTGGGGAATCAGGCAGACCCGGCGGTGGGACTCGCCGCGGCTGTCGTGAAACGCGCGAATGACGAGCATGCCCGCGAACTCACCCTGGGAGCCGGCGTTGGGCTGCAGGGACACTGCGGCAAAGCCCGTGACCTCGGCGAGGCCACTTTCCAGTTCGCGGATGACGCGCTGGTAGCCGGCGGCGTCGTCGATGGGGGCAAAGGGATGCAGCCCGCCAAAACGGCGCCAGGTCACGGGCGTCATCTCGGTGGTGGCGTTGAGCTTCATGGTGCACGAGCCCAGGGGGATCATGCCGTGGACGAGGCTGTAGTCCTTCTGCTCAAGGCGATGGATGTAGCGCAGCATCTCGGTCTCGCTCTTGCCCGAGGCAAAGACCGGATGGGTCAGAAACGCCGTGCTGCGCTGCAGGGCAGCGGGCCAGGCCGACGTCGACGATGGGGTGGCGGCGGCGCCCTCGTGGACGCTGCCAAAGATGTCCAGCACCGCGTCGACGTCGGCATCGGTGGTGGTTTCGTCCAGGGCGATGCCGATGGTGGCGGCGTCGATGTTGCGCAGGGTGAAGCCCGCGCTGCGAGCGCGGGACCAGGCCCACTCCATCACGTCGGCCACGCCGCCCTGCACGGCCTTTTCGCTGGTGGTGGTGACGGCGACGGTGTCGAAGAACAGGTCGTGCTTGATGGTGAAGCCCCGGGCCCGCAGGCCGGCGGCGAGGGCCACGGCGCGGGCGTGGACGTCGCTGGCGATGGCTGAGAGGCCGTCGGGCCCGTGCCACACGGCGTACATCGAGGCCATGATGGCCAGCAGCACCTGGGCGGTGCAGACGTTCGACGTGGCCTTCTCGCGGCGGATGTGTTGCTCGCGGGTCTGCAGGGCCATGCGCAGGGCGGTGGCCCCCGTCGCATCCTGGGAGACCCCGATGAGGCGACCAGGCATGGCCCGCGCCGACGCCAGCTTGGTGGCCAGAAACGCCGCGTGGGGACCGCCGTAGCCCATGGGTACGCCGAAGCGTTGGGCGGAGCCGACGACGACGTCAGCCCCCTGGGCTCCCGGTGGCGTCATCAGGCAGCAGGCGAGCAAATCCGTGGCCACGACGACCAGGGCCTGGGCCCCATGGATGCGGGCGATGAGGGGGGCGAGGTCTGTCACCTCGCCGTCGGTGCGGGGGTTCTGCACAAACACGGCGGCGACGGTGCCGAAGTCGGCGAAGGTGTCGGGGTCGGCCACCACCACATCGACGTCGATGGGGTGCAGGCGACCCTGGATGACGGCGATGGTCTGGGGATGGCTGTGCTTGTCGACGAGGACGCGACGGGGGGCGCCCTCGCCCCGCATGCGCAGGGTCATGGCGAGGGCTTCGGCGGCGGCGGTGCCTTCGTCGAGGAGGCTGGCGTTGGCCATCTCCATGCCCGTGAGGTCCGCCACCATGGTCTGGTAGTTGAGCAGGGCCTCGAGGCGGCCCTGGGAGATCTCGGCCTGGTAGGGCGTGTAGGCCGTGTACCAGGCGGGGTTCTCGAGGATGTTGCGCAGGATGACGCCGGGGACGATGACGTCGTGGTAGCCCATGCCGATCATGGCCTTCGTCGGCGTGTTCATGGCGGCGATGGTCTCAAGCTCCGCCAGCAAGGCGGCCTCTGACGACGGCGCCGGCAGGTCCAGCGGCCGGTTGAGCCGGATGGTGTCGGGCACGGTCTCGTCGAGGAGGGCATCGAGGGACGCCGCTTTGACGACCTCCAGCATGCGGCTCAGGTCGGTGGGGCGGGGACCAATGTGACGAGCAGAAAATCCGTGCATGCCCCCGGCATAGTGCGCGTTGGCGAAACGGGCGAGGCCTTGCTTCGACGCACCGCACCATCCGCGGGGTGTCGGTGCGGCAACCACATGGTCCCCATGGGTCTGGGCGGTGTTCCGGCGGCGCCCGCGTTGTGCGCCGGGGGGGAGCCACGGTATCGAGGCCCCATGCTTGTCCTCGTCATCGCTTGTGCCCTGCAGACCGGGGCCCCTCCTGTACAGCCCGCACAGCCTGCCCAGCCTGCCCAGCCGGCACGGCCGGCCCTGACGCTGCCAGCCACCCTGACGCTTCCCACAGGCCTCGGCACCGCCCCGACGACCTTTGGCGCCACCGTCACGGTCCAGGTCGGCGGCGTGAAGGCCCCGAAGAAGCGGGCGCCGACGCCGACGGCGCAGCTGCAGGCGGGCAAGAAGCTCTACGCCCAGCGCTGTGCCCTGTGTCACGGCGACGCCGGCGCCGCCGACGGCGTGGGTGCCCGGCGGATCACGCCCGAGCCCCAGCACCTCAACGACGTCATCTGGCAGGGCGCCGTCACTGACGCCGAGATCGAAAAGGCCATCATCGAGGGCGGCGCCGCCGTCAGCCGCAGCCCGATGATGCCCGCCAACCCGGACCTCAAGGCCAAGAAGCCCCTGGTGACGTCGTTGGTGGCCTATGTGCGCTCCCTGCGGGCGCCCTTTGGCAGCGTCACGGCGACGGCAACGCCCGCCATCGCCGCTATCGCCGCCCCCGCCAGCCCGGCCGGCCCGGCCAAGCCCGCGGCACCGGTGGTGGTGCGCGCCGACGCCGACAAAGCCGGTCAGGCCACGGTGGTCTTTCCGAATCTGCCCCGCGGCAAGACCACGATTGCCGTCATGGTCGACGAAGACGGCACCGTCGGCTGCACCCTGGCGGTCGACGTCGTCGCCGACGTCACGCTGCGCTGCCCCCCGGCCGGGGCCCGCTGACCAGCCAGGGGCCGCGGGGAGCCCTGATCCCGATGCCCCGTCCCGAGTCTGGTACGCTGTCTGGACTCCAAAAGCCCCCTGAACCCCGAGCGACCCCCATGAGCACGACGACGACGACGTCCCGGTCAAAGCCCGACCAATTCGACATTGGCGCGGTCATGAGCGCCCCCGCCAAAGACCCCCAATGGCTGAGCAAATGCCTCGTCATGGGGCTGTTGATGCTCATCCCCATTGCCGGGACCCTCAACCTGTCGGGCTGGACCAAGGCCGTCGCCGACCGCCGCGCCGAGGGTGACCCCCTGCTCCCCGACGCCAACCTCTCCTACATCGGCCACGGCTGGCGCCTGTTTCTGGCCTGGCTGCCCCTGGTGGCCATCGTCATGGTGGGGTTCGGCGTCATGGGCGGCGGCGTCGCTGTCGTGGCTGTGAGCGCGTCCCAAAACGGCGGCTCCATGGGCGGCGTCGAGGGCATCATCCTGGCCGTCGTCATGGTCATGTACGCAGGCATCCTGCTGTTTTCGATGGTGGCCACCGTGGTCGGGCCCGCCGTCAACTTCCTGCACATCGTCGACGGCGAGCGCTTCTCGAGCCTCGCGTTCAAGAAGCAATGGGAAGTCATGAAGGAGGGTGGCGTGCAGTACCTGCTGTTCTTCGTCGCCATCTTGCTGGCCGGCCTCGTGGCCCAGCTCGGCATCTTTGGCTTCTTCGTCGGCATCTTTGTGACCGTGCCCTACGCCCAGGCCATGCAGGGCATCGCGATGGCCGAGTACCAGCGGGTCCTGCGGCCCCAGACCGCCAGCTATCCCCTCGACGGCAGCGTCGGCGGCGGCTCGGGCTCGCCGTTCGGGCTGAAGCTCTGAGTGCTGGCCCATCTGGCTGACGCGACGCGTTAGCTGGCTGGAACCTGTGTCGTCGTCACGGTTCAACCGCGCCAGCGGTTGACTGGCAGCTTGATCCGGGCCCGTGGGTGATTGCCCGCTGGCCCGGATGTCTTTTTCCTGCTTGAATCAGAGGGTTCCACGGAGACTTCCATGACGCGCTCCCTTCGCCGTGCCCTTCCTCTTGGCCTGCTGCTCGCCACCCTCGGCTGCAGCGGCGGCCTCAACTGTGGCGCCGGCTGCTCTGATGCCTATCCGTTTCCGCAGTCGGCGGCGGCGGTGCCCAACGGCGCCCAATTCGTCGACAACGGCGTGCGCATGCGCCTCAGCCAGAGCGCCCTGGACTTCATCGTCGCCAATCTGCAGCCCATCCTGGCGACCCAGCTTGGCAACGATCCGACCAACCCCGACCACATCGTCATCCCCATCCCCGACACGGCCTTTGGCGGCGGCGTCTCCCTCGGCAGCGGCTCCCAGGAACGACGCCCGACCCGGGCCATCATCGACGGCGCCGCCCTTGCGGACCGCATGACGGTGGAGTTCACCGAGAACCCCCAGGGCATCCTCATCACCCTCGACGACATCCCGTTTGGCTTCGACGGACGCCTCTTTGGTGAGCTCGACGGCTTCGCCGACGCCGCCTGTGACATCCGCGGCACAAACCCTGCCTACGGCGGCTTCCCCTTCGTCACCGGCATCACCTTCGAGATGCTCATCACGCCCCGCGTCGGCGTCGGCGCCGAGTGCGACGAAGCCGGTGGCCAGGGCGAGTGCCTGAAGCTCTCCGTCGACGTCCGCCAGGTCGGCATCGGCGACTTCGGCAGCAACGCCATCGCCGTCACCAAGCCCCCCAACTGCCGCACCAACGTCGGCCGCTCCTGCAACCAAAGCAGCGACTGCGCCTTTGGCTCCAACTGCTTCAGCGGCCAGTGCGTGGGCGACGGTGAGGGCGCCTGCTCCGAAGACTGCAGCGACAATCGGGTGTGCACCCTGGGCATTTGCATCAACAACCTCGCCGACGGCAACGGCGACATCGAGTGCACGGGCGTCTGCGGCGTCACCGACTTCTTCGTCGGCATCGCCGCCAGCATCGTGGGCTTCATCGAGCCCATCATCGAGCCCCTCCTCGACAACGTCATGCAGGTGGCCATCACCAACGCCCTCGAGGATATCGACGGTGCGCCGTTGTCGGCGTCGGGTCGCCTGGACATCGCGGGCTTCGCGCCGGGCATCCTGCCCGAGAGCGCCCTCGACCTCGGCTTCGCCATCGCCCCCACCGGCGGCAACGCCTTCCGTGTGAGCACCCCCTCGGGCGGCACCAAGGGCATGGATCTCGTCTTGAAGTCCGGCTTCGAAGCAGCGCCCCCCCTCGACGCCAGCGAGGGCCTCACGGTGCCCCATCCCTGCGTGCGCCCCATCGAGGGCCTTGAGTTCGGCGACCTCTACGGCGGCCGCTCGGAGTTCTTTGTCCCCGATACCCTGATCAATCCCCTGACGGGCTCCACCGCCGGCGAGGGCTACGACCTCGGCGCCAGCATCGCCAAGGGCGCCATCAACCAGACGCTCTTTGCCCTCTACAACACGGGCAGCCTCTGCCTGGAAATCAGCTCCGACGCCATCAACGGCCTCACGGGCGGCGGCTTCCAGCTCTCGGCAGGCACCCTCGACTTGCTGACCCAGGGCAAGCTCAAGCAGTACGCGGACGCCGACGCCCCCGCCATCATCACCATCAACCCCGCCCAGCCCCCCGTCATCAGCTACGGCGCCGGCACCGTCGACGAAGGCCACATCATCCTGACCTGGCCCGACGTCGAGATCAGCTTCTACGTGCTCATGTACGAGCGCTTCAGCCGCGTCTTCGCCGTCTCCACCGACATCTCGATGCAGATTGCCGTCTTCAACGAGCCCGGCACCGAGACCCTGCGCATCGCGGTGGTCGACGGCCCCAACGTCGGCAACTTCCAGGAGAACTACAACGAGCTGCTGCCCGGGGTGAGCTTCACCGAGGTCCTCGAGAGCCTGGTGGGCATCGCCTTCGACGCCGCCCTCGGCGACGGCCTTGAGTTCAACTACGACGTCGGCACCACCCTGTCCGACCTGTTGGGCATCCCGGTCTTCATCGACTTCCAGGGCATCGAAACCCTGCCGGCCTCCCAGCGCGAGGTCCTCAACGTGTACCTGTCCATGCGCAGCACCCCGCCCCAGCCGCGCACGGTGGGCCCCGCTGGCCTGCACCTCGCCGACAACGCCGGCCTGCTGCGGGTGCCCGACGCCGAGGACTACGGCACCACCACCCGGCCCTCCATCCCCACCGGCGAGGCCACCATCGACGTCGACGACGGCGACGGCCGCGAGTTCTTCGCCCGCGTGGACTTCGGTGCCTGGCGTGGCCCCATCGTCAGCAACGGCACCTCCATCGTGGTGCGTGACCCCAAGCTGCGCCTGACGGGGGAGCACTCCATCGTCGTGCGCTCGCGCCTGGCGTCGGACCCCAACAGCCTCGAGCCCGACGGCGACACCATCACCGTCTGGGTCGACGGCCTGCCTCCCCAGGTGAGCCTGAGCCGCAGCGGCGAGTACATCGTGGCCATCGGCAGCGACGACGCCTCCCTGGTGGGGGACCTCGAATACGCCTGGCAGCTCGACGACGGCCGCCTGGGCGAGTTCGCGCCCCTGGACCGCCTCGCCCTCGACGACATCACGGCCCGCCGCGTGAGCGTCGTGGCCCGCGACCGCGCCGGCAACAGCTCCAAGCCCGCCGCCATCGACGTCGTCATCGAGCGACGCCGTCAGGTGGACGAGCGCGACACCGCCGCCCGCATCAAGGCCTTCCACTGCGACGCCACCAGCAACGACGGCGTGGCCCTCTGGTCCGCCGCCCTCGTTGGCCTGGGTGCCCTCGGGCTGCGCCGCCGCCGCCGGACGACCGCGAGCCGCTGATGACGGCCCTGCCCTGGCCAGGACGCCGCTGGTCGGTGCCCTCGCTGGCGCTGCCGGCGGCCCTCGTGGCCGTGGCGTTCTCCGGGTGTGAGTGCGTGTCGGAGGCCGCCGCACCACCCCCCACACCCCAATGCGCCTTCGACATCGATTGCGGCATTGGCGAGGCCTGCCGCGACGGCCTGTGCGTCGACGCCCTGCCCGTCGGCGGCGAGGGCGAAGGCGAACCCGGTGAGGGCGAAGGCGAACCCGGCGAAGGCGAAGGCGAGGGTGAGGGCCAAAGCGACCTGGTGGTGGCGCCACCGTCCATCTCGTTGCCCGAGACCACCATCGGCGTCGCCGTCACCGGCACCGCCCAGCTCGTCAACATCGGCGATGCGTCGCTGACCATCGGGGCCATCACCAGCAGCAACGGGGCCTTCGTCGTCGTGGAGCCTGCGGCGGGCACGGCCCTGCCACCGGGCAACTCCCGCACCCTGACGGTTCGCTTCACGCCAACGGCGGCGGGGGCGGCATCGGCCATCATCACGGTGCCCGCCGGCGCCTCCAGCGGCACCCTGCAGGTGAGCGGCAACGTGGCCGCCGTCGTCGTCGACGGCGCCTTCGTCGCCCGCGCCGGCCCCGACGATCAGGGCGTGGGGCTCGCGGACTGCCAATGCAGCACGGCGGTGTCCCCCGCCAACGTCGACCTTGTCTACGAGGTCAGCGGCGCTGCCGGACGTTGCGCGCGTCCAGGCAACATCGCCTGCGGCGTCAACGACAGCTGCGCGCCGTGCAACCTCGGGCCCCAGGGGCAGGCCCGCTGGCGCTCGGGGCGTACCGAGCAGGCGCGCCAGGGCGAGACCATGATCGTCGACGAAGAAATCATCCACGCCGGCGCCGGCGACGACGGCGACTTCACGGTGACGGCCACCCTCGTCGACGACTGCACCACGTTGATGGGGTCGTTGAACCAGAACACCAACCACACCTGCTGCGCCTTCATCGACTGCGGCACCGGCGCGCCCCTGGCCTGCTACCCCTACCAGGCCCCCATCTCCTGCGTGACGGACTGCCAGGCCTTCGTCGCCTTCGCTCGCAACGACGACGACTGCCTGGCCCGGGGCCCCGTCCTCGTGCGGGCCCGCCTCACCATTGACGGCAGTGAGCGCCAGTTCTGCGGCACCATGACCAGGGGCCAGAGCGTCGAGCTGGCCCGGGTCAGCCGTCGCAGCGGCGCCTTCACCATCACGAGCGTCGGCGCCTTCGCCGAGGTGGCCCCCGGCGCCCCCTGCCCCTGACGACGACGAAGAAGAAGACGAAGACGACACCTCCAGCCAAAGACCCCCATGCGCCGCGCCGACCTCACTGCCCTGTTCGACGCGCTGCTGGAGCCCGCCCGCTTCAGCGACTACGGCGAAAACGGCCTGCAGGTGGAAGGCACCGACACCGTTGAGCGCGTCGTCTGCGGCGTCACCGCCAACCTCGCCCTCATCGACGCCGCCATCGCCGTCGGCGCCGACGCCATCGTCGTGCACCATGGCCTGGTCTGGGGCGGCGGCATCCGTCGCCTCGACGGCTGGCTGAAGACCCGCATCCACCGGCTGCTGGAGGCGGGCATCAACCTCTACGCCTACCACCTGCCCCTCGACGCCCACCCCGACGTCGGCAACAACGCCGGCCTCGCCCGCGCCCTCGGCGTCGACAACGTCGTGCCCTTCGGCCGCTCCAAGGGGCAGCTCGTGGGCTGCGCCGGCGCCCTCACCGAGGCCCTGACCCTGCCCGACTTCGTGGCCCACGCCCGCCAGCAGGTCGACGTCGACAGCACCGCCGTCGCGGCCTTCGGTGATCCAAACCGCCTGCGCCGGACCGTCGGCCTCTGCAGCGGCGGCGCCCCCGACCTGCTGCACGAAGCCATCGGCCTGGGCCTCGACCTCTACGTCACCGGCGAGGTCACCGAGTACGTCAAGGCCGTCGCCGAAGAGAGCGGCACCGCCTTCGTCGCCCTCGGCCACCACGCCACCGAACGCTTCGGCCCCCGGGCCCTGGCCGCCCGCCTCCAGGAAAGCGGCCTCGACGCCCGCTTCATCGACATCGAGAACCCCGTATGAACACCCCCACCCACCCCTGGCTCCTCCGCTGGGCCCTGGCCTGCGCCTGTGTCCCGGCGCTGCTGGCCTGCGATCCCCCCGTCGACGGCCCCGTCGAGGACGACAACGAGCCTCCGGTGGCCCGCCTCGTCGGCCCACAATTGGCCCGGGTCTCTGAACCCGCCCGCTTCGATGCCTCGTTCAGCGACGACGTCGACGGCGAAGTGATCGGGCTGTCGCTGGTCTTCTCCGACGGCACCCCCACCGCCGAAGACATCGCCGGCGGCGTCTTCGACCACATCTTTGAGGCCCCCGGCCGCGTCGTCGTCCGCGTCGAAGCTGAAGACGACGACTTCGCCGTCACCATCGCCGAGGTCGAGGTCGTCGTCGTCGTCGGCGCCATCGAGGCCTGCAGCTGCGACACCCCCTGCCTCGACGCCGGCGTCTGCGCCGAGACCACCTGCCACGTCCGCACCACCTCCGCCGACGAGGAGCCCCCGGCCATCAACGGCGAGCTCCTCTGCGAATAGCCCCGGCAGCGCCCTCCCAGCCTCGCCTGCTCGGACCTCACCCCCGGCGCAGGGCGCCGCCCCCTCTCCCTGAAGGGAGAGGAGGAAAACCCAGTAATTTCAAAATGTTACAGGCGGCTTAAGCGACACGACACGCAAGCCGGAGCCGCGAGCGAAGCGACGCGGACCGCGAGCAGGAGCCGGGAGCGAATCGACGCGGACCGCGAGCACGAGCCGCGAGCAGGAGGGCGAGCAGGAGCCGCGAGCAGGAGCCGCGAGCAGGAGCCGCGAGCGAAGCGACGCGGAGCCCAAGAGCCGCGAGCGAAGCGACGCGGAGCGCAAGCAGGAGCCCAAGAGCCGCGAGCGAAGCGACGCGGAGCGCAAGCCCCAGCCGCGAGCGAAGCGACGCGGAGCCCACCGCGCGTCAGGCCGCGCGGAGCGCGCCGCGAGCGGAGCGAGGCGTCACCCACGCGCCCGCGAGGGCACAACGCATTCCGGCTCCGAATTCGGCCGCGCAGCGTGCCGAATTCGGAGCCGGAATAAGAAAAGCCGGCTTTCGCCGGCTTTGTCTGGTGCCCAAGAGAGGACTCGAACCTCCACGGAGTTGCCCCCGCTAGGACCTGAACCTAGTGCGTCTACCAATTCCGCCACCTGGGCAGGCGACGAGTTGGTTGTCTCCCGTCTTGGTCACGCCGTCAAGTGCAATCTTCGTTGGCGCCAGCGGAGAAGTTCTGATGCTGCTTCGGCTGGCGCCGAAGAAGGATCATCACTCCGGCAGGGTCGGCAGGGCGGTCAGCAGGGTCTCGTCGCAGACCACCGTGCAGAGGTCGGCGGTGGCGTTGCCCGCGCTCCAGCAGCCGGCCTCGTCGGTGCCTTCGATGGCGGCGCCGGCGCCGTCGGCCAGGCCCCACACGGCGACGAGGGAGACGATGTCCTCACCGGTCACGGCGAGGCGGCCCTTGTCGCCGTCGTTGGTGAACGCGGCGACCACGGCGGCTTCGCCCTCGACGCGGGCCATGTTCAGGGTGCCCGAGTCGGTGGTCCAGGTGGACGTGATGGGGTCGCCGTCGGTGGGCGTGACGACGATGGCGCCTTCGCTGCCGTCGGCCTTGTAGGTGCCCGAGATGTAGGGCGCGAGATCGATGTTGGCGGTGATGACGAAGTCGCCGTCCTCGCCGGTGATGAGTTGGACGTTCAGCGTGCGACCGCCGACTTCGGCTTCGTAGGTGATGATGCCGGCGATGGCCGTGGGCTGGGTGGCGTAGACGGCCTCCAGCAGGGCGCGGTCGGCGGCGACGCTGGCGTTGAGACCGTCAATGCGGGCTTCAATGGCGGCCCCGACGTCGTTGCCTTCGGCGCAGACGGCTTGCTCTTCGGTGTTGTCCGCGGGGCGCTCGGAGGGCTTGGGGATGAGGACGCTCTCCTGGGGAGGCAGCTGGCCGTTGGCCTCCTCGGTGGGGAGGAGGTCGCAGCCGGTGGAGGCAAGGAGGGCGGCGAGGGCGGTGGCGGGCCGAAGAATCTTCATGGCAGCTCCAGTCATGGGGCGGTCGACACGAGCGTCGACACGAGGGGTATTGGCACTCGCAGGACCGGCCCTGTCAAGGAAACCGCGTCCGCCAGGCGCTGGCAGGCGTTTTGAGACAAGGCCCAGACCAGCCTCAGACAAGGCTCACGGGGCGGGCGAAGGCGCCTGCAGCTGCTCGGCGATCACGGCATCGGACGGGTAGGCGTCGTCGACGGTGCGCATGCCGGCGAAGCGCGAGGGCTCCAGGCGGCTCGAACCAGGCACCAGCCGAATGATGACCGCCATCACGCGTTCGGGGTGGCGACGTCGGAATTCCCGGTAGATCTCTGGGTCCCGCTCGCCGCTGTCCCCGACCAGCACCAGCCGCAGACCCGGCAGGTCGGTGGCGATGCGCTCCAGCTTCTCGAGTTTGTAGCTGTCGTGGGCCAGCAGGCTGTCGTCGCCAAGGTTCTTCAAAAAGAGCGGGCCACCTGGAAAGCCCTGCTCGGTCAGAAAGCCGTGGAGCCGCGGATAGAGGTTCTGGGGAGAGCTCGAGACGTAGAACACCCCGTCGACACCGCTGATCCGGGCCCGACGGTAGGCCGCAGCGGCGCCCACCACCGGCTCAAGTTGGGAGCCGTTGTGCAGCAAGACGGTCGCCGCCATCCGGCCTCGGTCGGTGACCCAGGTTTTGACGACGGTGTCGTCGATGTCAGAGACCAGCCCGACACCCCCGACGGCAGGGACCACGTGGACGGTCCCCCGCCCGACGACGCCGCCGTCATCCAGGGTCGCCTCGACGGGGACGGGCCCCACGGGCAGCGACGACGACGGAGGCAGGCCCTTGACGCGCACCCGGAACAGGCCGTCGGCGTCGGTGGTGGCGCTGTAGGACACGCCGGCGACGACGACGCTGAGGTCGACGCCGGGCACCTCGTTGCTGTCGAGGTCGGCGACGGTGCGGGCCAGGTTTCGCAGGGAACCGTCGCTACGCCGCTCAGCGGAACGCCCCCCTCCATCGAGGACCCGGCCCGTCACCCGAAAGCTGTCGGGCTGACCAAAGCCGTCGTAGACGACGACGACACGTCCGGGATGCGCTTTGGGCGGCGGCGGTGGAGCGACCGCTTCGGCACGGGCCCCCGACGCCAGCAAGAGCAGGCAGGCCGCAATGGCGCGGACCCTCACAGACGCCGCCACCGTCGTCACAACCCGGACCGGACCAGCCCGATGGGGACTGTCACCCGGGTCGAACGCTGGGCACCGCCGTCGCTGTCGTCGACCACGCGGCGGCGCTCGCTGAAGGTGATGAGCAGGTCGCCGGCCAGGGTGGCCCCGTCGCCGGTGACCTGGAGGGACCAGCGGACGGTGGCGTCGTCGCCTTCTGGAGACGCTGTCGCTGAAAACGCCGGCCCGACCACCTGCAACGTGGTGGAGGCGCCGCCGTCGAGGGAGACGTTCTCGCCGCCGTCGACCTCGTCAAGGAGGACGTCGGCGCCAGTCCCGAGGATGAGTTCGGCCCCGGCTGCGGCGCGTTCGCCGTCGTCGACCAACGCCTCGATGAGGGCTGCTTCGTCGGCCCCGGCAAACCGACCGGTGATGGTCACCTCGACGTCGTTGGGGGAGCCCTCGTTGACGATGGCGACCCGGGCGGGCCCACGGTCGTCGGCGCGAACCTCCACCCACGGGCCACTGACGTCGATGGCATCGGCCTGGCGGCCACTGCGGGGGTCGGGGGCGCAGGCGCAGACTGCAGCGGCGCAGGCTGCGGCGACGGCCACGGCAGCGAGACCAGCGCCGTCCACCATGATGGAACCGAGGGTGATGGGCAGGGGGTTGCGCACGCCTCTGGTGTGCACCGTCCCCACGACGCCGACAAGTCCCGCCGTTGACACGCCCCCGGCCTCCTGCAAACCCGGTGGGGCGGGCCAATGCGCCCGCAGGAGTTCCCCATGCGTCCCATCCGTCCCGTCGCAATGCTCCTGTGCGTCCTCGCTGGCGCCGCCTGCACCGCCAAGGTGGCCACTGTTGAAGTGGCTCCGCCCAAAGTGTCCTTCGACAGCGACCTCGCCACCAAGACCCTCTCGGTGGTCCTCAAGGACGACTCGGGGACGGTGATTGAGGAAGCGCGGCCGATGACGTTTGCGTCCAAGGACCCCGCCGTGGCCAAGGTCGACGCCGCCGGTGTCGTCAAGCCCATGGGGACGGGAACCACCACGATCACCGTCACCGTCGAGGAGCAGACCGCCGTCGCCGGCGTCGAGGTGGTGTTGCTCAAGCGCATCCAGTTGCAGACCCCGGCCTTGGTGCTGGTGGCTGGCACCCCCAGCGAGGCCCTCCGCCTCAACTACATGAACGAGCGGGGGGAGCCCCTCGAGGTCGATCTGGCCAAGAAGCCAGCCTGGAAGGCTGAATGGAAGACGGCCGATCCCGCCGTGGCCACAGTGACTGACGCCGGCGTCGTCACCGGCATTGCTGCGGGTTCCACAACGTTGTTGGCGGTGGTGGGCGATCTGAAGGCCGAGATGAAGCTGACCATCAACCCCCTCCCCGAGCCCGAGCCCGCCCCGGTGCCCGAGGTGGTGCCGACGACGAAGAGGAAGAAGACCCGTTGACCGAAACGGCCCCGTCGCTCGTCGCCATGGGCGATCCGCAGGCGCCGTTTTCACGGGTGCTGGCGGTGCTTGGTCACCATGGGCTCCTCGAACAACGGCGTCGGGGTCGGCCCCGGCTGCAGGCGTCGGCCCGGTTGCTCTCCATTGGCGACCACTTCGACTGGGGCAGCAACGCCCCCGCTGAGCGCCTCAAGGCCGCCGCCGACGGCGAGGCCTGCCTGCGCTTCCTGGCGAGCCATGCCCCCGAGCAGGTGGTCATCCTGGCGGGCAACCATGACCTGGCCCGGGTGGGTGAGCTCCTCGACGTCGACGACGACACCTTCCGGGGCCTGCAGGCGGCCGCCGACCGCCACTACTACGGGGGCGGTGCCCTCGCCGACGAGGACCACTTCTTCCGGTTGTGCTCCTTTTTGCCGTCCACCGAGATGGTGGCCCGGGATTTGTCGACCTACCGGGCTTCCCAGCAGCAGCTCGTGTTGTCGTTGCTGCGCAAGCGCCGCCTGCGGCTGGCCTGGGCCGAAAACGGGCTGCTGTTCACCCACGCCGGCGTCACCCGGCGGGCCCTGTGGCGCCTGGGACTTACCGAAGGCAGCGACAGCGCCACCATCGCCGACACCCTCAACAGCGCCCTCGACCGCGCTGTCGACAGCTGCCTCAAGGGGACCCGGCGGCGGCCCCTGCACATCCCGGCCATCTATCGGCCCGGCGACGCCATCGGCGAAGGCGACGGCCTCCTCTTCCACCGCCCGACCTTCGTCGATGACGAACAGTGGTTGGAGCCCCGTCGCTTCGATCCCCGCAAGCTCCCCCGGGGACTGTGGCAGGTGGTGGGACACGTTCGCGACAAGCGCTGCGTCGAAGCCCTCGGCCCCTGGAGCGTCCCCAAAGCCCACGAAAACGGCGTCATCCGCCACCTCACGGTCATCGACGGCGAGGTGACCTATCGCCACGGCCCACCACCACCGCGCCACAGCCTGCCGCCGGCCGCCGCCGTCATGATCTTCATCGACGGCGCCATGGGGGCCACCGAGCCCGCCGCCTACCAGCTCCTCGACAGCCGGACCGGCAGCCGTCACCAGGCACCGGGCGCTGCGTAAACTGCGACGCACCTGCCACCGCCGAAGAAACAAGACTTCGTGGCGGTCGCGCCTTGACGTCGACGACGACAAGCGTCATCTGGGCGGCGTATGTCGAACTCCCAAATCCACATCGTCGACAAGGACAGCCCCGCCCGCTTGATGTGGTCGGGTGAGCAGCTGCTCCTTGAGCATCTCCCCGCCGGCACGCGGGTCATCTATCCAAAGCCCCCCATCGCGGGCTTGAAGGATCCTGACGCCGCCATCCGCTATGCCCTGAACAACCCGATCAACATGGAGCCCCTGCACGGCCTCCTGTACCCGGGCATGAAGGTCACCATCGCGTTTGACGACATCTCGTTGCCGCTGCCGCCGATGCGTTCCCCCGACATCCGCCAGCGGGTCCTGGAGATCGTCCTCGAGATCCTCGCCAACCACGGCGTCGACGACATCCACCTGATCGCGGCCCTCGCGGTCCATCGGCGCATGACGGCCGACGAGATCAAGCACGTGGTGGGCGCCAAGATCTTCAACGGCTACTGGCCCGACCGCCTGTACAACCACGACGCCGAAGACGTCGACAACATGCTCGACCTCGGCAAGACCGACGAGGGTGAGTACGTCCAAATCAACAAGCGGGCCATGGAGAGCGACCTGCTCATCTATGTGAACCTGAACCTGGTTCCCATGGACGGCGGCCACAAATCCGTCGCCACCGGCCTGACGGGCTACAAGGCCCTGCGCGCCCACCACAATCCCTATGTGATGGAGAAGTGCGACTCCTACATGGATCCCCGCGAGGAGCGTTCACCCCTCGCAGCGTCCATCAATCGCCAGGGTCGCTACCTCGAAAAACACGTCAAAGTGTTCCACATCGAGACCGCGATCAACAATCGCATGTTTCCCCAGCAACTCGACTTCCTGGCCCGCAAGGAAGAGAGCTTCTCGGACTTCGATTGGCAGAAGGCCAAGGCCCTGAAGGCCACCCTGGACTCCCTGCCCCACCAGGCCCGCCAGAAGCTGCTGTACTCGTCGCCAGCGCAGTACGAACTCATCGGCGTCTGGGCCGGCGAGTGCGAGGCCGTCCACGAAAAGACCGTGGCCCGCTGCTTCGAGCAATACGCCATCCCCGTGAAGGGTCAGGCGGATATTGGCATCTACGGAATCCCCTACGTCTGCCCGTACAACGTGCACTCGTACATGAACCCATTGCTTGTCCAAGTGCAAGCCACCGGCTACTTGCATAATCTGTATCGTGGTGCCCCGCTGATCAAGAAGGGGGGGACGATGATCATCACCCACCCGTTCAACGATCAGTTCGACCCCACCCACCACGCGCCCTACATCGAGTTCGTGCACCGCCTGCTGCCCGAGACCCGGGACGCAAAGACCCTGCACAAGAAGTACGAGCAGAAGTTCGCCGAGGACCCCGTCTACGTCGAGCTCTACCGCAAGGGGAACGCCTACCACGGCGCCCACCCGTTCTTCATGTGGTACTGGGGCGAAGCCGGCCGTCAGCACCTCGGCCGCGTCATCGTCGCCGGCGCCACCGACGACTACATGTGTGAGCTGTTTGGCTACGAGCCCGCTGCCAACCTGCAGGAGGCCATCGCCATGGCCCAGGATTCGGCACCGCCGAGTCCGCAGATTTCGATGGTCCACGTGCCCCCCATCATGATGGTGGACGTGACCCCCGACGAGAAGCCCGTCGACAAGAACGTCAAGCCCGTCGGCTGACCCTGTCGGCTGACGGCGTTGCAGACATACTGGTCGGGGTGCGAAGGAAACGACGCACCCCGATTCTTTTTGCGTCTGACGGGCGTGTCCTCGTCGACGGCCATCGGAAACCCCCTTGTCGACGTGCGCCGGGTGCCACAGACCCATGGGCGATGACGACGTCAAAAAAGCCTCCGTTTGACCCCCACGGCCGCTCCTACGCGCCCCGCTCGCGCGCGCCGCTGATGCCCATCGAGCAACGCCGCCCGAACCTGGGGCCCCTCGATGTGACAGCCACGTTGTCGGGCAAGAACATCGTCGTCGTCGGCGGCACGGGCTTCCTCGGCAAGGTGCTCATCAGCATGGTGCTGAAGCGTTTTCCCGATGTGGGCCACATCTACTTGATGGTGCGCGGCAAGGGCGGGCTGACGTCGAAGGATCGATTCGAGCAAGAGGTCTGGCCGACGCCGTGTTTTGACCCCTGTCGCTCGGACTACACGACGACGGGCGAAGAGGGCAAAACCGACCTCTATACCAAGCTGACCCCCATCCCCGGCGACGTCGTCGAGCCTTGCGGTGGCATCAAGGGCGAGTGGCTGGAGCGCCTGCAGAAGGCGGGCGTCGACGTCATCTGCAACGTGGCCGGCGTCGTCTCCTTCGATCCGCCCCTCGACGAAGGCATGAACGTCAACGTCATGGGCGTGAAGAACCTGCTGGCGTTGTCGTTGGCGCTGCGTCCCGGCAGCACCCCCGAGACCGCCGTGCCGATGCTGCACACGTCGACCTGCTACGTCGCCGGCAGCCGCACGGGCACCATCCCCGAGGAGGATCCCCGCGAGTGGCCCTTCCCGGTGTGCGACGTCCTCGACCGCTCCACCTGGGATCCGGAGCGCGAGCTCCACGAAGGCATGGAGATCGCCAAGCACCTGCGGTCCCGCGTCAACGACGCCGACCTCCAGTCGCAGTTTCTCGATCGCGCCAAGACCCGGCTGCGCGAGGCCAGCCGCCCCACCACCGGCGAGCCCCTCAAGCAGGCCATCGCCAAAGAGCGAAACAAGTGGATTGACGACGAGCTCGGCGACATCGGCATGAAGCGGGCGAAGCACTGGGGCTGGCCCAACACCTACACCTACACCAAGTCCATCGGCGAGCAGATCCTGGCGGCCAGCGGTCATCGCTACACCATCGTGCGCCCCGCCGTCGTCGAGAGCTCGATGGAGTACCCGTTCCCCGGCTGGAACGAGGGCATCAACACCACGGCGCCGCTGATTTATCTGGTGCTGCACGGCCTGTTCCGCGTGCCCTCCAAGCCTGGCCACATGCTCGACATCATCCCCGTCGACTGGGTCTGCGCGGGCACCGTGTTGTCGATGGCGGCCCTCCTGCAGGGCGACCACGCCAAGGTCTACCAATACGGTTCCAGCGACACCAACGGCGTCACCCTCCATCGCCTCGCCGAGGCCTGCTCGTTGTACAAGCGCCGCTATCTGCGTGGGCGCACCCGCGGCAACCCGTTGCTCAACCGCACCCTGGCCCGCTTCGGGCCGACCATCATCTCCAAGCGCGAGTACGAACTCACCGGCGCGCGCATGCACGCCCAGGCCCTGGGTGCCGTCAGCGGTGGCCTCGCCGTCCTTGGCCATACGCCGGCCCGCTCCGTCGCCAAGGCCGCCAAGAAGCAGGTCGACGCGATTCAGAAGCAGATCAAAATCGCCGACATGATCATGACGGTCTTTCTGCCGTTCATCCAAGAGTACAACTACAACTACCGCTGCGATCAGACCCGGGCGGAGTTCGCCCGCTGCGTGCCCGCCGACCGCGCCAGGCTCCCGTGGGACGTCGAGAACCTCAACTGGCGCAGCTACCTGAACGACGTCCACATCAAGGGCCTGCGCAAATGGGTGTTCCCCCACCTCGAGGCCAAGCTCGCCAAGCGCCCCCGCGCTGAAGACCGCTTCGCGGACCTCGTCAGCTTCCTCGACGAGATCGCCGAGCGCGAAGGCAGCAACATCGCCGTGCAGCGCATCGTCGATGCCCCCGGCGAGCGCAACGAAGACGGCAAGCGTGGCACCCGCGGCCAGCTCTACGGCATCAGCTACCGGGACCTGCGTCGTCGGGCCTATGCCTGTGCCGCCCGCCTGGCCGACGTCGGTGTGCATCCCGGCACCCGCGTCGCCATCGTCGCCAAGAACAGCCCCGAGTGGGCCATCGCCTTCTTCGGCATCCTGGCCACGGGCGGCAGCGTGGTGCCCCTCGATCCGGCCCTTTCCGTCGACGACCTCGGCGCCCGCATGGCCGAAGTCGGCGCGACCTTCGCCCTGGTGGGCGACGATTGCCATGCTCCCGAAAACGCCGCCTGCCTCGACCTTGGTGAATTCGTCGAGGCGCCCCGCGACGCCGAAGACGGCGTGCCCCCTGAAGTCCTCATCAGCCCCGACGACATCGCCGTCATCGCCTACACCGCCGGCAGCTCCGGGCAGTCCAAGCCCGTGGTGCTGACCCACAAGAACCTGACCAGCGTCGTCGCCAGCGTGGCGCCGTTGTTCAAGCTCGGGCGCTCGGACTCGGGCCTGAGCGTGTTGCCGCTGACGTCGACGTTTGAGTTGACGTGCGGTCTGCTGTTGCCGTTGTTGCGTGGCGCCCGCGTCACCTACGTCGACGACGTCACCGCCGACAAACTCGCCGAGGCCTTCAAGATTGCCGGCATCACGGCCATGATTGGCGTGCCCCAGGTGTGGGAGGAGCTCGAGGAGAAGCTGCGCGACGACCTCGCCGACGCCGGCCCCTTCGCCGAAGCCGCCTTCAAGGCCGGCCTGCTGTTGAACCGGACCCTCGGCAAGACCCTGGGCATCAACCTGGGACGGGTGCTGTTTGCCCCCATCCACGATCGCCTCGGTGGCCGCATCCGCTTCCTGGTGTCGACGGGGGGACCCGTCCCCAAGAAGACCGCCGACACCTTCCGCTCCCTCGGCCTCGAGCTGCAACAGAGCTACGGCTTGACCGAGGCCGCCCCCGTGCTCGCCCTCGGCGATGGCCGCGGCACCAAGGCCGTCCCCGGTGTGCAGGTCGAGATCCGCGACGTGCGCGACGACGGCGTCGGCGAAATCGTCGCCAAGGGCGACCAGGTCATGCGGGGCTACGTCGACGAGGAGATGACGGCCCGCACCCTCGCCGAAGACGGCTGGCTGCACACCGGCGACCTGGGTCGCATCGACAAAGACGGCCGCATCACGGTCGTCGCCCGCACCGACGAGGTCATCAACCTCGCCAGCGGCCACCGCATCTACCCGCGCCCCATCGCCGAGGCCCTCGCCGACGTGAAGGGCGTCGTCGACCTCTGCATCGTGGGTGTCCCCGACGGTCAGGGTGGCGAACGGGTCGGCTGCCTCGTCGTCGTCGGCGTCGACGAAGACCCAGCAGTGGTTGAACGCGGCGTGTCGTGGGCGGCGCGCAAGCTCGACGAGACCGAGCGGCCCACCATGCTGCGGCTGACCACCATGGCCCTGCCCCGCACGTCGGAAGGCAAGCTCAAGCGTCCCGAGGCCATCGCCATGTTGGTGGCGTTGCTCGGTGATCCGTCAGCGTCGTCGTCGGCATCGACGACGACGTCATCCACGGCGCTGTCGACGTCGCGGGCGCCCCTGTCGCCCACCCAGGTGTTGCCGCGCGAAGGCGTCAAGGCCACCGACGATCGGCTGACGGCCCCGGGTCGCAAGCCCAAGGTCCGTCGCGACGACGACGCGCCCGTGGAAGTGCCCCAGCCGGTGAAGAACGTCGTCAAGGACGGCCTCGGGCTGTTGCAGCGCGAGTTCTACGGTCGGGTGATGGACCTCGAGGTCGAGGGCCAGCAGCACATCCCGTGGGACCGCCCGACCATTGTGGCGGCCAACCACGCCAGCCACCTCGACATGGGCCTCATCAAGATGGCCCTTGGCGCCTACGGCAAGGACCTCGTGGCCCTCGCCGCCAAGGACTACTTCTTCGAGGGTCGCTGGCGTCGGACCTACTTCGAGAATTTTACGAACCTGCGGCCCCTCGATCGTGGCGACAACCCCCGCGAAGCCATGCGCGAGGCCAGCGCCCTCCTCGAGTCTGGCTCCACCGTGCTCATCTTCCCCGAGGGCACCCGCACCAAGAACGGCGAGCTCGGCGCGTTCCGCCCTGCCGTGGCCTGGCTGGCCCTCAAGCACGACACCGACATCCTGCCGGTCTACGTCGACGGCACCTACCGCTCGATGCCCCGTGGATCGTTCATGCCGAAGAACCGGCGCGTGGGCGCCCGCATCGGCGAGCCTTTGTCGGCGAAGGTGCTGCAAGAAGCGACGACGGCGGCTGGCCTGCGGACCTCGGCGGCGTGTCAGAAGATTGCCCTCGTCGTGCAAAAGGCCATCGAGGCCCTGCGCGACGAGCGCACCTTCCACCTCGAGCGGGCCCTCGACGAGGTCCTTGGTCGGGCGCCGAAGGCCGGCGCTGCCAAGGTTGAGGACGAAGCCAGCGGCGCCAACAAGGTGCTGTCGGAGATCTTCCTCGACCTCGAGAAACGCTTCCAGCGCGACGAAGTGAAAGAAAACGTCACCTGGTACTTCTCGCTGGGCGAAGGCAAAGAGACCAAGTGGACGGTGCAGGTGACCCCTGAGCGCTGTCTCGTCGTCAACGACAAGCTCGACGGCCGGGCGGACTGCGTCTTCAAGACCGATGCGAAGACTTTCACGCGCATCATCAAGGACCACTACATCCCCGATGTGAGTGAGTTCCTGAACGGGACCGTGAAGACCAACAACCCCGAGCTGCTGACCACCTTCATCCAGGTGTTCAATCTCTAACCCGTGTCCGGATGACGTTGCCGACTGCGTCGGCGGCGTCATCCGACCACGGATTATCTTGTGCCCTCGCGGGCGGCGCTCCTTCCGCTTCGCTTCGCTCGCGATGAAGGCAATCGATCATCCGGACATGGGACATCCATGTCGCCAACCACCTGAAGAATCGCCACTTTCAGGCGCTCTGACCCACAAATTGGACGTTGGCTGGAACTCGGAAATCGAAGACATTGTGCGCGAGCTTCGTGTCGGGACATCGTGCATTTCAAGCCTTTGGCGCAGCGCCAAAGACTTGAATCATCAGAACAATTCGACCGCTCCGCGGTCGATTCGGGCCCTTCGGACCAGAATAATCATGATTCTTCAAATACTTGGCGAGGCGGCAAGTATTTGAGTTCACTGTCGGCAAGTCGGCGATCCCGTCCGGTGCCGAACCAGAATCCGAAGAGCCGTTGGTGTACCGTCGGCAGCCGTGAAGCCGCCGCCGATCGACCTGGACCACCATCGTGACGACGTGGAACTCACGTTCTGGCGCGGCCTTCGCGTGAATGTCTCGACCCTCTACGACACGCTCACTGAACTTGGTTGGAAGGTTGACACCGAAGAATCCAACTTGATGACCGCCATGTCGCGCACATGGCGGGCAGAGGGCATCAAAGTGTGGGTCGACCTTCAGGAGTTCGTCTGCGCGCCTCCCGACGGCGAGTGTGCCCCCCTCGACGCGATTCGGTTCTACCGCTTCGACCCCACCGAGATGCCGACGGGAACGATGGCTGAGTCGATCTACTCGCCGGGCAATGAGGACGAACCCTGGTATCCACACCACCGAGACGTTTGGGCCTGGCTCGTCGAGAACGGGGACCCGCAATCAGACACGCGCAATCTGCTTCGGCCGATTCCGGTGCGCGAGGTTCCGCGCGCGATCCTCGACGAGGCGTGGATGGAGATCGAGGAAGCCATCGACATCGATGAGGACGAAGTTTGATCTGTTCAGCCGCCCCCAGCTTTTCGGTCAGCGGCGGCTGGTGGCCCGGGTGGCTTCGATGGCTCGCTCGACGTGCTTGCGGTAGTCGCGGGGCAGGTTGTTGAAGAGCAGATCGGTGGTGTGGGCGACGACGTGCTTTTCGACCATCTCCAGGTAGCTCTGGACCCGCTCGATGGTGCGATCGAGGAGGGCTTCATCCTCGCGGCCCACCACCAGTTTGGCGGCGGCGACGACGTCGAAACGCTCGCCGTCCATGGAATGGGCGAGGGCCTTGAAGCACAGGCCGCGCAGGTGGTTGGTGAGGGTGCGGGACTTGGAGCTGAGCCCCAGCTCACGCTCGGCCTCGGCGATGCGGAAGCGATGCTTGCGCAGGGCCACCAGCTCATCCATCTCGATCTCGTTCCAGAAGCCATTGCCGTCGTCGTCGGTCCCCGCCGGCAGGGGGCGCTGGGGATCGCTGCCGACGGCGGCTGGCGTCGCTGACGACGACGACGATTGCGACGACGACGCCTCCGGTGCCGGTGACGGTGACGACGTCGGCGGCGCCGATGGCGTGGCCGGGGGACGGGCGTAGGCCACGGCAAACGGACCGCTGCCGTCGTCGCCCGCGCTCTCGGGCAGGTGGTCGAGGCTCAAGATGGTGTCGAGTTCGAAGGCGGCGCGGCGGGCAATCTCTCTCACGAGGTGGCGCAGCTCGCGGATGTTGCCGCTGTAGCGGCGCTCCACGAGGTGGCGCTGCAGGCTGGGGGCGAAGCTTGCCTGCTGGATGTCGAACTCTTCCTTGCACTCGTCGAGGAAATGCTTGGCGAGGACCAGGATGTCGTCCTTGCGTTCCGACAGGGCCGGCACCTTGATCTGGCTCTGGGCCAGGCGCTGGTAGAGGTCCATGGGGAAGCGACCGGCGACGGACTCGGCCTTCAGGTCGACGTTGGTGGCGAAGAGAAACTTGATGTCGACGATGCGGGGGTTGCCCTTGCCCACGGCGGGATGAAACGGCCGCCCCTCGATGGGCAGCAACAACATGGCCTGGGCATCCATCGGCAGGCGATGGATTTCGTCGAAGAACAAGGTGCCGCCGTCGACGTCTTCCAGGAGGCCGGGTTGGCCGTCCTTGCTGACGTTGTTGAGACCCGACCCCTTGCCGAAGCCAAAGAGTTTGCCGGCGGTGATGGCCTGGTCGGCGGCGGCGAGCTCGGCGCAGTTGACGACGCGGAAGGGCTTGTCGGCGCGGGGCCCGAGGCGGTGGAGGGCTTCGGCGACGCCGGTCTTGCCAGTGCCTGTCTCGCCCACGATGAGGACGGGGTCTTTGCCCGGGGCCCGCACCAGGATTTCCCGCAGCAAAGCGAGGGTGCGTGGCGAGGCGCCGACGATCTCGTCCTGGCGAATGGCCGCCAGGGAAGGGAAGCGCTGCTCCCACTCGGCGACCTTGGCGTAGAGGTCTCCCGTCGGCTGGGCGGAGCGTTCGACGGGCATCAACTGCCGCATCTTCCTCGCCACCTGGGCCCGGCGGGCCTGGACCTGGACGCGGGCGAGGAGTTCCTCGAGGTCAAACGGCTTGGTGAGGTAGTCGTCGGCCCCGACGCGGAAGCCCTCGAGGCGGTCGGCGGCGTCGCCCTTGGCCGTCAAAAACATCAGGGGCAGTTCGCGGGTGCGGGGGTCGGTACGCATGGCGCGGGCCATGCCGATGCCGTCGAGGACGGGCATCATCACATCGGAGACGACGACGTCGATGGGACCGTTTGGCCCCGTTGGCCCATGCAACACCCCAAGGGCCTGCTGGCCATTGCCGACGTCGGTGACGACGTAGCCGTGGCGCTTGAGGTTGTAGCGCATGGTGTCGCGCAGGTCGGGCTCGTCCTCGACCAGCAGGATGTGGACCGGCAGCTCTTTCTCGACGTCGCTCATGGGCGGAACTTGTCATGCCTGCGCCCACCCGTGCACGTGTAGTCAATCCCCCTACTATCCGGCGACGGGGCCCGCGAACGCAGTAGGATGCGCTGATGCGTATCCGGGTGCTGTGGAACACAACGTTGTCGGGCGGGTTGTTGGGCGGGCTCATGCTCCTGACGGTGGGCGGCTGCCCCGCCCAAGACGGCGCCGACGGCGGCGAAGGAGAGGGCGAGGGCGAGGGAGAAGGGGAGGGCGAGGGAGAAGGCGAGGGAGAACCGTTCGTGCTGCCCGTCCGCTTCCTGGTGGACGGCGTCGAGGTCGGCGCCGACACCGGCGTCGCCGTGGACTTCGGCACCGTCGCCAGCGCCGGCGCCACCGTCGAGCGCACCATCACCATCGTGCCGACAGATCCCCTGGCATCGGTGGAGATTCTGACGGACCCGCCGGTATTGCTCGGCGGCCGTGACGTCGAGAACTGGTCCATCGTGTCCCAGCCGACGTCGACGGTACGGGGAGGCGGCGTGACCTTCGTCGTCCGCTTTGCCCCCACCATTGGCGGCGACCTCGAGGGAGCTCTGGTCATCGCCCTCGGGGCCCGCACCGACGAGCGCGCCATCATCGCCTTGACGGGGCGTGGCTTTGGCAGCACCGCCGAACCTGGCCTGCGGGCCGACGTCTACGACGGCAGCTTCGACGTGCTGCCGGACTTCAGGCCCCTGACGCCGACGTCGACGGGGGTGTCTTTGACCCTGGCCATCGACGCGGCGCGGATCGGCACGGACTTCTTCGCCTACCGCTTTGTCGGCGCCATCGAGGTGCCGACGGCGGGGACCTGGCAGTTCCAGAGCGCGTCCGACGACGGCTCCCGCGTCATCGTGGGCGACGCCATCGTCGTCGACAACGACGGCCTCCATGGCCCCATCAGCGTGGGCGGATCGGTGGAGCTTCCAGCCGGGCGCCATGCCTTCGAAGTGCAGTTCTTCGAGAAGAACGGCGGCGAATCCCTGGAGGTGCGCTGGGAAGGCCCCGGCGTGGCGAACGAGCTGATTCCAGCGTCGGTGCTGTTTACGGGCCTCTGATTTGGGTCGATTCAGGCACTGGTCGATTCGACACGTGCCGGAACCCGCAGGCATCTCTCCGCGGACGACGCCGACCGGGACTTGATGGTCATACGCAGGGCCAGACCCATGGCACCAGTGTGTCGGTGAGTGTTTCATGGGGCGCCGCGCATGGTGCCGACCCGGGGATGCGCGCTAGCACTGCGCTCCACCGTGGAGCGTCCATGATCCGCTGTTCCCTCCTTGTCGCGCTGACCCTCGCCGTCCAGGTTGCGGCCCAGGACCCCTCGCCGGACGCCCTCACGACGACGACTGAGGCGGCGACCACCAAGGTCCCGGCGACGACCGGGACGGAGCCTGCGGCCCCGACGACGCCCGAGGCCCCACCGACGACGCCCGAGGCCCCACCGACGACGCCCGAGGGCCCACCGACGACGTCCGAGGCCCCACCGACGACGGAGACGGAGGCCCCGGCCAAGGCCCGGCCGGTGAATCGGCTCGTGTACCGCTCGACGAATGTGCTCCGGTACAACCCCCTCGGGTTGATCACGGACAACCACGTGAGCTTCCGCCACGAGCTCTACCGCCACGACAACATCGTTTTGAAGGACAACTTCGTCGGCTTTGGCTTCGCCCCGCAGTTCAGCCCGGCCTTCGCCCGCCTCGGCGCCGTCGCCGAGGTGCAGCCCCTCAGCGTGTTGCGGCTGTTCGCGAACTTCGAGGTCGTCGGCTACTACGGCTTCGTCAATTTGCTGCAGTCGTTCGACTCGCCCCACGCGGACTTCAGCGACAGCGCGCTTGGCGACCTCGGCGCCCTGCCCGATGGCGACCCCGGTCGGAACTTCAGCACCTGGGGCACCCAGCTCACCTTCGGCGCCGACCTGCAGGCCAAGGTGGGGCCCATCGCCGCACGCAACCTGGCGCGCCTCGTCCGTGGGAGCTACCAACTGCGGCAAGGCGACACCGCCTACTACGACCAGTTCTACGACGTCCTTGCCCCCAACGACGGCTGGTACCTCAACAACGACACCGACGTTTTCTACGTCACCGACTTCGGCCTCGCTGCCGGCGCTCGCGTCAACACGACCATGCCCTTTTACGAGGAACGGCACTTCAATGACGCCGACCGCGCCGCCGGTCTCGCGGGAACGAACCCGAACGGCCCGACGCTCCGGGCGGGCCCGATGGTGACGTACACGTTCTTCGACGAGGAGGGCGCCATCTGGAACAAGCCCACCATCATCTTCACGACGCAGTGGTGGTTGTCCCACCGCTACCGCACCGGCGCCGACGTCCCCCAGGCGATCCCCTACACCGTCATCGCGTTCCAGTTCACCGGGGACCTCATCCCTTGGCGTTGAGTCCATGCGGCCTCACGCACCGCCAAACATGCGGGCCAGCTTGTCCGCCCGCAGCTCGGCAAAGATGCCTTCGCCGACGGCGATGACGACGTCGTTCAGGCGCAGCTCGCCGACGGTGTGGATCTGGTTGCCGTCCACCCGGGTGACCCGCCCCTGGAACAGCACGATGCTCAGCAGGGGCAAGGGCCTCTTGAAGCCGATGGTGATCTGCTTGGCCAGCACCCGATGGCCCGCCACCCAGCAGGAGATCCCCATGACCTCGTCGAGGAGGGCCGCCATGGACCCACCATGGGCGTGCCCCGGCGGCCCCTGACAGCCGGGACCAAAGCGGGCCCGCCCAACCAGCGCACCGTCGGCATCGCGCCGGAAGGCGGCCACCTGCAGACGGTCCACGTCGTCGTCACCGGAGACAAACGAGCGGGTCATGTTGAGCTCGGCAAAGGGCGGCAGGGAGGTCCAGCCCGGGGTCGTGGCCGTCAAGGCGGCACGTTCGGTCTCATTCACGGTGGGGGCTCCGTTGTGGCGCTGTCGACGATGGCGTTGCGGCCGACGTTGACGGTGGCTGTGAGGGCGGCGCCGTCGGTGGCGCGGCAGTCGACGCCCACGATGCTGTCGATGGCAGGGTCTCCGGCGTCGTTGACGGCGGCGGTGTCGAAGGCGCAGTCGGCGGGGACGACGTCGTGGACGGTCAAAAATTGGCGCAGGGGCCCGTCCTGCCAGAGGAGGCGGAAGGCCAGACTGCGGACCGGGCGGGCGCGAAAACTCGGCAGCCAGGCCACAAACACCGGCGCCGGAGCGAGGGCATCAAGGCTGTCGTCGACGTCGTCAGCGGCCCCCAGTTCCACCACCCGCACCTCGCGGCCCGCGCCCTGGACCGTGAAGCGGGCCTCGGGCTGGTGCTCCAGGAGGAGGGACGAAAACGTCAACACAATCGAGTCCAGGCGTTGCTCCCAGGTGGCCCGCCCCACCCGGGCCACGCTGCGCAACAAGACATCGTCAAGGCGGGCCAGGAACACGGCATCGTCGACGACGACCACCGCCGGCGCCACCGCACCACCGCGCAGCAGACAGCTCTGCCGGTGGGGCAGCACACAGCGGGGCACGCTGCCGGGGAAGGCACAGAGGGCCTGGGTGGCATCGTCGATGGTGCTGGCCACCACCGTCAACGTCACGTCGTCCGTCGACACAGTCGTCGCCACCGGTACGGCAGCGGCCGCCGTCGCCAGGGCGGCACAGGTGCCATCGCCAGCGTCGAGCGGCGTGGTACCAATGGCGTCGCTGACGAAGGCGCCGGCATCGCCGGTCTCGCGGCCCACGACGACGAGCTGGCGCCGACCATCGCGGCGGGCGTCGTCCTGCAGGCGGCCCACGAGGTCAGCCAGGGTGATGGGGCGGACGTCGTCGCCGTCGAGGACCCGATAGAGGGCGAGGTAGTCGGCATCAGCGAGGCCGTCGCCAACCACGTCGTCGACGCGGACGGCGTTTTGCACGTCGGCGCTGGCACAGACGTTGTCGTCGTCGCCGGGGCCGTCGACGCAGGCGTCGCCGCCGGGGCAGCCGCAGGTTTCGCAGGCCGCCCGGGGCACGCCGTCGCCGCAGGCCAGGGGGCCGTCCGCCAGGCAGACGTCGGTGGCAGCGGCATCGATGCCGTCGCAGAGGGTGGTCCAGGCCTGGGCCACGACCGGTTCGGGGGCACCGTCGTCGCTCGGGGCATCGCAGCCGGTCAGACCAGACAGACCAGACATGCCGCCGACGACGACGACGACGAGGACGGCTGCCCTGGACCAGACGGAGCCAACGGAGGGGACCATGCAGATGGTATACACGACCACGAGTCCCTGCCCGGCACCGCCCGCCCCGAGGAGCATCCATGGCCGCTCACAGTCCCGCTTTCGTCAAGCTTGTCGACGCCGCCCGGGCCCGCGTGCGCGAGTGCACGGTGGCCGATGTGAAGGCCCGCCTCGACGCCGGCGAGCACCCCGGTCGGGAGTTTGTGCTCATCGATGTGCGCGAAGAGAGCGAGTACGCCGTCGACCACATCGAGGGCAGCATCCACCTCGGCAAGGGGATCATCGAGCGCGACATCGAGGCCCGCGTCCCCGACACGAACACCGAGCTGCTGCTGGTGTGCGGGGGCGGCTTTCGCTCGGCCCTCGCCGGCGCGAACCTCGTCGACATGGGCTACACCCGCGTCGTCAGCGTCGACGGCGGCATGCGCGCCTGGCGGGCCGCCAACTACCCCGTCACCACCGGCCGCCGCCCCCACTGAGTTCCCCATCACGAAAAAGAAAAAACGCCGGGTTGCCCCGGCGTTCTCCTTTGTGAGCCATGGCTGACGTCGTCGTCAGCTCAGGCCAGGTACTTGGTCGCAAACGCCGTGGCGCCCGGGATGCGGCGGGCGCGGCCGTTGGCGGCGAGGTGCTCGCACAGGCGCCACACAGTCTCGGTCTCGGCGCTTTCGCCGATGGAGGCCGCGAGTTCTTCGGCGGTGTGGGCCACCTTGGCCTCCTTCAACGCGCGGGCCACCTGGAGCTGCAGGCTGATGACGGCCTGGGCCGCCTTCTTGCCGGCCTCGACGCCGGGCTGGTGGTAGGCGTTGATGTTGACGAAGCTGGCGTAGAAGCCAACGGCGCGCTCATACAGGGCGATCAGGGCGCCGACGCTGCGGGGCGTGACGTCGTCGATGGTGATGGTGATCGAGTTGCGACCACCCTCGTACAGGGCCCGGCGGGTGCCAAGCAGGAAGCCGAACAGGAAGTCGCCAGAGGTGATGCCGGGCTCGACCTCGATGGACGTGCCCGCGCGCTCCTTCAACACCTGCAGGAAGGTGATGAAGAAGTTGGGGACGCCGTCGCGCAGCTGCTGCACGTAGGCGTGCTGGTCGGTGGAGCCCTTGTTGCCGTAGACGGCGATGCCCTGGTGGACCTGCTTGCCGTCGAGGTCATGCTCCTTGCCGAGGGACTCCATCACGAGCTGCTGCAGGTACTTCGACAGCAACGTCAGACGGTCCTTGTAGGGCAGGACCACCATGTCCTTCTCGCCCTTGCCGCGGGTGGCCTTCAACCACGACAACGCCAGCAGCAGGGCCGGGTTGTGGGCGGTGTCGGTGGCGCGCGTCAGCACGTCCATGGCGGCAGCGCCGTTCAACATGGCGCGAACGTCGATGCCCTGGAGGGCGGCGGCGAGGAGGCCCACGGCGGAGAGCTCCGACGTGCGGCCACCCACCCAATCCCACATGGGGAAGCGTTCCAGGAAGCCTTCGGCGACGGCGACCTTGTCGAGGGCGGAGCCCTCCTGGGTCACGGCCACGATGTGGCGGCTGGGGTCGAGGCCGGCGGCGCGGTACGCGGTCTGGGCCTCGAGGAGGCCGTTGCGCGTTTCCTTGGTGCCACCGGACTTGGAGATGACGATGGTGACCGTGCGGGACAGGCCGCCGTGGCCTTCGATGGCCTCGAGGACGCGGTCGATGCCGTCGGGGTCGGTGTTGTCGAAGAAGAACGGCTTCATGCGGTCGGCGGAGGTGCCGAGGGCGTCGGCCACGAACTGGGGACCGAGGGCCGAACCACCGATGCCCACGATGAGCACGTTCGAGAACAGCTCGCCGAACTCACCGCGCAGCTTGCCCGTGTGGCAGTCGGCGGCGAAGCGCACCATGCGCAGCAGGGTGTCCTCGATGGCGCGGCGGTCCTCGATGGTCGGCGCCATCTCGGGGGCCCGGAGCCAGTAGTGGCCCACCATGCGCTGCTCGTCGGGGTTGGCGATGGCACCCTTTTCGAGGGCCGCCATCGACGCCAGCGCCTTCCTGGTGGCGTCGCTCTTGTCGGCGAAGAACGCCGCGTCGAGGTCCATGCGGCTCACGTCGATGGAGAAGCCGAGGTCGGCGTTGGCGAAGTATTGGGCCTTGGTGCGCTCCCACAGGGCCTTCTGGTCGGTCATGGCGTACTCCTTCGAGGTGACTTCGAGGTTGGTCAGGTCGCGCTGGCGGCGTGACCGGTCAGCAGACGGGCGGTGTGTTCCCTCGCCCGCCCGGTGAACGTCAACGGTGCCTCGTTGTGCCCCCTTGACGGCCAGTCCTGATAACGGTTATCAACATCACATGAACAGCACCCAAGACTGCCGCTGCCGCTGTGGATGTTTGCTGGCCAGGGTGTCGGTGCCGGTGACGGTGTCGTTTGCCGGCGGCGCCCGGGGCATCGAAATCAGGTGCCGACGCTGCAAGGCCCACGCGGTGTTGGTGATGGCGCCTGGCGCCGCCGACGGCGACGCCGAATAGGTCGGCCCAGCGTGCCGGGAACCCGAAACCGGGCCCGGCAGCCGGCAACCCCCTCCCAGCCTCCCCCGCTGGGGGGGACGGAGCCAGAATCGGAACCCGGAACCGGGCGCGGAACCTCGCCGACGAGATGGCGCGTGGAACGGTGGCCATCTCCCATGGAACGCCCACCATCTCCCCGGCGGCCCTCATCGCATCCGGCTGCGGTGCTGACGACGACGGCCACCGGTCTGGGCCGGGCACGTGTCGTGAAGTGTGGGTGGCATGCCCACAGACTCCCTCCTTCGCCCTCGCCGCCTCGTGGACCTGCGGGTCCTCGGCGCCCGTGCCCTGCCCAGCCGCGCCCTGGTCCGCCTGGTGGCGGGTCCGCGGCCCGACGACGACGTCATCGACGACGCCACCGCCGCCCTCCAGCTGGCAGACCCCGCCCGGGAGGCGGTGCTCCTCGACTCGCCGGTGGGCCCCCGCTTGCTGGCCGCCCTCGAGCTCGGCCGTCGGGCGGGCGCCTGCCGCTCCCCCGCCAACACCCGCATCGTGGGCCCCGGTGACGCCGTCGCCGCCCTGTCGTCGCGGCTGGTGGGGGACGGCCGCTGGTGGCTGCTGGCCCTCGACGTCCGCCTGCGGGTGGCCCGGGCCATTCCCCTGACCAGCGCCTGCGCCGACGAGGTGGAAGCCAGCGACCATGGCAGCGACGATGGCAGCGCCGCCAATGACGACATCGCCGACGACGACGTGGCCGTGGACGCCCTCCAGCAGACCCTGGCAGCGGGATGTCGACGGCTGGTGGTGGTGCGGCAGACAACAGGACCTGCGACCCCGACGGCGCGGGACGTGGCCCTGCTGGCCGGCCTGCGGGAGCGCTGCGGCGTCGTCGGCGTGGCCGCCCTCGACGCCATCATCGTCGGCGACGACGGCTGGTGCTCATTGCTGCGGCTGGGCTGCGCCCCGGCGCGGGAGCGGCGCTATCGCTGAGCGCCCGCGGATGGCTATTTGACAAGGTCGGTGAACAACGACGGCACGGGGGCCTGAAACGTCATCACCTCGCCGGTGGTCGGGTGGGGAAAGACCAGCTCACGGGCATGCAGGCACAAGCGCGAGCGGCGCTTCATGGGCCCGTAGCGGTCGTCGCCGACAATGGGGTGCCCGAGGCTCAGCATGTGCACGCGAATCTGATGCTTGCGGCCGGTGTCGATGCGCAGCTCCACCAGGGTCAGGTGGGTTGAACGCTGCAACACCCGATAATGGGTGACGGCGGGTCGGGCATTGGGCTGGGTCGAGACCCGCACGGTCAACGTCTGGGGATTTTCAAACAGGGCCGCATCGACGGTGCCTTCGTCGTGCTCCATGCGGCCCTCGACGACGGCGACATAGGTTTTCCGGGTCTCGCCCCAATTGGCGAAAAAGAATTGCTGGGCCTCGGGACTGCGAGGCAGCAACAACACACCGCTCGTGCCCCGGTCGAGGCGATGACACGGAAACAGCCGCTCGCCCCCGCGCAACTGGGGGCCCACCACATTGAGCACCGTGACATCGCCGCCACTGGTGGTGCCCACCGTCAACAACCCCGACGGCTTGTTGACGACGACGAGGTCGCGGTCGACATGCAGGATCTCGACGCCATGGGGAGGGGCCGGCTTGCCGCCACCGCGCTTCAGCTCGACGGTGTCGCCGGGAATCAGGGCCAGGGTCGCCTTGGTCTGGGGCTGCCCGTTGACGAGGATGGCGCCGTCGCGGAGCCGGTCTTTCACCGTGCTCTTCTTCATCTCGGGCATGGCGGTGCCCAGAAAGGCGACCAGGGTGGTGGGCTGCTCGACGCGGTAGACTGACACCTGGTCAGCCTACTCGTCGGAGCGCCGCGCTCAAGGTGGAAACGGCTCGCCACTTCCCGGCGACCCACGACGAGGACTTCAGCCGGAGACGCCTTCTACCACCATCGTCCCATGAGCATCCGCGCACGAGTGAGCCTCGGTCGGCTTGTCGTTGACGAGCCCGTCGACCTGCCCGAAGGCACCGTCCTCGACCTGGTGGTCGACGACGAGGGCGACGAACTCGACGACGACGAACGGCGCGCGCCCTCCATGCGCGACTGCACGCAAGCGTCGAGCAAGCAGCGCAAGGCGCATGACCCGCCCCCGGGCAGACATTCTGGAGGCCCCCTTCGAGCCGCTCTTGATGCCTTCGCCGGGTGCGCCGATGGTTTGGTTCCGCTAGGCTGCGGGCGTGGAAAGCGGGCTCACCTACACCAAAGCCGATGACAACGGCGAGATCGACATCGAGGCCCATCGCCAGGTGGCCCGTGGAACCATCCGCGGCCTGTTCTTTCAGCACGTCGTTTCAGAATGCGAGGGCAAGAACGTGGCGCTCCCGCCGAAACGCTACGTCGCGTTTCGCGAAAACCCGATGGTCGACTTCATCGATCTCATTGTCGACGCGGCCCCCAAGCTCTACCCCGGTCGCCCACTGCGCGGCGCGCTGCGCGACCTCGGGGCCAGTGTCTACCCCATGTTCATCGAGACCACTCTTGGCCGCGTGATGCGCGCCTTCACCGGGCGCTCATACCGGCAAGTCATCGAGGCGGCGCCACGGGCCTTTGCCGCCGCAACCTCCGACGCCACGGTGGTTGTGCAAGACCTGACGAACACCAGCGGCGTCATCGTTGCCCGCCATCTGCCGGTGTTTCCCGAGAGCTATCTCATCGGTGTTTGGGAAGGCGCGATGTTGCCCTGTGATTGTGCGGGGAGCGTTGAGGTCGCGTTGCCCGCACCGAACGAGGTGCATTTCAAGATCACGTGGCGCCCCCTCGGCTGAGGCTGGGGCCGGGACGGGCTGCGCTGCCCTGCAGGCGTCGGCTGTGAGGCTCCCTCAGTCTGGTGCGTCGGCGAAGAGTTCGATCAGCCGCTGGGTGGTCTCGTCGAAGTCCGATGACTCGTAGGTGCCCTGCTTCAAGAAGGTCTCGACGTCGTCGATTTTGTCGATGGCGTAGTCGACCTTGGGATCGGTGCCGTATTGGTAGGCGCCGAGCAGAATCAGGTCGCGGTTCTTTTCGTAGGCGGCCATCACCTGGCGCATTTTGCCGGCGGCCCGTTTGTGTTCCTCCGTGGCAATACCGCTCATGACGCGGGACAACGACGGCAACACGTCGATGGCGGGCCAATGGTTTCTGGCGCCGAGGTCACGATTCAGAATGACGTGCCCGTCGAGAATACCGCGCACTTCGTCGGCGATGGGCTCTTCCATATCGCCGCCCTGCACGAGAATCGTGTACATGGCCGTGATGCTGCCCTTGTCGTTGTTGCCCGTGCGCTCCATCAGTTTGGGGATGAGGGCGAACACGCTGGGGGGATAGCCTTGACGGGCGGGAGGCTCGCCGAGGGCCAGGCCGATTTCGCGCTGGGCGCGGGCAAATCGGGTCGAGCTGTCCATCATGAACAGCACGTCTTTGCCCTGGTCGCGAAACCATTCGGCGACGGCGGTGGCCACGAAGCAGCACTTCAAGCGCACCAGGCTTGGCGTATCCGAGGTGGCGCAGACGACGACGGATCGTTTGAGGCCCTCTTCACCCAATGAATCGTGGATGAATTCCAACACTTCGCGACCACGCTCGCCCACCATGCAGACGACGACGACTTCGGCGGAACATTGCCGGGCGATTTGTCCCATCAACGTCGATTTACCGACGCCGGAGCCGGCGAACAGCCCCACGCGCTGGCCCCGGCCCACCGTCAGCAGGCCGTCCCAGGCGCGGACGCCGAAGGAGATGACGCGGTCGACGGGTTGACGGGTGTAGGGGTCGGGGCATTCCCGCTCGACGGCCCAGTCTTCCAGTCCCTCGACGTCGTCCAATGAACCCAGGCCATCGATGGGGTCGCCGACGCCGCTGAGGGTGCGACCAAGCAGGCCGTAGCCGCAGCGAATGGTGAAGGGCTTGCCCGTCGGCAGCACCTCGCTCTCGGGCCCGAGGCCGCGGGGCTGACCCAGGGGCATCAAGAACACGGCGCCATCCTTGAAGCCGACGACCTCCGTGCGCAGGGGCGGGGAGTCGTCCTTCGGCGACGTCACCCAGCACATCTCGCCCATCTTCACGCCGGGCACCGCGGCCTTGATGATGAGGCCCGTGACCTCGGTGACCCGCCCGCGCACCCGGTAGGGCTTCAGGTCCCGCAGGTCCTCGATGGCCTTGGCGAGGTTGATCACCTTGCCCTGGGGCAGGTCCTCGGCGGGCGTCCGGTTGCCACCGACAAGGTTCATCTCAAGGGCGTCGCGAATCGATGCGGAAACCATGGGGGCACTCTATCGACGTCGACGGCGTCCGCGCCAGCGTCGTCTTCGGGCATGTGTGCCCATGTAGGCAGCCGCACCGAAGACCGCTGTCCCCGCCGTGTCTGGTAGCCTCCGGCGATGCGCGCCCCGAGCGAGCTTTGAACGGAGTCGCGGTGGCGATATGAAGGCTGATCCGACACTTCCTGCTCAGGCAAATGCTTGGCTCGCTGCAGCGCACCGGTACCTGCCAACAACTTTGAGACAAACTCGGTTTGCATTCAGTGTCTGCCTCCCGGACAGGAGGGCTCGGAAT
>Ga0247837_1000780_pt1 | contig 68900 bp, 39 predicted proteins | sample LaCtaG_2_FD_187115 | JGI IMG/M metagenome (GOLD analysis project Ga0247837, IMG submission 187115) | Freshwater microbial communities from meromictic Lake La Cruz, Castile-La Mancha, Spain - LaCruzMarch2015_14.5m | ecosystem: Environmental > Aquatic > Freshwater > Lake | place: Spain: Castile-La... | reverse complement strand
CGCGGCGACTGGGACAAATCCTCTGTAGACCACTCAAACGGAAAGAGGGATTGTACGTATGAGAGTAAGCTTGTCTTACGATCTACTGAGATCCAGCCTCCTTCCTCCGATTTGTCCCCTCCATATTTCTCTGCTGGGGTCCACTGCCCGACTTATGCATTCTATGAGTTGCATGACAGTGGCTAGAAATGAACACCTACAACATAAAAGACACACCGAGTTCACCTTTGCCTATACAGAGAACCCAAGGAAACTTAACGTCTTAATCTAGGCTTGCACTTTGCCACCTGCAAAATACATTTAAACGTTGATTAGCACCTTGCTGGGTTTGAAGTAGTCTGTCTGGAAGGTAGGCAGTTGCATCTCGAAAGTGCCCAAACTCCTGACTTGACTGCGTAGCGCCTCTGTACGAATCAACTCCAGTGCAGGGGAGAAATGAGGTCTCGGCTGAGTGAAGGGCATTGGAGACTGCAGCACAGGCAGGTCAATCGTGAGTTCCTGCGCCTCCACAAAGCTGACCTCTTCCACTCCTGTGGCAATGCCGTTGGACAGCCGCCCCAACTTCTCTCTCATAGCACTGTCATGCAGAACCATGAGGGCGAGTTCCTTCATGATGTGCTTGCCCGCTTCCTTGAACTGAGGCGAAAGCAAGGTGCCTGCCAGGATGTTGAGACTGGCTTCTTGCACTTCCGCTTCCTTCGCGGTTGCAGAGAGGAACTCAGCGATTTGACGCTCAGTGGTGGGGTCTGCCAGGAGGCGCTGTGCTGTGCGTATGAAGAGCGCATCCACTTCCTGAGTCACAATGGGGTGCTTCATTGCTGCCTCCGTAGAGGCAATAATGCGTGCTGTCACTCGCTTGTCCAGCCACTCGGCTGCCAGCCAAGAAGCGCCTACGAACACACCCACAGCTCCAGTGGTTCGCAGGAAAGCCAGTCCCACACTAATCCACGTCATAATATGTTGTGGTGGCTGCTTCTGCATGCCACTGTGCGAGCTGCAGACCTGTGTGCTCCGCTCCTACGAGCGTCCTTGGAGGAAGTGCTTGTCAAGCTGGAAACCACACACTTGCCTGATCCCAGCGACTGTCTGCTGCGCTTGATAGAGGCCAACAAGTGGGAAGCAGCCACAGCCCTCAGTGCCCACTGTGTAGACAAGGCCATTCCTCTGGCTGAGTCGCTTAAAGGCAAGGCTGTGGAGGCCAAGAAGAAGGTGGAGAAGTTGCTACAAGCTCTGGATCACAATGGAGCCAAGGTACAGACTGTGTCTCCAGCCTTCCAATGGGCGCAAGCCCCGGACAAGGTCTTCCTGGACATCAAGTTTTCACACCGCTTCGACTCACCTGGCTGTCTGGAACTGGCAGACCGCTACGTGAACATCACTGAAACTCACCTCCATGTAGGCGCTCTCTGCACTCACTCCAGCCACCTCATGAAGTACCAACTGGACTTTGAGTTCTTTGCTCCTGTGAATGTGAGCACGAGTTCCCACAGCTTCGCCTCCAAAGGCCGCTGCTCCGTCACCCTGACTAAGAACGAAACTGCAGCTTGGAACTTGCCCATGCGAGGGAAGAAGCAGCCGAACTTGCAGATTTGGTGGGAAATGAAAGACCGCTACCAGAAGAAGATGAACAAATTGACAGGAGAGAAGGACGATGACGAGCTACGTGACCGTTCAGGACTGGGCGACTTGCTGGACAACCCCAACGTGGTGATCAAGGACTCCTACGTGAATGGTAAGAAGTACGACAACTCCAAGGAGCGAGATAGCTCGTAGTGAGGTTAGAGTCTTGCAAGCCTGTGTGGGAGTCTTCTTGCTTCGGCTGTATGCGCTCTCTGCGCTTTCTGATGAACTCGTAAGTCGTCTGACCCTGACTCCAAAGCCACGCATGAAACACCACTAGTTGCGTCACACCTAGGAACTCCACTCCAGTCACAGCTAAGTGCAGACCCAGCAAACCCTGCGCCAGACTCTCCGCCTTGGCCACTGCACTCGCAGTGAAAGCACATTGCAGGCCTGTCGACAACAAAAGCGACAGGATCAGCAACCAGAATGTCCCATAGTTGCATGAGCCGATGCAATTGTTCAGCCACTTGCAGTGGTGATCGAAGCCTGCCACACAGCGGTCACATCTGGCACAGTGTTTGGACTGAGGACTGACACTTGTGCCACATGCAGTGCATATCAGTCCGTAGAGGTCCGCTGGGAAGTCTCGGCCTTCTGCCAGAGCTTTTCTTTGCTTGATTACTACGGCATCTGTGGGGTCCCGGGCCGTCAGTATTCCTCCGAACAGAACCACGCAGACTAAAGTCGGTGTGTAAAGACAGAGAAAAACTAGGCGGCGGGTCTTCGATAGAACTTGCAGCAGTATGAGGTAATTCAGACAGATTTGGAGCGCTGTGAACAGCCAAGCCAGTACCTGCCAGGGATGCCAGGGCCACTGAAAGCCATGCCTCCTTGGCATTATGAACATACCTGCTCGATGGACAAACCCTTCAGTCACAAGGACTTGCACACATCACCAGTCGATATGATGTGTTCAATATTCTAGGGAACATAGTCAGCCCAACAGAGACTCGAAGAAGCTAGTTACCTGCGAGAAGCAATAAGTAGCTTGTGCAGGTTCTCCAGAGCCTCGATCGCGCTGGTGAACTGCTGAGCATCCACATTCTCCACAAGAGACTCGATACGCTTGACTTTCTGCAGTAAGGAGTCCAGCACGTTCTCTGGCCCTTCCGCCTCCACCACGTAGTGACTCACTCTCGGCAGAGGGTCGACTCGCAGTTTGGACTCCAGGTCGTGGAAGGGCTCGATCAGTCGCTCGGCCACTCCTGCTCGTTTCAGCAAGGTGAGACGGGGCTGGTCTTCGTGAGCCTGCTCCTCCTTCACTACTTGAGCCTTGCGAGCCTGTTGCTTCTCTTGGCGCGCTGCCCGTTTCTTCTCCATCATGGCGCGCTGCCTCGCCATTTCCTCCTCAATTGCGCGGTCCCAAGCCTCCAGTTCCTGCTGATGCTTGCTGAGCATTGCCTCTTCCGCTTCCTGCGAAATGCCTTGCTGTTTCAGCTTTTCCCTGAGTTCCCGCTGTCTTTCTTCAAGACGTTTCCGCTGCAGAGCCACGTCTTCGAGGCGCTTCCGTCTTTCCTCCACTTCTCGTTCCACTTCCTTAGTCCTTGCTTCTTCCTCCCGCAGCGCAACTTCGCGAGCTTGCAAGTCCTCTTCCAACTCCTGCTTGCGCACATCGTATTGACGCTCAGCCTGTCCCTTGAGTCCTGCCAATTCCTGCTGAGCTGCAGTGAGGTGACGCTGCAAAGCGGCTGGGTCCAGTGCTCGAATGCAGCGCAACACTCCCTCCAACTCACTCATCTGCCGGTCTGTCAGCTCCATCAGTTTGCGCCGATACTCGTCCTCAATCCTGCCCAGAGCAGAGTCCATGTCTCTGCGCAAATTGGTCAGGTAGTCGCTTTCTGCTTGTGCTTCTGCCTCTTTTTCTTCCTGTGGCGAAGCCCCGGAGCGTCTGGCCTCAACTCGGAGGTCAGCCAACCTCTCAGCTTTGAGCTGGACATGGGTCTGCAGTGTCTGCAACTGACGATCCACTACAGCAGCTTGCTTACGAGCAGCGAGGTTGGCCAGTTCTTGGTCGTGCTTGTCATCCAAGAGCTTGCGCACCAAGGCAGCGAGCTGCTCAGGAGAGCCTTCCTTGGACTTCACCATTGCCATCAGTTGCTGCAGCTCCAGGTCACTCTTCAACTGGTCCTCCTCATCCATCTGTCTCTCCACCAGTGAGTTCAGTTCTTCCTCGTGGTGCTGCTGCAGAGCTGCCTTGCGCTGGCCTTTGCGTTGCTGTCTGGCTTTCAACCTGTCCTCCAGCCGGTGTTGCTGTCCCTCCTCACTCGCCTTCAAAGCGTCTTCAGCAGCCTTGAGCTGCGCCATTAGTCTCCTCCGTTCAGCTTCGTTGTCGCAGTGAGCCAGTCTCGCTCGAATTCGCTCTGGGTCGCTGCTTTCCAACTCTGTATTGAGCAGCTGGATTTCCTGGTCCTGCTTTAGCAGTAGTCTCTGCTTCTCCTCCTCATGCCTCTGTTCCAAAGCAGTGAGTTGTTGCGGGTCTGCCTGCAGTCCCACAGAAGCAGCCGCCACGAGTTCCTCACTAACAGGTTCGGGCAAGTGCAAAGGCACTACCTTGCCTTTCTGTCTGCCAGCCAGTCGCTGTTCCAGTTGCTTTCGCTTGAGAGCCGCCTGCTCTGCAGTGCGCTCTTCCAGCGCCTTCATCTCTCGCTCAAAGTCTCGCATGAGTTGATCCGCCTCCTCTTGACTCGTCACTTGGGCCAAGCGCTGGTCATGTGTTTGTCGGAGCTGAGCCACTCCTTCGTCCATAGCAGCGACTCGCTCTTCCTCGATCTTCTGCAGATCTGACTGTCTGTCTGTGGAGTGAGGGGTCTCAGTACGGGGAGAGCTGGCGGCCTGTTGGAAGTCCACACTGGGCTGTCGTCCTCTCCTTCGCTTGCGCTCTAGCAGTCGCTGCTGCAGCAGTTCATTGCTCTTGGACTTGTCCTTCTCTGCTAGCTGCTGGATGCGCTGAAGTTCAGCCTCCAAGTCTCCAAGCAGTCGTTCCTTGTCTTGGGCGCTCAGGTTGGGGTCGCTTTGCACGCGTTCCCGCAGTTCATCTGTGCGTTCCTCCCGCTCTCCTTCTTTCTCCCCTGCGTACTTCTCCACCAACGCGTCGAAAATGCCGACTGGAGAATTGACAGTGGGCGGCTTATCCGGCTCTGTGACAGGCTTGCCGTCATCCTTCGGCTCTTCTTCCTTGATAAGCATTGGGTTGAGACCGCCGAGTCGCTCTTCCAGCAGCGCTCTGAGCCGCTCCAGATGATCCAACACCTTCGCCAAAGCACCGCGAGCCTCCTGTGACTGGGCCTCGAAGCCCTCCGCCAGACGCTTGTGGTACTCAATGAGACGGTCGTGCATGGACTGGAAGATGGAAGGGTCGATATCGTCGTAGCCCTTCACTTCTTTGGAGTCCTTTGGGTCTTTGCCTTCACTGCCTTCTTCTGCGGGCTCAGGGTGGGTGAGACGCAGAGCTGTGAGGTCTGCAGCTTGCTGCTTGGTGCGGTAAGTGGTCGGAGTGGGCTCTGTGTGCTTCCACTCCTTCGTGAAGAAGACATACAACCCTCCGATCAGCAACGACATGATAGCGATCAAGCCAGCTATAGAGCCTCCAATCAGTCCCCAATCCGGGTCCTCAATGATGCCTGTGTCTGTGGCAGTTCCCAGAGTCAGAACGGAGGCCTGAGTCCTGGTCTTCAGAGGCAGGTCGGAGTCAGGGCAAGTTTGTCCGTTGCCGATGACGGACACTATTATGTGGGCGTCTGGGTTGGCGTTGTCGGAGAAGTCGAAAATGCCTGAGTAGTTGAAGGAAAAGGCGAACACCGAGACGTTGGTGGAGGCGCTAGTGATCATGCGCTTGAGTTCAAGGAAGGGGCCATAGTCGAAGTCCGGGTTGGTGTTGAGCAGACTGTCTTTGTTGTAGACTGGGAAGTGCTGTGAGTCAGGGATGCTGAAGATGAAGCTGTCGCCTCGATGCAGACAGGCCACCGGGTTCAAAATGCCTTCAGGACTTTCATTCTGCAGACGTCTGCCCAGGGTAATATTGCTGGTGTTAAAAGCTGCAAAGGCACTGCCCAGACTGTACTGCGCTTTGGGTCCCGCAGCCTGCATGTCAATGGAGTAGACGCGGCCAGAGCTGCCAGGCATGATGGCTCCGTAGTAGCCAGTTTGGTTGAGGAGGTTGAGAGCCATAGTGCGGTTTGTAGTGGTGTTGCGCACTACGTAGTTGCCACTGCTGTCTATTGTCACTACAGGGGCTTTCTCTCTGCATCCTTTGTTGCAGACATCGTCTAGATTACGCACATTGTTGCATTGGCACACGCCTACTCCCGCAAGCACTGAGCCTCCCGCTTCCCCGCACTCGTTAACACAGTCATTCGATCCTTTGCAGTCTCCATTTGGCCCTCGAATTTGGTCAGGCGTGCACATAGTGAACACTTTGGGGAAGCAGTCCAAGGTGCTGTCCTCCACTGACAATGTGAATCCCTCTTGAGTGAACTCATAGCCAGGAATACACCGACAGGTGCCATCAGTCTTCTGGAAGGCTCGATTAGCTCCTAGACAAGTACATATGGTACTTCCAGGCACTGACTTGGAACTCGAGCCGCAAGGAATGCAGCGGTTCCTGCCCACCTGGTCATTGTACGAGTCAGCAGGACAGAGGAGACAGGAGGAGTTGTCAGCTTTGCCGAGGACAGGGTTATACGTGCCAACAGGACAAGGCATAGGAGACTTGAAGCCAGAAGGACAGTAAAAGCCGGAAGGACAAATATAGCCTTTGTACACTTCGATGGAAGTGGGATTGGGCCTCGTAGCTCCTGCTAGGCAGATGTACCCGCCGTCACAATTGAGACACTTTTCCTGTGCGACTTTGGAGTAAGTACCGTTGTTGCAGGTTCTACATAGGTTTTCTTCCACGTACTGCCCAGGAGCGCAGTATTGCGGCTCGTAGGAGCCCTCAGGACAGATTGAGTAGAGAGGACACTTGAAAGGACTCGTGTTGTTGAGATGGACAGCTAGTGGGTTGATGCTGAGCGCACATAGGTCAGTTGTGAGGTTGGCTCGAGTGTAGTTGAAAATGTTGGGCAGTACATACTTCGGACAGAAGTAACTGGCTGGGCAAATAGTGGGTATGGTTGAGTTAGTGAAGCAGTAGAAGCCCACAGGACAAGGCAAAGGCATAGCCGAGCCAATAGGACAGTAAGTCCCCTCGGGACAGCCGTACTCCACCACAGTGGCATTTCCAGGACACTGCTGTCCTCCAGTACACGTAGTGCAGGCGTCATAGCTGCCTAGAGCGGTTGAGTTTCCGAAAGTGCCAGGAGGACAGGGAATAGGCGTAGCGCCTCCTTGGACACTGTAGTACCCAGCCGGACAGCGGTATTTGGGTAGGTCGAAGGTGACTATGCCTACGTCAGTGCAAAGGAAGCCGGCTGGACACACAGTGCAACTGCTTTCACTGACTGCGAGTGTGCTGGGGTTGTAAGTGTGAACTCGGCAGGGGGTGGGCTTTTGCGCTCCCTGGGGACAGAAGTTGCCAGCTGGGCAGGGAATAGGCTGCGGGTTGTTGGCTACGCAGTAATACCCAGGAGGACAGGTCGTACATGCAGAGACTTGGGCGCCTCCAGGCAGCGGATTTACCATACCAGGCGGACAAATAGTAGGTGTCAAGGCTCCCTTCGTACAGTAGTACCCAGAAGAACAGGGACCATTAGAAGACGAACTGCTGCTCGGAGGCGTGGGACTCACACTCCCCGACACACAGTAATATCCAGCCTCACACTGGGCGGAAACAGTCCCGTCCACACAGTAGGACCCAGTGGGACAGGCACTACACGCTGTAGAAGCTGCCAGTCCCAGAGTGGCGGTGTTGTACGAGCCCAAGGGACAGAAGAGTCCGTAACTGCTGCCCAAAGGACAGTACTTGTTGGCAGGACACTGGACTGTGGCGGTAGTGGCTGCTGTGTTGCAGACGAACCCAGCTGTGCAGTCACTGCAGACTGAAAGGCCAGTGGTGCCTGCATACTTGCCATCAGGACAAGGGAACTCCTGGCCAAAGCGAGTGGACGCGGGACAGTAGTGCCCCACTGGACAGTCCAGAGGCAGCGCTATTCCTCCAGTGCAGTACTTCCCTGCCTCACAGGGCTTGCAACTGCTCTGTCCGGTCAGGTCTTGGTAGCTGCCCATCAGACAGGGTAGGGGCTGGAAACTACCAACTGGGCAGTAAGCGCCCGCTGGACATATGACGCTGGTAGCGGAAATACTGCCTGAACTGCAGTAGTACCCTGCAGAGCACTGGCCTGTGGGTGTAGAAAGGCCTGCAGTGGCGCAGTAGTAGCCAAATGGACATGGGAGACACTCAGAGCTGGCGGCCAGTCCTGTGGCCGGGCTGTAGGTGCCTTGAAGACAGGGAGTGGGTGCACTTGACTGTGGAGGGCAGAAGTTGCCTGTAGGACACACGTTTCCAGTGGTTCCATCAGTAGGGTTGGGACTCTTGGCTCTCAGAGTGCAGTAGTAGCCAGCCATGCAGAGGCCTGAAACCGCACTGAGGGCTGCCTTCCCACAGTAGAAGCCTGGGTCGCAATTGACTGGTGCAGAGCTGCCCACTGGACAGTAGTACCCCTTCGAACACATCCCTCCCTGGGCTGCGTCCAAAGGAGTGGAACTGATCGCCCCTCCACTGCAGTAGTACCCTCCAGAACAGTCACTTGTGACTGCAGAGAGAGCCACTGTGCCACAGTACTTCCCAGCTGTACAGGGAACACACACTGCACTGGTAGTCCCTCCTGAGGCCGAGTTGAAAGTGCCCACAGGACACGGCTGTCGAGAGGTGACTGAGGAAATATCCAAGGGACAGAAGTAGCCAGCTTCGCAAGTAGTAGGCGTCACTGAGCCTTCCACACAGTAAGTCCCTGCAGTGTTGCAAGTCTTGCAAGTCGACTGTGCTCCTGCGTCCTGGTACGAACCCACAGGACACTTGATTGAGTAGGCGGAGCCTTGGGGACACATGGAGCCTGGAGGACAAGTCACTGAAGCAACTGCTACGCCTGAGGCGCAGATGTACCCCGCTGGGCAGAGGTTGGCTGCTGTGGGGGTGTCCATGCCGGGGTTCGGACAGACGTAGCCAGGAACGCAGGGCAGACACTCAGAGGCCGCTGCTCCTCCAGTATAGGGCAGGAAGGTGCCAGCACTGCACTGCTGCGCAGTTCCTCCGGCTACACAGTAGGACCCAATAGGACAAATGTACCCCTTTACTCCATCAGTAGGCGCAGGCACAGTGGCTCCCGCTAGACACACATATCCCTCATAGCAAGTGCCGGAGTGGGTGCCCAGTTCATCCCCAGAGCAGTACTTCCCAGCGGGACAAGCTGTCTTCACAGTGGCGCCTGCAGGGCAAATAAACCCAATGGTGCAGCGGCCTCCGTAGGAAGCGCCTGCAGCAGGCCGAGCTGTCACAGACCCTGCACTGCAGTAGAACCCCACACTGCACTGATCTGTTGGAGCTGCCAAGCCCATAACATTGCAATACGACCCTGCCGTGCAAGTCTGACACGCTGACGAATCCACCTTCCCTGTGTCTGGATTGAACTTCCCAACAGGACACGGATACTGCGTATCATACTCCGTGCCAGCGGGACAGTAATAGCCGGCTGGACAGATGTTGGCAGAGTAGTCTCCAGTGCCTGGAGGACAGAAGGAGCCCGCTGGACACTGTGTGCAAGCCGTAGATTGGACGACGTTGGCGTATGTGCCTGCTTCGCACATGATTTTGGTCATGGACCCGGCTGGACAGATGTAGCCCACAGGACAAGGGTTGGTAGTGCCGAGGCTTTGGCCCTGTCCACAGAAGTAGCCGGCCGGACACAGTTCTGCTGCACCAACAGAGCTCATGGAAGAGCTGCTGCAGAAGTAGCCAGCAGGACAGGGCAGACAATCAGTGGCCGCAGCCCCTCCCTGCGCAGGGTTATAAGTGCCCGCCAGACAGTCAACGGGTGTAGTAGTGCCCAGCACACAGTACTTCCCCACAGGACAGGGTCCGTACTTCCCTACCACTTCAGTCACTGGTTGGTAGTACAAGGCATCGGAGGTACAGTAGTACCCGGCACTGCATTGTCCAGTCACTGCACTTAGTCCTGGTGTCTTGCAGAAGTTGCCTCCAGAGCACGCTTTACACTCTGAAGATTGAGTAACTATGAGAGCTGCGTTGTCATGGTAAGTGCCTGGGGGGCAGGGCGTGGACACAATAGAACCCGCAGGACAGTAGTAGCCAGTGAGACACAGAGTAGGCACGGAGGTGCCCGAAGTCTGGCAAAAGTACCCAGCAGTGCAGGGAGAACAGGTGGCCTGTCCTGTGGTTCCTGTGAAGGTCCCAGGCAGACAGGGCACGTCGATAATGCTGCCTGCTGGTGCATACGACCCTGCGTGAGCAGGGTTTTGAGTGGCACTGCTGGACCCTGTGGGACAATAAGACCCCGCTGTGCACAATCCCGAAGGCGCATTCGTAATAACTCCATTACAATAGTGTCCTTGCACACATTGCTTGCAGTCCGAGGCAGTCTCCGACCCTACCAGGTCGTTATAGTAGCCTGCAGTGCACATGGTTTCCGTGGGAGTTCCGGCAGTGCAGTACCCGCCCGCAGGGCAGAGTTCGCCAGTAACACCATCTGTCGGAGTACTAGTAGTGGCTGCGGACTTGCAGAGGAAGCCGGCCTTGCAAGAGCCCTTCACTGCTGTGGCTCCTGCCTCGTCACAGTAGGACCCAGCGTCGCAGTTCTTGCAAGCCGCCAGGTCGATTCCGTCGGTCCCTGTTCGATAAGTGCCCTTGGGACAAGGAGTGGGCGTTACGCTTCCACCCAGGCAGTAGTAGCCTGCATAGCAAGACTCAGGGGTGACTGTGGCTTCAAACCTGCAGAACTTCCCTGCCGTGCATTGAGTACAGTCCGCAGAAGTTCCTGCTCCAGTAGTGGCTCGAAAGGTCCCAGGAGGACAGGAAATCACCGTAGCAAAGGTAGACCCGGCTGGACAGTAGTACCCGGCAGTACATACATTAGTCAAGTAATCAGTACTGCCAGGAGTGTTGGTGTAGTACCCAGCAGGTGTAGTGGTGCAGTCTGTGATAAGGGCCAGGTTCGTAGCAGTGCCATAGGTGCCTGGAGGGCAGGGAATTGCTGCTTGCGTTCCCTGAGGACAGTATTTCCCCGCTTCACAAGCGCCTGCTGAGGAAGACCCTGCGGGACAGATCGAGCCTCCGGGACAAACCACCTTTGTGACGTCTGACGAACCAACAGGGCAGTAGTAGCCCGCTGGACAAGTTAAGCAGACACTCAGCCCAGCAGTGGAGTACGTCCCAGCCAAACAGGGAGTGCCAGTGGTCTGAGTGGCCACTCCACAGAAGTTCCCTGCTACGCAGATCTTGCAGGAGTCAGTGATTCCTGGGCCCAGGTACTTTGTTTTGAGGGCATCGGCATACATGCCAGCTGGGCAGTCTATTGGGACAGTGGACGCCTCTGGACAGTATTTCCCCAAGGGACAATCCGTACACTGAGTGGAAGCACTGAGCGTAGTCGAAAGAGAGTAGGTCCCAGCCGGACAGGGGTACTGCACAGTGTAGTCCGTGGAAGCAGGACAGTAGTAACCCGCAGTACAGACTGCAGGAGTGCCAGTTCCAGTGAGACAGGCGAACTGGGCGGTACAGGGAGCACAATCGCTCAGTGCGGACTTCGAAGCGGCACTGAAGGTGCCAGAAGGACAAGGGTACTGAGTGGGATAGGCGGTTCCTAGTGGGCAGTAGTAGCCGGCGGTGCACGCCACTTGAGTCGATGTAGTTGTCCCTAAGCCGCAAGCCTTCCCGATTGGGCATTCTTGGCACTCATCCATTGAGGTCAAGGCAGTGTCCGTATTCAGCGTAAAGGTCCCCGCAGGACAGGGAATAGGGGTATACACGCCTTTTGGACAGTAAAACCCTGCTTTGCAGACCTCTGAGGCAGCCGACATGTTCCCTGAAGGACACACTTTCCCTTGAGTGCAAGGAAGGCAGTTCTGTAGGTACCCTGCACCTGTGTTGGGGTTGTAGGTGCCCTGCGGACAGAGGAAAGTGATGGCAGTCTGCACTGGACAGTACACTCCAATGGGACAAACCAGGCATTGAGAGGATAAAGTTCGATTGGAACCAGTAGGCGCAGGACCTGTTTTAGTGCCCATAGGACAGACGTGATTATTGACTGACATAGTATGGGCGGGGCAGAAGTTTCCCGCTCCACATGCTGTACCCGAGGCGGACCCCGCCGCACAGGACTGCCCAGCTGTGCATTCCTGACAGTCTGCTATGCTTTTGGCACTTGCATTTGAAAACGTCCCTGCTGGACAGGGAAATTGACCAACATAACCGGTCCTGGCAGGACAGTAGTTCCCAGCAGCACAGGCCGCCTTATTGGTTCCTCCAATGCAGAGAGAGCCCGGCGGACAGTCAAAACAAGCATGAAACTGCCCAGAAGTGCCAATAAGTCCAATAGGTCCATATGTCCCTGGAGGGCAGGCATTCGTAGTAACTGCACCCGCAGTGTTAGATTGGCAATAATTTCCGGCAGTGCACAGTACGCTCATAGGTCCTATAGAGGATGCAGCACAGATGGAGCCCGGGGCACAGCTCAAGCAGTCCATTGCTCCAGCATACGCGTAGTTCCCAGCTATGCAAGCTGTTTCTACACTGCCAGTGCATGATTTCCCAGCCGTGCATATACTACAGGTACTGCTACCTGCTACGGTCTGGAAATAGCCAGGAGGACACTCAGTACAGGCCTTCACTCCTCCGGTGGAATAGGTGCCTACAACACAGTCAGTCTGAGTACTGGATCCGTCGCATTGCTTTCCAGCAGGGCACAGGACACAGTTGTTGCCAGATATGTATGTACCGTAGGGACACTGGGAGACAACACCCGGAGAAGAAATCGAAGCAATGCTGCCTGCAGCTACAGCCGAGCACGTGCCAATAGCAGTACCTTTGGCTCGCGTGCTGCCTTCGCCACATAGTTCGCTGGGTCCAGAGCCGATAACGCATATCATGTGCGAAGGACATGTGCTGCAGGCGTAGGCATTTGCAAGACTAAAAGTCCCGGCACCACAGTTAGTGTTAGCTGTACCAGACACCACATCGCAGAACTTTCCAGCGGTACAGGAGTTGCAGGACGCCTTTCCTACCAAGTTCTGCATTGTGCCGTAACTGCAAGGCACCTCGATTCTTCGGTGCTGAGACAGACACTTATGTCCCACTATGCAACTCGCACAGGCCGCGGTGGCAGCTCCTGTGGCGTAGGTCCCCGCTGCACAGGTCTGCGTGTTGGAGGAGTACTTCCCTGTGGCAGTTCGCGTGCATTCAATTGCGGATGCACTGGAGAAGTAGCCAGTTTGGCATGCGCTTCCCACTGCAGTGGCTGAAGGACAGTAGTTGTTTGCGGTACAAGGAGTACAGGTAGTGGCTGTGCCGTCTTGATACGACCCTAAGGCGCAGGGAGTAGGCGCCGTCGCAGTCGTACAGTCAAATCCGGCAGGACACTTGGAACAGGTGTTAGTGGGCGGCCAGACAAACACAGCTGGATAGCATATGTTCAGGACTTCCACAGTGTAAGAGCCCACCAGATTGTTATATAGGGAGTCTGAACTAGTGGCTGTATGCGTCATTACAAGCCCTTTATCCACGTAATATGGCCCGGCTCCGATTGTATAGGTGAGAGAAACTGCCTGGGAAGTGTTGTAATTGGCTGGTGTGAAAATCAGCGAAGATCCTGCTGATATGGTGAGTTCCGAAGCCGTAGTCGTCACAGCGACCGTGACGTCGTTTGAAGGCTTCGTGAGCAGACGCACACTGTAAGTGCCAGTGCCTGTACTTTTGTTAATCAGCACATTACCGGAAAAAGAGTACCCGGCCGAGCTGGTTTCAATGACAGTCACAGAGGAAGATTTGGTTGAGGGGCGAAAAACGCCTCCAAGGAAGGTGGCATCTCCTGTAAATGCCATGTTGAGCGTATAAGTAGTGGGTGCCAGGGGTGTGACAGGCTGGGAAACAGACACAGTGAAGGTCTGAGAACCCCAGACAGCATTAGTAAAGGTTCTAGAGGCTGGAGTGAATGTGACCTCAGCAGGCACTGCCGTAGCCCAGCCTGGTGTGACCGTAAATGAAGTAGTAGGTGGATTTCCCAATGTCACAGTGATCGTTGCGGAATTGCCTTGAATCACAATTATCGCACTATCGAAATCCACAGTACTTGCGCTGTAATTGTATATCGGCAAAGTCACTGTCCCACTTGCATCATTAATGCAGCCGGAGAAAGTCGCTACACCGTTGAAATTAGCATCTGTAGAGGCCAAAGTATGCGTAATTTGCACAGTGTAGGTCGAGCTGCCAGTCGGGTACACTGGTGCATTCACTGTCACAGTCTGCCAAGACGTGTCTCCTGCACTTATCGTGATAGCCGTCAGCACCTGCAGTTTGGCGGAGTCTTGAGAAGAGATGGTAATTGTCACGGAGGATGTTGGGGCTGGAGTTACGCTGATTCGGTAGCTTTGGTTGCTGTGGCCTTGCTGAATTGGGGAGTTGAAGTCGATCAGCACTGTGCCAGTAGCAGCAATTGTTATAGATGCAGTTCCTAAAGTCGCCGCTCCACAAGGAGGGCAGACTAACTGCAGAGTATAAGAACCACTAGCGCTGAAAGTGGCGGAAACGGCGTAGATCGAGCCAGATATTGTAGCTGAAGATGTTGTAAGTGACCCAGGGCCAGTAGCACTCAGCGTAGCCACTTCAGTGCAAGTCATCTGAGCGCTGTTCGAGTCGTAACATGTGGCAGAGAGCGAAATGGCAGTCCCGATATTGCCCGAGGCGCTAGCAGGGCTGAAGCTAATCGAGCCTAGGGCCGAGTTGCTCACTGTGAAGGAAGAACTGGTGCCGCCTATCAGTGCGCCTGAACTTGCATATAAGTAGAACGTCCCAGTCCCCGCAATCACACAATTCGCAAAGGTAGCCACTCCCGCGACCGCATTAGCTGACACAGCAGCCATAGTCCCGACTCCTCCAGCCAGTGAAAGAGTCACAGAGCCGGTGAAGGAAGTGTCCACATACAGCCCCGTGGGGTCCATAGCCTGCACTATTGCGTTGGTGGAGCTGCACACGTCCGTAATCGCTCCTGAAGTAGGCGTCTGGGAAAAGACCAGCGAGGCAGCACTTCCAACCTGCGCATTAAAAGCCGTCGACAGCGCCGCAGTGAAACCCCCACTAATCGCCTGCAACTTGCACGTGCTGCAGGCACTCGCCACTACCAGCCCTGTGAAGACGTAAGATGTTCCGCTGTTGGGCATGTCTCCCAACAGTGCTAGGGTGTTGGATGCACTGTCCAGGAGAGTAAGGTAGACGGAGCCTCCAGAGGCTTGGGACTTGGTGACTGTAACTGAAAAGGCAACGCCCACAGTCACAGTGCCCGTAGGCTGAACCGTGAACGCAAGGGTCTGAGCCACTGTGCCCGCCAGTCGCTGTAGGAGTAGGAGAAACAGCAGAGGAACCATTATTACGCTCTCCAGCCCTGTAAAATGGCCCAGCTCGCAGGGTACTGGCTCCTATCCTCCGCACTTGGAACTGCAGGACTCGTATTGGTAGGCGGCTACGTCCGTCTTCAACGTGCCCAGGCTTCTTTATCAGACTGGAAGCCTTCTTCGTGGCTGTACCCAAAAGACGACTCGGACTGGCAATACGAGTACCAGCTCTATATGAAGTCCTACTCCAGTCGTCTCTTTCCCAAGGCCTTAGACCTGGCTCAGTTCCGGGACCTTTACAACTGGGACTGGCTGCACAGGACCTATGCACAGGGACTGGGAGTCTACATAGGACTGCCGCTGCTGGGACTGTGGGGGAAGTTGGGAGGGAGGGTGAAAGGGTACATGCTGACTGCTGCGGGGGTTGGCGGCTTGATGGGAGCGGTGGGGTGGTTTCAGGTTTATCATGGTCTCGTGTCCCCTACTCTCCCAGCCCCCGAATCCACTCCTCTCCACAAAGCCATCCACCAAAGCTTCGGCCTGACTCTCTACTCCCTCCTCCTCTGGGCCGGCCTCACCCAACTCCACCCCGACACAGCCACCTTCATCAAAACTCTAGCCAGACTCAAAATCGCCCAGCAGCAGAGAAGAAAATACATACAGGCGCTGCCCTTCCTAGCAGGCACACTGGCGACTGGAGGCCTGGTAGCTGCCCGGGGCGCGGGGAAAATGCTTGTTAACTGGCCGTTTTACGACGAAAGTTGGCTTTTCCCAGTCTCTGGGTTCGACCTTGGTCCTGGCTTTCGCAACTTCACAGAGAACAACGCGATGGTCCAGTTCTGCCATCGAACCTGCTCCTACCTGACTGCACTGGCAGTCTTCAGTCTGTGGAAAGTCTCGAGAGGCGCGCCCTTCGGAGTCGCCGCAGCTCGGTTTTCTCTACTTGCAGTCTCTCTGCAGCTCATTTCCGGCGTAGTGACGCTGACTCACTACAGTCCGTGGGACAAGTCCTTGGCACATGAAGCGCTGAGCATGGTCGTGCTCACTAGTCTGCTTGTGGGACTGCACCGCGTTCGCAAGCCGGTTAACATTAAAAGTCTAATTTAACCGCAATTCGCCTAAATCGGCCTACGTAGTTTCTACTTAGGAATGAAATTACCCTTTTCGCGCTTGGAGCTTTGCACCAGCAGGTCCATTGGGTCGCTTGCTGCCTTCGTGCTGGCTGTTTCGGGCCAGGACTTTTGCAGGACTGGCAAATGCACTACACCGAGGTAGGCCAGGGGGTCGAGGTAGACGTCAAAATCTTCTTCATGTCCAATCGAGCAATACAAAGGCGCCACAAACAGCCAATTCGCAGTAAGCAGCAAAGTCAGTCCGGAGTCTACATGAGAAATACTCAAATCCTTATGAAGCAAGTCCAGGGCCTTAATGCTGTCCACATACATCCGCTGCAAATCCTCACCTGAGGTTTCTGCGGAAATTCGCTTGAAAAGGTGGTCGAAAGGCAACTCTGCGAGGGAGAAAGTGTCGTCTTGGGGCTGCACTACGTCCACTAGTCTTAACAGCGGCACAGGTCCCTGCACCCCCTCAATTGGAGGGATGAGCAGACTCATGCATCCCGCTGTTAGGGGATGGTAGTGGATTCCCGTGTATGGCAGCCACTGAAAGAAGCCAATTGCCTGTGTCTGCATAACCAGCTTCTGCCATACTTCCCAGTCCTGCACAGTCAGTAAGTGAGTGATATTCCAGCGCAAATCGCTGACATTCAAAGCCAAATTCCGGCCGTTTTCCATATGCATTGGAGAACTGCATAGGGTAAAACCGCGGTTCGCCAATACAACAGAGGGGAACCCTGTAACCGATACAGACTCGTAAGGGGGCAACGGGTCTTCCAGGCCCCCTGCTAAATGGACAGGGTGCTGGGGAGGGATGGAAATCAGCTTTATCCAATTGTGCATCATTGATATATCTCGCACCAGCCAGTTCCCTTCCTCGTCTGTATAGTCTCCTGAGAAAATGAAGAGTTGTCCGGGCACCAGGGGAAAGGGATGCACAGCGAGGATGTAGCTGTTGGCCAAGGCTTCAATTACGTAGGCAGGAGGCAATTTGACGGTTTTTATGCCTCTGGGTAGTGAGGTGGGTTGCGACTTCCCAATGCCTCCCCTCAGTTTTTCCTTACTGCCGTATTTCCTCACGAACTCCTCCAAGTTCCCTTCCGTGACTTCCACTTCAGTCCAAAAGTCCTCCTCAGTGAGGACTTTCTCCTTCACGTCGACTTCTTCGGTGGGGTTTTCCTTGTCCTCGTCAGTGCCCAGCAAGTCCGGAGTCTGCGGCTTGGAAACACTGCTCACGAGGGAGAGGTCAGGACTCACTTCGCTCTTCGATGTAGACTCGTGCAGGTCGCTTTTCTGGGTAACTAGCATGGTGTTGGGGTCTGTGGAGGTCTCGATGTTGATTTCGATGGCTGGGTCCAGCATGTCCACTTCTGCTGTGGTGGCTAGCGCTAGCTCTGGAGCCTTGAGGAAGGGCAGTTCGCGGCCTACGATTCTGACAGCTGCTTCGTCTTTGGAAGGCGCCAGTAGCACACTCTGCTTGACGTAAAACTACAGTGCTTGTCACCTCTAGGGCGGTTTCAATTTGGTGGGTGAAGCAGCCGTCCAGGATCTGAATCAATCCCTCTTCCCTCACAGAGGAGAGTTTGAGCTGAATGCGCTCAAGGAGGGATGGGCCGCGGGCTGCTTTCAGACGGTCGGACTCGACAAGTTCCAGGTCAGCGGCCGCTCTCTGGGCGAGTGTGGAAGTGGGCAGTGAAGTGCTAAGTCCGTAACTCTTTTGTAACTGCATGACACGTACGTGCAATTTGAAGTGGTCCAGACTGCCGATCAACTTTCCGTCTGTAGTGAAGACCAGAGGAGTGACTCGCTTGCTGAAGCCGAAACTGCTGCAGACCTAATTCGAAACTACCGAGGCCAAATAACTCTTCCACTCATCCGGATGCTTAACCACAACACTCACCGACGCATTGCACGACAGCTCCAGCTGCCTGCCCAAAAACTCGCACTCCGACAAGGCCGGGTCTCCTGCAGGTCCAGCAATCACATAGCTCGCCATTACTATACTCGCAGGGACGAAGAAGCCGCTGGGCTGTTATGGAAAAGACACTATTTGAAATGGAAGTCTCGCAAGCTGGAAGACGGCGTGGTAGTGCTGTGGCTGTCAAGTCGCCCTCTACTGCACAGCCTTCGCGTCTCCGAGACCTTTGTCACGAAGACAAGCAAAAGGTCGTGGGGCTGATCACTGAACTCAAAGGCGTCAAGGAACGAAGCAGGTCCGTAGTCGCACAACGCAAAGCCGACCAGGAAAAGTACGTATCCCAGTACCAACACCTGCAGGAAAAGTACATGGAACTGCAGGAAAGCTACGCAGCCTTGCAGCGGAAGTACGACCAGTCGCTGCAGCTCTTGCAGCAGGCGAGAGACTCGAAGACTGCGGACACTCCGGAAGAAAGGAGAGAAGTCGGGAGAAGGTGCATCACTAGTGCAGGGAAAAGGACTGATAGAGGGAGGAAAGTCACTATCGAGGCACATAAAAAGCCTTCTGAGGAAGTGAGGGATTTGCACTCCATGATCACCCACCTTTCCCAAAGCGTGCATCGCCTCAATGAAAGCGTGTTAAAGCCCTCCCCTGACCCTGCGATTTCCCTGCGGATTCCCTCTTCCAATAGTCCTTTGTGTCTCAATGACACAGCGCAGAGCGGCAAAAGCGTGCATCTCCAGCCGCTCAACCTCAACACTCTCTTTGAAGACCCTGACCAGGAGGAGAAAGTCGCGAAAGTGCTGGCGCGGGCTAGGCGAGTGAAAGGCCGAGAGAAAGAGCTGTACGGTCAGGAGTTCTACCAAGTCGTGCAGGAGATGGAGCAGGGCAGTGTAGTCCTATAATGAAGGGACAGCCTTGTAGTTTCTATTGGTGTCTAGGGAGTTGAGACTAGTAGTTGATGGATGGGAGCGAAGCGGGAGGGGACTGGAAAAAGCGCTCTGGCTTCCTTCTTCGTCGTCTAAATCACGCCCACGCTCCAATCCTCACAGTCATCTCCTCGCCCGCGCCCTCCCTGCCCACTTCCCGCTGCTGCTCCTCTCTCAAGTCCCGGCCTTCCACCCGCTTCCGCGGCAGCAGCACTGACCTTCCCCCGCGAAACTCTCAAAGGAAAAGAGTCAGAAGAGCAGGAAAAGCGGCAACTGACAACAGCCAATGTGAGTCCATTTCCAGGTGCGAATTAGCCTTCATTCTACGCGAAACTGTGAGACTGAGGAAAAAGCAGGCCGACTTGCAGGGCGGAAAAGGGGCTTTTCGGGAAACGACCCTGAGAGATGCGCTTGTTCCCGCTCGGATGAACGTTGGTAGTCGCTGGAGTCCGGTGCAGTATCAGCGCTGTTCAACAGCTTTGTCCACTCCTTCGCACAGGGAATTCAGCCAGCGGCACCGAGTCTCACCACTGCTTGTGCGGATTCGACTTCCGGACGTTAGCGATGTAGTGAACTTCGATGATTAGTGTAAGTGGAATGTCTAAGTGGCTTAGCCAGCTATAAGACTCATAAGGAACTGCAGGACTGCTTCTCTCAGCTGCAAGCTGACGCTTCTGCAGCGCAACTCCAACCCTTCCGCCTGTCTTTTGATGAAGAACACCACCGTCGTCTTATCCAGGAACGCACCGATTCCTCCGATATCAGTCGAGTCCTTCAGTGTCGAAACGTGAAAACTGCCTTGGTAGCGAAGGAACCCAGAGAGGATTTCCTTCGAGGAAATGCGGTCTTTGTAGGCTGGAAACTGCCCACTGCTTTGCTGAGGTGCGAGACTCGTGTATATCTCTATCATCTGGTCGAGAGGGATGGAGAGCGCAGTCATGTAGCTAGCGATTGAAATGGGCAGTTTGAGGGCGATTTCCTTGTATTCACGCTGAGCGAAGTAGGAAAGAGTGAGAGTGGGCGAGTCGCAGAAGACTCCCGTGCACTCCCATTGGACCATTTCCAGGCCTTGGGCTTCTGAGGACAGCCGGCCCTCGACAACTACCTCTCTCCTGGACCCCAGACGCACTCCCTCCGGCTCCCTGCCCACTTCCATCCTCACGTCCTCCAGCGCAGCAGCACTCCAGTTCCTATACACCAAAGTCAAGTGGCAAGAAGAGTGCTGTCGACTGTACTTCGCACTCAGCTCTAACTCCGAATTGCGGTACAAAAGTCCAGACTTGTAGAGAGGAGTTTCCAGGTAGGTGCCTTCGTTAGCGATAAGTACACGCCTCGGGGAGGCTGCGGGAAGGCGGAGGCTGAAATCTGCGGATGCAGTTTTCCGAAGCAGTGGGCCTCTGCTTTCGATGTCATCCCAAACAGGGCTTTCCGCCTCTCCTGAGTCTCCCTGTGGCGGCAGTAGCATTCGAATGGCGTCTGGCTGGAGCGAGTCTCTGGGTGATAGGCGAACTTGCTCATAGTGCTGCAACTCTGCAAGCAATTCTGCATTCTTCGTCTCCAAGGCTTCAATCTGCATACGGAGACTATCAGTCCCTTCGAAGCCTTTAGTCTGCAAGGCCGCAGCATACGTCTCTACCGCTTTCCCCTACATAGCTCCTACGAACTCCTCCCTGCCCGCCCGCACTTCCTGCCATCCCCACTCCTCTGCCTCGCCTGTGTCTTCTTCAACTTCACTGTCGCTGTCACTGTTCACTTCTTCTAGTCGAGGCATCTCTGGAGGGCGCTGCAGGTCGAGGACCACTCTATCCGGCTCTCTGAAGCTGATACTTTCTCGAACTATCGACCGCTCGAAGCCCTGCTTTTCAGCCTTGACAGCGAGGGAGAAGTCGAGGGAAAGGGCGGGTTCTTGGGGGATGGAAGAGAACTGGGGAGGGGGAATTGCGGGGAGGGATTTGGAGGGGGCGGGACGGAGCTGGAGGGTTGAAGTGAGCAGGTCGAGGGCTGCTAGGACGCGGGAGTAGGACTGAGGCTCGGATTGACGAATGTCCTTCAGACACTGCGAAAGCAGCTGATGGTAGGCTCGCAAGGCAGCCAACAAGTCCGGCAAGTCACTATGACCGAGGTGATAAGTCTTGACTTGATAGCAAGCTACAAACAGGAAGGAAGCCGGACACCGCCGCTTCCCCTTAGTCGCCAACTCCGTCTTTTCCCTCACAGTTCCTATCAGCTGCTTGGGCTCGCAGGGAGGGAAAGCCACTCCGTCCTGCACCAGGTCCCTATACAGCTTTTCGTAGTCTTCAATCTGGTCCCCAAACCAGCAACCCCACTTCTGCACGCCCGTCAATAGAGTGGTAAGGAAGGCTGCGGAAGCCACCCGCCCCGCCTGTCCCTGCGCTCCGAACATATCCGTGCCTCGGTCCTCCCTGCCTTCGGCCTACCGAGTCTCCTACCTTCCGGTGTCTCGCGAGGATGCCCAGTCGACTGAATAGCTTGTTGGGCACGTAGTCGCAGAGGTGGCGACTGGGCTTCTTGAGACAGGCGCAAAGAGTGCGAATTGAGAAGAGTCGCTGTTGTGGGGAGCAGTGTTTGTCCTTTATAAGCGTCTTTAGACTGCCGACCAGTTCCTCAGTCATACGGTTCGACATGGTCTTGACCATATCAGCGATCTGCTCAGTGACGCCCTCCCCAGCAGCAGAGCTTTTCATCCCAGTCCTGAGCAAAGTCAGCGGATGCTGTCCAGCCATTCAGAAAATAACGACTTTATCGCTAGCTGCCAAAGCCTTGCGACGGAGACGGTAGCTAGAGGGAGTGCGCTTTACCCACCGGGGGAAGAGTTGGTGGTAAGTGGTGTAGTGAGGGAGATTTGGAGCTAGTTCTTTGGGCGGGGAGGGGAGCAGCGTGCTGCGCTGTAAAGGACACCACTTGCCTTCTTTGCTTTGCAGCAGGGACTTGGACATATAGTCATTATTCCGCTTCCTCATGCCAACTTTGCTATCCAATCTCCTCTTCGTCGAGTGATGCAGCTGCAGGGCCGGCAAGCTCTGAGCCAGGGCCTTCAGTCTCTGCAGACTGCCAGTTGCCTGGGAAGGACTTGGGAACTGTGAAGCTGAGGAAAGTCGGAAGCTCCCGATTGAGTCGCGACTTTTGCTTACAGACAAATGCTGGATTTGCATTTTATGGAGAGGAATGAGATGCACAAACGAGGCAGAAATTAGGGCAATACAAGCATTGGGAATTTACATCTCGAATTGGTCTCTGGATCGATTTATTCATTAGGGATTTTGATTTTCTGGGCATTTATAGCCTGTTTTACTACTCTAATCAGAGCAATTACAGCAAAGGAAAGGCTGTTCCGCTTCCCAGACTGAGACGATATTGCACGATCTGCCCTAGTTAGACGTAATATACATGAAAGAAGCGGATACTTTGCTCAGCGCAGCTGTTTCCGAGCCCCGGGCTGCTACTTTGCCGCAGGTCTTGGCCTCTTTCGACTTGGAAGCTGCGTACTCCAAGGCCTATAGACGCCTCAAATTCCCCTTCAGAGCCGCCCTCAACCGTCACTTCCAATCCCTAGACCTGGCCCTGAGTCTCGACCTGCTGACTCCTCGAGAAGCCGCTCAAGTTGCAGAACTGCTGGCAGCTCTCCGGCCTACTCCCTGTGTCCGTCTCTGGTCGCACTCCTACGAATCACAGGCACGAGTGTTCTATGGACTGCCGCCCAGTCCTCCTCTGGATCCAGAACAGAAGGAGTGGACGAAGGCCGCCAAAAGCATGGAAAAAGCAGCTCTCGGCCTCAATATAAACTTCAGCAGAAACGCAACTCTGACTCAAGTGTACCTCTTCGACCTTGTACTGACGCCAAAGGCGTGTGGGTATCTAGCCAAAGGTCTCAAAAATGCAGAGCTTATAGAGACGCTGGGACTAGTGGCTTGCCGACTTAACACTAAATGTATGTTTTATGTAGGCTTGGGAGGACTGTTGGAGGCGATTTGCCATTTAGACAGACTTCGAGTGCTGGTGCTGGACCGCAATGGGTTCAGTGAAGGGGGGTATTACCTCTCCAGGATTATCACTTTTCACGCACAGCGCAGAGATAGGGAACTGTGGACGCAGTCTCTGAGGTCAATGGAAGCCGCCAAGCCAAGGCTCGTGACCGGCCTAGTGGACCTGAGCATCGCAGAAACAGGCCTAGACGACAAGGCGTGGCTGGACATTGGACAGGCTTTGGAGATGGACAATTGGCTGAAATGTCTGAATTTGAGGGGAAATCGCCTATCAGAGAGCAGTTTAGAGGCACTTTTGGAGGTTTACAGGAGGAGTAAGGGGCTGAAAGTGGTGGATATAAGGGAAATTGAGGCTGGAGAGAAGGTACGTCCAGCGCTTCTCAGAGCCATGCAGAGACGCTTAGCCAAGGCTCACAAATCTACGGAAAACGAGAATATTCAGGCAAAACTGAAGGCAATAGAGGAAAATAGCAAGATATTACCCGGATTTCCACTACAAATTGTCATGAGAAACACGGAAAAACGCAGTAAACCTGCGTCTATGAGCGTTAGTTTTGTTGGGTCTTTGCTGGGGGATAGGAAAAGAGCGAAGTCAGTGGAAGGAAAGCAAGTTGTTAGGCGGGAAACACAGAAAGGGACTAAGCAGGCGAACCCTGCAGACTGTCCCTACTGTCCTTCTCTCGAACTTCAGCTGCGCACTGCTTTATCTCGCATTTCTCTGCTGGAACAGCAACTCAGCTCTCCAGCGAACTGCTCCAAACTCACAATCCGCTCGAGTGTGCAGGAAAGTCTGATTATCAAGGCTGAGCGTCTAATCGAAGAACTCACCGATACCGTCGATCAACTAGACGCGAAAGAGACCACCGCCACTCCCCGCCAGTCCCAATGTCCAATAGAAGCCTTGCCTAAGTAGCTACCAAGCCTTAATAATGGAGATCCTAGTGGTGTTCTTCCTAGGGTATCTGCTGACGAAGCTGCAGGGCAGTACTCGGTGGGGCGGTTCTGTCAAGGTGGGGGCGGTGGTGGTGACTGTGCTGCTGTATGCAGTGGGGAAGGTCGTGTGGACTGTCAGGGAAATGCCAGAGACTTTGTATGAAGCCACTGGTCTTAGCCGCAACACCCGCTGTGACGAAGTGCGCAGTCTGTACCGCTCCCTCGCCAAGGAAAAGCACCCAGACCGCAACCTGGGCTCCGACTCCTCCGAAGAGTTCATTTCCCTGCAGCAAAGCTTCGACACACTAGGCAGCCCCACTCTGCGCATCCGCTACGAACTGTACGGCCGCACCGAGGAAGATGCAATGATGAAGGACTTGATGAGTCATGCGGGTTTCTACCTGCAAGGACTGCTATTGGCGTATAGCCTCACTTGCAACAAGGTACTGCCTAGTGCAGAATACTGTGAGAGCGGGGATGTTCGCGTTGGTCGCTTTGGTGATTTTCTCAAGTTTGGAGTGGACGTTGAAAAGTCTACCGCCGGCTACGCCGCCATATGGCTATCTGCCCTATCCGTTGTATAGCCAATTTGAGCTGCTCCGGGCTCTGTTCTTCCCTTTGCTCCTTTTCCTGTATGTTGAGTCCGGCTTGCACTACAGCTCTATGCTTGAGACGAAAAAGGCCCAATGGACGCAGTAATAACTATCCAGAGTCCGTGGGCAGGTCGAAAACAACAGATCAGTACTCGCAGTGCTCGCAGAAAGAAGGCGAAATGCGCCTTTGCCAGGAGCTCTAGACGCTCATGAGAAGGAAGAAATGCGGAAGCGAATGATGGAAAGTCAACAGCCCAAGGAAAAGGGCAAGTGGAAATGGGTACTGAATGCCGCGGTGATCATACTGGTGCTGTATCTGCTGAAAGGAAGGTCGAGTGCACCGGTGCGGCCGGGGTATCCTGGCTATAACTAACTAGTTAGTGCTGATGGGCATGCGTGGCCAACATATGTGCAACGCAGCAGGTCAGCTTCTTGTAATAAGGAATGTCCAGCATTTCATTCGGCCCATGCGCATTCGACTCAGGGCCCAAAACCCCAATCACCAGGAAGTCAGCCTCAGGGTAGATTTCCTGCAGACTGCCCATGAAGGGGATGCTGCCGCCTTCGCCCATGTAGAGGGCCTTGTTGCCGTAGAACTCATTGGAGGCTTCTTGGTATGCGTCTTCTAGCCACTTCCGAGGGTTGTTCATAGCCCAGCCATTGCCTTTGCCAACTCTCGAAATCTCGACCTTGGCTCCATACGGCACATCAGTCGTGAGCACTTCCTTGATCTTCTCAAAAGCCTCTGAGGAATTGATTCTGGGAGGGAGACGAATAGACAGGCGGAGAGTAGTGGAGGGCCGCAGCACGTTACCGGCGGAGGCAGCCTCGGGTAGGCCGTTTGCGCCGACGACGCTTAGAGTCGGTCTCCAGGCTCGATTGAGCATGTTCTCTACTAGGTCTCGCTCCATAGCCTGCGCTCCCTCCACGAATGGGAACGACTTGATGAAGGACCAGCCTATAAGGCCGCACACGTCCGCCATATCTCCATACACCTTGGGCTCCAGCGGAGAGTGCAGGAAGTCCAGCTTGATACGACCCGTTTCTGCGTCTTCAATGCGACTTAGAAGTTGCCGCATGATCCTGAAGGACGAGGGCACAATCCCAGAAGCGTCTCCACTATGCACTCCATTCTGCAGAATCTCAACTTTGAAGTCGAACGCCACCACTCCTCTCAGCGAACTCGTCAGCCACAGTCGGTCATACGTCATCGCCCCACTATCCAGGCAAACAATCAGCGACGGAGTTCCAATCCTGTCCTTAATCCGGTTGATATTGTCAATCAAATGCGGACTACCAGACTCCTCTTCAGTCTCCAGGACCATGACAACTCTACCATGGGGCTGGTGCTGCTCCTGACAGGCCTTCACAGACAGCATGGCTGTAGTGATGGAGTACCCGTCGTCTGCTGCTCCTCGGCCGTAGAGGCGGTTTTCCTTGATGGCTGGGTTGGTGGCGCCGCAGAAGTCGTGCCAGCCGGTGAAGGCGGGCTGCTTGTCCATATGGCCGTACATTAGAACTGTGGGGAGGCCTGGCGAGGACGCTTGTACTTCGAGGTACAGCAAGTCCGCTTCGTGCGGGTTGGAGAGGATTTCGTAGGAAAAGCCTGCGACGTTCTGGGCAGTGGCCCAGTCCAATAGAATGGTGTAAGCCTTCCTGATTAGTCCATTCGTCTCCCACTCCGGGTCGAAGAGCGGAGAGGTACTGGGCACTTTCACGAACTCCATAAGGGCAGGAATCGACCCCGTATCAGCCGCAGCATCGACGAAGTCCCTAGTCCTTTGCGGGTCCATATTACAAACGAGTGGCTAATGACTACTTAGGGTCTCCGGCTCTTCGGCATGACTGACCTTGGAGTCTGTCTTCAGCATTAGTCGGACAAGGTAGTCGATATGTGCCTTTAGGGCGCCAATTGAGGCTTCCAGGGATAAAAGACGCTCTTCGGAACGCTTGTGGGCTTCTTTGGCACTTTGGAGGGGTAACTCGCTTTCTTGTGGCTGCGTGATTAGGACGCTTGGAGTCCTGGCAGACACTGGAGAAGTCGCCGACAAAGGAGAAAATCTCCCCGTCATTGTCCTTTCCCCGAACAAACTCTTGAACTTCGAGTTCATCCTGTCATTCACCTTCCCCCGAATTTCCGCAATTTGCCTCATTTCCTCATAAACCGGCGGAAACTCGTTTTCTATCATATTAACGAGCTTTTTGCTCATTGATAAAAGGTCTGAAGTGCCCGCCGCTAGCACTGCGTTCCTCCGAGGAGAGCTGGAAAGCACCTCAATTTCTCCGAAGTAGGCGCCTTCTTCCAGCTTCTTCATGACTAGGTCGCCGTACATGTGCAGACATCTGCCCTTCGCAATGAAATAAATCTCGTCCGCATACTCCCCCGCCTTATAAACCGGACAGTGGTCCCTTATTTCCAGACTATTGAGGAACGGCACGACCGCAGCCAGGAAAGCCTGGTCCCTCTCCCTGAAAAAGGGGATATGTCTCGCAGCGCCGTGGTGCATAGCCAGCGCCACTTCACACCTCAGTTCCCTGGGCAGTTCTGAGAAGATTTCGTGCTTCATTTGGCTGGAGAAGCCGGATTTCAGGGTGGAGTACTTGAGAGCTACTCTGAGACGCTCGCGTAGGTCTTTGGCGAGCAGGGATTCTTCTGAGAATTCGTCGATTGCTGCTAACTTGTGGGAAAGTAAGGACTCTTTGGTGTCTACGCTGTTTAGCATGGAGGACAAAGACGATACAGTAAAGGAAAAGAAGCACAGTCCGAAAATCATCCAGAAAATAGACACAATTCGCTCCAAACTAGTCCTCGGCACTATGTCCCCATACCCCACAGTGGACAAAGTGGTGATAGTCCAGTACAGGGAGGCAATGTATTGGTCGAAGGTAGGGTCGTTTTCAATATTGAGGGTGCCTGCCCAGGTGTTAGGGGAGTGGCCTTCGAGGGAGGAGATGAAGAACCAGAGGCAGGCCATGATGTGGACGGCGAGGAGGACGGTGACCAGGAAGAACAGCATCCTCATCGCACTATGGCGTATACCCACATGTTCCTGAAAGCGGTTCAAGCAGTGCCAGCCGTGTTGGTTATTCGCCAACTTGAACACTCTAGTGAGGCGCAGGACTCTGTAGAGTCTGGGCAGGCGCAGCAACCGCAGTAAGGTGGAGAACTGGCCGGAGCTGGAGTACTCCGCAGAGCTGTTCAAGCTGAAGGAGGAGAAAGGGACGCAGGCGAGTATGTCGAGTAGCAGCCAGGACTTCAGGTACCGCAGGAATATGCGGAATCTGCGCGTTTCCAGTGCGCCCTTCGCCTCAATGGCTGTATTTAGCGTGATTAGAATGTCGCACGCGAATAGGATATTGACCACGAAGTCGATATAGTACCAAGAGTCCTCCTGGTTGCTGTCGCCGAAGGCCAGTTGGAAAGGGGTGAGGAAGGCTGTGTAGGCCATCAGGAGGAAGTAGACTCCTGACCAAAGCATGTGTATTCTGGAGTCTGGTCTGAACAGGCAGGTTAGGTGTTCCTCTTTCTTTCCCACAATGACCGTCTTCTGAAGAAGGCTTTTGACGAAGTCCCCAGTGACTTCATTTTCAGAGTCTCCCTGGGCCACAGTACTGGCGCCATACAACTGAATGTCCTTGCCCAGGCGCGTAAGCAAGTTTTTCCCTTTGATCTTATTGAAGGCTCGCTGCCAGACCTCTCGGTACTTATAGATGGCGGAGGGTCCTTCTTCGGCATGGGGATATTCGGGCTGGGGAGAAGGAGCGTGTTTGGAGATCAGATGAACCTCGTCTATCGACACTTCCGGCAGAATGGAGGACAAGTCACGCTCCGACCTCATTTCCTTTATACACTCCTCTCTTTGCTCCATAGTAGACCCAGAATATGGCCGCACCAATCATCCGCACCCGCTCCTATTCCATCGAGTCAGGCCTACGCCAGCTTTAAGCTATTGAAATCACTAACAGAGGACCGACGCACGTCGTTTATAACCACAGCAGAGGCCTCGTCCGCCCCTTCCTGTTCCTGCACAACCACTGCATCCCTAGGCAAATCCACTGCTGGCTTCGCCACTCTGACAGCCTTTTCCAGCCCTGGAATGTCCTTCGTGTCTTCTCTCTTCAGGAACTGGTTCCTGGCCGGGGCCCGCTTTTTGCTAGGCAAGTGGGTCACTAGTTCCAATACTAGGCAGGAAATATCGTCGATTTGGACGTCTTCGGCTTCCACGACGGACAGCCAGCGAGCCCGCGCTTCCTCGCACAGCAGGTGGGAAATGCACACATTGCAGGGCTCCACTACGTCTACATAGCTGGAAGTGCGGATGTTCCGCACACATTTCTGCCGGAAGGCCTCCACGAAGTCACATACTTCCTGGTTCTCCATCACGTCCCAGAGTCCGTCAGAGCCGATCACAATGAAGAAGTCTTCGCCCTCTTTGAGCGTCCTATTGGTCAAAATGGGAGTGCTGATAACTCCCACTTCATGTGCCAAGCGGTCCCCTAGTGACCTGGACATCGCTATCCCGGGGTACATGTTTTCCACTTTCCAGACTCGGTAGGGACCCACTCGCTTGCCATTTTCGTCCTCTAGTCGCATCACCATCCCCCCGGCTCGCTGGATTCGCTCCAACTCGCAGGGGTCTTCGGGCTTCTGATCCACTGTCATCTGCACAGCGTTTAGGTCAGTTTCCGGAGATACTGACCGCCGGACCTTGATTTCGTGCAGTAAAGCCCGGTCCTCGCCTCTGGGAGGCTGGAACGCTGAGGACACCTCTGGAGGACTGGTAGTTGTGAGGATTCCGCGAGAGTCTCCGACACTGGCGAAGTAGACAGTGTCTTTGCTGTAGAGCATGAACACGGCAGTGGTGCCTGAGGCTAAGCAGTCGACAGTGCAGTCGGCTCGCTGCAAGGACTGGTCGCAAGCTATGGTCAGTTGAGTGAGGAAGGAGATAGGGTCGGAGGGGACTTCGGCTTGTTTGCCCTGGCAATAGTCATATACAAATTTCTTGCAGTAGGAAACGACCAAGTCTCCCTTCGGTCCATGTCCATCCATCACTCCAGCCAGTGTAAAGCCTGGGAAAGTCTCCAGAAAAACCATGTCCTGGCAAACCTTCTCATGCCCTCTCGGGTCCAAACCCGGCAAAATGCAGCCTGAATGGGAGTTACCAGACGCCCAGGCTTTCCACTTCCCCAGACTCACAGTCTGCGAAAAGGCCATTGCGGGTTCGGTTAAGTTGACGTGGATTTTCTCGTCTGTGAGCAGTTTCCCTCTCTCATCCTTGACCTTGATGTGCACATTGGCTGAGCGAGGGAAGTGCAAGAGGTTGGAAGCGGAGGTGTTCATTTCCTTGGTCAGAGGGAGGGCGATGTTCCGAGGCTGTCCGCAGCACACTCCCATATATATGCAGAGCTACTAGCTACAGCTCGGCAGAGCCGGACAAAGTTTCGTCTGCTCGGGGAGGGAAAGTCTTGTCGTAGAGGAGAGTTAGCACATGTTCTTGGGACAGCAGCGTCTCGACCACTCGCTCTCGGTCCTGAACGCTCAATTCCTCACCCCCTCTCTTGCGAATATCTCCCTGCGCCCGGACTTCCTCCTTCACCTGACTCACCACTTCCCTCAGCATGCCTTCCAGTTCCGTCCGACTGCCCTGGATCTGTCCCAAGGACGTCGTGACTTCCCTCGTCTGCTTCCTTTTAGCCTCAATCATGCGTTTCAACTGCGCAATGATCTTTTCATACCTTTGCGCCTTGCCCGTCTCCAGCCCCTCCCTGCCCGCAAAGTGCGGCGCTGTCCTGCTCCTCACCTCCTCTGCCTGCGGCGAGTCCGCAGACTGCCCCAAGCCCTGCGCCTCCTCCTTAAACCTCTCAATTTCACTGCGCAGCCTATCATTCCCCCCCTCCATATCCTCGATCTGAGTCGTGAGCAGCTCTCTATCCCCCTTCTGCGAGTTCAACTCGATTTTCAGTTCCCGATTTCGCTTGTGCAAGGCTTTGTTGGACTGCTCCACTAGCTCAATGCGCACTTTCATGCGCTCTAAGTCGGTCCGGAGCCGGGCTTCTTTCTCTGCGAAGCTGCCCACTCCTTCGATCTTCCGCTGCTTTTCTTCCTCGAGCTCTCGCATTAGCTTGTCGAGTTCGGAGTTGAAGTCACGAGTTATGTCTCTTTCTTGTTCGTCCAATATAATGGACGTTTTGGACTGCACAGTGCCGATATTCCCAATAATCTGGTCATGCATCTTCCCAATGCGCTCCAAGTGCTTGTACGTGGCTTCATTGAGTGCGACTTTGCTGAGTACAGAGCGACTTCTGAGTTCGGTCTCATAGTCTAGCAGGGCTTTTCGGTACTCTTGCTCGCGCTTGACGTAGCGGAGCTGTCGGTTTTCCATTTCCCGTGCCAGTTGGGAGCCTTTTCTGCGTTCGTCGGCGAGAAGTTCTTCTAGTTCTCTGGTTTTGTTCTGGATGTCGAGAGCGTTCGCAGAGACCTGGGGTCTGGCCTTCCCTGACCCAGAGGTCGGCGGACGACTGTCCTTAGTGGAGTATTCCTGGCGAGTAGGGGACTTTTTCAGCTGGTCCCTAAGTTCAGGTGTGGACTCTAGCAAACGCCGCTCGATTTCGTCTAATCGCTTCATAGCCTTGGTCTGAAAAGGCAGCTCTGACATATTCAAAGTGCTAACAAGTGCAGCAATGGTAAAGCGAACTGCCACAATCGACCTTATCACCCAGCGAACTAACCGAAGTCTGAACTGGTCCTTATGGAGCGACGAAGAAATCGCCGAACTCTCCAACACAGTCCGAGACTTGGACCCTGCGAAATCCAGTCCTATTCACATACCTACGAAATCCAAACCGAAGGCTGATCCCCGCCTTTTGAGCGACTCTGTGCTGAGGATGATGTGGGGACGGGAGGACAGGTGCAGGGAAGTGGGCTTGGCAAGGAGGAAGGGCAACTTGGTTTTGAGGCTGGAAAGGACGCTGCTCAGTGTGGTGGCGGAGGAGCAGACTGTGGGGTTTGGGGAGTTGATAGGGAGTGAAGAGGTCCAGAATATGCTCGAGCAGCTAATAGTTGTGAACACTGCTAAAGGACGACTAATTGTAGCAGTTCGAGTGGGCACCCAGTCCTTCCTTACCTCCTTACAGCCCTTCTACCGCCTCTTCCTCCTTTCCTCCCTGCCACACAGCCACATCCAAGCCATCCTCCAAGCCCTGCAGTGGGATTTCTTCAAAGATACGGTGGAAGACAGGGAGAAACTGAGGCTGGAGGAGAGGTTTCCACGCCTAGCGGACACTGAGAAACGCAAATGCACGCTTATATTTGACTGGAATCTGAGGGATTGGCATGCAGAGGAGCAGGCCATCATTGTCCCGTCACTGCGGTATGTGCTGCTAGAGTCTACACAGCCCGAAGCCTTCTTCCTGCCAAGCGAAGTCGCAATCGAGCCAGCCTTCTGGTCCACAGTGCCCTGCCTCTGCTGCCAACTGCCCCGCCTCTCCCTGCGCCTGCAACGCACCCTGCACCTCGCCTTCACAGCCCAGTACTCTGCTCCTTTCCGCCAAGTCTACATAGCCGCAGGCCATTTCCCAGGCAAAGTTGCAATTTTGATCAGTAACAAAGCCGCGGCAACCCTCGCTAGGACCCTGGGAAGCGCTATGGGTATGCGGGAAGTGCCACTTGAAGCTGCGGAAGTCGTAGTAGTGGAGGACTCTAACGTGGAAATCACCCTGGAAGCGCAGGTTTGGCCGCTGAGTGGACTAGTGCGTGCGTATTTCAATGTGAAGTAGTAGGTTATAGGAAGGAACGGTTAGGCCTAGCTAGAGTAAACTGCAGGATTTCCACCAGCTGTCTTTCCCCTTCACCACAGGACGTATCTTAATTCTCAAAGCCCTGACCACATGTGCGAACATCTCCTCGATGTTGGTGTTGCTCTGTGCAGAGACTTCGAAGTACTCGATGCCTAGCTCCGCTGCCAACTGCAGGCCCTGCTCCGTGCTCACGTATCGGTCTGCTACGTCGATCTTATTGGCAGCCATGACAATAACAGGCGACTTCGAAGGGTCCTTCATCTCATAGTGGTGTTGGATTTTCGCATGGAAGTCTCTGAGGCGCTGCATAGTTTCGGGGAGTTGCACGCTGTAGACCAAAATGAAGGCGTCTTTTTTCTCGATCCAGTGGTCGATAAGGCTTTCGTAGTCTTCCATGCCAGCAGTGTCCAAAATGGAGATTTGGGTCGCTTCGTTGTCGATTTGGACGGTTTTGGCGTAGAAGTCTTCGATTGTAGGGTCGTAGTCTTTGACAAATTTGTTGGAGACGTAACGGAGAGTAATGGCGGATTTGCCGACTGCAGCGGCTCCTAGCATGGCGAACATGAAGCGACGGCTTGTCCGTGAGTCCGAGGTAGAAGGTCGCTTAACCTGGAAATTCTCCCCCTGCGACACATACAGCACCGCTCCATCCGTCAACCCCTCAAAGGAATTGAGCGCCACTCCCGTTTCATTGAATATCTTCTTCGCCACGATGCCCAGCGTGTCCGAGCACATCGCCAGCATCTGCGGCTTCGTGATATGCGCACTGACCAGCACGTTCTTAGGCCCTGTGGGGTTCTGCAAGTTCTTGTACAGTGCTATTCGGATCTGAGGGGAGTCCATTTATGGCCGCAGCAGTGGCAATTGCCAGGCCTTGGTTTGAAGTGGGGTACAGGTGTTGCTTAGTCTAGGGACTTGAGGGTTTTCCATCACTAAAATGTTCCAGCCGGTGGATGAGGCGGATGATGATGGGCCAGTGGACGACTCAGCGCCAATCAACTTGGCCAACATTGACGACCCGGAAGCTCTGGCGGCGCTAGCGAGCGGGAACATTCGAGCCGAGGACCTGATAGACCAGGAGGAAGAGGGCAGTGAGGAGGAAGGGGAAGAAGGTGAGGAAGAAGAAGACGAAGAAGAAGAAGAAGAAGAAGACGAAGAGGACGAAGATGAGGAGGAGGAAGAAGAGGAGGACCCGCTTGCTTTCCTGGAAGAAGACCCTATGGCGGGCATGACGGAAGAGGAAAAGCGCCTCTCCAAGTCTTGTCTCCGCATTGGGGATGTGGTGTATGTGAGCCGCTACTTCATTCCTCCCAATGCACGGGTCCAGGCGGCCCTCAGTCCCTTGGGCAAGCCCATGGGCCCTCGCAAAAAGCGGTATATTCTGTTTTCCTCCGGCATCGGCAACAAGGAAGTCGTCGGAATCCCCGCCTCCAAGTGGATTTACAGCTCTCACCTCGGTCTGTTTCGCATAGAAACGACCATGGGGTCCACCCAGCTCCCCGAAACCGCCACTCCCGGAGAAAGACTCCTCGAAGAACGAGCGAACAAGGAGGGATACGCCAAAAGCCAAGGCGACCTTGTGAAGTACGGACAACAGGTCCAGCTCCGGCACGTGCACAGCGGCTCTCTGCTGTCCCTAGACCTGCTAGTCGCCGCACAAACCCCAGGCGCTTGGAAAGTCATTACCGACGACAACGAAACCCTCTGCAGTAAAATGACCCTCACTCCTTTCAACCGTCTGCAAAGCATTGGCGACCCCATCAACTATGCAGACGCAATCAGCCTGGTCTTCGTGACTGAAAACTTGAAATACTTCCTGCAGAGTGAGTATGTGAAGGAAACTCGCAAGTTGGATATTAACTCCACGCATAAGCCTGTGGGCTGGAACTTTGTGCGCTTCCAGGGGGCGGACACTAAGGACGAATACGTGAGGTACGGCTGGCCGCTCAAAATCAAATACACCAAGTTGGCGATGGAAATCGCAATTCGGCCCAAGAGAGACAAGGAAGCCACGAAGAGCACTCGAGAACTGACAGCCGGAATCATCAAAAGCGAAGCTGACATGCAGCGCAGTGCCAAGACCTTGCGCAGGGCTGAGACTGTGTCCAATGCTGAAGAAGTACGCATGGAGAAGCCAGACCCTTTGGCCTTCAAAATAGCAGCTGTGAAGCTGGTGGATGACTACAGCAACTTTTGGGTCCTGCAGAGTCCCAACTATATGCGAGGGGGGAATATGGGGTGGAGGAACTGCTTCTACATCTATAACCCGAAGTCGGAAATGTACCTGGGGCCGAATCTGTCGTTGGTGAGAACGCCGACTCCTGATTTCCTGTTTCAGGTCATGAAGCCGGACAGCTCTTCTGATCGGTCTTTCATTCCTCTCAACTTCCCAGGCATTTTCCGCTGTCTGAACATGGAAACATTCAAAAACCCGAAAGAAGGAGACAAGCGGACCGTCCTAGACGTCGACCGCTCCACAACCAACGAAGAAATCTTCGACCGGCTAATCCCCGCCAACGTCCTGCTCCGCGAAGGCGAGCAAGTGCACAAGGAAATCAGCGTCGTCATGGACGACATGAAGACCGACTCCAAAGAAGTGCTCTTTCAATTCGAACAAGTAGAGGAGGACCAGGGCATTTTCTACATGCAGATGAGCAGTGTGTACAATGAATTCGTGGACGTGGCTGAAATCGTCGATGCGTACTTGGCGAAACGGACCTGCACGGATTTCAATATGATGGCAGCCTGGCAAAGCACGGAAGATATTGAGAAGCATTTGAGGGGCATGGAGAGATGTCTGGTGAAAATCATGAGCAAGCTGAAGTTGCCGCAGACAATGGACGACTATGGGGAAAAGCAGGCGATTATTGCGGGTTTGAACATCCCTTCGGTCCTGCTGCACATCTGCTCCAAGCTTTCCTTCATCTTCAGAGACTTGGCGAAGGGAGTGGCCATCCCGACCAACATGTCCGCCCACAGTATTGCGGAGCCGCTGACGGAGAACAAGCTGGAAAGGCTCAGTTTGCACGTTTTCACTGAAATCATGAGTTTCCTGAATGAAGTCGTACTGGACAATTTGACTGCTTCGCGAGTGCTGTCCAAGCATCAGTCCATGTTGTGCCAGTTACTGTCCTACGACACCAAAAACATCGGCTTACTGCTCACTGAGGTATTCCGACTCGTGGACCCTGACATAAAGGACCCGAAAACCTACTTCCACGAGTGGTGCAATCGGCTAGACACGCTGACAGAGCAAAACTGCAGAGAGCAGACCATTTACATGCGCATAATCCGGAACCTGTGTGAAATCGGAGAGACGGGACTGGTGGAGTACCAGCGGGAAATCACAGGCCACCTGTTTTCCTCAGACATTACCTTCCATGTCATCTATTTAGGGGAGTTGGAGGGAGAGCCGTATGTGAGTTTCGGGTATAAAGGGGACCCGATGGATATAGAGGTGTTTTACGAGTTGAATCCGAAGTTGGAGGCGCTGGCCAAGACGCTACCTAATGGGCAGACCGTGTATCTCATAAAGGACATGACTGACCAAGAAAACTACATGACCTACATTCAAAGCGCCATCATGCTATACGCCTGCATCTGCAGAGGGCCCTTCACAGCAGCCAGGGAAGCCTGCGAGTCCAAGCTGGGCATTTCGCCCTCTGTAGTGCTGAGCATTGCCACTAACGCAAATATCCACTTGCGGATTCGGGAAGCCTGTCTGTACCTCATTGAAGGCCTGGTCGTGTCCCTGCCGCCACATGAACAGATTTCCGCAACTAACCACTGCTACCACTATAGCGACATTCAGGCCCAGCAAATAGCCATGACGTACCCCGACCTCATAGTAATCGACTGCAAAGTGCACTCCGACGACATCAACAAGTGCCTAAAACTCATGTTCGAACTGTGGCTGAAGCCTACTCTCGCCCAGGACATTGCCAAGTGGTCAGAAGAACTCAGACTGCGCTATCTTAAGGGCGCACTGTACCTGGTGGCTTCGCTGATTGAGTACAATCACACCAATAACTTGTATTGGGGACTTATTATGAAGGCGCTGTCGTTTTGCTTGGCTGGACTGGGAGACTTGGCGGATCAGTATAAGGATAAACACTGGATTGTGGGATTCATGAAGAATATGAAGGAAAAAAGCCTCAAAGGCGATTTGCGCCTCAAGCACTTCCTATCCGAGTTCTTTTCCAAGGTAATGAGCACCTTAATCTCACTTTGGAAGATTTCCCGCAAAGGCAGAATCCTCAAACTGCTGAATATCTGCCTACTCAATCAGGAGTCCTTTGTTCGCACTTCGCTGCTGCAGAAGATACTAAAAACCAAGCTGCCGGAGGAGGTGCTCAGCAAAGTGAACTACGTGATAAACATGGACTCCAACGACAAAGAACTCCTCGAGCTAGTGCGCAGGCAGGAGAAATCCCGCATCATCCAAAGCGCACAGTCCTTCAACATCCTCACCTCCCTCATCACCAAGCACATGAAACTGGAAATCTACACCCCTAATTTCGACTTTAAGGACATAGTCACCCAGGCGCCTGAGGTCAAGGACATTGTGCTGCGGGCGATTTTGAACTGGGAGGACTTTTCGGACGAGCAGAAGGTGGAAATTGGGGACTTGATGCATGAGATGTTTAAGGATCAGAAGCTTGTGCACAAGGCGTTGCTGAGTTCGGATGTGATTTCGATGGGGCCGGTGGCACAGACTTATGGGAGAATGAAGTGGCTAAAGAACTATAGTGACCTGCCTTCATTGATCATAAAGGCGAAATATGAAGCCATCCTGTTGGGCAACTCCGTGTCTTTAAATAGAATTACCCTGCTGTTGGAGTACGTAGTCAACCTCATGCACCCCAGACTCATATCTCATACTTTTCACCAGGAAATCACTCAGAATATTATACGTCACATGGAAATCCACAAGCAGTTCTTCACCCTCTGGAAGCTGCTCTTCTACATGGACCGCATCGGCAAGGGCCAGGACTCCCCCATCCTCAGGTGCAAAGCCGCCCTCTCCAACTTCCTATACTTCTTCCAACTCAACCACCACATAAACCGCGGAGAACTCAACAAAATGATGCGTCCAAAGCACAACTTCACTAACATAATCCAGCACGCCCTGCTGATCCAGCACCTTAATGGGTACGCACATATGGGCTTGAACGAGGTCACACGTATGTTTGAAAGCATTTTGTACTCGAAGCTCGGGGAAAAGCACGGGTACAACAGTCTGTTCTTCATCGTGTCGAATATGATCAGTACTGACGGAAACCCGAATATGGAGATTCAGAACGTGGCGTCTTCGCAGCTGTCGGAGAACTTGTCTCGGCTGTTGAAGGCGGGGTACAAGTCGGATAAGGCGAAGTTTGCGAGTTTGCTGGAGCTGCTGGGCGTGGCAGCTTTCAGCAACCTGCCAGTAGTGATAGAGTCCCGCTCCCTGCTCAGTTACTCCACCGTCAGTGACATGATGCTCAGAGAAAGTGACTTCAACGTACTCATGTCCATCATGATTTTCCTCTTCTACGCCTATTTCCACAAGGTTGCCGGCATCAAATCCATCGAAAGTCCTGAAGAAGCCCTGGACGTCATCGAATATGTAGTCGGAAAAGCGGACGAAGTGGCTCAACACCCTGAAGAATTGATACAACTTTGTATCGACGGCGCTTACTACCGCGTTTTCCTGCACAACAACCCCGCACACACAGACAACATGCAGAACTTGCCCACTGCTCACACTGTCACTGCACTCAAGTGGAAGTTCTTCAGCTACACTTTCTTCGATGTTATGGTTACTGGGGCTTTGCGGTTCGTTCCCAGTGTGTTGGAGAACTTAGCCAGATTGAATCCACTGATTGAGTACATCGAAGGCTTCTATAAGACTCTCACAATCCTGCGGCTCAAAGTCCTGCACATCGCCAAGCAGACGGAAAACCTCATCAACTTCTCAATCCTTCTGCAGGACATTGAAAGGTGCAGAGAGCGCCTACGCAGAGCAGTAACTGCCAAAGACTGTCCTTTGACTTTCCCAGCTGACGAGTCTTTCGACGTCTTGCTGGACTACTACGAAGTCACTCCCCAGGACTTGAAGGCCCTGCATGAAGTCTTGGACAAGAAAATGGAGTTTCAACTTGCGAACATGAGCCAGGAAGCGTTGAAGCAGGATAAGCACATCAACGAAGTGGTGGACTCCTTCGCTAGTGGCTTCAGCACTGCAGTCACTGACACAGCGGACCATCGAGCTGAGTTCGTGCAAGCCATTGTTACACGAATCGACCAAAAGCTGACCTCCGGGGAACCCATTTCCAAAAAAGAAGCAAAAAGCATGATCCCGCAAATCTCCAAAAAAGTCCGCAGGCTCGAAAACCTCTTCTCCGCGCCCAAACAGCGAGTCCTCTTTTTCCGCATTGTGGACGGAATTGTGCCGAACGAAGAACTGGGCCTGTCGAAGATCTATCTGAACCCGGTATTCATGGAGACGCAGGTGGTCGAGAGGGCTATTGAGTCTGTGCTGAAGTATGAAAGTGTGGATGAGATGAACTGCGCTTTGGAGTTCCTGTCGAAGCTGTTTTTGGCTCAGAGTAAAGAGTTCATGATAGATATTCTGAAGCTTCTGGACAGCAAGAGCATGGCTTACTACCTCTTCGTCCGCATCGAAAACGAAATCACAGCCACCAAGCGCCAAATCCTCGGCAACTTCAAGTCTGAGTCCGGCCGAATGATTGCCAAGTCCACGGCTTCCACTCGTCTCGTAGGCGCTATGGTGCAACACGAAACTACCCGTTTTATGACTGCGACGAAGCAAGAACAACTGCTTATAAACATGTTCCGCTTCATGCAGAAGTGCTGCGACAACTGCAACGAAGCCTTCCAGTCCTACTTCCGCAACCAAAAGGGCTCCGAAGGCAAGCCCGACATCAACCTGCTCGAGTGTGTGTCCGACTTCCTCATTGACATCCGAGTAGCGGGGGACTTCCTGCTGCAGAGCAGAGGCACGAATGAGATAATTGCCTCTGCTATGAACTGTATGATTGACTTGGTCACTGGGCCGAACAAGTACAACCAGCAGAACTTGGGCAAAAACGTTAAAGTCTACTTGGCGATGAATAAGTTGCTGGCGGTGACGCAGACTTTGGTGAGTGAGGAAAACGCCAATATCCACGAGTCCTGCATCCAGTTCCTACTCTGCCTACTGGAGGGCATTCCCGACTCCGAAATCGCCAAAACCATGGGCAAGTTCCTAGACATCGGCCTACTGCGCACCGGCTGCGAGGCGATTTTCAACAAGTACATCCGAGGCCAGGAGGAAAGCTACTGTTTGGAACTGCCCAGTATCGAAGGAGCAGCCAGGGAAGAGGTCGAAGCAGCCATGCTGCAGGCAGTACTGCTGCTCAAGCTCAAAAGCACTGGCATCACCAATGAAGAACTGACCAAGTTCGACAGTGCTACGCTGGACCCCAACCACTACTACACCTTCTACCTCAAGTATATCGGGTATGTGGAGCTGGATCGAGACGGAGTGATTGAAAACCACTATTTCCCCGTTCCGTGGAGGTGCAAATATCTCACTCCCATGACCAAACAGAAAATCATCACCGATGTCAGTCGCAACTCCCAACTCAAGAAGATCGAAGACTTCCTCAACTTCGTGCCCCTGTGCAACGAAGAAATGCGCCACCAGCAGTTCCTGTCCCGCTACCCCCGCTTCAAAAAGTACACCGCCAAGTCAGCAGTGTACAACAAACTGGCCTTCACTTGCATCGTTTTCATCAACTTCGTGCTCCTAGACCAGATCTCAGACATCCAGTTCTTGTCTCTGCGGGACGATTTGCTGCTTATGACGTTCGTGACTTTGCTAGGTTTCGGGCAACTACTCTTCTACTTCGCCAGCTTTATGTCGTTCCAGATCGAGTACTACCCGAATTTGAAGCGGGCGCAGGAGGACAAGGAGGAGGACGTGGAGCTGGACGAGTTCTACGAGTACAAGGACGGGGACGCGCAGGTGATGAGGGACCTGTGGGGGATGATGGACAAGGCGGATGCGGGGGATTACCATGTGGTGTTAGGGGACCGGATCTTGAAGAATATGATGGACGTGAACATCATATACAACTACCTCTATATCACCTGCGCCATCATCGCCCTGTACGAGCCTGTGTTCTACCCCTTCATGCTGCTGGACATTATCAAGCAAACTCCGGAGTTGATGAACATCTTGCGGTCCATTACCAAGAACTACCGCCAGTTACTGCTTACTTCGTGTCTGGGAGGCATCCTCATCTACCTCTTTTCCATCATTTCCTTCATTCACTTCAACCAGTACTACAACGGCGAGAACAACCTGTACTCAGATAGTCTGCTGGACACCTTTATCAGTACTTTCAACCTGGGAATCCGATGTGGAGGTGGAATTGCGGACGTGTTGGATCCGCCTGAAGGGGAGCAGTATTGGGTGCGTATGTTGTTCGACCTGTGCTTTTACCTGTTCATCATCATTATCCTGCTCAATATTATATTCGGTATTATCATTGACACCTTTTCAGAACTGCGAATGAAGCGACAGGAGCTGATAGATGAAATCAACGGTGTGTGCTATATCTGCGGCACTAGTAGGAGTGATATTGACATGCATGGGTATGGCTGGAGTTACCACTTTATGTGTGAACATTCGCCTTTCGCGTATTTGGCGTTTTTCATGTATTTAGGGGACAAGAAGGCGTACGACTGCAACGGATTGGAGAAGCAAGTGAAGGAGAAGCAACTGGTGAAGGACTACACCTTCATGCCTTCCTCCTCCATCCTGCTGCAAAGCAGCAAGGAAGAGTAGTTACTAACGAGCCTCTTCGAAGGAAGGCAGTAGGTTGCGTGCAGGCCCCTCGCTTCCTTTGGGCTGCATAGGCACAGGGTCCTCATCAGGGTCGTCCGAGTCGTAATGTGGACTAAGCAGGGCTTCAGAGTGTTGGAAAGTGGCGAAGTCTGGGGCTTGGATAGGGGGGTCGGCAGGTGCTTCCTTTTCCCTTATTGGGGGGTTGAGTGCTTCTAAGCGCATTTGAGCCTCACTGGCTTGTTTATCGCTCAGCCAAGACCTAGGCTTTCCTCGCTCCGCGGGTGCTTTTGCCTTGGGCCGGGGAGGAGCAGGGTTATCTGGCCGGTGGCGAGTCTGTTTGGAGCAGCTCGTGGAGCACTGTGCGCCCATATCACTGCTTAGCTATATCTATGAACAAGCCTGGCTGCGGCTCTGGCAGTGTTGAGTGGGAAATACGCCCTGCTCGCTGCTTGTGAGGCCGAGGTGAGCCGATTTCCGCCTGTTTCCGATGCTTTTTGCGAGGTTTATCCCGGACTCGGATCGATAGTGTCGCTTGTTGGTCCTCTTCAGTTGTGGTTTCTACTCTTACACTGGACAGTACTGCTGTAGAGACGAAATCCACCCCACACCCACTCTCTTGCAGCATAATAAACAGAGCATAGCTATGTCCCATCAGCACCAAGCAGAGGCCGAGGAGGTGGAAGCATGCTACAGCGGGGTGGAGTCGGTCTGAGGCCTATTTGCGACCCACCATGCAGTCCTGCGCCTGCTCCAGACAGGCTTGCGCCAGTGCTCCCTGGCATACACGCAGACTTGCGGCTTTCGAGCCAAATAGCAGGTTAAACACTAGGAGCGACAGACCCAGACTGAACCCCGCAATAGCCTATTTCAATATTACCGCTTGATACTGTCTTTTCCCTTTAATACCCACTGCAGCCAGACCGATGAAGACATTAGCTGTCAACTCCACCATAGTAAACAGCCGCATCCAAGGACCGTACTGCCCTACCGGAAAGCTGTGTAGGTACAGGGAGAAGTCATAGGGAAGCATAGCGAGCAGGCCTAGGACCGAGGCTCCCCCTGCCCACAAGTACGCATCTGTCATATTATGGCTGAGCGAGGCGTCGAGTATTACAAGCAGAAGACATGGTGTGACGCTAAGGACGGCTTGGGTGTGTGGCGACTGGCTCGAGTAAAGAAGAGGCAAAAGAACAAAGTGCTGGTGAACTTCGACGGGTGGAGTGACCGGTGGAAGCAATGGCACTGCCTGCACTCCACCATGCTCGCTCCCCTACGCATGTACTCCAAGGGCTACACCGGCCAGTCCTGTGTCGCGTTACGCGAATGGGACTTCAACGACGAGTACCTGAAGATTGTGGAAGGCAAGATAAAGATCCTCCTGCACAACAACTTCGAAGGGTACAGTCCCTACGACTTGGCAGTCCTGCTACGCGGGGACTTGTTTGTACTGGTGGACAGTCTTCTGACCTACACCTACAACAACCCTTCCAAGGACTATACGCGAGTTATGGACTTCTTCGCTCTATTCATGGAGCTGTTTCTGCGCTGGATGCAGTCTGCGCCTGCTGCTTATGAGGAGCAAAGGGCGGTCGAGACGCATGCAGACGCCTACTTGCAGAACAACGCAGCTGCAGTCTACAGGGCTCGCTTCGAACTCATAGAGACATTCACCAGCGTCACAGGTAGCAACCCGCGCACAAACCGGTTCTACGAGCGTAAGGAACTGGGCGCAAGTCCAGACCCACTACTGCTGACTTTCGCTAGGAAGAACGGAGTGCAGGCAGCCACTGCCCTGGTCACCAGTTCCATCCCACTGCAGGACATCTGGAAACTGCTCCTCAGCTTCCCCAAAGTGCTGGTCGGGGCGAAGCGAGTGGTGGAGAAAAAGATCGTGGCGGAGTTCTGTGAAGGTCTGTGGAGGAAGCTAGAGACTGTGCGGCCGGATGCAATGCTCGGCTTTACACAGGAGGAAAGACTGTGCTTCTGTAACCGCTTTGACGAGGTCATCAGCCTGGTGGGGCCGAGTGACCGCAGCAACTTCCTTCGCGCTAGACTGCAAGTGGAAGTCGCGAGTCCAATCGCTCTGTCTCCGATCCCGAGTCAAGACTTCCGCCCTGTCAAGCCGGAGCCAGAGGACGAAAGGCGAGCTGAGCGGCGTCCAGAGTTCCTGCAGGACTCTGAAGGCGCGTTGGAGGACCCCTTTGACCAAGGTTCAATGATCGAGCACGACGAAGAGCCAAACAACGAAGCTTTCGGGAAACTGCGAGAATACGTGGACATGAAGGCGAAAGGCTGCATGGAAGCCGTCGCCCAATTAGCCGCGGCCGAGCGTCCTCCCGGCCTAGACCAGCGACTCGAGACCATCTTCAAAGAGCACAGTTCCTGTGACCAACAAGAGTTCGCAGTGCTCAACACCATCGAAACTTTGATGGACGACAACGACCTCGTACAGGCTTTGAGGCTTATTCGCTGGAGGAAGAAGGTGCTGAAGGTCGCTGCACTCTCAGGGTGGGAGACTGCGCGCATGGTGGCTCGCCGCACCGTACAAAGCTTGGAAGTCACAGCGAGGGACTTGATTGAAGAGAACCTGCGAGCGTGGAGCTTCCTGGCTTCGCAGTCCCTCTCTCCTAAAGAGCTTTAGCAGGTCTATATAGCATGACAGTCTGGAGGGTTTCCCTATATACAGCCAACATAGACAACTGCAAAGCTGCCTATTGTTGGAGTTGAGGCTTGAAGTGGGGGAATTCAGACATTGAGGCCCAATGCACCCCACAGACCTGTCAACTGCCCCTCCCTCTCCATTGTTCCTCTAGGCCTCCCTAACGCGCCATTGTAATGAATCTGAACTACGTCTTCAGCAGCGACTCTGAGAGACTGAAGCACGCAGAGACCCAAGGCTACGACCTGGACACGCTCTTCATGCTGCTAAAAGAGGTGTTCGGCTCCACCCACGAACTCCAGCTCTCCAACCAAGAGTTCGCAGAGACCTTCTACCGGCTCAAAAACGTCGCAGACTGCAAGGAAGGCCGCACTCCCGAGCCAGAAGTGGTCCTGTACGAGAACTCCGCTGTCAACCCGACCAGACTGGCAGTGGAGTTGAAGCCCACTGGCCGCACTGTGTTCTTTCGAGTGCTGCCGGGACAGAAGTGCGACAAGTCGCTGCAGCTGGCGAAGTGTGAGACTTGTAGAGACGCGGTGGGCATTAGACGTGGGGAGATGAAGCAGCACGTCCTGGACCGGCACGCCACCTAGGTAAAGTAGTGTTCGCCATGTTAGCGTTAGTCTAGGTGCTCCAGACTGTACTTGCATAGCATCAGAGCCTTGCGCAGGGTGGGCGGACTAGGGCTGGCAATGGAGGTACAGGGACCTTGATAGCAGTGAGTGTACTTGGCCACTAGGTCGCAATAAGCCTGCACCGTCAACTCACTGCACACCTCACTATTCACCACCCACATTTCGAACACAACCTCGCCTTTCCTCAGCTTGAAAGCTCCCGGCACTGACTCCTCGTTGCAAGCGGCCAGAAACCTCCTAGTCTTCTCCAGACCTGCCGCCTCCACTGGGCAGAGAGCTGAGTAGATGCAGATTACCTCATTTCGCTGATAGGCTGCGAGCGAAACTTCGTAGGTTTCTTCAGTGAAAGAGGAGTGGAAAGTGTGATTGTGTCTGAAGGCAGGTGCAGAGAAGTAGGAGTTTATTGCTTGGGGAAAGGGGAGGGGAAATACATTCACAGCTTCCCGTAAACGCCTGTGAATTGCTCGTATTTCCCCCACTAACTGATCGAAAATCTCCACTGAGACTGCAGTTTCCTTCGCAACAACCACTTTCACCATCAAAAGGCCCCCGTCGAAGCTGACAAATTGGCTCCAGTTCTCCGCATTCCTCTGCAACGCCAATCCACATATCTGGTCAGTGTCATTCGTCGGCAGTTCCTTCGACCCCACAAGCACAACTAAGTACCTTCCCACGTCCGCCAGCAAATAATAGACTTCCAGGCCTCGGATCCTGCGAATGTTCCCATACTTGGCAGCGGACTCGGGCAGGAGGATAGGGAATTTCTTAATTCGCTTGAGTTGGAAGTAGTCACAGACCGCTTGCAGGTGCATGTTTTATTTAGGGATTTCAGCCTATTCGCATGCACTTGGAGTGACTTACAAATCGGGGGCTGTCAATGTGGATAGAAATGTGCATATTTGTGCAGTTTTATCGTCGATGCAGCAATTGAACTGTTAGCAAAGGTACTTTTGTGAACATTGCTGCTAGACTATATGAAATCTCGCTAAGTAGTTATTGTTCTGGGGAAGTCTCGCCACCCTCAGATCTGAGTCGTTTTCTGGCTACTTACAGGAAAAACATGGAAGCAGACGACTAGTAAGTCCAAATCAGCGCGGAAATAAGAGTCTCACAGCTGGCCAAAGGCTCTCTAGGACTCTTCGACTTCACCGCTCAGCAAAAGCCGCAGTTCATTGCGAAAATCGCAAGTTCTAAAGAGATTGGAATCGCACGAGGGCAAATTGTATGTTCAGTCCCTGGGAGATTGGATGTGCCGCTGTTGAAACTGGCTTTTCAGCGTGGAGAGTTTGCGGTTGAGCCGGGAAGTGCTCCTTTTTGGATGGTAATTCGAAGAGAACAGAGGGAGGAAGGCTGTAGGCTGGTAGAAGGGGACGTTTTTCGCCTGGGCAGGACGCTTTTCAGAGTCAAGCATCTGAATAGCGACGGGCAAGCACGTCCCTTGTACCCCGACTTCCCTCCTCCCACGCCTCCAATCCTTCCAGACTCCGACTTCCTCGAGCCTCAGCTGTGTCGAATCTGTCTGCAAGACTTCCAAACCTCCAGCAACCCACTCGTCTCCCCCTGCCACTGCACCGGCTCCCTGCAGTTCCTGCACATCAACTGTCTGCAAGAGTGGGTGCGCAGTCACTTGCAAGTGCGCAGAAGCGGCTCAGCCTGTGCTTACCTGTGGAGACGGCTGGAGTGCGAACTGTGCAAGACAGTACTGTCGTTGACTGTTTGGACTGGAGAGGAGGGTAGGGACTTGGTGAGTGTGGATATACCGCAAGGACCGTACTTGATATTGGAGGACCTACGCAGTGCGGGGAATGTGACTAGGGGCTTGCATGTCGTAGGGATGACTGAGCAGGGAGTTTGCCGCTTCGGCAGGGCTCAGGACTGTGAAGTGTACATTTCAGACTTCTCCGTGGCTCGTTTCCACGCCACTATTCGCCTTAATAAGGGTGGATTTTACCTGGAAGACTTGGATTCGAAGTTCGGTACAGCCCTAAAAGCCAGCACTCGGCTCGTTCTGCCTCCCGACCTAACAGCTACGATTCAAACGAAGGACTTGGTCGTGACTCTGAAAGTCGTGCGGCCCTTTCAGTTCCGCAGGTTTCTATGCTGCTTGTATGGGGGAGAAATGGAGGAAGACGTCAGTGAACGATCAAGTGAAAAAGCAGAAGGACGGAGGAATCTCGATACTTTGTCAGGGAAAGGCGAGGTGCAGTTGGCGGATATCGAAGCAGATAAGCTGGCCGACCCTGGCACTACGATACGAAGACAAGAAGAGGAAGATATTCCCACTCGTGACTTTAGATAAACAGAAAACTTCGCTAATCTCTGCTATTCTTTTCGTTTAAGCTGCAATGCGGCTATTTCCTAGCTGGAAGTGATGAAATTATCGACAGATGCCATAGCTGTGCGTAGTTAATAGCGACAATGCAGGAATGAGCGCAAACAGACGTGAATAAGGTGCGCTTTCACTGCCAATTGCCCTTTCTATGCCAGTGGCACTGCGAGTATCGGCTCTTGAGCACATTGTTGCAGGCCTGCCAGCCTTGACTGAGTCAACTGTCAAGCCGCTCTCTCTAGAGTCTGTATTCCCTAGTCATATACCACACTTATGACAACTTCAATACCTTAAAGTACCTGCTAGACATAGAGTCTATAGCCTGTTTGTTTCCCTGTAGTGCACAGAAATGATCCGCTACTTGATAGTTTGCCGTGGGAGTTGAAGCCTTACAGCTGGAACAGTCCGCATAGATAGTTGGTAATTGCAGGACTGAGGATCTTCCAGCGGAATCAGAGCAGTCCTTTATGCCACCATTGTGATAATTAGAATGAAGGAACAGGCGCAGTGGCTGGCGACCCCGGGCGAGTACCGCAGGGTGGAAGTGGAATTCAGAAAACGGCCTGAGCCCAAGACAGCCCTCCCTCCGGCTTCCCCCCGCAAGACCAGGAGCGTGGGTAAGTGCGCGTACTGCAGAAGCAAACGACCTCACCCTCCCTCTCCCCAGACCTGCTCCAACCAGTCCTGCCAACGACGCTTCCACCTCAGTTGTAACAGAAGTGAGCACCAAGACACATGCTCCGAATGCTCCCAAGTCTGTGCAAGGTGCTGGAAGCCCGTCTCCAGACCTGCTGTCTGCTCATACTGCCAACTCAGCTTCCACTCCTACTGCAGTCCTACACTGGACTCACTGGACCAGCTGTGTCGTTTGTGCATACACGAACAATTGCGAAGTGGAGTTGAGCACTGCATTTCCGTGGAGACGAAGGAAGGCAAGAACTACCATGTGGTCAAGTTCGCGTGTGTCAGTTGGATACATCGGTGCAGGATTCAGGCTGCGAAGTGCACGGCGAAGAACCATGAAATGGGGTACTTCGAACGAGCAACCTTCGTACCCTGGGACAGGACCCAATACATCTACGGCTGCTTGCAAATCGAAGGCTGCATGGAGGGCGACGGAAAGCTCTACTGGGAACCTCTCGAAACCATAGCAGCCTACAACGAGCTCTTAGCCAGAGAAAAACTCCCACATATAAACAAACCACCAGTCCAATTCTCCCCCTCCCAGCCTATACTCCCAGTACTTCCCCTCTCCCAGCCTATACTTCCAATCGAAATCCCCGCCTCCCAGCCTATACTCCCAGTACTTCCCCCCTCCCAGCCTATACTCCCAGTGGAGTTCCCCGCCTCCCAACTAGTCCAGCAAGCCAGAGACATGCTCCTCTCCTGCGGCTACTGCCCCACCCACCCTGAGCATCTCTCCTCCTGCATGCAGTTCCACGAACTTCTCGACGACGCTGAAGGGTCCGTCCTGCGCATTAGCAAAGAGATATATACAGCTGTGCTGAGGGGGGAGAACCACTTGGAGTGTCACCAAGTAAAGGTCGATGTAAGGGCTATTTAGTGTGAGCGGGTTAGACTGGGCTGTTTGCACCTTTTTGCACTGCAAATTGCCCTTCGGAATGCGGAGAAGTATGGAACTTTGAGCAGTTCTCGGAAATACGCGGAGTCGTTTGCAGGCTTTCCTTGCTGGAAGCCCAGCTACGACAACCTGCTCGTGGCTTTGACGGTCAATTACGGACTCAAAGGCGCCTTTACTGCACTTTTCAGGTACAAATCCGCAGAAGACTGGTACCGCTGTGCCTACCCCCACAGCGGCCAGCCCAATGAGTCCCTTTTCAGAGAGTTCGTGGAGGCGAGAGTGCGCTTCATAGCCTACTGCCTAGTGTCCACACTTAGTACTAACCTTAGCGGCGCTTAGAGCTGGGCAGCACGCTGGAGTTGAGCGTGGACACTTGGTGATAAGTGCTTTTCTCGCTGAAAAGGTGAGAAAGGGACAGGAAGGCCAGCGTTTGGACGGTGTAGTTGCCTAAGAGGACTGCTGGCTTGCGGTAGTACTGGGCGAAAAGGCGAGAAAGAAGGGATATGCTGGGCACTGCGAGGAAATACAGGGAGGCCATTAGGCTGAATCTTAGTAACAGCGACTGAATTACGCCTTGGCTGGCTTGGTATTGCCGCTGCAAGCTGAAAATGAAGAAAGTCCACAGTCCCAAGCGAATAATTGCCAATATCAGTCCAGAATCCCCGTCAAACTCGCTGAATTTATCATAAGCCTCTTCCCACAATCTGCTGAATGCCGCCACAACGAACTCCAGTAGGACTAGTAGGAGGGAAGCGGGAATCAACTGGTCAGCTTCGGGCAGAGCGCGGGAAGTGAGAGTCCAGCCCGAGGCCACAAAGAGGAGAAACAGCGTGACAGTGAGCTGACTGAGCAGGTCCAAAGCTTGGGCTAGGAAGGCGAGGGAGGGCGAGCCTTTGCCGTTGGTGCTGAGCAGACTGTGGTGGCTGTAGGCGCAGACTGTGCCAAGCACCTGGGCTGTGATGGATGCAACTAGCATCACTCTGGGCAGATCCCAGCTTTCCTTCTTTTTGTGTTGCTGGTACAGTGAGTGCACATTACTCCCCAACACACTCACAAAGGTAAGCACCCCGCCTGCATAAGCCCACCCCAGGTGCTTATCCTGCATCGAGTAATGCGAACCATCCGCCTGCACAATCACCATTTCCACCCTCAGCTTCACTGTCTCCTTGAACTCAGCCCTGCAGTCTGCCACTGCAAAGAACCAGAAGTACGGCCGTACAGACTGGGACAAGCTGCCTTCCACTTCATCCGACCAGTCTCCGTCTTGAGGTACTGCCACGAGCTTCTGCACCTTCGCACTCCTTTGCTTGCCCTCACAGGTCTGCTGGCTCAGGGCTTCGTCCCATCGAGAATCCAGGTAAATTGAGAGGGAAAAAGGGAGTTCTTGGATGGAGTTTGCGACTTGAGGGGAGAGCAGTTTGGCTCGAATGTGGTAGGAGCCAGTGCCAATGTCGAAAGCGAACTTGGCGAAGTAGGTCCACTGCACGCCTGGACTTAGAGTCAGCGTTTGGGAGATGTACTTGGCACTAACAGCCAGAAGACAGAGCAGCCATTGCTGCATTCTATACCTCGTTCTACCTTAGGCTACTGAACACCTCTTCCAGCCGTCTGATTACATCCAAGCCATCCACCCAATGAACATCTTCTTCAGTGTTTCTTCATGCTTGGCTTTGGCCACCACATCTAGCACTTGCAGACGAGTGTTGGGATAGAGCGTTGCTTCGCCTGCACTTTTCTGTCCTTTCAGTCTACTCACCACTATCGAAAGCGTGTTATTGATGTCGTTATCTGTGCGACTGAGCTCTGGGTTGCGAATTGGGATAATGAGGGGGTCGTGGATGAAAGGTTCAAATGCACTACTCAATTCAGTACTCATTTCCTTCAGCGCATCCAGCATCACTTCACAGCTATTCAAAAACTCCCCCGACTCCCCGAATATCCCCAATCCGTCCCTCAACTCCGGAGTCAGTCGGAACGGAACCATTTCCGGCACTTTGAGCGTCCTCCCCATATCAAACACACAATCAAAGTCTATGAAAATCAGGTCTCCCGTGCTCGTCATCAGAATATTATCACAGTGTCTGTCCCCCAGACCAATGATATACCCGAACATGCACCAGGCAGCTAAGGACCTGGTGAACCGCAGTCTCGTCTCATGCCAGCGGTTGCCATCAGGACAAGTGGTGAAGAAGTGTCGGTGGAACTGAGGACGCAGGCGGGCATGCACATAGTCCCAGGCCTTTGAAGAGGAGGCTTTAACACCCTTATCCAGCTGAGTAATGTCGAAATTGAAGCCTGTAAGTCGCCACAGCTTTGTGATGAGGCTGCGGAGAGTCGAGGTTTCGGGCACCCATTCGATCACTGCGCAGGCTGGACTGATTGCTAGGAGGCAGAAAGAGGGGAGTTGCAGGTCCAACTCGCTCGCTTTCGGGTTCTTGCGGAGCAGCTTGTTGACGAGTTGTACGAACACTGCGATTCTCGCTTCTTTCCGCATGTCTCCGGAAGACTCGAATTTGCACAGAAATAGGCGAGAAATGCCGTCAGACCCCACAAATTTGACCTTTTTAGGCCTGGCCTTGGACTCAATTACTTCCAAGTACTGCTCCAATTTGGTGAGCAGGACGGGGTTGAGCGGGAAGCCCTGGGCAGTGATTTCGAAATTGGGCTTGATGGGGAGTGCAAGGCAGCACCTCAGGTCTGTTAGCAAATTAGCAGGAACTCGCTTCGCATTCAAATCCTTGGAAAAGTCAATGATGGCTTTGAGGACGTTCACACTGGACTCCACCCTTGCATAGGCTTCTGAAGTGATGTCAGTCCGCAGTGCTGCCAATACTTTCTTAGCAAAGGCTACTCGGTCTGGGGAGGAAAAGAGCATAGGCAGGACGTACCAGCACATTTGCGAAGTGTGCGCTTTCATTAGTCGGCACGCCACGTCGAATACGCAAATTTTGCAGACGTCTGCAGTGTGAGTGGAGTGGGAAAGCAACTGCTCCAAAACGTCGCACCATATAAAGGTGGGCAGAGAGTTGGAAAATAGCTTCGCGGATTTGTTCAGGTTTTGGAGCTCGAAGCAGTTTTCCTCAACTTCGCTGTTTAAAGTGAAAAATAGGGATAAAGCGCGGGGAAGGGACCTTAGTGCCTTCCTTTGAGCATATTGCAGTGAGGAAAAGTAGAGAAAACACGCATAAGCCTTGAGCTCCATTTGCCCAGCTCCTCCATGTAATAAGAATTGGTCCAAATGCGCAGCCAAGGTGTAGAGCCCTCTTTCCAAATAGACACCCATCGCCCCCACATCTGCTTCCTTCGGCTCGAAATAGGTCTCTTTCAACTGCTTCACAGTGTGCAGCTGCAAGTCCCAAGTGAGTTTGCAGGCCGCCTTCACCAGTAGGACCCGAGTTTGGTACTTCAGACGCAACTCACTCTCAGGCAAAGCCTCAAGGAAGCGCTCCACTCTCTGCCGGAGTGAAAACAAGGAAGCGCTGTCACTGAGACTGAGTTTCATTTGGTAGTAAACGAGGCGTAAGTCAGATAGCATGTGGGAAGACCAGCAGGTGTGGGACAATAGCAGGGCGGAATAGTCTCTTTTCCTATGTCTGAGGGCGGTTTTCACCAGAGCCACTGTTAGAGTGCGCCGGTCCTCCGATACATTACTGAAAACCAATGCAAATCTAAGGGCGATTTCCAAGTATCTGAACTCAGGACGTAGGAGTTTATGCCGCTCCAGCACTTTGCCCACTTCCCTCCTCTCAATGAGCCCCGCGTCCTGCAGCAAATGCTGGAAAAAGACGTAGTCGTAAGCCTGCGGATACTCAGCATTCACATTACACATGTAGAAACTCAGCACTTTGCCATGAGCAATGGCAGCGGAAAGACTGCCGGTGTCGTGAAAGCTGAGACAGGTGCGGGCGAGCAGTGCTTCCAGGCCTGTCATATCGCGTTCCCATCGACCCATTAAGGCTTTCAAGGCCTCGTAATCGCCCTGCCGCCATAAAGACCCACTCAAATGCTCCAATACCTTTTTCCTTAGTAACGGTCGACCGAGTTTTTCCATCTCCTCTAAGGTGTGCAGTCCTCCTGCGACATCAATCCGCTCATAAGCACCCTTATCCAGCGCCTCAGCCGCTATCTTTGTGAGCAAAAACAAGGCTTCGTCGCTGGCGCCTTGAGGCAGGAAGTCCAGCTCTTGAGGCACTTCCCGCAGGTAGTAGTGCTCTTTCATCTGCTGGTAGACCTGCTGCAGGGCGCGGAAGTCCTCTTCTTCGATGTCTGCAGGGTTCAGTTTGCGCTGCATGTCTGCGAACTTATTGTGTATCCGCAGTTCGAGCCAGTACAAAGCCTTCGGAAACTCCAGTAGTTCGCAGTAACTGGTCACTAACAAGTAGGGCTGAATCTTCGTTAGGACGCAACTGCCATCTGCTGTAGTGACGTTTTCCAGCACTCTCAAGGCGATATTCTTCGTACTGACTCCTGAGTACTGTAGCAAGTCCTGCACGAATCCCACTGTTTCCTCTAGGAACTGTCCATGGTGCTTCAAGCCTTGACTGAGCAGGAGCTGCAGAGTCTTGGCTGTGCAGTCTAGACTGACCTCGATGACTGGGGGGAGGGCTTGGAAGTCCACAGGGGCGTGAGTCTTGATGAGCCAGCTGCACCAGTTCCGCAGCAGGCCTTCTTGTCCGAAAGCGGGAGTGGGGGGAGTTGCGTCTTTGATGGGAAGGAGGGAAGTGAGCAGAGGCAGGCCTTGCTCACCGGCTTCCGACTCCGACAGGACATTGCAGAGTAATCGATGACGAAGGGTACTGAGGAAAGTGCATTCCACCTGCATATACGTGCTCATGTAGCCCGCTATCAGTGTAGGCACAGTGTCGTCTTTCATGCCTGTAGGCACTACTTTTAGAGGCAAACGAGCAGGCGCAAGGGCCCCTAACGCTCCATACGCAGCCGCTATTCTGGCCTGAATTTCATACAAATGCTCCTTTAGCGCCTCCAAAGAGCTGTTTCTTTGCCCAACTGAAGCCAAGGCCCGCAGCAATTCCAGTCGATTTTCCACTTTAGTTTTGTCCACACACTCAATAACCAGTCCAATCGCAGTCCTTTGCACCTGCAGCACATCGTGAGTTATCGCCTTCGCCACTTCCTGCCAGAAAGGCAACTTCGGTCTCAGGTCCTTCGACAAAGCTATTGACTTCATAGAGAAATAGGCTGCAATCAGGCCACTGACTGAGACGGAGTCAATATCTCCCTTGCGACAGCGTCGAATGAGCGAGTTAATGAGCGCAATTGCGAGCGGGTTACTGCGGCCTTCCAGTGCCAAAGCCAGCAAAGCGTCCAAGTGCTGCACCACATCACTCCAAGTCGCCACCTCTCCCAGCTTCTCAGTGCACAGCAGTGCCAAGTCCATGCTGATGAACTGCAGGTGCACTGCCAAGGAGGTGAGTTTGAGTGTGCTAAAGGCTGTAGGAGGCAGGGAGAGCAGGAGGCGAGCAAGGGCCACTAACTTGTTGGTGGACTTTATCTTAGAATCCTCTCGCAGGGCGTCTTCGAAGCCGAAAGCCACTTTTAGCGTTTCGTCCCATAAGTCTGCGGAGCGTTTTCCGAAGAAAGCGTGCAGTCGGCCTAAAGCTGATTTGGCCTTTGCGACTTCCACACTTGTGAAGACTTCTGAGAGCCAGTTGGGCGGTTTTGGCAGTCCTGACAGTTCACTGAGCTGCCAAATTGCCCGTGTTTCCTCCTCCAGTCCGTACTTATACACCAGCTGCACCACTGACCGCATCCTAATAATATCTCCCTTTGCCAGCATGTACTCTAGTAAGTTCGACTTCGGATACTGCAACTTTCTAAAGACGTCCTCCAATAAATTGAAATCAATGCCCAGCCACGCCACCTCCGCCACCAAATACTCCATATGAATCCCATGTCTGACGTTGTTTCTGGTAAGTCGGTAGTGCAGCGACACGATAGAGGAGTCACTCGCCCCAGGCATCGCAAGTGCCTTGGCCAGGACCACGTTGCAGATCTGCATGTTGTCTTCTTGGGATTCGCGGGAAAGGAGGGAGAGGAAGTTGGAGTTCTCACGACTGAGCATGTGGTGCAGAAGGGCGGGAGGCAGGGCTAGGAGAAGCTTCGCATTGGTTGTCTTCAGCAGCCCTCGAATCCGCTCAAACGCCTTTAAAACGAACCTTCGGTGTGGGGTCGTGTATCTACCAGTCCCGATTTTCTCCAGAAAGAGCAGCAACTCCCGAGTAGTACTAAACGTCTGCGCCATCGACAAGTTCCTGAGACCTGCATAGTAGCACTCCGCCAAAGTCTCGTCACTCCACCTTTCCAAGCAGTGCGCTAGCCTCCCACACACATGCTTCGCCATCATCCGTTCGTAGCAAGCTAGTCGCACAGTCCCTTGTCGGCCCACTTTCAATATTTCCGGAGTGTCTTTCACAGGGATCATTTTGACGCTTTCTTTTAAGACGTAGAAAGAGGTCTGTAGGTCGAGTCGTGTTAGGAGTGCACTGCAAGGCAAATCTCGGACTTCGGTCTGAAAGCGCTTGAGGAAGTCTTGGACGACTTGAAGGAAGGGAGGAAGGGAGAGACTTTCCCAGCGCTTGCTTCTGCGCTCTGGAAAGTGGCTGGTAAGACTGGGCGCAGAGGGGAGGAGGTGGCTGGGGATCAGTCTAAAGGCAGGCTGCACCTTCCAGCACTTTGCGCACTCATTGGAGGTTAAAGCCTCTCCGCAGTGGTAGCAAAAAGCCTCCCTTACCAGTGCCACTTCAATACTTACCTGCTTGATAGCGGCCTTCGCTTCCTCTAGTGCGAGCCAAAGTCTGGCTAGCGACCTCACAGCCAGTTTCAACTGCACCTTGGAGCCCTGCATTAGGCCGCTGGTCATTAACTCCCACTGCTGAGTCAGGAACCGCTGCAGCCAGACTTGCTTGTGTGGCTTCATGGCCAGTCGGAGTAGAGCCACGGAATTTGCTTGTTGGCACAGAAAAGCCTCTTTTGAGTCTAATTTCTGGAAAAAGCCTTTTCGCTTGATTGCTGTGGTCCAAGAAGTAGTACTCCAGTCACTTGCAATAGTCTCGATAGTTAGCAGTTCTGCACTTTGCTGTCCTGTCATGCCCGCTAACTGCATGAAAAAGGTATCCAACGCCTCGTCATTCGTATTGTAGCACTCTTCCAACAGCACTATCAGCTGATTCAGCATCGCTTCATCATGATGGCACAGTCCTTCCCCAGGAGCAGGCCGCACTAAGCGGGTGAGAGGAGACCCATCCGCAGTTCTTTGCTTCTTCGGAGGGTTCTTATTGGCTGCAGTGACGTCTTGCAGCGCTTTCCTGACTTTGCCCCACTCCACCGAGGCCGACTTGAACACAGCCGCGCAGAACTCTGGGCCGGAAGGCAGACGCATGAGTGGTCTGAAGGGCAAATCTGTGGAGTAGTGCACTCGCTCGGGACAGTGAGACAGCACTGCTGTGGCTAGAGTCGCTAGACTGTCCGCGGCTATGTGCTTCACAGTCACTGCCCAAGTCACAAGCTCGATCACTTTCCCTGCGCAGGGAAGGAGCAGTGGGGCTAAGAGGGCGAGGAGAGGCTGTGGAAGCAGGGAGGTGGGCGATTTCAGACTGTCAGTCAGTGTCTTTATGAGGAAGTTCCGCAAGTCGCTGCTGTTCGGCTCCAGCTGAATCCAGCACTTCACCACTGCAATAGGGTTTGGGAACTGCACAAACACATACTCACGGAGGGAGTTGATCTCTTTCTCCATGCGCTTTTCAGCCAAAATCAGCCTAGTGACGCAGTATAGCATTGGCAACACCTTGCACAAGGCCTCTGCAGTCGCTACTGCTTTCTCCATCAGCAGATACTGCAAATCCGCATGTTGGCATTTGATGCCGCTGCAGCAAGGGAAGGCCGAGCAGCCGAGTCCGCACTCGTAGTGTCTTCGCACCTCTGAGAAGTCAAACGTGACAAGTCCCCCACTGCCCAGGAACTGCTCGAACACATGCTGACAGCCAGATATGAAGTGACGCTGCAAGTCCCCACTGCAGTCCTGCATCAGTGCATACAGCATCTCCCCCACTACTTCGCTGTAATGTTCAGTCTCTTCATGCGATATGCGCTGCACTATAAAAGCCAAGTCGTTCGGCAAATCACCGGTGTAAGAGTCCTTTAGCGAGATCTGAGGAGCTCCTGTCAATATCGCGAGTTGCTGGCGGACACTTGCTTCGTCGCCTGGGGCGATGTTCCTCAGATCTTGCTTGAGAGCTTCCTCGCAGGCTGTGTGTGAGCAGGCCGCCAGTCCTGCCTTGAGACAGCAGTATACCGCCATAGTTATGAAGTCTGGGAAAGCCACGCACTCGCGCATGTCATCCGACCTCACAGAACGACGATATAAGAGCGATATCACTAGTGAGCAGTCTCCACCCAGAGTCGACGAAGAAACTCTCAGCCGAAATCTAGTGATTTTGACTGAAAAGCAGAGTTTATTTGAGCGAAAAGCAACTGAACTGCGACAGTTAAGGGAGAAATTAGAAACCGCACTAAGACAAAGCGGAGCCGAAATCGCCCAAATCTCTCGCAAAGTCGCCGAAAAGTCCCTGCGAAAAGAGGAATTGTCAGCTCTCATCCAAATCCAGCGAATAAGAAAAGAGGCTGCATTGCGGGAATTAGGCTTGAAAAGCCAACAACTAGCCTTGGTCCAGACTTGCGCCTCCAACACTCCTTCGAGATCTGGAAAGCACAGGGCGAAATCCAGCTCCGCAGACTTGAAAGGCAGAAAAGTGGCGCTGGTCAAGGCTGGAGAGGACTTAATTGCCCTGCAAAGGGAGGTAGTAGCCAGGGCCACTGATATAAAGCGGAAAAAAGGCACCCTACAGGCAGGCAGAGACCGATACAGTGAGTCCAAAGAGGCGCTAAAGAGGGCTACAGAGGAGTTGGGAGTCTGTTACAAGGGCTACCAAGCGGCAGAAGACGACAATAAGGCCGAAAGTGAGGCAATTTTGGCCCTAGTCAAATCCGCCGCTCACACCCGCACCCTGATCGCCTCTGCAGAGGACCAAAAGCGCAAATCCACAGCTATTGAGGTCAAAAGAGAGCAATTGAAGCAGAAAAAAGCCGCAATCGTCTCTCGCCAAAAACAACTTTCCGAGGAAGAAAGCAGACTCCAGGTCTTACTGGCCTCAGAAGGAGCTGTGGAAAGTAGAGTACTGGGGGTCCTGGCCAAGGACTCCCAGTGGAAGTCACTGCACTATCATGACTTGCGGCAGATCCTCGGGTCAATTCAGCGGATCAGGGACAAGGAAGCGCTGCTGAAGAGAGCTGGGCAGACTGCCAATCGCTTTTCTGTGTAGAGGGTAAGGAGGACTTGTAGATAGCTGTTAGTTCCAATGGCATTACTGTGAGAGCTCTCTAGGCTAGGAAAAGTTCGGAAAAAGGTCGTTGGACACTATGGCTCGTTCCTGCACTTCCGACTCATCAGGATAGATATCGAAATTGGAGGAGTCCTCCGACGACCGAACAGTGGGCAGAAAGGGCGGCACCAGGCCTTCTGCCTCCACTCCCTGCCAATTAACCCCTTCAAAGAAGCCGTGAGCCTGGATTTCACTGCCTCCCATTCGTATAGTGGGAACCTTCTCCAGCAGTCCTTGGACCAGACTTTGAGCCAAAGGGTCGAAACTCCCTGGGAAAGTCACAACATTATTGACGATTTTTTCATACAGTTTGAACGGATTTGGGTCCATGAAAGGCGCATGTCCAGTGATCATCTCGTAGAGCAGAATGCCCAGACCCCACCAGTCACAGGAGAAGTCGTGGCCTCTCTGCTGGATCACCTCAGGAGCCAGATATTCCGGAGTGCCGCACAGAGTGAAGGTCTTTTCACTGCCTCTGAGCTGCTTCGCGAATCCGAAATCTGCCAATTTTACATGTCCGAGTTCTGTCAAAAGCAGGTTTTCCGGCTTTAGATCGCGGTAAACGACTTTGCGAGAGTGCAGAAAAGCCAGGGCGGATACCACCTCCGCCGCATAGAAAACGACCTCTCTCTTCGGCAGCTTCCCTTTCTTCCTCAAATAGCGATACAGTTCCCCGCCAGCCGCATACTCCTGCACCAGATACAGACTGTGTCTGTCCTGAAAGGCCCACTTGAGCTGCACTAGGAAGGGGTGCTTGAGTGAGCCTAGTAGGCTCCTTTCGTTGCGCACATGTTCGACTTGCCTTTTCTTGATGATGTCGGGCTTGCTCATGATTTTGATCACTACGACTTCTTGTGTGCTTTTGACTACTGCGAGCCGTACTCTGGAAAAGGTGCCGGTTCCGATAGTCCGCAGTAGGCGGAAGTGGCTGAGGCTGGGGCGGTCGGAAGAGGGGAGACGGCCGGGACTATGGACAGCAGGCGAGGCTGCAAGGGAAAGTTTGGCTAGCGAAGGCAGCTTGAAGACTGTAACGCTTGCAGACTTGGCTACGTGTTTTCCCTTTGACCCTGCCAGTTGCTGTATACGCGCTCTAGGGTCAGCAAGGAGTCGACTATTGGGTCGTATTGCCGCAGTCTTCATTTCCTTTGTATAAATCTCCAGTCCTAATGAAAATCAACAGCGAGAAGACTCTTCAGTCCTCAGTCGAAGGACTAAAGGACTGGGCAGCCAAAGAAGCAGAGTTCAATCAGCCTTTTCCACGGGACGACGACTTCACTGGCCCAACAGAGAGACGTTCCTGCACTGATGCTATTTCGCTGGCTATTCTGTGTGTGGTGTCTCTGATCAGTGCAGGTCTGTGTCTCTATGGTAGGCTGTAGATAGGGTACGCGATGGGCAATCCGCTTCGACTGCTGTACGGCTTTGACTACCGCGGGGAGCTTTGCGGAGTCGGGGAATTAAAGGAATTCGAGTACACAGTGGTGCTCCAGCCCAATGTATCCCAAGCAGCGACCTGTCTGGACGGCTGTCCTATCGTGGCTACAGCGAATTCAGTGTGTCTCTATGATGCGGAACGCGAAGAAGAGGTCTTGGCTATGCCTTGTTTGGACTCATACACGTCCAAAGGCTTCTACAACCACTACTGTTTGCCCGCAGATAGTGCATATAGGCAGGAGGTGGAGCCGGTCATGGCCTCTCCTTCCTTCACTTTGACTCACTTACTGGGAGATATCGAGCGCGGGTGGGAGTTGGTGGCTGTAGGTGCATTCTTGGCCCTGGGCACTGCTACTCTGGGGCTGATTTGCATGCAGGTGCGAGTACTGAGAATAGCAATTAGTGTGCTCAGCTTTGGAATGTGTTTAGTGCTTTCCTTGGCTTTCGTCTTCTTCACATATGAGGAAATCATGAGAGTGGAGGAGCACTACTGTGACGACTACGGCCCGGTCAGCATGCAGAACTGCGAAGCGCCCAGAACCACCCACTATATTTCCTACCTTTCCGCTATAGTCGCCAGTGCTTTGGCGGTTCTCATCATATACCAGGCTCCAAAGCTGCGCAAAGGCCACTTAGCCCTCCGCCTCGGACTTATCCCACTTTCAGATGTGCCGAAGTTACTGCTGGTTCCATTGCTCGGATTTACCCTAAACCTAGGAGTGGTCGTGGTGGTACTGAGTGCAGTCCTGCACCTTGCCAGTTGTGCGGAAATCGTAGAGCTAGACGATGACTTGCTGCTCGGAGGTCGCCGCAGAGAACTAGTGTTCGGCCTGTGGCAGCGCCCCGCCTGTCTGTTTCTCCTGCTTGTGAGTGTTTGGTGGATCTCACTAGTGGCTTTCTGGATAGAGTTCCTAGCGGCTTCACTGTGTCAGACCTGGTACTTCTCTAAAGACCGCTCTGTACTGAAGCCCAGTATAGTGCAAGCAGCCAAGCATGCACTGGCGCATACAGGGTCTTTGGCCTATGCAGCAGTGATGCTGCCGGTTTTCCTGCTCCCTCGCAACTTCCTCACAGGCATGAAATCAGTAATAAAGCGGCTCAGCTATAATCGGGCTGCTTGCTACATTAAGACGTGTAAATGCTGCTTGGCGGTATACGAGAAATCGCTCAAATTTAAGGTCGAGCACTGTATAGCGCATCAAGCTCTTTGGGGAGATACGTTCGAAGTGGCCTGCAGAAGAGCGTTTTACCTAGTGAAACGGAGCGAAAGCCAGCCACAAGAGCTACTTTCCGCTAGCCATTTCAGCATTTGGCAGTTTGAACTGTGCGTCCTGCTGTCCTCTCCCTTGTTTGTCTACTTCTGGGTACTGCATAGCAGCGCCACCTTTTCTGGAGAGCCGACGAAGTTCATAACGTCAGGAACGTGGCTGGCCTTCATAGCAGGGGTGAGCAGCTGGGCAGTGGCAGCAGTAGTCAGAGGCTACCTCCGCGGCTGTGTGCACGGAGTCGTAGTAGCCTACCTGTGCGAGCAGGAGATGTTCAAAGGCCTGCAGCGAGGAGAAAACTACGAACTCACCAGGCTAATTGAAGACTTCTCAACAGTGAATTTAGGGGCAATAGCAGCGCAGGAAACGCTGAATCAGACAGAATTCGACGTAAAGAGCAAATTTTCGAATAAGCACAGGAAAGTGTCTCGCGTGGCTATGCTGGAAGAAGACATCACCAATCCCACCAAAGGCCTTGACAGTGAAGTGGATGACGACCTGAACCGCACCACCATCAACTTCCCTGTCACTAAACAGGCGAGCATTCAGGCCGCTACTCAATGGAAAGCTCCTAAGAGACGCACTGCAGAGCTAGATAAGACTAGAGACGCGGAAGAGTCGCTGGCCATCGACGACATGAGGCCTTTTGGAAGCAGAGGAGCGACTAGAGGGGACGAAGTGGTGGATGACATTGGGGAAGTGCCGGATTTCGCTCCTGTGAGTGCTCAGTCCAACTCTCGGCCAAAGCAGTCCCTCAAGCAGTATTTGAAGAAGATTCAGGCTGCAAGCAAGCCAGAGACGATCAAGCCCGCCAAAGGCAGGAGTACTCGACTAGTCCGCCACCTCTGAGTCGCTAATTAGAGATTTCCCTCCCTGTTAGAAATGAGTGTCTTTAGTGGCGTGACTCCAGGCCTCACAGCAGGACTAGCGACCCTGCAGCAGCTACAGCAAGACCTGAAGGGGCCTCGCAGTGCAACTAGTGAGGAGCAAATCGCTCACATCAAAGCCACACTCGAAGCGCAGCGAGCCCGGCTGGAACAGCGACGGTTCAAGTCTCCGGACCTGTTCAAAGACTCCGCGGCCACCTTTAGCCTGCGCAACCGCCTGCAGCAGGCTTTGAATCGCTTGGATAGTGGGGAAACGAGAGTGCGGGCTGTGGCGGAACTCAGGACGTTGATAGACCAAAACAGGTCGGAAGAGGCCTTGAAAGTGGTGATTGGGTGTCTGGCGGACTTCAGCAAAAGCCGCTCTCCCAAAGCCAGAGAGCAAGAAGCCGGACTCATTGGCTTCCTCGCTGCCACTTACGGACGCAAACTAGCGGACTCCACTCTAAGTCCCCTGCACTACTTCACACGTCTAATGGACCTGTGCCTGACTCTGTTCAAAGACATGCACCGAAGTGTGCAGGAAGCAGCAGCCCTGTCCCTGTGCAGTCTGTACATCCACTCGCTGCCTAAGGAAGACTCCCAACTGGTGCTGGAAGTCATGTATGAGCCGCTGTATGGGATTTTGCTTTCGGGGGTGGATGTGAAGGCGCAGCAGGGAGCTGCTTTGGCCTTGTTCAAGTGGATAGCGGCGATAAATGAGGCCAACCAGGTCGATTTCATGCGAGAATTGGTTCCGAAAGTATTGGCTTTGTTCGTGAAATTACGGCCGGAGTACCCAGACCTAGTGAGTGCGATGGGGTTAATGATAGAATCAGTGGGTTTTCGTGACTTCGTGCCTGAGCTCCCCCCGTTCCTATCCAAACTAGTGCAATACCTTCGCTCGCGCAGCCACGGTTCCTTCGCCCTAAAGATCGAATCCTGCAAGTTGCTGAAACTGCTAGGTGAGCGACTTCAAAAGTTCATGGACATTTTAATCGGATTCAGCACGCAGGAGGTGGTAGAAGCACTGGGGGAAACCAAGGCAGACAAAGTGCCGATTGTGCAGGCATGTGCCAGGGAGGCGCTGGAGCAGTGGCACTTGCTTGCAAGGATGCAGGTCAGAGTGGAGGAGGAGAAGATGCAAGTGGAGGCCTGGGCAGGTGAGGAGCTGATCAAACACAGGACTGGATTGGCAGAGCTGCCCAGACTGGTGAAAGAAAGGACGACGCTGGAACTACCAGTCATCCCAGCCAAAGGAGATGCCTTTTCCGACTTCAAGAAGGCTAGAGAAGCTGCGAAAAGGAAGAAAGAGTCGAAGGTAAGCAGAGAGCCTGTGTCCTATCAATGGGGCTCCTTCAAGCCTAAGTTCCTGCTCAAAGGAACTGGCCACTACACTTCCATCCCTCTGGGTGCACCAGACGCCCCACAGCCCTCTTCCAACACTGGCAATGCCTTGCAGCCTTACATCCCTCCCCAAGCCTCACAACCCTCAGCTCTTAATAGAGACCTGCTCAGAGCCATCATAAAAACAGCTCCCCAGAAGCAGCCCACTACTCCGAGACTGGCGGCGAGAGTGAGGGAGTCTGTGGACTCCACTGCTCAGGTTTTGGACGAAAGTGTGCAGCACCTGGGAAAGCGAATCGAACAAATTGAGGAAAAGGCTGCGAGCATTAAGAGAAATTTGGCCCATTTGCGACCTCCGCAGCCTGACTCCACTCCTGAGCCTAAGTCCAGCTCCAGAGAGCCAGTCAATTCTTCACATGAGGAATTAGTAGTGCAAGCAGGCCCTATCAAGGACGGAGTGACTCAGACCTGGCTGCACGCTTTAGATCAATTCACTCAAGGCGACCTCAACGCCGCATTCGCCACACTGCTGGACGCAGGCGATGATGTATATTTAATGCGACTCCTGCACAAATCAGGCGTCTGCTTGGACCAACTAAGTCCCGAAATAGTGACAGCACTGATGCGCAGACTAAGTCTGCTCCTGGGCAGCTGGATAATCCCTGAAGCAACAATGGACTGGTGCGAAGAAGCAGTCCGAATCGGACTTTGGTCCCAGCTAGAAGGCGACACTCAGGCCCAAGTGACGGAAGACGTGAAGGGCTTGACAGGGGCGGAGGGAGCGGGAGACCAGGCCCAACGTCTGCTTTCCGCCCTCGAGAAGTCCTGAGTTACGCTAATCGCTTAAGCAACTCCTCTTGGTAGAGCTGCACCACTGCTGTTCGGAAGCTGTCCTCCTGCCCAAGTCTCTTGATGACTTCGAAGTTGAGTTGGAAGTGCGTGCACTGGACTGAGGCAAATAGGTCGGAAGTGGCAAGGAGCAGAGTGACGGCCTCAGTGGGAGACAGCAGGGCTGCTTGGCTTGCAGCAGTATTCAGTTGCTCTTCGCAGCCGAATTGTTGGGAGTAGTCTGACTTTGCCTTTTCGCAGAGCTGGTAGGTGGCCTGCAGACTTGCTCCTGAGCGGTAGGCTGTTAATGCCTGCGGTCCTAATAGCGTCAAAGCACTGAATTTAGTCATAAAGCTGCGGTCAATAGAGTCTTTCAGCTGCCAGACCCAGGGTCCAGCGAACACCACTCCATACTTCCCACCCAGCGCTCGACCATCTGCAGTGTTAATGAGGCAGAGGAAGTCGCTCTGAGGACTGTAGCTCTCTAAAGGCCTGCTTTCCAGCAGAGATATGAGGTTCGCTGCAATCACTGGACCTTCACGGACAGCGTACACCCCTGCTTTGGGAGGGAAGCCTGCAGCTTGGCCGGCAATAGTGATGCAGTCTCCGCCTCCAAGGATATTGGGGTACTGGACTGACTGGAGAGTGGGAGTTACGAGCATAAACCCATTTCCACAGACTGGTAAACGGAAATCAACAGTCTGCGGCTCAGCGCCAGTGGCCCAAATCGTAGCTTCCGCAGGTAAAAAGGCACCAGAAGTCAGCTTCACTCCCGTGGCTGTGACTTCTCTGACTTGCGAGTTGTACCTCACTTCTATGTGCTTCGCTGCTAAATTGCGAAGTATCACAGAGCGAAAAGGGGCTGGGTAGGCAGGCACTACTTCCTCACCTGCACAGAGCAAGTAGACCTCTACACCAGGACCGTACAAGACCCGCCAACGACTTGCAAAGGCAAAGGCCAGCTCCACTCCCGCTACTCCGCTGCCCACAATGGCCACTCTAGGCACAGTGCCCAGCTCTCCAAACAGCCGCTCCCGAGTTTCAACCCCGTCCATTAGTCCCTGCAGTGGCCTCGTCATGAGGGAGTACTGTCGCACTCCGGGCACTGAGTCTGTGCCTTTGCTTCGAGACCCGATGTCAATTACGAGGTAGTCATAGTGCAGTTCACTGCCGTTGCTCAGTTGGATGGTGCGGCTTGCAGGGTTTAGCGCTGTCATTTCGCTGATAATGAGCTGGGCGCCGCAGCTGTAAGCCAGGGGACGTAGTTCAATTTGTATTTCCTCAGGACTGTACTGCTTGGCTATTGCTCCCGGCAGCATCCCTGAGTAATAGGCGACTTCTGCACTGGACACTAGCACCAACTCCACCTCTCCAGGGTGCTGGAAGCAGTACTTGTCATGCAGCACCTTCAGAACCTGCACATTTGCATGTCCGCCTCCCACCAGCACTACTTTCCCCATATCCAACTACTTCCTGAAGGACTTAACTAGCAGTCCTCTTCAGCGTAGGTGCGGAAGCCCATGAAAAGGCCACTCGTTTCCCTGTAGTCGTCCAGGAACCCGTCTTCCGAGCTCTCCAGGTCTTCCACCTGGTCGTCACTTTCCCTCGCTTCGCCTAGTTCCAAAGTGCGGTCTTCAGCCTTTTCCCAGGCTAGTTGCGGTGCGGCCTCTTCCTTACTGGACACAGTGGTGTCTACTTGGTCTGGGACAGGGGCAGAGGGGTCTACCGTGAGGACTTCTTGCTTCTTTTTCCTGTGCTTTCGAGCCTTCCTGGGCTCAGGAAGCAGCGGCCGGAACTCAGGAGCCACCATTGAAAGCTTCGGCAGAAGCGGAAATTGCTTACATCGGGATGGGAGGCTGTCCCGGAGGAAGGAGCAAAGCACGCCCAAAGCACTCATTAGCAAGACTGACAGCACAGAAACTGCTTCGAAGGCTGAGGACTGATGTCGCATTTGGCCGTCATTGGGGTAAGACACTGATATTGGCAGCACGAATTCTCCATTCAAGGTCAATACCCAGAGTTCTATAGAAACGCGAGTGAGGGAAAAAGAGGGACGCAGACGAATAAATACTTCAAGAGTAGCATTAGGCGGCAGCAACTGCTCTTCTTCACAATTTAGGACTTCAAACTCACCCAAAGCGCAGAATTGCCCCTCCAATTTTATCCCTTTTACGAAAGTCGCATGATTTCCGGAATTTATCAGTGTAAATTTGCGTGCAACTTTTGAATTCCAGGTTTTTTCTAACTCCTTACCCTCCTCAACTAAGTCAAAATGAAAGTCCTCGCTTTTTTCATCCAGTGAGTGAAGCAAAACAGCGGAGCTACTGCCCCTGAGGTCCACTGCCTCGAACACAGTGAGGTTATTGCGCAGATAAAGGGTGAACTGGAACGCTCCTACGTTTCCAGGAGCGAATAGAATGGGACCCAGAATTGCACTTTCCCTAGACCTGATTTTGACGATTTCCCTGGCTTGAGCAGACAAGTAGAAGCCCTGACTTCCTGGCTTGGGCGTGCTGGGCATCTCTGCAGCGGAAATGGCGTCCATCAAGTAGCCAATATTGAAGAGTTGGAAATTCAGCTTGCCTTTGAACAGTAGCAGTTGCACATGCATCCAGTCATCCCCTGGGTTTGTCACCTTCAAGTACCTGGAGCGCATATCCCCAACACCCACAAAGCCGAAATCCACCGAGTCCGCGGTTAAATGAGGAGGCTGGAAGGTAGATTTGAAAGGAATGTGGACGATTTCAATTATGTCTGCCTGCAGGCTTAGGACGCCCTCGACGACTTGTGTGTTTTCAGCCTGGCGAATACCCCAGTCCTTCACTTCGAAGGGAGTCACCACTTGGGAGTAGTTGGCTGGACGTCTGAAATTGGCATGCATAGGGTAGTAGATGTCCCAGGCGCGTGTGGGCTTGTTGGGATTCACGAAGTATTCGAATTTGCGCATTTGCACACCGGTTATGTTCGTAAAGGCGTGAATGAGGCTCAAGTTGCGAGGGAAAGTGTGTTCGATTACCAGCGGGAGGACGATTGCTTTGCCGAGAAAGGCCTGTTCGAGGTTGATGGAATGGGGAAGGACCAGTAACTCGCCTTGTATTGGCTCCCATGTCAAGTGGAAGGTCAAAATGTGCTCATTTAGGCTGATTTCCGCGGTTACTTCAGGCTCATTGTCTGTAATTGTTACTCCGAACTCCACAACTGCGCACTCTGCAGACTTTATAAAGTGAAAGCGAGCTGGCTGTCCTTCAGTAGTCCCCAGTTCCATGGTTTCAGAGATTTGGTAAAAAACCGCCCTCACCGGATGTCCATTTCCCCTCCAATCAGTGTGGATTTGCAGTGGAGCCAGTCCTTTATTGCACAACTGCACCTTAAACAATCGAGTTTGGTTCAAAGTCTGACTGCCAAAGGAGAAGGCATCGTCCCACTCACAGGTTTTCCTCGTAAAGACAATCATACAGGTGAAGTGCACCTTTTGAAACCACACCGGTAGACCAATGACTCCAAGTGCAGTTTCCAGCGCTATGAAGGAGTACGACGGCAAAGGCACAGACCTGTTGATTTCCACCCTCAGTATCTCTTTGGAGTACCAGGACAGGGTCTGGTTGGGACTGAGGTCAGAAAGGGAGACTGCGGGGCTCTGGGAAACTGCAGAAAGAAGGCGAATTGGCCGAGTAATATTGACTATATTGAGGGATAGACTGCGGGAAGCCAGCTCACTGCCGCTAAATGTCAGCACTCTAGTGTCGTAATTGACTATTGCCAGATTAGCAAAGGCCTGAAAAGGAACAGTGTGCGTGGACACATTCGTCACAATTGTGATAAAGCCTAGCAGAAGTGTGTTCTCTGTAGGCTGAAATGTCAAATCCGCAAGCAGTACATCTACCATAAAGGGCTGGATTTCGTCCCTATACGTGCTAATCTGCACGCTGTAGTGCGAAGCTGTGATGTTCACGACAGTTATCGAGGAGTTGCAGTAGTTGGAAACGTGCAAATGCACCAAATGGCGCACAGTCGATGCAATTACTATGCCGAAATTCACATTTTTCGTATTTATTTGGAATTTTGGAGGCTTGACAGTGACGGGAACTGCGAATTTCTGACCATTAGTCATGATCACCACCATTCCCAGTACCTCTGCAGCCACATTAGTGCCCACAACCGTCAATTTCATTGTGCTCCCTGCAGCTATCGCTCTACACTTGGAAAACTGCCAGAACGAAGGCACTTTTAAAGGAGAGGAGGAGGGGTGTTTGAACACATCCACGATAAATAAGGGCACTTCCAGGGGGTTAAAGATCTCCAGGACTGCGGACTCTTGGGAAGTTATCACTAGTTCGTGGATCTGGTAGGCACTGGACTGGATTGAGGCTTTCACCACGTAGAAAGCCTTGCCTGCGCTTGTGCCTAGGACCAGCTGAGTGATCGTTGCACCGATCCATCTGGGGAAAAGCTGGATTGTTATTTTGGCAGTTTGACCTGGGTGCAAGGTGAAGGGCAGGCCGAGACTTTCCTCCAACTGGATCAGTTCGATTTCAAACTGCTGGTCGGAAAAGTGGGCGTCTTGGACTTGCAGAGGCTGAGGGCCACTGTAGTGCATGAAGAGGTCGGAAGAAGCGAGGATCCCAATTTCCTGCATGCCGAAGCTGAGTTGCGGGCCTGAGTCGAAATGGAGACCGAAGGAAGAGGCAGTACGCGGCACAGTTTCTTCAGCCCGCTCTAGCATTTGGCCGAGGGCTGAGATATGTGCTGGGCTGAGTTCAGTCCCGTCCAAGCGCCCGTGCGGTTCTGTCCAGGCCCACTCAGGAGACTGAGGTATCTCGAAGGTGGTGAGAGTGTGGACTGTGAGGGCGAAGAGTAGCAATACCGCTATGGGCGTTGCTGGCATTACTAATGTAGTCTTAGGTAGACACCTTCGGTGGATGTAGAAACGTATGCTAGGGGAAGCAGTGAATTCGCAATGCGATGAAAGGCACGTGGCAGGCACATCCTCAGTAGGAGCTGAAGGACTGGCAGTTACGAGCGCTCTCCACTGCAGCTGCTGGCGACAATACAGCTGAATGGGCTCCGAGACTACAACAGGCTGAGGACTGGACAGGAAGCGGTATTTCCGTCATAAAGACCCCACAGCCGCGTACGTAATGCAGTCCAGCAGCGCCTGTCCTTGCAAGAAGCGCGAGCATATGCACACTCTAAGTTACAGTCCTCCTGACTTCCTCTCAGTGACTACCAACTCCAATAGAGTGGGTCGGCCTGGAAACAGCTGGTAGAAGCGCCTTGCTGCAAACAGGGGTTCAGACATGCATAGTCGCAGCTTAGTGCGA
>Ga0247837_1000772_pt1 | contig 69125 bp, 36 predicted proteins | sample LaCtaG_2_FD_187115 | JGI IMG/M metagenome (GOLD analysis project Ga0247837, IMG submission 187115) | Freshwater microbial communities from meromictic Lake La Cruz, Castile-La Mancha, Spain - LaCruzMarch2015_14.5m | ecosystem: Environmental > Aquatic > Freshwater > Lake | place: Spain: Castile-La... | reverse complement strand
CGGACTTTACGACATTAAGATTTCGGTCTGTTTGACGAAAGGAATGTCGGATTGCAAACAACTTTGCTATATTGGAGTGTTCAGCTGTAGACTGGAAAGGCTTCACTTATTGGGCCTATGTCAGAGACTCTATCCCAGTAAACTTGCTAAATGTATCGTAGTGCTATACTCCGCAAACCCTCAGTCCCAAACTAGGAGTCTCTTAGTTAGAAATAAGCGCTCTATCAAAGTGCTAATAACCAGATAGAGTCATTTGTCGCTCAATTCCTCACTAAGGAAAGCGATGGGGAAGGCCAGGAGTCCATTTTAAGTCAACAGCAGAACATATCAAGAGCCACAAGAATGCAAGCCTAAAACTATGTGGATGAGAATAAACATGTAAGCAGAAGAGATGCAATGAATAAGAGATAGAAAGAAGAACTGAGACAGAGAAGCCGGAGGTACTGCCGAGAAATAGGCTCGTAGGTCTGAAGCTTTCTTTGTGAGCGAGCATGTTCCTTATTAACCTCTTCAGTTGTGCAGAGTAGGGTAGTTTGCACCTCTCACTACCTCCTGAATTGTTCTGTTGTCACCATGGAGAGATAAGAGTGGCCAATGCAGGAGGGAGGCCCTAGCGCAAATACATCTGTCTTGAAGGCATTGAGACCCTCTTATATAGGCTTCCCGTGGTTGGGACTCATGTAGCGGGCATTTACTGCTGTACTCTTCTTTAACCGTATCTCAGAAAGCAGGGAAGTCGCACAACTTGTGAGTGCTTGCTGTTCGAAATATTACTGCCTGAGTTCCTCTTCCCGGTAAGGATTGATGCTTGGTCTTCGTGCTCCAAGTCTCCCTCCATATCCTCAAACGCATGGTAATGCTGCTATTGGATTTCTCTATGTAATTGGCACCATTCGCACTTGCATTTCTTTCATGTGAATAAAGGTGAAGTCGTGACGTTCACCACTACAGGGAGATTTCGAATGAGGAAAAGCCTTTGAAGAGGGCATAACTGTCCATTTTACTGTCTATGAGGCTTTGCCAAATCTCTATTTCCTTATGTTTATCTGCCTATTTTGCTGAACTTCCCTCAACTTATGACTTGTCATGAAAGATTGTCCAATTCCGACGTTTTGAAGAAAAACATTTTTGTAATATGAGCGTTTTTCCTTGCAATTACATATGAATTGTCTTACTTCGGGACGACAGCCTACAATGCACATCTTGCTGCTATATATAAAGAATGCTCTGTCAGAGTGCTAAACGGCCTTAGAGCCATATCCTGCTGTTATTAGTGGGGCACGCTTGTCTTCCAGCAAACCACCTAAAAGAGCCATATACCAAAGAAAGGACAAGTTCCAGACTCCTACCTCCTCCTTATCTACTCGGACTCTTCGTATTATCCCACCTTCACTGCTTGCTCCACTGTATTTAAACTTGCCATTTGACTGCTTCTTCTCTTTGGCCAAGTCAATTCGTGCAGGGTCGCCTTAATTGTTTGTCCGCTACCCTGTAGGGATAGTGGCTGGGCCGGGTTATCTCCAGTCCTGCTATTGATAACCGGATATATGGGATTGAGACCAACTGAGGTATTTGATTGACTAGTTGGTTGTCAATGTTTCGCCTAGCTGCTGAGTCTTCTTCATTCGAGTTCTGAGACTCCTTTGGCGGGTTCAGAGTTGTGTTGCTATTAATCTGTATAGACAGAGGCTTGGAATTGCCAATGCAGGACAGTTGATATGTGTGCTTGAGAATAGCTGCAGGGAGTGCCTAAAGTACTCACTATCAAAAGACGTCTAAAGGACTATTAGACTGTATGCTGGCGAGTCAGCAGCACTGGGTACTTATAGTAAAAGAAGTCCGTTTCCACATGTCCCCAGACGATATCCAGCACATATGCCCCACAGGCCCTCGTCAGCGTGGCCGCCACAGTCCCCAGACAGACCCAGGCCCCCACCAGCACCAGCGAAACCGGGACCAGCCCAGTGTCTGCGCAGATCCCTGCCGCCACACAGGTAGCCAGCAGCAATACACTCGCAATTACCAGTCCTGCCTTTTGCCACATGCTTTGCTCTGCCTTGATATATGCGAGGAACAGGGCGTCGAGCGCCATTAGGTCGAGTGGGGTCAGGACTATGCTCCATGGGAGAGTCGTCTCGATGTCGTGTTTGAGCACTAATAGGACCATTTGGAGGAGTCCGCAGAGACAGAGCCCGAGCCAGAACCAGCCCTGTTCAGTGCGCACCATCAACACTTTGATGGAGCCGACTAAAGCCGCCAGACCTGCAGGAACGAGGATTTGCAGTAGAGATGTGCTGAGTTGGTAGCCCGGCTCCCAACTCAGGTACGTGTAGGAGAGGGAGACTCCCAGCAGCAGACTCATGAAGAAGTTCCGGAGCAGACGTCCCAAAGCTTCGCGCTGCCACACTGATATCCCTCTGGATTTGCGCTTGACCAGGTCGTAGACTACAGCTGCCAGGATTGCCAGGGACAGCGCACACACCTCTAGACAGAGACACGTCATTGGGAGCAAGGCGTGTCCGACCAAGTCTTCCTGGGAAAGACTGAGCAGGAATAGGGCAGCTGCGGGGTGGGCGAGCAGCAAAGCCCCACTAACTGCTTCCAGCATGTACAGCAGGCCGGGCTCTCGGTCCACTCGAGTTCTGCAGAAGAAAATTTTGCTTCTCAGACTGCGCTCAGCCATACTATCACTCCAGTAGGACTGCCGACTTCTGCTATGTGGGTAGGGCAGCCTCACTCCGGCTTACACACATGCTGGGTCTAACATTCAAGAATTGCAGTCGCAACTACCTTAGAAGACATTACAAACTATACTGGGCTGTGAATGCCACTTAGTGCTCTATGAGATGGTCGCATCTGTAGCGATAGCAGACCGCTGTCCTCCATTTGAAATTGATGTGGAGTAATGACGACTGAGTTCTCAGCTGGTATTTTCGCAGGAGTCGCAATTACGATCACGGGCTACCCTTTGGAGTAAGCGCCAGGCAGCACACTCAAAGTGAGGATGCAGACTGGAGACGTCCACAGCATGTGGAGTTGCCTCACGCTAACACTCAAAGCCGACGGCTTCCGCGCCCTCTTCCAGGGCATCAACTCCCCACTGCTCACCACTCCCTTAGTCAACGCAGTGGTCTTCGGCGCCTACGCCCACGCCAAGACTTTCATCGACATGGAAACCAACTTCAGCGGAGGCTTGCTGGCGGGTGCATACGCAGGACTGCTGAACACTGCTGTAGTCGCTCCTGTTGAACTGGTCAAGTGTCGTCTACAGATTCAGTCACACAATGCCCACTTGGGACTGCCCCCGCGCTATCGGAACTCCTTGCACTGCGTGATGGAGATACTGCGGACAGGCGGGGTGCGGGAGCTGTATGCAGGGACTGTGGCTACAGTGTATCGCGAAGTCCCGGCCTATGCAGGACAGTTCGCTGCCTACGAGTTCACAAAAGATGTCATCGAAGATATCCTAGACCTAGAGGACGAAGACCTGCCGCTATGGGGCAGCTTCCTGGCAGGGATGTTCGGAGGCCTGAACTGCTGGATCTGGAGCTACCCACAGGACGTGATCAAGACTCGGCTCCAGGTCGCCCCCGACCCAGTGAAGAGCTGGGACGGCGGCTTTTACCGTGCCTGCAAGGCTGTCTACCGTGCCAATGGCCTGCTGGGCTTCTGGCGAGGCTTCACGCCTTGCGCCCTGCGCGCGATGATTGCGAACGGCTGGGGCTTCCTCGCCTACGAGTACTCCAAGAAGTGGCTGAGCGGCAGCTTCTAACTATAGGTCCATAGCAAAGCACTGGTGATCAGGACCGCTGTGCACCTGCTCCACTCTTCACTTGCACTGATGTTCCGCGCCAACTCCTGCACAACTGAGTTCCAGCGTGCATCTGAACCCGCGATCACGGGGTAGTACAGGGCGAAGTGCATCAGTGCGCTGGCCTGCTCCAGTCGCTCGTTTCTCATAGCTGCTAAAAAGGCGAGCATGGGTGGGTCGCTTTCGTGCAGGGTGCAGTAGGCCTGGCCTTGTGCATTAGCTGCGCACATGCAGGTGCCAAGTTCTCGAGCGGAGGATATGCAGTCCTCGTCCTCGGTGCAGGCTAGAGGCAGACTGCCGATTGTTAGAGAGGGCTGTTGACACACGCCTGCATCAATGCGGCCAGAGGAACAGGCGAGTCGAGTATCAGCTTCTTCACCGACGTCTAGCTCGAAGAGCAACTCGCAGTGGTCTTTATTGCACACTGTTCCTTCCCTGCACTCCCCCAACTGGCTGCAACGCTGTCCCCACTTCTTCACCTTTTGACACGTGCCTTCCGAGCAGTAGAGCCGCCAGCCACAGGTGTTGTTTCTATCGCAGACTTGGCCTAGTTCTCGGTACTCCCGACATGCTGCGAGTCTGGAAGGCTGCGCAGGCACACAGACAGTTGACTCCAGACTAGCCAGTGAGGTGGAGGGACAGGTGTAATTGGCAGGACAAGGGTGCAGTTCCAGTCCTTCCTCCGCCTGCTGAATGCACTCCGCCGACTCTAAGGAGCTGTAGAAGTACTTGCGGCAGTCAGCCCAGACCAGCGTCATTAGACACAGACGCCACATTAGATGAACCCTCCCACTGGCCTGTAAGCCTCACTTAGCGCGAAGAAGCACTGGAAGGGCAGCAGTCTCTCCACCAACTTCACTCAACTCATCAAGGAACGAGGAGGCTCTGGGACGAAGTCTGTGTCGCCGCCGCGTCCCTTGCCCGCGCCTGCTGCAGTCAATCTGAGCGTTCCCGCCTACCACCCTGAGCCTACTTTAGCTGGGAACTGCCGGCAAATCCTTACTCCCGCTTGCTGTTCAGAGTGGAGTGCTGACACCTTCCCCTGGTCCAACCGCATTCAGCAGCTCAACCAACTCGTGTTCGGGAATCAGGACTTCCGTCCCTGTCAGAAGGAAGTGATCAGCGCAGTACTGTCCAGTCGAAATGTATTCGTCAGCATGCCCACAGGCTCAGGCAAGAGTCTCCTGTACCAGCTCTCAGCCCTGGCTTCTCCAGGCTTGACTGTGGTGGTGATGCCACTATTAGCGCTGATTAAGGATCAACTGGACTGGCTTCGGTCGAAGTCACTGCCTGCGCAAGGCCTTGGCGGCCTGCAAAATATAGACGAACAAGCCTGTGTGTACCAAGAACTGGATAAAAACAACGTGCAGATTCTATTGGTGTCGCCTGAGAAACTGCAGACTGACCACTTGTTGGAGTTACTAGGCAGAAAGTACTTGGAAGGACGGGTTGATCGTTTGGTGGTCGATGAGGCGCACTGTATAAGCACCTGGGGACCTGATTTCCGAGCAGATTATTTGAAGCTTTCCCAGTTCATGGAGAAATTCCCACTGTTGCCTGTCCTTTGCCTGACCTCCACAGCCCCGGAGAAAGTGCGAGAAGACATCATCACTCGCTTACACCTCTCCAATCCCCTTTGCTTCGCTACAAGTCTCAATCGACCCAACCTCACCTACCAAGTCATGCCTCGGCCTGATAACTACAAGGCCACAATCGCTCACTTCCTGCAAGAGCGTCCTGGACAGAGCGGAATTGTGTATGTGCTTGCGAGAGCGGAAAGTGAGGAATTGGCCAAGACACTCCGCAGACAATACAGACTGTCTGCGGAGGCCTATCATGGTTCACTCCCAGTTGAGGAGAGAAAGTCAGTTCAGGAGCGTTGGAGCCGAGGGGAAGTGCTGGTTATCGTAGCCACCATAGCCTTTGGACTGGGTATAAACAAGCGAGATGTGCGCTTTGTGGTGCATGCCTCTCTACCCAAGTCCCTCAATGACTACTACCAAGAGTCAGGCCGAGCGGGTAGAGATGGTGCAGCCTCGACCTGTCTACTGCTCTATTCCTATACAGATAAATCACGTCTGGACTATCTGCTGCAGCAAGGTCGTTCTGGAGACCTAGTGAGTGCTTATCGTGAGCTGAGTGCAGTAGTGGGCTATTGCGAAAACCGAGGAACTTGCCGTCGTCAGATTTTACTTTCCCGCCTCGGAGAAGTGCTTCCTCGCGAGGCCTGCGAAGGACACTGTGACAACTGCCAAAGAGGACCGTCGATATCCGAAGATGTGAGTGACACGGTGAAAGTTGTACTGAGCACTGTCACAGGTTCGTTTAACTATACCCTGCTTCAACTAGTGCAGCTACTTCTGGGAAGTAGCCCGGTGCACCAAGATCACCCCGCCTATGGAACTCTCTCCAAAATGGGCACAGTTAAGTTGCGTCGTATCGTCAACCTGATGTGTGCAAAGGGAGTACTGGAGCACTTGCCAGGGCCTGGTGGAGTGGTGCGCTACACAGTGCTACGGCCAGGCTCTCAGCCCCTATATCCCCTTCATCTAGAGTAACTGCTAGTAATGACTACCGTGAGTCTCGCCCGTGCTATCGACCTCATCACTTCCAAGTACACAGCGCAGCTGCTGGACCGCCAGGCCTACATGATCAAGAAGCTCTGCGCACCCACTTCTCCCTACGTTGATGGCTTCCTCTACCGAGAAATCGACCAGTTGATAGAACTCCTCGGCCTGCTGTTCGCTCGCATCCTGGAAGGGACTGCAGACCTTGTGCCTGCACTGAAGGCGTTGCTGACTCACTGCAAGTTGGAGTTTCGCAAGGAAAAGACGAGTGATGAAATCAAGTTTGTGCCTCGGCTGCCTGAGTTTCTACGTGCACTCGAGCCTATGCTGTCTATTGACTCCCCTCCGGCGGTTATTGTCGCAGTCACTGACTTCCTTTGTGAGTTCGCGAGGCGGGACACGCTTGAAGCAAAGCAAAAGGAAATCGATGGTGAGGACAATGCAATCGCTTACATAAAGAAGAAAGGGACGAAGTATCTGCTGGCCATTCGGTCCACTTTCCTGCCGGACCGTCTGGTGCTGGCGCTGGCCGGCTTCGTCAATCAGCCTGCTGTGGCGGGACCAATTGTAGCAGCGATTTCCTCCTTTTCCGTCTTTTCTGAACTTGCGGTTAAGATGGGAAAGAACGGTGTACTGAAGGATTTAGTTGCACTGGTCTGTGCTCAGAACTTCCGAGACGCAGTAGTGCAAGTGAGCATCGACTGCGTCTGGAACATCCTCGAGCAATGTGACGACCAGGCCATTGAGACACTCGCCAGCGAGGAGTTGATCCTTTCAATCCGCCACACCCTCGAACATGTCATTGAAGAGGGGTATAAGTTGGAGGATCGGAAATTGAGAAATGAACTGTGCATTCTGCTTTGTAATATTGCGCAGTCGCCGAAGACGCATAAGTACTTCCTGTACAGGGACGAGGGGGAAAGCTTCTTGGAGGAGTTGCTGAGACTCAGTTCCACTGATGAACTGCAGTTGAGTGGAATTGTGGGGATTAATACAGGGCGAGTTAAGACGATGTGGAAGACTGAAGTGGAAGACCTCGAGATGAAGAAACTCCTCTGGACCTGCGTGGCCCGAATCATGTCTTCCAGCGAAGAAGAAGCCCTGGCCCTCGTCGCCAACAGCGACTTCCTCTCCGCTGTCCTGCTATACCTCGACCCCAACCAGAACTCCACCGCTATCACCCGCTGGCAGGAGCCGCAGCTCCGAGACCTGCAGGAACACGCTCTGTCCACTCTCTTCCACGTGCTGCCCTTAGTGCCGGAGCAGTTCCAGAAGCAAAACGGGAACTACTGTCTGGTCAACTTCCTAGCGGCGCACAATGACCCGGACCGGAAGTTCAACACCCTGCGTGTGCTTGAGTTGGCTTCCCAGTTCCCTGAGTACAAAGTGGAGCTGGCTGAGGAAGGACTCTTTGACATCCTTTTCGACATCATCAACAGCGACCATGAGTACTCTTTGGAAATCCGGGAAATGGCCTTTTCAGTGGTGTCCAACGCGTGCAAGGAATGCAGGGAGAACCAGAAGGAGTTCAGGCGAAAAGGCTGGGTGGAGCTGCTGCAAAGGAACCTGCGCAACCAGCCGCCCACTGTAGTAGGAGAGCCTGAGCACTTTATTCTCAGCGTGCTTGACTGCCTGTGGCACGCTGTGCTAAAAAACAAACGCTCCTTGCTGCACTTCATTGACATTGACGGAGTGAATGTGCTGCTGGATTACTTAGATGAGAGCCCGGAAGTGCACCGCAGACATCTGATAAGCTGTCTGTGCATGCTTCTATATACTCGGAGAGCTCAAGTTGCTTTCCTCAATTGGAACTCTAAGAAGTCCATGAGCAACGCTACGCAACTTCTCATCCGTCTCTACGAAGCCGAAGAACAGCGGCTCGGAGTCAAATACACCGAGGAAGGAGTATTGGGAGACACACGCAGACCTCTCACCAACGTCGACGCAGCATCCAAGACCTACGAACGACTCCGAGCTGCATTAGAAGCAGCAGAGCAGTCCGAATCTGGACTTGTCCGCAAGAAGTTGATCGAGTTCGTGCGGAAAAGAGACATGCGCGCCAGTATTCACACTCTCCTGTCTCTCACCAGTTTCGCTTCATCGGAGTTACTGCCGAGGGAGCGGCAGAAGCTGGAGGTCGTCCGCATGTACCCGAACTTCCGCAAGGGAGAACTTTGGCAGGATATACAGTCAGAATTGCAGTCTCTGGCCATCAGACCTATCAACGACGACCGTCACCTGATGGAGTGCGAGATAGAAGACGCATACGAGCACGCTCTGCACACCGTGAAGATGCAGACCATGATCGCGCACGACCAAAAGAAGCTGGATGAGCAGGGCCTGGGCGTGTTCTACGAAACCATCACCAAGCAGAAGGCTCAGTAGTAATGCTAAAGGGCTCGCAGGAAATTGTGAGAGTGCTATTCGGCCTGCCGGCGGAGGAAAACGTACTGGATGATTTTAGTTGTGCGTGGCAGAGGGAGATAAAGGTGCATGGACGTTTGTTCTGCACAGACCGGAGTCTCTGCTTCTACGCTGAACTGTTAGGGTACAGCACCAAGCTGGTCATTCCCTTCAAAGAAGTCCTGTTCCTGCGCAAAGACAAGACCGCGTTCTCCCGGGGTGTTGCTGTGAACTGCACCAACTCCCGACGGTATGTCTTCGGAGCTTTTCAGCGCAGTTCCGCAACTTTCCAGTTCCTGCTGAAGGTGTGGCGCAGTTTGGGCGGGGAGGAGGAGGACGCAGGGCACTGGAGTGACGAGGCACTGGCTTTGGAAGAAGAGGAAGGCACGATGCTGGCTGGGGACGATAATCCCTTCCGAGTCTTGCGGAAATTAGTGTTGACGCTCACTCCTCAAGACTTTTTTGACGCCTTCTTGGCAGACACTGCGGCCTTTTCCTTCGCTCAAGTGTGGACTCAGTTGGGCTACACCCAAATCCGCTGCGCTCCCTGGTGCAAACAAGCTCGCCTTGCTACCTATCGAATAGCCTACGAAACCGGTCTCTTCGTAGGCGACTCCTCCCGCCAGAGAGAAGACCAGCACTACGAACTAGACGAGAAGAAACTAGTGCTGCACTACCTGACCAAGGCAGAAGACACTCCCTACTACAGCCACTACTACGTGGAGCAGGAGTGGACTGTGACTCGGATTTCCAACAGCAGGTCGCTGCTGCGATGCTGCGCTGCTGTGAAGTTCACTCGCCCGACCAAGATGAAGCGACAGCTGACTGATTACGTGATGGAGGAGGTGGAGCGAGGAGTGGCGGTGTGGACCCGAGAGTTTGTGGCTCGGGAATTAGTCCCTGATGCACTGGTGCAGACCACAGAGATGGCCTCACACAAGTTGGTGCGGTACGAAGAAGTGGACCTGAAGAAGGTGCAGGAGCGTCGCCGCTGCAGTGTCTCAGACGCGGTTCTGGTGCTCAATGCAGGCGCCCTGGTGCTGGCACTGGCTTTTCTGCTTTCGTTGCATTTGCAAGTCAGTTTGCCTGCGATGTGCCTTTAACTGCTCTTATAGATGCTTCACTTGGGTGGCTCCGTGATGTCAGGCTCAAATTGCACGAGTAGCGTGCTGATCTCTTGAATGTCTTCCTCCGCAACTCCTTTTTCCCTGCAGACTTGGCAGAGCATTTCGATGTAGCGATGGAAGTCTTTCTGCGCCACTTTCAGGTGTCTATGGGCAGTGCGGACGCCCACTGAGAAGTGTGGATTGGTGAAGCCCAGTGTTGACTCGAGTAGGAACCCGTTCAAGGCTTTCACACGTGAGACGTCATGGTTAGCGAAGTACCCAGCCAACACTTCGTCCTGCAGCAAACGGCCGTAGAAGATGTCCACCACGTCCACCCAGAAGTCTCTGCCGCCGTACTTATCAAAGAGCGTCATTACAGCTACTGGTTGAAAGGCGCTTCCAGTTCTCTTGCAAGGAAACTGCCTTCGCCTACAGTGCGCGCCCGTGTAGTCGGACGCTCCTCCCCATCAACAAAATCCTGCGCTATCAGCCTCGGCTCCACTTGCAACATCAGAGGCTCCACCTGCCCTTCCGGCTGCGGATGCACCACCAGCCTCGAAAAAGACCCATCCTCCACATGTCCACCCCGCTCGTTCACCTCATACAGCTTATCCGCTCCTGTCAACTCCCCGATCCCCGGTATAACCCTGGCTGACTTAAAACAGCAGCTACAGATCAGTTTCAAACAACTCACATCTCGCTTGGCTTTCAGCACTACCACGGTTCTGCCGATCTGCAGGGACAGGTCTGCGCCTGGGTATATGGAAATCCAGCGGTGGACTTGGACTAAAGTCCCGAATTTCGACTTCCGGTCCGAAATTCTGAAGTTGCCGTCTGCAAGCTGAATTGAGGCATGCAGACGACTTACACTGATGTCTTGGATGCGAATGTCGCTTTCATGTCCTCGGCCCTAGATAGAACTTACCAAGTTAATGACTGCGCCGGAGGGCATGCTTAGCACGTGGATGCCCAAGCCGGGGTCCCGGTCCCTTTCTCTGGTAGCGTCTTCTAGTACGATGAAGGGCACATCTGGCTTGTGGATGTCCACAAGCTCGACCATTACCCCGCCCAGTAGCACTTTCGAGGGCAGATTTTCCTTGCACAGTTCACAGTCCAGCGACTTCCAGTAGTAGGACACAATGCTGCCGCTCTGCTTGATGTTCAGACGGCTCTGCAGCCACTCCCGCAAGCACTTCAGATGAATGAACTTCATAGTGCCCGAGCACTTGCACGGAGAAATGAGTGGATCTTCCGGAGTCTGTTGGTCGGAAAGGCAAATCCTGCAAGGGAGTTTCTCTGGCCCGGGAGTGGGCGGCTGGGCTGTGATGTCTTTGGGTGCATTTGCTGGGTAGGAAGGATGGTCTTGTCCTGTGGGGGAGACTTGCTTCACTGTGAAGCTAATCCGGCCTAGGCGGAGCACATCGCCCTCTGCAAGCTGGAACCCGTCCGTCTGCTTCAAAGACCGCACCGGAGGCACGACTTGCCACAACTGCTCCGCCAACTGGTCCGGCTTGATAAGAAAGCCTCCTACCTAAGCCCTACCATTCGACTCCAACACCCATCCAAGTCCCGCCACCGCCTCTGACTCCAGTTCATAGTCCTCCTCCTTAAGCATCACTTCATTTCCCAGTCTCACAAGTCGCACTGTAGCGCGAGTCACGAAGGACTTCCGATGCAGGTTCTTCGACTCATAGTCGAACAGACCGTTCGAATCCCGCGCCCAGGTCAGAGTCTGAATCAGCACTCTGCGTGGCAGCTACTTGGACTTGGACCCGGACTTCATTATTGCCACATGGGGTGTCACTGTGCCAAGGAGATCAAGGTCGCGCATATGGAGCAGGAGGATGCTATCGAGATGCATCAACGGGCACTGGGGGTTTACGCAGTGCAGGCGGCTGCTATCGCTATGGAACTCAGGGTCTTTGCACCGGTAGGATTCCTGAAGGTGCATCAACTGAAAGAGGTACTGATGGCGCTTGCACTGCCCTATGCTGCTCTGGAGACGCAGGGAAGTCCGCTGAGTGGGTTTTATCAGCAGTTTCGTGAGGGGAAGCAGTACACTGTGCGGAAACTCGGACTGCTGGGAGTGCTGTTGGGCGCAGGTTCACTGGCTCAGAAGACGGAAGTGGTCTACAGTCTCTGTGATGAGGAATTCACAGCGGAACTCACTGCTTCCCAAGTGAAAGGAGTGCTGGGGGATTTAATCACGATTGCTTGCGTCTTTGTGCCGCACTATGCAGAACTGGAAATGCAGGCTTCCAAGGACCAGGAGCGCCTCTCCAAGCACTGGAAGTACACCGCCTGGCTGCGTCGCAGACTGAACAAAGCCTGTCTTCTCCTCCAGCACAGCATTCTACAGGACAAGCCGACCATCCCCAAGGCTGACTTCCTCTTGTCAGTGACCCAGCACTGCTCCTACATCCTTGACGCACACCCACTGCGCTACTTCATTTCCAGCATTGCGGACGAGGAGCTGGTCGCAGGGGAAGAAAGTCTGTTCGCGCCTTAGGACCAGCTAGTTAGTGCTATATCACTAGGCGAACGCAGCTTTGATGAAGTCGCCCACATTGGTGGTCTGCGCCTTTTGCACTTTAGCAGGCTTCGGCGGGGAGGGGGCCTGGGAGATGATTTGATGCGCTTGCTTGGAAGAGTCCTTCTGCAGCAAGGACTTGACCGTCACTTGTCCCAGCGGAGTCGAGCGTCTAGTCGTATTCAGCACTCTCAACAAACGCGTCTTTTCCTTCTGAATGTCCCCCTCCGCCTGCGCCAGTTCCTGCAAGCGCTCCAACACCACCGTGTGGCTGGACACCGAACTCGCCCTGTCACTCGCCACTTCCCGCTTGCTGCGGACCGGACTGTGTGACAAGTGCGAGATGAGGCTTTTCCGTCCGTGCGAAACTCTGCTGACTCGGTCAGGCTCTTTGGAGTGGGCGCGCTGGGAGTTGACGAGTTGAGCCAGGGCGCTGGGCTTGGGCGAGGGAGGAGGCTCGGGGGAGGCAGACAGGGTAGGCTCTGGAGGCGGGAGTATCGGTTTGAAGGGGAGGGGAGTGGCTGTGAGGTCGTCTGGCTGGTCCTCTTCCTTCTCAGGTACTAGTGGTAGTGTTTCCTCACGGGAATCGGAGGGGTGGGAGAAGAAGGAAAGGGGGAATTGGGTGAGACGGTCGACATTGCGTTGGAGCTGCTGGGTGTGCACGTGTTGAGTCCAGGACTGCACCAAAACGCTTTGCTCCATTCGTCTTTTCTCCCGCTGCGCCTCCAAGTCCTTTTCCATACTTAGTTTCGCCATTTCCACTCGGAACTGGTCCATAAGTTGCTCGCGTTGCCCGGCTTCCACCTTCATGCGGTTTTGTTCCAATATCTGTCGGTCCAGTTGCGCCTTCAACTCTGACTGCTGTTCGCGATGCAGACGCCGCTTGATGTCGAAGGGCGTCACAGGGATATCTGGGTAGCTGCAGTCTAGAGAGCGCGCCCATTCCCTGTCCAGTTGTCGCCGCTGCTCCTTTTCTAGCATCTGTTGCTGCAGCACCAGTAGCCGCTGCCGCTCAATACTGCGTCTCAAATCCCTCTGGAAAGAGTCCGCTTCACTCTGCAGTCGCAACTGCTCATCCACCTCTTTGCGAGACCGCTCTTCCTCCGAAATGGCCTTTTCCAGGCTTTCCACCACTCGCTTATATGCATCCTGCCGCACTCTCTGACTGCGACTCTGCAGTCGCACTGCATTGTCCAAAGCTCGGGACATCCTGGTCAGCTTGGCTTCGTCCCCCATACCGTTACTATGGCACTGCGGCCTGTGCGCTTTCTGAAGAGGAAGGAGTCGGTGGCGGTGCCGAGCTACTTTCATGAGGGTGTGGCGCCTTTTCAGAGACTGCATGATATACTGTGTGTGCCGCCGCAGCAGAGGACGAAGACGCAAATTACCTTGTTGGCGAACTTCTCGATACACCTGAAGCTGTTTCAGGACCTTAGTGCAGAGCTGAGCACTGAGGCTCACGAGCAGTGCTGTCAGCAACTACACTACCAACAAGCCTCTGCAGGACACTTTCTATTCCGCCAAGGAGACCCGGGCTGCCAGTTCTACATCATCCTGCAGGGCAGCTGCGCTGTGCTGGCCGGGGACGGCAAAGAGTACAGGCAGCTGACGGTGCTGCGGCAAGGGGAATGCTTTGGCGAACTGGCACTTCTGTCCAATAAGCCCCGCGCAGCCAGCGTCCTCTGCCGAGAAGACTGTCACTTCGCAGTCTTGAAACGCGACGACTACACTCGCATTCTCGGGCGGATTCAAGACAGCAAGTTGCAGGAGAAGGTGGACATTCTCTTCCTTCACCCTGTCTTTCAGAAGTGGACGAAAAACGCAATTCAGCGTCTTTCCTACTATTTTAAAGTGGTGGGGTATAAGAGGAAGCAGCTGCTTTTTAGAGCGGGGCAGGAAGTTGATCACATTTTTTTCTTGAAATCGGGTGAATTTCACCTCTTCAAAGATGTCCACATTGAGGACGAGCATCGCACAACTCGCTGCAGCGTGGACGTGACCGTAGTCTGCGCAGGGGAAATCCTGGGCGCTGAGGAAATCCTATCCAGCCAAAGCCACCAATTCAGCTGCCGCTGCGCCTCTACCCAAGGCGAAGCCATGCTAATTTCCCGAGAAGACTTCAAACACGTCCTTTCCAACGAAGAAACAGTGGACTACTTGCGTCGCTTAGCACAGGTCAAACAGACCTACCGCTGCAGACGAGTACTGACAGCTATTCAAGTGGAGCGGGAAAAGCGCACAGTGCAGTCGCTGAATAGCAGTCCCCACAACCTGGCTCTGGAGCAAAGTCTGAAGTCCCGCCTGCAAAGCCCGGCTCTGCGCTCCTCCGGCCGACGCACGAAGTCCCTAACAGACGTGCTACTAAGGAAGCTGCGAGAAAGATCTAGGCAGCCTTTTCGTCGTTATACCTCTCTCGGTCCTTGCTCGCCATCTCCGCGTAGGGCTGCTTCTGCTCGTCTGTCAGCTTCTTCCACTCCCCGCCGATGATTTTGCTGCAGTCTGTGATGCTGAGGCCGGGCTTCTCTTCGCGTAGGGCGGTGCGGCGCTCGTTGGAGAAGTACATGTAGGCGGACCTGGGCCGCTTCGGTCCGTCTTGTGGGGCTTTGGCCTTCGTTGTCTTGCCCATTATTATAAGGCAAATGGCGGGCAGATGCTTAAATAGGCAGGGAATGGATACTAATGGTGGGATTCAATGGCTGGAAAGGCTTGTTGGGATATAAGGGTAGAGGTCTAGGATGAGAGTTGGACCATTGTTTGGCCTGCGGACATCTATAGACTTTGCACAGTTCCTAACTCCGCCTATATCTCTGAGAGAAACACCCTAAGAAAGGGCAATACAAGCCCCAGAACACTGTTTCTAATAGAGATTTGAGGCGGCAGGATTGTGGAGAAGCAGGAATGTCTATAGCCTGCTTAGAAATGGAGCGGCTGACAAGTGTGCAAAACGTGCTGTGGCAGCAACTGCCGCTCTGCACTGCTTGCCAGGGCAATGTGGCGGATAGGGAGGTGTACTGCTTCTTGTCCTGCTTTCACTTCGTATGCATACCCTGCGCAGGGAAAAACATCACCACCTGCAGCCAATGCACCGACACTACCCTCATCCGCGTGAACATGGAGCAACTCGCGCAGTGGCAGGGCAAGCTACGGGAAGGCCTGCAAGGCTTCTATCAAGGGCAGAACTATGACTACTTCCTTATGACTTGCGAGGCATTTTACCAATTGCTGCAAGTGGTAAAAGCCGGACAGGCGGTGGGCTCTGCGCGACAAGAGCCGGACTACCGCAACCCTTCTTTGCCTTCTTTGAGTGCGAAGGGAGATTGGACATGTCCGAAGTGTCACGGGGGAGCGGTGTATCCGGCAGGACAGCGGAAGTGCTCAGTTTGCCCATATGTGAATTTGGCAGCGGTGGAGACGATGCTAGACACTTGGACTTGCTCGTGTGGGACTACTAACCCGGAATTTCATACAAAGTGTGTAGCATGTGGCAAGGACAAATCAGCCCCAGAGCCGATGCAAGTGGCCCCGCCACATATAGTGACATCGCTTTGGACATGTAGAAACTGCACGTATGAATATAACGATGTGAACCAGCATGCGGTCTGTCAGAAGTGTGGAAATCCAAATCCTGCCCGGGAAGAGCAAAAAATCCCAGCTCGATATGACCAAAGACCGCAGCAGCCTGCTTCTTTACCTGCTTGGCAGGGTCAACCTGCGGCTTTCCCTGCGCAACCTGCTTGGCCCGTCAATCCTATACCTCCTCAGCCTGGGAATGTTTGGGGCTGTGCTTGCGGATTTATTCATAATGCTATAGGTATGGCTTGCGGGCAGTGTGGAAAAGCATATGTCAGGCCTGATTTAGCTCGTCCGAAGACTTCCAATCAGCCGTGGACTTGCGCTCTCTGCAAATTCAACGTCAACTTCCGACTAGATATTTGCTCCAAATGCGACCAGCCTCGCCAAGAGGAAGAGCCTCCTGCTCGTCCCCCTGCCAAACCTCAGCCTCCGTTTCAGCCCCAGCAGCACATACAAGCTCCCATTGACCAGCAACAGCGCCCGCCTGACTGGGATCAGATGTCCAAAAGTAAGAAACGAAAGTGGAATAAAAAGAATCATAAATAGCTAAGAGCAATCAAAGACTTAGCCGCTCTTTCTGGCTTCCCTGCATATCTAGCCATCTCATTCAGTTTTTAGAATTGGGCGATTGTTTTCGACTAAACTGCTTGGCGCCTTGTGCTGTGATGGCTTGCAGAGAGAGGCGAGGTTATAATAGGGAAGTATGTACGGAGGCGGTAATGTCCAGGCAGATGATGTGGGTGCACTCGTAGTGGACGCCGGCAGTCTCTACATCCGCGCAGGACACGCAGGCGAAGACTCCCCCAAGGTGGTCGTTCCCTCCGTAAGTCCTACCCAGGAAGTCGGAGTCATCGAAACTCCCCCTAGCGACCCTTCAGCCATGGACATCGACCACCCCAAGCGTCTTATCTTCGGCGACTCCATCATGTACCGGCGAGACCACATGCCCATTTCCCCTATCTTCGACTGCGAGCGCGGTATTTCCCACCTAGTGCTCAACTGGGACCTCTTCGAACAGTCTCTGCAGTACTGCCTCGCAGACCGGCTGATGTTGGACCCGAAGGACCACCCTTGTCTTTTCTCCGACCCAAACATCCACAACCGAGAAGCCAGAGTGAAATTGACGGAGTTGATGTTTGAGAAGTTCCAAGTGCCTGCGCTTTACTTGGTCAAAAACGCTGTTTTAGCGAGGTAACATATATACAGCTTTGCAGCGGGCAGGTCTACTTCCCTGGTTATTGACTCTGGCGCCAGCACTACCTATGCAGTGCCGATTCATGACGGCTTGGCGCTGAACAAGGGAATTATCAAGTTTGATGTCGGCGGAGAAACCATCACTCGCATGCTTTTGCAGGAAATTGAGCAAGTCAAGCATGTGCAAGTGCGGCCGAGGTACACTTTCCGCAAAAACGTCCGATGCACTACAGACAAAGCGGGCGAAATGCAGATTTTGCCTGAATTCACACTGGAAAACAGGGAGTTTCCAAACACTCACCCGAGTTTCCACAGAGCTGCAATGCTGGAAATCGTGAGAGACTTGAAGGAAACTCACTGCAAGGTGTCTGACACTGCCTACTCCGATGCTTCATACCAAAACATCCCTACAGTCCCCTACGAAATGCCCGACGGCTCACAACTCGAACTCGGCTCCGAGCGCTTCCGCATCCCCGAACTCCTCTTCAACTGCACAGGTCCACTGGACAACGGCAGTGTGGGCTTCGTGGGCGTGCACCAAATGGCCTTCGACGCAATCACTCGCTGCGACATGGACATTCGCAAGGAACTCTATGGGAATGTGGTCCTAGCAGGCGGAAACACACTCTTCACAGGCTTCACTGAGCGACTGACGAAGAAGTTGATGGATTTAAGTTCGCAGAATATCAAGGTGAAGCTCATTGCGTCGCCCTCGTCCATCGAACGCAAGTTCAGTGCGTGGATTGGAGGCTCCATCCTGGCTTCCCTGTCGTCCTTCCAGCAGATGTGGATGAGCAAACGCGAGTACGAAGAGCACGGCGCTATTTTGGTAGATAGGAAGTGCGCGTAGCTCTACAATGGCTTCCTACGTCCTGGGCGTCTGCACCGGCTTGTACCTGGGCGCCAGTGTGCGAGAGCACTACGACCTTCCCTCGATTGCAAAGCTCAATCAGGTGATTGACCAGGTCTTTCGCAAGAAGCCGCAGTCCTGGGCTCCAGTCACACCCGATTCACAGGTGCCTACTGCGGCCTCTAGCACTTCCTAGACTAGTAATACGAGTCTAAAGTCTGCGGAGGACCCACGGATTACTAGCTACTGCAGGCAGCTAATTGACCACTGTCCGCTTGCTCAGACTCTCCTTGAGCCGATTATGCGACGCAAAGGACATGAACGTGTCCCAAAGCACACACATCGACCCCGTGTACAGCGCACGGAGATGCAGCGGCACCAAGTAGAAGTTCACGAGGGTGCAGGGCAGCCAGAACATGTAGCTAGTCACTAGTGTGGGCGGCAGGTCGGCTGCGAGCTTTTCGTACAGAGAGCGGTCGCTGTGGTGCTCGATTACGTGGGTGTAGACCATGAAGCTGCTGATTTCGGAGGGGGAGAAGAGGAACTGGTCGCAGGCGGTTTTGAGGAGGGAGGCTCGGAGCTTCATGCTGGAGCCAAAGAGTCGGTCAAGCAGTCCATACCATAGATGTCCCTCGACGATAGTCTCCACGAAGCCATAGCTGCTGACCACTGTGTTGCGGTTGAAGTCCAAGACTGGCCGGCCCTCCAGCACCTTCTGAGCTACGATATCACCCAAGCAGGATATGAGCATCCCTGTCACTGCCCTACAGAGACTCGTACTTTGTGAGGATTGGCCGCTGCTCCAGACTCAGGAGGTAGCGACTCCACAAGTTCCACAGCCTCTGCATTAGGATAATAAGCCTGCGGCCCCACTGGCAGCCATCATTGCTCCACTGCGCAAATAACGTGACTGGGACAGCTTGCAGCCTGCATTTCTATAGAGAAACTGGGCTTGGTTAGGACAAATCCGCTCTTTTCTGCTATTTCCCTGAGTCCAAAGCTACTCAAAGGACCTTATTAACTCGCTTTGACGGACTGCGAAAAACTTTAGTCCATTTAAATTAACTTTGAGCATCATAAATTGGCGCATTTATGAAAAGTAGGCTTTGTGCATACACGAATAAAGCATTTTTGACAAAATTACGACAATTTGACGACAAAAATAGCGTTTAATACAGATTATGGCTAAAATAAGTGAAGATTTGGCTTAAAAATGGGAATTTTATGCAGATTCGGTCCATTTCTTACAGATTTTTCTTCGAGAAATAGGAATTTTTGCCCTATTTCAGCATATAATCCTTCGAAATCAGAAATTTGCATTCTATTCTGCAATTAGAACTGCCAGATAGCAAAATTGACCTATAAATATCCTTTAGTGCTGCCTAAATCTCAATATCCCCACTTATTTCCCTATATTTGCCTGGAAATAGACTGGAAAACAGCCATTTTGCTTGAATTCCAGGGAAAATGGCTAATTGTTCGCTGGATATCGGACTTTATTAGTGGCAAAAGCCTTGTTTAGTGCCAATCCAGGCGGATTTAAGACTAAAATGTACGGAAATCGCCTGTTTTTCGCTTTTTCTCCACGAGAAATAGAAATGCAAGGCTTCGAGTAGCCCCAGGAAAGAGTTGGATATACTATTAGGCGCTATCTGTGACATAAAGGCCAATTTTTCCCTATCAGCCAGCCTACCACAGTACAAAAAGACCCTTTCTAGCTCCGTGCATCGAAATTCCCATGGCAAGGTCACTCTTGGGAAAATTGAAAAAGGAGAATTTGCCTTGGACCAAATGGCTAAATTTACCCCAAATAGACGAGAAAAGAAGGCGAAATGCAGTTTTTACGCAGGACTTCGGAATGCATTTTTTCTTCAAACTGAAATCGTCCTTTTCCGGGATATCGACTAAGCAGAAAATACAGTTACACTGCTTTTCTCTATACCTCGTCTATCGAAATCGCCTGCACTTAGTCCTGTCGTCTTTCCGCTCCAGCTAAGCTAGTCTTCAATGTATATATGAACCTGGGAAGTGTGTATAGCCCAGCAAGGCGCATCTCTCCCACAGCTTCCATTTCTTCAACTGTATTTCTATATCAACCCTCAGTCCGCAGGTCTGACTAGGACACCCCCGGCCCAGCTCCCCTATCCCCCTCAGCCTTCATCAATGTGACGCCCCTGAGCAGTGCCGATATGGCAGAAATTTAAACCCTTGCATCCTTCTTAAAAGCCGCCAAGTCCGCCTAAGTCCCTGGCGAGTTTCCTGCCTTCCCATGCCAGTCCTCTGCAGACTTAGATAAGCCGCCATGACGCAGCCATAATAATTGAATGTTGGCGAGACTTCTCCTCGTGCTTTGCTCTGTGCGGCTCTTCGTGAGGGCAGCCATCGAGCCCGCTGCCTCCGGAGGGATCGTTTCCCTGTGCAGCAATGCCAACTGTGTGACCCGTCACTCATTCTTCCTGTCTCTAAACGCCTCCATCAAGGCAGACGCTTCAGTGTCTGTGGACTTCCCAGCTGAGTATACAGCCACCAACTTGGGTGTGACGGCCTGCAGTGGCTTTACGGTGGCGAGTGGGACTACGACAGTGGTGCCCTGCGCGGTGGTGGGCAGGACTGTTACTTGGACTGTGGGACAGACTGGTGCGGGCACATTGGTCGTGGGAGTGGATGACATCATGAACCCTGGCCAACCCGGGACTACGGGCTACTTCAAGGTCAGGACGTTCATGAGTGCTTATCAAGTGGAGTCTAACGAAGCCTTCGCTACTGTGGGCATCACCTTCGAACCCACCTCCTTCAAGTCCTCCAGTCTCCTGACCACTTCCGCCGTCCTCAACACTGTGCAGACCTACACCTTCCAGCTCACCAGCCTACTAGCCATCCCTGCAGGCGCCTGGTTCCGCATAAAGTTCCCAAGTGGATATAGTCTGGACGGAGCTCTGGCCTGCACTGTAGGCCCTACTGCGGCTCTGAACGTCCAATGTGCAGCGCAGGAAATCGGCTCGAAGTGGGTGGTTTTCAGTGGGCTGTCCACAGCTATCCCAGCAGGATCATTCACGCTAAGTATGGGAGGAGTGAAGAACCCGCCCCAAACCGGCCAGTTCGGCTTCATCCAAATCCAGCTCCTCAGCAGCGGCGTCTTCAACGTCCTCCAGATCTCCTCTTTCCTCCAAAGTCCGGTCATTGGGCCGGGACTCATCTCGGCGGTGAAGGTCGAGGGAGCGCCACTCACCCAGGGGCAGGAAATTTGGTACACTGTCACTGCGACTGTGAGCAATCAGGTCCCTGTAGGCGGCTACTTCAGAGTCATCTTCCCGCCGGAGTTTGGAGGAGTGACGAACTGCATTGTGGCTTCAGGCTTTGTGAGCGCTACAGCGGGCGGCACCGTGACTTGCAACTTTAAGCGGGATATTAACTCTGTCTTTCTGTCAGGCTTCCAGACCATCAATCCTGGAGCGGTGGCGATTCGGGTGAAAGCCGTGAACCCGGGCGTGGCGGCGAGTTCCAACTTTGTGCTGCAGTCGATGTTGGCGAATGGGAACTTTATAGACGTAAACAACGCAGCCGGAACCCTCAAATTCACCTCTATCCCGGCCCCTGGTTCCATCTCAGTAGAGATGTTCTCCGCGAGAGTTCCTCGAGTACAAGGCGAAAGCGGCCCTCTCGAGCTCTATTTACAGTGCAAAGCCCTGCTGCCCAATACTCCCTTGGTCGAAGCTGCCAGCCCCGCTACTATCGGCCAGGTCATTGTAGACCTGCCTAGCACGACTAAGATAGTCAGCGGAATCACTGATCAGACTGGTACTGTGGGGAATGATAATGCATCTGGGACTCTTGCGAGACTTTCGTGTCTGTTTGGGAAAAATCGAGACCGGGCAATGCGCTGTGAGTGGGACAATACTAACCAACTGATCATCATCGATACACCGTCCAATATAGGGCTGGAGAACTGTCCCATGGCCATCACAATAACGCCTATCGGGTACAATGGCAGTTCCATGGGCTTCTATTTCCCCGATCTCGGCTCACAGACAGTAAAGATCCAGACCAAGACAAAGTCTGTAGACGGCCCGCTGACCCTCAGAGAAGAAGCCAACCTCAACCTGCAAATCCCTCCCAAACAGTTCAACTCGCCTACTGGAGTGGCAGCACCAGGGTCTGTGGTCGTTACCCCTCTTCACAACCTCGCGACTCTCTACAACTTACTCAAAATTGCAGTGACACCCAGCATCGACCTACCGGTTGGCTTCGCATTGGAATTCGAGTTCGCTGTGAGTGGAGGGTTTCCCAGTGGTCTGGCTCTCGATGGAGTTAGTTCAGGAGACACTGTGGCTTACCCCTGCTTCTACGATGCAGCCTGGGGCACTTTCGCTAGCTGTCAAATCAAAGTCGGGAGTGCTACTTCTCCTACTGTCGTTCAACTACTGAATGCAGGGGCTGCAATACTCGCTGCAACGGCTGTAGCAGCGCGTACAGCTAATACCCCCTGGACTGTCTACTTCCCCCACCTTCTAAACGGTTCCGCAGGGTCGATTCCCTCTCTAACAGTCCGGTCGAAGATCAGTTCCGGAGACGTGATTGAGACTCAAACGGTGACTTTGGCGGCTTTAGTGGCTGCCACTCCTCCGAATCTAGCTGGTCCCACGCTTTCTCCAACCACTGCTCTGCGTCAAACCGGAGCAGTGGAGGTGACTTTCAACATTCCGCTTGCAGCTTCGTTAGCACCAGGAGACCAAGTCTACTTCTACTCGAAATTTCCCTTCGGAGCCGCAGCCAGTCCTAAAGTGTTCAGCGTGGCTGCCTGCACCACAGGTCTAGCAGGAGTGGCAGCGGACTATATGCAGTTCAGCTCAGAGCCACTGCTAAACGTACTCTACACAGCTGCAGCCACGATTAGCACTCCTTTCACTACTTGTCTGAAAGTGCCGGAGACAATGTATTACGCTGGGACAGTGACTGTTAGCGTGTATGTGGTTCGCGTCGCCGCTACCTCTGTATCTGAACTGGGGGATCTCACTTTGACCATCAGCACTACTCCTCTGGCTAACGCAGCCATTTCAGAGATATACGCAGACACTACCCAGTCCCTACTCAACCATCCCCACTCCCTCTACCGCATAGACTTCGACACTGTCGGAGAAATCAACCCAGGAGGCAGCATATCGATCCTGTTCCCAGCGACTTCGTTCACAGCCGTTCATATGTGTTATGACATGACCGCATTGCCAAGTACTGCAGTGTGCAAAGCGGAACAGAGTGTATTCTACAACGCGCTTACTTACCATAGAGTAGTGATATCAGGGTGGACTGCAGACTTTGTAGCTACTGCGAATCTGAAAGTGTGGGTGGCGGTTAACTCTGGGAATACTTCTGGAGCGGCGAGTATAGTCGTTTTGACGAACTGGGATAACCAAAGTGTGCTGAAAGTGGTTGATATTGCGACACTTACACTGACTTTATCGACTGTCTCCGCTCCCACTCAAGTATCAGTGGCTCCCTTCCTTTCTCCCTACCTTAGCCACCGGACCAATGAATTCGCTCCCCTGGTTTTCCCCATCGTACCAACCTCAAACCTGACCCCTTCGACCTCCTCAACTGCCTACACCTTTGTGAAGGTCTCCCTTCCTACTAGCGCCATTAAGAACATATACGATCCTGCAGCAGTCACTGCTCCGGTTTCTACTGGACTATCGTGGGCCCCTGCAGCTGGTAGCTGGCTGTACTGCACCTTCAACAACGTGCAAGCATCTAAATGCGAGATAAGTGGAAATGACGTATCTGCATATACTCCCACAAGCGGAACATTTGCATCCGGTTCATTAGTGATGCTGAAGCTGACCACTATGGACGCGACTCTTCCACATGAAGTGGGCTTTAAAGCTCCAGCCATAGAGGGAAATTATCAGTTCAAAGTTGGGATATATACTGGAACGCCAGATACTCTGCAGAAGGAAGCAACTACTTGGTTCTACCTGGGCTCAGGCCGGTTCACAAACCTGTCTGTCACATCGCATAATAAAGGCGCAGGACAGTACACAGCCATGCAGTTTTCCTTCAAAGCCGGCACAGCTCTGGCTGCTTCATCTGCAGGCGGCTCTGTAATGCTGGAGTTCCCTTATGACGCTCTGGGCAATGGGAAAGGCTGGGCTTCCGATCTAGGCACAGGTCTTCCCAACAACTCCCCAATCGACTGTATCGCAGGAGCCGGCACTGTGGCAGCTACTCAGTTCGCATGCACATTGCTAACTGGAACAGTCGACTATGTGCGTATTCATGTATCGAGCTTTAATGCTGTAGCCGTTGGAGGTCTGTTTGACTTCACTATAGCAGGGATTAAAAACCCGACTGCAGTTATGTATGATATGAACATATTGGTGCGGTCTAGTGAGTATGATTCAACGACAGATTCGATGAACCCTGTGAGGAAATACAAGGATATGGCCTGGCTTCCCTACGTCGAAACTACGTATACCGTGGTTCAAGCTACAGCTACAGACAATTCCGCTTCCAATGCGCTTTCCGACACCGCCCAAAGCAGCGCAACAGCCAATATCGCCCTGAACATCCTCAGCGCTTCCCCTGAGTTCGTCGCTGAAGACAAAATCCTGGTGCAGCTCCCAGCCTTCTTCACTCTCCCCACCGCGCTAACAGTCTGCACCTACCCTGGCGCTACCGGCTCTACCTGCATACCCTTCCCACTCACTCACTGGGTGCTGGTTACCTTGAAGGGAACACCTACAGCTGGTACTCAGCTATTAACTATTGGTCCGGTGACGAATCCGCCCTACTCGTCCACTATTGTCGTGACTGCTTACTTGCTGAAGGACAGGAAAAACACTAATAAGCTTACAATTACCTTCCCTGCGTCTGTCGCAATCCCTTCGACTTTGGTATTATCCGGCAATTCCGCTTCATTGAAACTAGTAGCGGGGCTTACTGAGCGCTACTGCTTCAAAATGCAGCTAAAAAATCCTATCCCGAAGACAGGGTCCGTGGAAATAGCCTTCCCAGTGGCTTATACGGGCATAGACAGAAACAGCTGTATGTTAGGAGATGAAACTACTCTGGCTTATAGTAGTCCAGCACTGTCCTGTGTACTTACAGGCACTAATTTGCGTCTTTCCGGCTTCCAAACTGGTATCATCGCCGATACTTTCATAGAAATATGTGTGAACACTGTCAATCCGGCCGCAGGCACTCATCAGCCATTCGACTTTAACACGTATTACACTGGTGATTCCAGTGCTCGTGTAGAGACTTTTCATGATACGACTGGATCTGTTATTGTGCCAGGCACCCTCATGCCCTCTTTCACTGCGGGAGTCCAGTACCAGCCTTCCGTCCAGGTCTCCTATGTGTCTGGAGGGACGAATACTGGGCCTTTAGTGTTGGGAATTACGCCTGGAGTTAAGGTAATTAAGGATTCCGGCACAGTCAAAATAGCATCTTCTATCGCTATAACTCTGCCGACTGATGGAGAGTTGAGGTGCATCTGGGCTGCCGCGTCCTCTGAATCTCTCTCCGAGTGCACGCTAGCAGCCAATGAAATCCTTATAACCGCGCCTAAAACCCAAGACCTAGAAGCTGCTACTGCCTATACACTCACTCTGACAAGTGTTAATGCGCAGGTGCAGAATGGCTTGGTGTGGGGAGCTGCAGGCACAGCGGCCCTAGACCTGGAGATCAAGGACACTAGTGGAGGCTCTGTTTATGGCAATTCAAGGGTATATGTGAATGTCAGTCCGGTGCAATTAGCGAAGTTGACGGTAGACTGGGACCACCAGAACTCGGACCTGTGGAACCGCTTCACAGTGACTTTGGACCTGCCGACTGGATTGGGTATTCCTGCGTGGACAGCTGGAGGACGTATCTTGGTGGAGTTCCCGCCCTTTTTCACTCACTTTGGATATGTCAAGGACAACTCGGAAGTGTCTTGTGTCCTTACTACCTTGACAGCGGCTGCAACTTCAGCTCTCCATTGCTACCTACAGAAAGGCGACTCTGCTATCGACAAAAATGCGGCTATTATCGTATCTGGCTTTGATGCAGTTGCTGCATCAGCCACTGGCCTCATACTCGACTTCGACAGTCTCAAAAACCCCGTTGATTCAGGAGACAACAAAATCGTATGGGTGCAAGTGACAGCTTTGGACGTTAGTGCAGGCTGGCCCGGAGTACCACTTGCGAGAAAGCGGGTAGACAACCTGTTCGCCCTGAACCCTGTCACTCCTTCAGATGTAGTGGCCGCTAAGCTAGCAGTTGCTACTCAGCTCGAAATCGGAGGAACAGGGGCTAAGTATACAGTGGAGTTGAAGTCACCAGGCGCAATGGCAGCTGTAGACGGGGATATTTACTATGTGGTGTTTAAGGAGGGAAACGAAGCCCTTGCCAATATTAGTGTTCCGACTGTACTCACGACAGCATTGACTACTATATATACTCCGCAGTACTACCCTTTCTTCAAGTTCGCAGTCATCAAAATGAAGGCCATCGCTGATATCTCAACCCCGGTTAACATCGATTTGACTGGATTTACCAACCCTCCATATCAGCCTGAAACTATGTACTACCACGGCTATTACATCCATAACAAGCAGGTCGCGTTTACTTTTAACTCCAAGACGGCTGCAGGGACTACTCCTGTCCTAACTACCATAAACTCCGCTGTGCCTACAGTCCTAAGAAGCGATGGATTGACGCCTTTCTACCAAAACGACATACTAGACTGGAAGTTCACCATCGCATTAGCCAAAGCTCTTCCCAAGAACGGCGCTTTAGTAATCACTTTGACTTCATCAAGCTTCGAGGAACTGTTTTGCTATAGCGACGCATCCAACGGCAGTGCACTAATAGGCACTTATACTTGCACAATAGCGGGAAAAGTTGCGACTTTGATCCCCACTTCTGATGCGCAACCTGCATCTACGTCCATTGTCGTGACTGCCCTGGTCAAGGCCGGAACAGTTGCCGACTCCGTAACTTTCAAAACCAAGACCGACACCACTGCAACTGTCCAATTGATCGAGCAGCCGACAGCAATAGCAGTAGCTGTGGACTTGGCCTCTGCTCCTACCTTCCACAAGATTCCTCAGCCCACTCGGTGCATGAAGCGCAGCATCCGCGCAGACAATGTGGGCAGTTTCAAGTTCAGTATTAACATCAAAACCCCACTCACTCAGAATCTTGGCGTACTGGAGGTCACCCTGCCTGATTTCGCAGTGGCCTTAGGGGGAGAATTGAGGTGCATATGGGGCTTATCTCCGCCTCAACTGGCTAGCAGCTGCGAGGCTACTGGGGCATCTGCAGCATTTAAGATAACTATGAAGGCGCCGGCTCTCAGCGACGTAACAACAGGGGTGCAAACAGTGACTATCACCACTGTAAACGCAGATGATCCAGAGGGACAGGGGCTGAAATACCCAGCTACAGGCAAGAATTATAACATTGGAGTCACAGCAAAGGGAAACGGTACAGTAGTCTCTCAGACCGGCTCTGATGAACTTGTGCTGCTGAGCACTACAGCTACAATAACCAATTTAAAGATTGATTATGGACATCGAGGCAATGACAAGCTCAATTACGTCAAATTTACCTTCGAAGCTGGAACCACTGATAACACCGGTCGCATTCGAATTATGTTCCCTACGAGAGATAACTTCGGAAATGACCTTTTTGAGCCAGATTTAGGTTTGGGCGTGGCTTGTACTGACACTTTCCCTTGCCACACTAAGAATTTGGGCACTCCGACGTGTACATTGAACTGCGGAATGCCACATATAGACCGTCCGACCTTCATTGAAGTGACATCTTTAGGTGCTTTGGCTGCCACAACAACGGAATATACGATATCTATTGATGGATTGAAAAATCCGATACAAGCAGGTACGGATGACCGATTGATCTACTTCCGAATTATGATACTGAATGCAGCGGAGGATATACTGGCCAGTCAAACCAACTATTACGCCTATTCAGTGCTTGAAAACGGTACGCCTTCAAATGAAGTTGGAACTGCACCTGATTTCACAGGGAAACCCTATGCCGCCGCAGCTACTCTCGCAATTACTCTGCCCACAACACCTAATCCTCCTCAAGACATAACTTCCAAGTACATCTTCATATTCCCATTCCCTCTCGACCCATTGGACACACTTGCAGGTACTCCGACAGCTACAGGCGAAGTGCACTCAAATACTAAGTGGGGTCTAATTAATAGTCCCGCGGGAGGGCCATTGACTGCAGTGACTGTGACCTTCGCAGGAGGCAACCTGGGAGCGCTGTATGTTGGCGCTGTCATTCGAGTGCTGATTATCACCGCTGGGAAACTTGTGGCAGACATCAACCTACCAGCAGCCACTAGCTCAGGCGATTTCCACAAATCCGCTACTGAAGTCACCGCTCTTCCAGTCTATCACTCCTCTGCAGGGAAAATGTACAAAGGAGACTTCGGCAACATTATGCTTCATTACGCTCTCGAAAAGCCCATTCCCGCAAATGGCTGTATAAAGTTCGCATTCGCTACCGCTACAGTGGATAACTTCTGCACAGTGTCTGAGGGAGCCGCTGCGAGTCTCAAGAGCAGTTGGAAGTGTGGAGTGAATACTAATGTTCTAAGCTTCACTGGACTAGGCGCACTGATTGCTGGGAACAACATCTTGGTTGTGACCAGAGCCTCATTCACAGCTGCGGATATAGGAGGCATTTCTGTGCAGACCTTCGCAGATAATGGCTGCACACAGAAGATTGAAACTGATGCTGGAGGAGCCACGACTACTCCACCTATTGCAGAGGAGTCAACTGATTTGGCTCCTCCCAATGTATACTTCAGAGCTCCGACCCCAGTCACTCGTCTGGCCATTAAGAGCAAAAAGGCTGATTTCGCCTTCAATTTCACACCTATTTCAGCTCTAACGGCATCTGCTTCCCATCATATCAAGCTCACAGCATCTCCCGAAATTCTAAAAGTAGCTACAGGCCGAGCATACCCCTCCTGTTCCATCGCTAATGGCGCTACTAAGATCCCCGCTCCTTGTGCATTTGCAGGTGCCGACCTCAATATCTACCCGGGAGCAGATCTAGCTGCAGGCACGACCTACCGAATTGATCTAACTACACAGGGAGAGGACGGAGGAGTCAATGGCTTCGTTCAGCCATCTACCAATGTAATCCAGACTCTGACGCTTAACACCTATCAAAGTCAAGATGAAACTACGGTGGGAGATATGGGAATTATTACCTTCGCAACTCCTGACACGGAATTCACCAGTCTGAAAGTCACTCCAGCGCATGTATCGAAGGGGCATATGAACATATTTACGTTCGAAATTGTAGCTTCCGTGGGATTGGCTTCATCTGATGCGTTGATATTTGAGTTCCCAGGGAAGACTGAGGACGGCACACTGCCTTTGTTCACAGACGACCTAGGGCTAAATGTGCCCACAGGAACCACTATTTCACTCAAACTTTCAGCCACTTTCACCACTCCTCCGACCTGTTTCCTGAAGAAAGGGAGTGCTGGCTTGGGTGTTCCTGCACGAATCAAGTGTAAGGGAGGGGTAGCGACCAGTGGAGCAACTCTCTCAGTCGAAATTCCAGCTGTTAATCCCACTCCTGCGGATGTTGACGTTGACAAGACGATTCTTCACTTCCGCGTGTATATTGAGGACTCCAATCAACTTATTAAAGCGGAAAGATGGGTAATGAATGCTATTGGCCTGGATGCCACTGCTCCCACTAGCACATCAGAGCCTACAGTCGACTGGCTTGCAGGAACAGCACCAACCTTCGGAGCCACTTCCCAGTCCCTGGATGTTACTTTCAGCACTACTCCTTTGCAAATAATCCTAGTTGGAGGCGGTTTGGACTTGACGACTACTTCTACCGCTTCAAATTGGAAATATACAGGAGCAAATGTGCTGCATTTTACTGGAACTCTGACATCAACACTGAGTATCGCAGGCTTAACGGCTCCTTTAACAGCTGCTCAGCCGACTGTCAAAGCACTCATTTTGCTAGCAAATGTTTCAGGACGAATTATAGTGGATTCCGTGAACACCTCGACCTTAACAGCAGCTGTATCTCCTCCCGCAGTCACAGGGACAGTTTCAACTGCCGTAGCAGTTCCGCCGACTAGTCCAAACGTAGGCAATTGGTACCTGCAGACCTTGTCCTTTACCACAACAACAGATATCCCAGTTGGCTCCTACCTGGTTTATAAGATAGTGGGCGGGGGCGGCACTTACGCAGATGTAGACCCTTCTTTCCTGCAGTTCAAAGCCAACTTCCCCAACTCCAGTGGCTTGAAGTGGAAATACGACGGCACCACTCATAAGACGTTCCAAGTGTGGAATCTGCCCACGTTGGCTCATACTGACAATCACGATATACAGGTATATGTGAAATGGGCCACAGGAACCTTTAATGAGTTCGCAGTGGAAGTCTATTTGGACTCAGGACTGACTAGTTTGTGGGGAAGCAAAGTGTCTACTGCTAGTACAGCAGCACCCACTCTGTCCCCTGTTGCAGGGCCTGTGTCTCTGACAGCCTCTGACTTTAAGGTGGGCGCCACCATCTCCGTCTTTACACTGACATTTAAGCCTACTACTGGTATAACTTCCCCGCCTGCGGGCGCTGGTGTGTATCTAGACTTGTCTCCCGGGGCCCTCAACTGTGATAGTACAAGTACTCTTACCGGAGTTACTCTTGCAGTGGGAACAGGGCCTTCAACTCCCATGGGTTCCCCTACATATACTACCAAGGTAGCTTACGGAAAGTTCACTGCTGATTTGGCAACTACTTCCCCAATAACTGTAGTTTACACCTTCGGAACACCCGGATGTACACCAAATGCTGCGGGCTATCTAGATATTAACTTCAACACTGATAATGACGCGGTTGCCGGAGGAGTAGACTGGGGCAGTGTTCGAATCTTTATTCAGCCTTCAGTTGCTTCAACCGCCTTCACACTTGAAACATATGTGGCTAATGCCGCTTCCTGGTCAATGGTACACATCAATTTGCAACTGTCCACTGCCTACACCACAGGGGATGTCCTGGTCTTCTCTTTCCCTGTGACTTCTTCTACAGGATTGGGAGTGTTCAGCGACAACTTGGGCTTGGCTGACTCTGGAAATGAAGTTCCAATTTCCTCATTAAATACAGGTCTGGGGTCCTGTGTACTAAAGAAGGGCTCTACAGCCCATTTTGCCAGTGAAGGGTTTTACTCCAATGCTCGAATTGACTGCGTGGCTTCCGGGGCTTTGGATGCTACTCTCGACCTGGTCTTCCCAAAACTGCTGACGCCCTCAGTTGGGAATACGGCCTCACTTCTATTCGAAGTGGCAGTGTACAGCGGCTACAACTACGTGGAGTGGAAGTCTTTTTCAGTGGCCTCTGGCTACTTTACTGGGTCTGCTTGCGTTGCAGGTGCTTCTCCTGCTTCAATCGCAGTCACTCCATCCGTAGCGACGACGTATTACTCCACTGCGAGTTACACATTGAGCTTTACACTAAGCGGACCTCTTGTGGCGGCTATAGATGACTATCTATTGGTGGAATTCGGGCCTTCTTATGATGTTAGTGGAGTTTCTCCAAGCGCAGATGTTAAAGTCATTACTTCACCCACTCCCTACATTCTAGTGAAACTCACTTCCACGTCTGTTACCACATCAACGGCGCCTTCTATCACTATTACTGGGCTAAAGAACCCTGCACCAGGCGCTAGCACCACATTAACAGTGTACCCCAACCTAAAGGGTCTGCGGAAATGTGCGGACTTCCAAGCCTTCACAGCCTCTCTAACCCCCCACACTCTGACTGCTCCCGCCTTCACCAACATGGGCGGCACTCCCTCCATCTTCTACCCGAACCAGGACATACTAGTGAAGCTGATCTTCACTACTCCCTCTGATATCCCTGCAACTGGGTCGATTGAGGTCACCTTTCCTACGGGATTTGGTGCTGTGGACTATGCTCAGGTGGAAGCGACCGGCTTAGTGCACCCGACCTATGGGTTTGCTACTTCAATACTGACTATTTCAGGCTTCACGCAGGTAGCCAGCGGTACAGCAATAACTCTCAGCTACCTCTACGCCCCCCTCCTCAACACAGCTACAGCAGGAGCACTTTCCCTCGATATTAAGACAAAAGTGGGAGGAAGTGTGCTGGGCAGTACAACTGCTAGTGTTACAGTGACAGTCCCTACGTCCAAGTACCTACTGAGCACCCAGTTCTCCTCGCGACTAGGGGCGCTCTTTGGGAAGGACGCTTCAGACACTAATGGCACGCTGAAAGTGATGCTGCGGCTTCACTTTAAGACCATTGCAGCGGTGGACCCTGGGACGGATAACATTTTGATTGACTTTACGAGCAATTTATTCAGTAAATCGGGGGTAAATGAACAGTATTTCGCTTATTACCAGGAAGGTACGAGTAGGTTTTACTCGCCATCCGTTACTCACACAGGGTTAGGACCATATACGATTACAGTGAAATCTCCCGCAAAGAGTGGCCTAGCGGCTACCACCGAGTACGACCTGTACATAAGTGCAAATAATTTTGCTGTTGATGGACTAAATCCCGCACTTACCAGCGAAAACAACGTGAAAGTGACTTCCAGAGAAGACACTGCTGGCACTGTAGTACTTCACATTGCCACAGGACTGACCATTCCCGGGGCGAAAACCTTCCAAGAGTTCTTCGTACAGCCCTTCACCCTCCATGCTGCCTCAGAAAAGCCCTACTGGATCCACTTCAAATCAGCAGTCGCAGTCCCCATTGCCAATGGAGAAATAGTGATTCAGTTCCCATCTTCCATCTTCGGGAATAACCCCTTCCCTACCACTCTGCAAGGAGAACTGATTAACTGCGGAGTCACGGTAGCCGGGATTTATAAGGCTGCTACTTGCAAGGGCTTCCAGGGAGATAGTACCAATGCAGTGAGAGTGCCGGCCTATGCTACTGTTTCTGGAATAGATGTGGCCATTGCAGGCGCAGTTGACATCGTCTTAGCATCAATCAAGACTCCTGCCGCTGGAGCTATCGGAGATGTGACTGTATTAACACGCGAAATAGTGGTAACCGGCACAGATGCGGCTGCTATTCAGACCTACAGCATTAGCCAATTTATGGTCTATCGAAATGCCATGATCTCCCAAGGTGCAGCAGCTGCAGGCTCGATTCAGCCCTGGGCCTCAGTAGGCAAAATCAGTCCAGTAATTGGTGCTTCCACGACTTACACTATAACGCTGGAGCATACTAACTTCGATATTGACACTCTATTGGTGTCTTTCCCTGCTCCTTATCCCTCGGACTTTGTGTCTGGATGTACAGTGACCACTCCAGCTGGAGCTACTTTGATCCCTATTCCAGGCTCTAAGTCGCTGCTTATTTCCCTCGCTCTTCGCTCTGCTCAGTCTGCCACTCCCCTGACAATTACTCTCACAGGGGTGAAAAACGTGAGTTATATACCTGCTACACCCTCAGATGCAGCACTGACTATATACAGTTCTGCCTTTAGACTCTTCACAATGACAACGGTCACATTTAGTGGTACTATTCCGACCCCTCCTTGGACGGAAGCCCCTGCCACTATGATTTCCAATCTAGCGAACGGGTCGATTCCTGTGAATAATAATAAAGTAAATTCCGGATTTGTAGGTGATTATGCACTGCAGTTCAAATTTGGAGCGGACATCCCCAAAGACGGAGCTTTCCAATTCGAGTTCCCTAGTGAGTACCAAGGCGTCAGTCCGCTTGCATACGCTCTGGGTAGTGCTAAACATCGATGCACGGAAGTTAGTGGAGTGAAGGGCTGGCTGTGCGCAGTTCCTAGCCTCCTAGCCAAGGACACCCCCATCACTATTTACGGTAGGGGCATGGCACCGACTGCGCCGGCAGCCACCACTAACCAATTTAAGATGGCGGCCTATACGACTTCTGGGAAAACGGAACTGATATCCAAAAGCGACACTGCTGGGATAGTGACTGTAGAAGCGGGGACATTCCTGGCGAGTCCTTGGGATTTCTACGTGCCTCACCAGTCGAAATGGAACGAAGAGACTACTAAAGCCGGAGACACTGACGTCCTCGTTTTCACCTTCAAACCTACTACAAGCTTAGTAGTCGCATCTGGAACTGTTATCCTCAAGCCCAGCACTTCAACTTTTTTCCCTGCTCCAACGACTTCAGGAACTCCTATCGCTCTATTCCAGGACACTGCGACTAACGTTGAGTACCTGGGTAGTGCTTGTGTTCGCTCGGGGGCAGGGGTGTGGACTGCAACTGTTCCTCCCACTAAGGTGATTGATAACGGTACAATATGGAGACTGGTCATTCGAACTATCAATAGTCTGGATGAGGCGATCTATGGATTCCAGTACCCGGATGATACGTCGGCCAATTCTAACTATAATTGGGAAGTTGAGCTGTCTAGTCTAGTAAAATTCAACGAATTGGTCTATAATATCAAGGCAAAACCTACGACTGGGAAGATAAAGCCTGTGGTTGCGCATCAAGACTACGCAAATTCCTTCTATCGCTTAGAACTCAAGGCCGATTTGACGGATAATACAGAAATCGTTACGCTGGTTTTCCCATTAATCAGCGGCACACAGCCTCTATTCGACAAATACTTGGGGCAAAGTCCAGTCGGAGACGATTTGGGCTGCGATAGTGATCAAGCGGTCTGGGATTTATCCTGCAAAGTAGTCGCTTCTCGCACCACTTACTCCACTCGAGACCTGGTCCGACTCCAAATCAAAGGCACAGACACTCTAGCTCTCCCTTACAAGATCTATTTGGGAGGGATTAAGAACCCAGCGACCGTGGGAGGGATTCCCTGGGTAGCTGTGCAGATTTGGAGCAGTGCAGGGCAGATCTTAGCGCATGTGAAGATGGACTACCTGTTCCAGACCTCAGCTCCGCCCACTGTTTCTGATCAAAATGTGGCTTCTTCATTTGTGGGCAAACTGACAACGGCTGATATGAAAAAAGTGGACTCAACTGCTGGGACGACCACAGGCTTTGCTCTGGGAGTGGCTTTGAATCAAGGTGACTTCATAGTTTTGGTATTTTCACATGAAATCGATTCCGGCAGTGGGATAGCTACTCATGGTGTGGCGACAATAGCTAAGACTAAAACGATAGCGTGCATTGCCGGAACAGCTCTAACTTCCACAGACTTATTTGATATGACAGGACTGAGGGCTCCGGCCTATGTGCAAGCGCCTACGCTCACTGTCTATGTCTACTCAGGCTTGGTCTGGACTCGTAAACTCATTTTCAACGACCCTGCTGCTGCTTATACGCCTTATGCTATTACTAATGTGGACATTAAAATGCCTTTAGGCGGAACTCCGTATATGAATGTACTCAGAGAATATGAAGTGGAACTGAAACTTCCGAAAACAATTACGGAAAATGCAGGGTTTAAACTGACTTTCCCAACTGGATTCGCGCTGAGAGCAGAGTGCTCGACCACTAGTTGGGACAATACAGCATCCGCAGTCAATAAAGGCTCAATGCCATGCTCAGTCTCAGGCTCTGATGCTATCGTAGGCTTTGAAAAGATGACTTATACGACTGATGTGCTTTTAAAGGTAAGAGTTTGGGGGACTCCTGGGACTGGATTTACCAGTCCTTTGACTGTTTCCGCTGTTTCCTATATCAACTCCCCAACGAACTCTCAGCAAAATGGAATAGGCACTAGCGGTAGTCTGGCCATTGCCACGAATCCAAACACAATCGCCTTCTCGTCCTCACGCTATGTAACTACTAGCCCCAGAGCTGTATCTCGCGGAGACGACTACGGCGCTTTTACCTTTTCCTTCAAGTCCGCAACTCTGCTGACCAAGGCTGTAGGCACACTGACTGTCACTCTGCCTACAACTCTCCTACTCCCTCCAGCTAGTGCTGGTATGCTCCCAACTGCCCTGGGAGACTACCGCTGTCTATGGCGCAGTTCTGCAGGCAGTGTGTATTTGGCGAAAACATGTGCCTTTGCAGTGGCAGCAGGAGGAGATGCACTCACTGTAACAGCTCCTTTGAACAATGATATTGCTGCGTCTCAGGATTGGACAGTCACTGCATTCACTCTCAATTTGGTCAGTGATGGCTTCAAGTTTGCTGCTGCTTCATATGGATATCACCAAATTAAGGCTGAAGCAAAGGGAGATGGAGTCGCTTCAGGCGATATTGGATATACGAGAATCTTCATAGCTCCCAAGCTAGCCTCCGAAGCAACTCTAAAGCACTACAGCAACACTGCAGGAATGCCAACTGCCCTCAAATTCCACCTCAAGCCTTCCACAGCTGTCCCCGCTGGTCTGGAAGTGGCTGCCGGAACAGCCCTAATCAGTCTTGTATTTAACCCCGATGTAGTGGGAGAAAACTTCGGAAGTCCCCTAGTAGCTACCGAACATCAGACGGACGGAGTAGGACTAACGGACTGTGTCTCAATTACATCGTTTACAAATGCGAAGTGCTATATACGCCGCGGAGATATAACGAATAAGAGACCAACGGAAGTACTGGTGAGAGGCTTTGCGAGCATCGCAACAACTGATCTAGCTGATTTGCTGGTCGTGCCGCTGTTTAACCCAGCAGTCGGGAAAATTGTGAGTGTCGTAGCCTTTGTAGAGACCTTCGCAGCTGGAGTGTATACAGCTATTCAATACATGGAGTTCCCCTACCTTTATACGACTGTAGCTGGAACAGCAGTGGACGCATCTGGAACTGCTGTTTATACAAGCGGACTTGTCCAGGGTACTGCCAGTACTCTAACCTTTTCAGTAGCAGCCAGCCCTCTCCCTGTTAATACAGACAACGGCCTGGCTTTGTTTACTCTCACAGAACCTATCGCCAGTCTCACCGGAATCACTTTAACAAGCGAAACTCCCAAGATTTTGGCAGAACATAACTCCATACTAGTTCTTCCAGTCGCTACTTTGGCTGCTTCTGTGGCCTTTGGAGTTGTGCCGCTGCCCACTTATGTGATAGCTCAGCACTGGTCTGGGTACTTTATGAACAAACAAGCGACAGTGAAGTATCAGACTTACACAGCCAGTACAACTGTAAACACACTTGCAAGCGCCAATATCGTCGCATCATTAGTAGAGACATTGGCTTCTGCTGGGCCCTTTACTAACCGTGCCAACCTGTTCACTTTGCGGATTAAGCCGGTACTAAAAGTACCCAAAGGAGGCGCAATTCAAATATCTTTCCCTGCAGCGCTAGGCGATGCCTCTCCCTCCTGTACAGTGGAAGGCGGCCTACAGGGTCCTTTTGCTTGTGTATATGCTGCAGGCAGTCAAGTCCTGCGGATCACAGGTTTCGACCTATACGACGGCACAGTGGCCACCACTCCTGCAATACTCGTATCCACTTCGCTCACCCCTCCAGCAGCAGCAGCTTCCGCCTCCTATTCCTTTGCAGTGAAAACATACGGAGTTTCCCCCGGGACTACAGAGGAGATTGAATCTGGTAGTTCTGCTGCTTTGACACTGGTAATTACTGCGGCTCAGCCAGGGTTCTTGACCTCTGTAGCGCCTATGATGCAGGGGCAGTGGTCTGCTTGTTTGGGAGAAGTCGGAGTGTTGACTTTCCAAATTAAGCCCAGAGCCACATATGCGTACAATTACGAAATAGTGGTGGAATTCCCGTTAACTGTGAATTTAGCTGCGACTGCGGTTGTGAGCTGTTCTTTGAACGATGGAGTCAATACTGTCACTTTGCCTACAACTAGAGCCTATGCTGCTAGTATTCCTGGTCCTCCTATTATTCCTGCTAAAATAACCATTACTGCCAAAGTCCCCGAGCAAATGCCAATGCAGACTACCACTCTTTACAACCTTTCCATCAATGTATACGACACCGGGTCTATGGCAACCGACGGCTTCACCCTTCCCACACTAGCCGAAGTGGAAACTCCCGCAATGTCAGGGAAATCGCGATATCATGTGCAGGTAAAAAACAGTGCTGGGACACTAGTGGAGGCCCAGAAGGTCGGACAGCCTGTCTGCGGGCCTGCATTCAGCAGTGCGGAGTTTTCCTTACGACTGGGCACTCTCAAGAAGGACGCTGTGACTTTCCTGGACTTGGCCTTCAAGCCAGCCACTGCAGTGTCTCAAACTGGCGCAATTCTGATAGAGCTGCCGACGAGCAATGGTCTGGGCAACCTCTGGCCTATAGACCTCGGCCTGGGAGTCACAGTTCCCACCGCTATTCCCTGCGAACCAGCTGCAGGGTTTACCAGCACAACCGCGCTGAAATGTATGATGAGTCCCGTAGCAGTCAGTGGTCCGACCTCCCCTGTAAAGATCCACATCTACAACTTCGGAGCCGCACTAGCGACCACAGATACACACAGAGTACTGATTGCAAAGGTGAAAAACCCCTCGCAGCATCAGGACAGTGTATTCTCGCAAAATCTTATTAGTCGCATCAGAGTGGCGGCTTTGACTTCCTATACTCTCGGAAAGGCCTTTGTGAGCAATGAACTTACAGTCCGGTACCCCTCCGCCAATCCTTTCAATGTCAACGATCCGACTCCTCAACCGACTGGTGTAAGTGCGGTATTTACTGGTGTTACAGGTACAGCGGAGGATCCAAAAACTCTCACATATACGCTGAAAACTAATACACTTCTCAGCCTTAACACTGGCTATATTGTGCTTGAGATCCCGCCTGTGTTTATTTTACCAGCTTCAGTGACTTGCGGAGGACTCGGCACGACTTGCACTATTATGAAGATAACAGATGCGAATTGGCTCATAGCGGAAGTAGCCACTGGTACTTCTATTGCTGATACGACAGTCACTGCTGAGCTGCGAGCCCCAGAGTGGAAGGTCACTGCCGGGTACCCGATAATTGCCAATGTGTACAGTGGAGCAGGGCTTTGGACTGATACCATGACGGCCACAGTAGCCTCGATTCCGCCCCGCACCAGCGTTCTCACAGTATCCAGCAACTTTAGCAAAAACAAAAACACATACGACTACTACACTCTCACAATTGCACCCGTGGTAGATTCCATCCGACTTACTCGTGTAGTTCTGAAGTTCCCTCCTCAGTACCAATGGCTCGATAATACCTGTACTGTTACTGGGCTAAATGCCATTTCCGAGACTAATCCTATTAGCTGCGTGAGTGATTGTGCGACTTTACCCTGCTTGAATACTATAACAATCACAAATTTCAAGGACACGACTCCTAGTGATGATATTGTGGTAAAAATCGGAGCTTTCAGTCCCTCCACAGCAGGAACCACAGGAGACTTCGAAGCAACGCTATATGCCCTACCAACCGGAACCGATGGAGCCATTGAGACCTTCACAGGCCTTCCACAGACCATCTTAGATATCGATTTCCCTGTACTGGCCTGGCTCGACCTGGTCCAAAGCACCCAATTCGATAGACTTCTGAAGGCCGGATCCACTGGAGACCTCAACATTCGCCTAACACCTAAAATTCCCGTCCCCGCAGGAGGCAGTTTCCAGGTAATTCTGCCAGATGGCTTCGCTCCTCCAACCGGCACCACTCCTTACTGTCTCCTCGAGTCCGGAATGCTGTACTACGCCACCAACCCCAGAGACACAGGCCGAAGCGACCTAATGGTGATGTCAGCTTGCACCTATGCAAGCGCTACGAAGACGGTTACTGTGCCTTTGCCGCCTGCGAGAGTAAAGGAGTGGAATGGCTTTGGAACTCGCTGTTCAATGATTATTATATCAGCGAGCAACAGTGCGGGGGTAGCCACTGGCATCACTACTCCTACGAATCCGGGCTATTACTCCCTCACTGTCACGTCTTTTTCTGGAACTACGCAGTTGGAAAGCTCTACGCCCACTTTCTACCTCAATGCGCCTAAGTTAGACTCTGCGACTTATTCAATAACGCAAGTTACGAAGACTCTGTCAGCAGAAAATGTACTGAAATTTGCGTTCAAGGTGGCCTACGATACACCTGTGGGGTATTTGACATTCGCGAGTAATATACCGCAGGAAATGGCCACAATTGAATTGACCTTTGAGACCTACCAGTCCTTCGCCACCGACCTAGGCAAAGGCTACATTAAAGGCTCATCAGTGCCTTGCACGGCAATTGCCGGTCTGGTAGCCAACGGCCAGCTGCAGTGCACCTTTGTGCCAGGAGACATGACTCCCACCACTCCGCTCCCCGCCAAAGTCCTAGTCAACAACTTCCAAGCCATCAAGGCCGCCACAGCTGTGGAAATCCACCTACTCCGTATACTTAACCCGGCTACTACTGGGTATGTACCCAAACTGTGGGTGTCGGTGTATAAGGTCAGCTATGATGAGATGAAGACGGGGATAGCGTATCAGAGCGCACCACTGACTCCTTTGCCGGCGGTTACTAATGATGTGCCCGCGGTTGTAGGAGTTGTGACTGGAGTAACGCTGAATTTGGCTGTCAAGACAGTGGATGGAACTGGTCTACTTCAGGTTCCTTTCAAGTTGGATACAGCGATGGCTGCTGGAGACCAAATCTTTGTAAGCTTCCCAAGCTCTGTTTTGCTGCCTGAAACGGGTCTTACAGTGGCAATTAAGGACTATACCGTGTCTGCAGCCCCTGTACCAGCAGGCGGCACTCTGGGCCTTCAGGTTTATTCCGCTGGTAGTCTCCTACTCCTGACTCTACCAGCCCTGAGTTCCTTGGCCATAGCCACTAGTTACAGCATTGAAATCACAGGCTTCCTGAACCCGCCCTACCTGGACTCCTGCGCTTCCTGTCCCCTTACTTACTACACCTCAGTGAGCAGCCTTCAGAAGAACTCCTACGCTTCCACGCCCAACGGAAACTTCTGGACCGACCTCGGACTCATCGCAGGCCAAGTGACCGGCTTTACCTTCACAGCGACTCCCGACCTAAAGGTCGACACAATAAACGCTCAATACGTTATAAAATTCAGTACTGCGCCGAGAATACCCACTGGGTCGACACTACAAGTCACCCTGCCCACTCAGTTCCCGGCCCTGGGCTCTCGGACTCCGGCTGCCAAGTGCTCCTCCAGCCTTGCCAACTCGACTTGTGTAGTACTCACCAATTCCGTGCAAATCACAGGCTTTGGAGCACTGGCTAGTGGAGTGGCGGTTACTGTGACTATTCAAGGAGGGAAGAACCCAGGCTTGGTGGACCCTGTAACGGGCTTCACTGTAGTGGTCCTGAATCCACAGGGGAAACAGGTTATTAGCCACGCTCTACCACTGGCCATTACCTTTGTGGCTCAAGACCCAGTTGCTGCATTGACCTACTCGCTAGTCCCAGAGTCCTATAGCTCCGCTGTCAGTCCGAACTACCTCCTAAAGGCCTCATCTGCAGTAGCATTACCAGTCGGAACGGTCCTCAGTCTGCCCTTACCCCTCGACTTCGCCGTCTCAGGCCTCAAATGCGTCAACTTGGTCGGCCTGAGTTCCTTCCGCTCCTGCGCACTCGGCAACAGCAACACCATTCAGATCACTCTCAACGAAAGTGTGGCGGCCAGTACTGCCCTCTTCGTCACTTTCCAAGGACTCAAGAACCCCAGTATCTCCACAACCGGCACTAGTGGCCAGCGCTACGGACCAATATCCCTGAAAGCGGTGTATGACGGAAAGGTACTGGCTGCTTCTTCAGACACGGCTGCTACTTCCTTCCTGACCATTACCCCGCCTCCTAGTCGCTTGGTAGTGACTCACTTGAGTGTGTCTCCGAGGAACGAAGTGGAAACTGGACTGTACAACTTGACACTGACTATGCCTGCATTCATCACGGCAGGGGATAATGTGGCTATTCGTGTGCTTTTCCCGGCTTCGTACACAAAGCAATTAGTACCTTCTGGGACTCAGCTGTACTGCGCTGCTACCCCGTCTGTGCAGAAATGCGCCCGGCGCGAGCCTAATGAAGTCCGCTTCGAGGTCTTTCAGTCGAACTTGCCTGTGTCTTCCACGGTCAATTTGGTTATTTACGGAGTCGCGAATCCACCTACTGGTGAAACAGGCCAATTCGGAGTGCAAGTTGTGAACCAAACCGACGGAGCAGTGATTTCCGCCACCGACTCAGCAGGGTTCTTCCGTTTCCTCAGCGGACCTCGCCAACTCCTGGTCCTTTCTATGTCCCTCGACGATCAATATGCGGGCAGCTACACCAACTTGAACCTAAACATCGACACCAACTTGACCTCTCTAGTGGCGAACGGAGAAATCCTAATCGACTGGCCTACAGAGTACTCAGGTCTTTTCACCCAGTCCAGCTACCCCTGCCAAGTCACTTCCAAAATCGTCTCCGCCAATAACTGCACCTGGCTACTAGAGACCAATCGCATGAGGACGAGCATTGCAGTGTCTGCACCTACTGCGAGGAACTACCAAAGCATGAGAGACGCACAGCAGTTCAGCATCCGCCTGATCGGAGTCCCGAACCCCAAAGCTGCAGGGAAAACTGCACCCTTCGGAGTGAAGTATTTGGACAAAGACACGAATTTGGTCCTTGCGAGCAGCTACGAAAACGCAGGGAATAACACTCTCACACTGAAAGCAGGGTCTGAAACCATCGCAATTCCGACTATTCAGCAGACTTTGACTGTGGGGACTTACAGCCAAATGATCCCTGTCGAGTTGGGACTGTCCCCGTACAACCCTGTGACTATTCGTCTGTCCAGTAATAACCCGGGACTGATCTTCTTCCCGCGGGAAATGGTGCTGCAGTATACGTGGAATACGAAAACTGCCTTCCAGGTAGGGGCGCTGAGGACTGCGAGAGTGGGTACGTTCAGTGTCGTTTTCACTAAGTATGAGGGAGACTCAATACAGCGCTTCCAGCCGCTTCAGAACCTTCAAATTGTGGTGCAGCCGGCTGCAGGCTTAATCCCTGTGACTATCGGCGCTATCCCCGACCAGCCCACCCAAGTGGAGTCCCTGCCTATTCCCATTACGCTGGCAGCACGCTCTGTGTACCCTGTATCAGTCTCCATAGTCACAGGCCAGGGCTCGAATATCACTGCAACTCCTGCAACTGTGGTCATACCCGCTGGGGAACAGTCCGGCAACTTCACCCTGACTTACTCAGATAACGCTGTGTCCGGGACGTTGAACGGGACTGTAATTGGGGACAGCAGAGCACCCTATGTGTCCGAAACGACCTCTGTCGCCTTCAAAGTCATCCCAAACACTATTCAGCCTTTATCTCTACTCCTCGCGAATGTATCCACTATAGGCCGAGTCTCAGCCAGCGCGGAAATCCGATTAAGTGCCAAAGCCCAACTCTGGTATATGTACTCCAAGAAGGGCACTCGAGCCCCCACAGCTGACCAACTGCGCGCCCAGCAAAGAGTCAGGAGTGATGCACAGCAAAGCTTTGGACGGACCTTGGCGGACTTAATGGTGACCAACACCACTAGCAATACCTCCTACTTCCTTGCCAACTTGCCTATGAACAACTTGAAGGACAAGACCAAGTACATGCTTTACTATGTCTATGAGGGACAGGATAAGGTCGTGTCGCAGGTGGGAGTGCTGGATTTCACCACTTTGCAGTCGTATCCACCTGCCAGGTTCACAGTGTACACAGTACTTATCACCAACCCTAACGACATCTTAATTGCGCTCTGTCAAGTCCTGGGCGTGCCCCGCAGCCTCCTAATGTACCTAGCAGCCGCCTCCGTCCCCGGCCAGCGCCGGCTCCAGAGTGACATCTCTTACGAATTCGTAATGACAATGGACCGAAGCGAAGAAGCCCCTGCGCCCCTCACTCAAATCGCAAAGCTAGACACCCCAGCTATGAAAGGACTGCTCCAGCAGTACTTGCCCAGCTTCAACCCGACCCCTAGCATCGCTCCTTCAGCTGCAGAGTACAACGCCACTGTGCCGCTTTTCACCTCATTTCCTGGGATTGCCTATATCACCAATTCGACTGTGACTGTCAATATCACTCAAAACACTGATGGACAAATCTATGGAGTCATTTTGGAACGCAATGCCACTCCGCCCAATGCTGAGCAAATCCTCAATGGACTGAATGGGGACAATATCGCAGTTCCGAGAGAACACATTGCGATAGCGGAGTGCCTGGGGAACCACTCTGCTTGGCTGAAGTTCACCGGCTTGCAGTACTTCCTGCGCTACAGAGTGTGGTTTGCTGGGACTAACAACCTGCCTGGATCGCCCATCGTCACTCCTGATAACGAGGTAGTCTACCTGAATCTGACAGCCGGGAAGCTCATATCAACCGTCCAACAGCAAACAGTGCTCCTGACCTGGGCGGACCAAGCCGCAGTCCTCGCGACTGCCCTAGCCCTCTTCCTCTTCTAAGACTAGCTTATAAGTACACCTCCACCTTGGCTCTGATCCTCACTCTGCACATAGGACAGGCCGTCACTCTGCGCGCACACTCCCAGCAGCAGCACACATGCTTGCACGGCCGGAACAGCATCTTCGGTCGGTAGGTCTGGCAGATCACGCAGGCTAAGTCTCCAATGGGGGCGTTTTGCAGGTAGTACAGTTCTTGGCGCAGGTGCAGGACTTCGGCTTGGGCTTCCTTCAGGGCTGCTGGCACTTCCTCGGAGTCCACTCGGTCGGAGTAGATGAAATAGGAGCCGTCGGATTCTTCGCTGAGTTCGATTTCGACGTCGTAGGAGCGGGAGGAACTGGAGTCCCAGCCCACGGATTCGTTAGGTACTTCGCTATGAGAGTGGCTTTCTTCTTCTTGTATTTCTGGGAGAGAGGAAAGGTCCACTGGGGACGGGACTGGGGCAGGGGCGGGGACCTGGAATTCGAGGGAAGTGGCGAGGGAGCTGGGGCGAGGCGAAGGCTTGGATAGGCACAAACCCATACTATACACTAGAGATGGAGAGAAAACCGTCCCAAAGAAGCCCCGGAATTAGCGGCTTTTCGACAATTCCCAGGCCAAAGGGGATGAGTGGCTGCTGGGACTTGTCCGGCTTGCAGGCTGCCTAGTGTAATATAATGGAAGGAGCGCTCTTCGCAGCGCAGCGGACGCTTGGCCTAGTGTGCGGCTCTTTCCCCTTCTTTGTCCACACGGAAGGACAGATCACCTTTTTGTCGCTGCCGCTGGGGAACTCCTTCCTGACTTATTACACAGAGCATTTGCAAATCCGGTATGTGGGTCCAGCACTGGACAGGACTGTGAACGCTGTGGCTGCCTACAAGGACCTGATCCTCGTAGCCAGCGGCTCACTAGTGAGTGCCTGGCACAAGGTCAAGCAAGTGCGCACTTTCCAAGGCTCAGTGTCAGCCATTGCGGATTTGTTCGTGTTCGGAGAGTACCTCCTGGCCTTCAACTTCTCAGCTCAGATGCTAGTGTGGAACGTGGAGACTGAGGAGCTGCTGCAGACCATTGCTTTGTCGCACCCAGGCATTGCATTTGCACACCCGCCCACCTACCTCAACAAGGTGTTGGTGGCCACTAAGCGACGACTTTCCCTCTACAATGTCAAAACCGCGGCTCAGATCTACGACTACCCCGAACTGAGCAAGCAGCTGCACAGCGACTTGACAGCCCTCGACCCCGCCCCTGCCCTGGACTTGGTAGGCCTGGGCACAGCCGACGGCTCCATACTCGTGTGGAATGTCAAAACTGACTCCGAAGTACTGGCACTGAAGCAGGAACAGACAGTCACCTCTCTGAGCTTCGCCACAGGCACCGAGGAACTGCTGGTAACTGGGGACTCGCAGGGACTTCTGTATCTTTGGAACCTGCCGGAAAGACGCCTGCAGGCCACTATCGTCGCACACCCAGGCAGTAAAGTCGATAAAGTGCAGTTCCTCCCTAGAGAGCCTGTGTTCGTGTCTGCATCTGGAGGACAGAACTCCATCAAGCAGTACATCATTGAGGAAAACCAGCCTAGACTGCTCAGAGAACGCTGCGGCTTCCACAGTCCTCCCACAGCCCTGCAGTTCTACGATGATAAGCACGTCCTAGCTATCTCCGACCACCAACTTAGAGACCTAGCCCTGCTGAACGAACACCAAAGTTGTGACTTTTCTCACAAGTTCATCCAAAAGATCCTTCAAACTGCACATATTCAGACCTCTTTGAAGCCTTTCCGGGCTTTCGCCTGCTCGCCTAATCGAGAGCGAGACTGGTGCAATGTGCTGACCTGCCACTTCTCCACCTCCGTGCCAGTCCTGTGGTCGTATGAGAATAAAGTAGTGGGCACGAAAGCGGTGGAATTGAAGAATTCCGACTCAGAAGTGACGGCTGTGGAAGTGAGTGCCTGTGGGACTTTTGGAGTGGCGGGACTGGGCAATGGGAAAATCGAGAAGTTCACAATGCAGTCAGGGATGCACTTCGTGGAGTTCCAGGGACAGCACGAAGGGCAGGTCACAGGGGTGAAAACAGACGCTTTGAACCGAGTACTGGCTTCTGGAGGGGTCGATGGGATGCTCAAGTTCTGGTCCTTCCCAAGCGGAAAACTAATCACGGAAATAGCGCTTTCCACTGCTATTCTGTTCCTTGAACTGGACCGCCACTCCTTCCTACTCGCAGTTGCGACTTCCACCCAAGTCCTGCTGTACGACCTACGCACGTATCAACTCGCTCGCTCCTTCTTGATGGACAACCCTGCAGCGCTGGCCTTTGGCAGTGAGTCTAGGTGGCTGGCAGGCTGCTCTGCACGCTGGCTGAGTCTGTGGGATATCCCCAGTGCGAGGCTGATTGACTGGGTGGAGTTTGAAAGTGTGGTTACAGGAGTGGCCTTTTCACCCATTGGCAGCTACTTAGCAACCACCCATGAAGGGTCTTTAGGCGTGTTTTTGTGGAAAAACAGGGCTTTTTCCGAAACCATCGTGATAGAATCGACCCCTGAAAAGCCCAGAGCCATATCCGGCTTCGACGTAGCCAAAGGCAAGGACTTCTACTCAGTCCGCCCCATCAATATTGCCACTTTGACCACTATGGAGACGAAAGCCCGCGTGGAAATGGCCATTGACGCTCTTCCAGACCTACCAGAACATAAGGATATTGCCCTTTCCTCCCTTCCACACGCCAGAATCGTGGCTTTGAACTCAATAGACGAGATAAAGGAGCGAAATCGGCCGATTCAGCCGCCAAAGAAGGCAAATGTGCCCTTTTTCCTACCCGACTCCCTCAATATCGTCAAAGAGCCTGCCCTCGTCCAGACAGAAGACGGCCAAACTCACTTCCTACGCACTTCCTCAGAGTCCAGTGAACTGGGAGAACTCCTCTCTCTCCCCGCCACCAGTCTTTTGGAGCGCTTCAAGACCTTTAGTCCGTCGAAGATTGAACTGTTGGTGCTGCAACTGACTGGGGACAAGGAACTGACACTGATGATGGAGTTCTTCAGGCAGATGATTGGAAGCAAGCGGGAGTTCGACATGGTGCAGAGCCTGTTGCAGTGCTTTTTGAGGGCGCATGGACAGACTTCCGCCGAAAATTGCAAAGAGCAGCTCAGAACTTTGACAGAGGTGCAAAGGAAGGTCTGGCGGCAGCTAGAAAGCGAGTTCATGCGAGACATCAGCGGCCTGAGCAGAGCCAGCGGCCTAACCAGCTAGATCTAGAAATGTCCCAGCAACTGCGACTGCCCTTCGTGGCTCTGCGCAAGTACCATGGCGCCAGTGAGACGGCAGTGAAGCCCAGGAAGAAGCGGAAGAAGGGCAAGCGCAGGAAGAGGGACGCCAGTGCTTTGGAGGTGAAGCAGGTGGTTCGTTTTGAGGCTTTGGAGCCGTTGGAGTCGCATCGGTCAGTGTCGGTTGCGCAGGAGGCGGAAAGGGACCGAGAGTTCGCAAGTCCCGACATGTCCCCAGTTCCTGCCGAGCCAGTGTCCATGAGGAAAGCGAACACACAGCTTTGCGACCGCATTCGCTTCCTCGAAACCCGAGAAGAAGCTCGAAGGACAATCAGAGGGAGACTAGTGGGCAACACTGCGAAGTTGGAATACATTGACAGCTATTCGCACATCGGGAAAGTGAGAGAAAAGGCGCAATTTCACAATTTCGAGCCCTCGCCGATAGCTGAGTATTTGCAGCAAATTGACAAGAACCAGTTGAAGCCGGAGTCGATGGGGCTGATTAGGCGCAAAGGCAGAGAAGAGGAAATTGATGTGGCGATGTATGGAATGGGCGATAGATATGCAGACGCTCTTTCCCAAGGAATCAAGCACATCGACTGTCTATCCAAGCTGAACGTCTCCGGCAACCGTCTCACCGACTTCGGCGCCAGCCAGCTAGTGCGCAACCTCGCCGCAGACACTGTCGTGGCCCTCGACCTGTCCAACAACCAGATCACCGGCCGCACCATCGACCAAATCTGCGAGTCCCTGGACGACGCTAGGTGCAAACTGCAAGTATTGGGCCTGGAAGGGAACAAACTGGGCGACTTGGCGGTGCATACGCTGATGCGGACTTTGGGGTACAATGAAACGCTGTTGGATCTGAACCTAGCGAGGAACTTACTGGGCGACTTGGCTGCGAAGGCGCTGGCCTCCTACTTGAAGGACTCCAAAAACATACAAAAGCTGGACTTGCACTGGAACAATATCCGGGGCCCAGGAGGCTGCGACCTGTTTCGAGCCCTGGCCCGCAACTCCAGTCTCCGAATCCTCGACATTTCCTGGAACGCCCTGGGCAATCCGCAGGTCTGTGGAGCCGGAGACATGATTGGGAGAGCCTTTAAGCGCCATCCAGCCCTGTTCCACGTCGACATTTCCCATAATAAGCTTCAGGAGGCTGATTGCACCAAAATAAGCGAAGGACTGAGCCACAATCACAGTATTATGGGCCTGCATATGGACGGAAATGAGAGTCAAGTGGATGTTTTGGGCTTCATGAGGCCGGAAACAGCCTGCAGAGTGCCTAGCACTGCACACATTTTCACGAGGATTTTGGGCAATTCGAAGGTGAAGGACGCGATTTCGTGGAGGGAGTGTGACAACTGCTGGATTTGTGAGAGATGGACGGAGGTCGAATTCGTATGGCAGCCTGGTGTATCAGGGACAGAGGACCAAATCCCAGTGTTCCTGCACCTCCACTTCGAAGGCTACCGTCCCTTCCTCATGGACAAGCAGGAAGACGGCAGTTTCCGCGAGTTCCGCATGTGTCCTCCCGGGCCAACCCACTACTTCTTCAGTCCTAACTGCGTCCCTAAGGTCGCCCTCGGGCAGGAAGTCTCCGACTTGGCAGTGCCAATAGCCACAGAGTTCATATACTACGGAGACACTGCAAAAGCGGTCAATATGACCAAAACGAATACATGTCTAGTCGATAAATCGATCGATTTACTGCATATTGAGGCGAAATTGCATACAATTCCGAGGCCTGCGCCCAAACTGTACTCGCCCACAGTCATCACACAGAAGCGAATTTGGGGCATTCCAATATCCATTTTCAAGGATTACCGCTTTGACAACGACCACACCTTCAACCAGTGCTTCGATTTCGACTGGGAACGCACCAAAATACCCAAACTCGTAAAGGACGTTGCGCAGCAAAATGAAATTAGGAAGATGCTGAGGGCTAATTATCGCGCTTTCAGGGAGGCGTATAAGCACTACTCGTCTTTTGGACAGCAGGGAGGGGTCTGGTCTATAGGCCAAAACGGGTTTTCCGACCTATGCACTCAGTGCAACTTAGTGGACGGAGTGACCCTCAAGTTGTCAGACCTGGACTTCCAGTTCAAAGTGACCAACTACAGTGAGGTGAAGAACCACCCTCGCAACCCTGCAAACGCCCTCATTCGCTTCCAGTTCATGGAAATATTCGTGCGAATAGCTATTGACAAGTACATAAAGTCGGAAATTTGCGAAAGTTATGTCGAGGCGGTGGATAAAATGCTGAAGGAAAACCTGCTGCCAGCGTTTGCCAACTATGATACGAACAAGTGGCGCTGGGGAAGGTACTTGAACGAGGAATGTGATAATGTGTTTAAGGCGTATTTGCCTATAATTCAGACTGTGTATAAGACGAATAGCAAGAAAAACGTAAAGCCTGGGCAAAAGCCGTTCATGTGTCTCGAGGAGTTCCAAGAAATCTGTGCGAATGCGCATTTGCTGACAGACACCTTCACAGCGAGAGAAATAGACATCTGCTTCAACCTCGCAATGATAACGCAAGTGAACGAACTCGACTCCGACCGCCACTTCCAAATGAGCTTCGTCGAGTTCCTCGAAGCACTCGGCCGAGCCGCCGACTTGGCCAAATACCCAGAGCCCGCAGTCCCCGGCCAAGAGCCAAAGCCGCCTAGCAAGGACATGCCGCTGTACCAGTCCTTGGAAAGCATGATGCCGAGACTGCTGGGTCTATGTCCGCGGTACATGCAAGAGACCTTCGAGTACCCGGAAAGCTCCCCTTTGCGGGGACTACGACGGGGCCGCGGGAAGGCTGTGTCCTAATCTGCCGCCAATATCTATAGTTAAATGGCAGGCGTGGGAGTCGCGCTGTCCGCTGGACTGCGGGAAAGCAATGAAGAGATCTTCCAAATGCTGCGGTCGGGCGTAGCCATTCACAGTCCTGAGGACATCGTAAAGACCACACAGGAGCGATTCCTCGCTGACTCTGTAATTTGCGAGAAACTCACAGGTCTGCTGGACTTCTATAAGAAACCCACTGAAGAAGCGGAAAATCGCCTGCTGAATGGCGATTTTCTGCTGGGAGGGATTGAGCGGCCCACTATGATGATGAAAAGGTTCGTTAGCAAATTGGCCAAAAAGCTGACTTTGCACCAGCAGCAGGCTTTTCAGCTACTGGAACTCTTCTTCATCAAGCAGCCTGCGGTCTTTGACAAGGTCAAGTTCGGAGAAAGCGAGGAAATCGAGCGAGAGTTCACAGTCCTCTTCCGCCCGGTCTCTCAGCTCTACTACGGTGAGCGGCTCTTCCTGATTCAAGCTCTGACCATGCTGGTTTCCCTCGCTACGTCGGCGGAGGAGTCCGCCCAAGCGCCCTGCCTCAACTTCTACATGCAGCGGTACTCTCGAGCTCCATTGGCAGATATCGTGTGGGGACAGTTCTTAGACGTCAGCAGGGCAGAAGTCCCTCAGGATGTCAATTCCCCGGAGGAGCGGGAAGAGTGGGTTTTGCAGAATCTGGACGAGCAAAAGGCGCTTCTGGAGCTGTTAGTTATGCTGCAATATGACCTTTTTCACTGCTCACCGGAGCGGCTGCTTACCTACCTGAACACATTCGCTGAGCAGCAATTCCGGGGCAACTACAACTCACTGCGAGGAGAAACGCACTTGAGCGAGTTCCAGGCGAGACACGAACAGTTAGTGGCGGACATAGGGGATATCGGCCTGTTCCTTCTCCTCAGCTCTATACGTCTGGACGCCTTCGGAGACGTTGGATACCAACAGACCTTTGACAAGGCCAAAAACCCGTTCAACCTGCTGTCGAGTCCTGAGCACACTCCGAAGTTGTTGGCCTTTTTTAGGGATATCCGAAGGAAGGACAATGTGGCCGAGCACTTTGGCCCGGTGATGCTGGCTTGGATCTGCGCGGTGCAGTGGGGCTTGGCCTTCCCTCAGCAAAGTACGCAGTTGCAAGGACTGCGAGACACTGAGGAGCTGCAAAGGATCGTGAGTGAGTTTTACCTGCTGGAGTTCCTGCAGGATGCCACTAAAAGAGTGGTGTTCACAGCGTCCAGTACTGAGTTCACTTCGGTCATGAAGTACTTGATCAAGTCGCTGTTTTCCAGTGCACATACTCAACTCAACATTGAGCAAGCCAAGAATTACCCAATCCTAGTGGAAGTGATCTGCGAGGCGCTTTCCGGCGAAGGCAGCACTGTGACTCTGCAAAGCTTCTGGAGAACTGACTACGTGAACCGCACCGGCCTCTACCACATGCTCCAGCGTCTCAGCAGCAGTTTCCCCCACGAAGCTCACGACTACCTCAAATTCGTCAAGACTCTCGTAGGGTCCAGTGAGGCCTGCTACGCTACAGAGGTGGTGAACCTGCTGAATAGCATGATATGGTATACAACGATTGTGAACCAGGGGGACTTGGTGCCTTCGGCAGACCGCAGGTCGGAAGATGACTATTACTATGAAGCGTCGCATGAACTGAGAAATCGGACTTTGATTATACCTGTGAGGACGAAAGCAGTGATGCTTGAGCACGTCAGTAGAGAGCGAATATTGGCCCAGTTTTCAATAGAGTACAGCCTTTGGCCGATGATCTTCATCATCTGGGAAGTGACCCTGGACGGACTACGCATCGGGCAGCTAAAGCCTCCCCACGAAATGCAGGTCTTATACGAATACGTCGACCTCCTAGCCACCATAGTGCTCTACGACGCTTCCCTGGCTGAGCGCGTAGAGGCTTTGGGCTCGAGAGAGCCTGCGAACCATGGAGTGGGGATTGAGTATGTGACTAGGGAAATCCTGCAGCCCAACTTGACCCTGGCCGAGCACTTGCTGCAAAGCTTTAGCGCCTTTGCCAAGCTGCCGGAGGTGCCCTTGGCCACTTTGGCCAAAATTGTGGAAGCACTGTCAGCCATGTATGTCTTCGACCTGCAAATCCAAAGGGACAACTCCGTCGCCAGAGTGATAAGGGAACAAACGCTGGACAGCTACGGAGCCTCGCCCTACCCCTTCTTCCCCAGCGCCAACAAGATCAGGAACGCTGAAAGCGCCCTGGGCAACCGCAGGTCCACTCTCAGTGTCCTCAACATGGTGCTAATTGTGCTAAGGGACCAGGCCTGTTTGGCTGTTTTCCCTCTCAGTGAGGGCAATTTCTTGCGAGAAGCGGTCAAATTCGCACTCAATGAAGTCTGTCCGGACTGTGTTTTGTGGGAGTCTTCGGTGGAAAAGTGGCAAGCGATGTCCCTTTGCCTGCAAATAGTGGAGAACTTGCTTAGTTATTTCAGCCAATTAGCCTACCCAAAGGCTGAAATCACTCGCACGGATATGCAAGAACTGGTGGTTACGCATTTGAACAAGATCGAAGTGCTGAAGTTGATAGAGGACGTGCTGGAAGTCAGCTTGAAGTATGGAGATGTGTTCGAAAACAAGCATTGGAGTGAGGCCATTTACCGCAATGCCTCGGCGGACTACTGCAATGCACTCATTTCCTCAGTCACTCGGGCTGCTTCTGTGCTCGACAAAAGCCTGGAACTGCTGCTCTACGCTCTGAAGTCCCAAAGTCAGCTGTACACTGCAGGCCGCCTGCAGCTGCTAGCAGACCTGCACCGCTCTCTCAGTGCCTTCCAAAGCAGTGAAGAGACGGTGGGCCTGGTGCCTACTTTGGTGGTGTACGTCACACATACGTTTGGAGTGGCGACGTGGGACACGGAGCAGATGGATGATATTGCTTCTGTGTCTTTGAGAGGGCTTACGAAGGTGGTAATGGTGATGGACTTGCTGCCGCAAAAGCCGTCGCTACTGCAATGTTTGGGCGGGTTTTGTGACGGATTAAGGGTCAAATTCGCCTCCAATTTGCTGAGTTATTTGGGAGACAAGGTCCGAGACTTCACCGACAACTACAGACTGACCATCACAAGTCACTACTTCGACCTGCTAGCCCTGTGTGTGCAGACTCAGAAGTCCTTCCTCACCAGTATCTTCAGCTTCACAGACTCTTTGACTGGGGAAACTCTGGATAAAGTGCTGGTCAATACCTTTATTCAGCGAGTGCTGAGGCTGGTGCGTAGTCCTTCTCCCAGCAGTGTGACGCTGATTACCCACTCCCTCATTTTCCTGAGGCAACTCTTCGAACACGAAGCGCTCTACAAGACACAAGTGGCTGCCATCAAGAAAAACCAAAACTTCCTACAGGACTGGTTCCAGGCCTCCACAGTGCTCGTCAGGTCCATCCGGACAGAGGACTCCCCCCTTGCCAAATGTGCAGTGTTGACCATCGTCAAATGCCTGCTAGACCTACTCAGTCACGAAGCCCTGCGCCCTATAAATGACGTCACCAGTCACTTAGTCGCGAAGTTTTTCTCCGCAGACAACCAGCACTTGCAGGACGTACTGCGCCTAGCGGGAATACCCATAGACTTTGAACACAATCTTACACAGTTGAGAGAAGCGGAGGGTCACTTGCATAGTCTGGCGGTGCCTGTGTCGCTGATTGACTTCACAGTGTTTGCGTACCCTGTGGAGTGCTGGGCGTCCTTCTTCACCAATTCCAGTCCTTACGGACCCAACTACTCTATGGACATTCCCAGCATTCGCATGATTTCTCTGTCTTCTGGAATGAGTCTCGCCACTGTAGAGGCCATAACCACAGCCGCTGAGGAATTCAACCTAAAGCGGGCAGTCACCGACGCCCAGTACTTGGCCTTGGACAGCTTCAAAAAGGCCTTCGCTATTGTTTCCTCCTTCGGGGAAAAGGGAGAAACCTACAGTACTCTGCCCAGCTGCACCGAGTCAGCCTACGGCACCTTCTCAGGACTACTGAACTGCATGAAGGACTCACAGGAGCAAAGCGTTGTGGCCTCTTTGCGTCTATTGGAAGTCATAATTGCCACTATATGGAGCGACATCACCAAGGAAACTGACCTGACTCTGGACGCTGTGGCCCAGTGCATGTCTCAGAAGTACCAAATCATCTCCTTCGCATACAATTACGCCTTGTTTCTGTGGAAACTGACGCAGAAGTGGGAAGAAGAAGGGAAAACCAACAAAGCGAGACACGTGCCTGCCCAGAAAACCGCAGAAACGAAGGAACTGCAGCAGCGTCTGGCCTACTTGACTGGCAAAATCTACTATGAACTTTCCGACCATTTGACCCATTTGACCCATATTGACCCGGAATTACTCAATTTCCTGCTCGTTTTCCTCTCCTTCGTCCATCAAACCGACACGGAAATCAGTAGTCCGGACTACAGCAGCAGTCCTTTAGTACTGTTGCAGGAGCTTTCCCGTTTCTTTCTCATCGACTCCGAGGCGTTTGCGCTGATGGTGAGCGTGTTAGAGCAGGGAATCAGCATAGTGCCGGATTCCAGCTATGTGGAAGTGTTCAGAATGGGGTCAGTTTTGCCTGTGATGATGGAGAAAGTCACGCAGGCGAGGTGCACGGAGCCTGAATTCCTTGCAGTTTTGATGTTTTTCTTCGCGTATGCGTCTACTACGGCTGGAGCGCAGCACTTGTTATCGGAGAAACTGCTGCTATGTCTGTCGCAGGCTCCGCAGTTGAAGGAGTTGAAGGGGGAATACTCAGACAACTTCCGCAACACAGCGCACGTGCTCTGGTGCTGGGTGCTCAAACTCCTCTGCCTCATGCTCGACCAGCTGAAGGACGAAGCCGGGTTCGTGACTCACTCCCTGCACTTCCTGAAGTCCTTCCAGGCCAGACTGGAGCAGGTGCTGCGGTACAACACCTTCCAGGGCGGGAAGATAGTGGAGCACAAGCAGTTCAGTGCTGCTTATTTGGAGGAGTTGGAGGGAGTTACAGCCTTGCTGGAGCGGTATATGCGCCAACCCAGGTCGCTCAAAACGCACAATCGAGACCAGTACTCTCAACTGTTGCAACTGCTGGCTGAGCACACTTTGCGCATATTTGCAAATGGAACGGATTTGGCCTACGTCTATCCGCCCGTAGCAGAGCACGAGCAGAAAGCCGCTTCCTTCCGACCTGAAGACGCAGCCACGAAAGAAGCCATTTTCACGACTTCGTCAAAGGCAGTCGCAAGCGAAGTGGACAGAGACCGGTTCCGCACAGTGCTGGACCACCGCTACTTGAACCCAGACACAGAGGAGGACCGGAAGGAGTTGGAGCATTACCGACCCAGCATATTCCACCTGCATGTAGAGGAAATGCTGGGGAAGGTGTTGGTGCAGGGCTTGGCGTGCCAGTATAAAAGCTACGTGTTTGAGCGGGGAGAGGTGTTGCTGTTTTCACGGGAGACGCTGAGTATACTAGTGGACGTGTGTCGCTTTTGCGTGCATACGAAGCAGAAGTGGAAAGCGCACGTCGACTACCGCCGAACACTCTACATCAAGGCAGACAACCTATACGCGAGCGTCGAAGCCTCCATAGCCTACGGCTGTCTGAACCACAGCTTCATCACCTCTGAAAGCCAGCAGCTGGAAACCCTGCACGTAGCGATGGAAATGGCAGTGTTCCTGTTCATCAAGCACTACGAAGCCTTGGGACTGACGGAAGGGAAGCAGGAAATGAAGCGGCTCCTAGGCCGCTGGGTGGCTCTGCTGAACGACGAAATGGTGGTAAAGGACTTCGTAAAGACAGGGAACCCCATACTGGACTGGGCGCAGGAGCGGTTTCAGGAGACTGCGGCCCCGGGACTCAGACGAGAAGGGGACTACATGCGACTGGAGCTCGAGGCACCGTACCAAGGCTTTAACGCCTATAGCTAAGCTGGAAAGAAATGTGTGGCATTTTGCTGGCACTGGGAGAGACTGCAGGGGTGGATTTGGAGACTTTGCGAGCGAGACTGAGGGAGAGAGGGCCGGATTCCATGCAGACTGCCAGTAGCGACTCAGTCTCACTCACAGCTTCAGTCCTGCACATTAGAGGCCAGTCTATGGTCCAGCAGCCTATCACCGGGGGTAGGTTTTGGCTCGCTTGGAATGGAGAAGCGTTCACAAGTCGCTGGGCTGAGGGTGTGAACGACACTTCCCAGCTGTACCAAGAAATCGAGTCCAGCCAGGACCTTGCCGCAGTACTCGAGGGCGTAGCAGGGCCGTATGCAGTCGTATTGGTGGACTGGAGAGACGCATGTGTCTATTTCGGTAGGGACTTGTTCGGACAAAGGAGCCTAATGATGTGGAGAGGGGATAGAGGAGTGGTGCTTTGCTCGGGAAGTGATGGGAAAGGGGAGTGGGAAGAGGTGGAAACTGGGCGGATATTCAGACTTAGCCTGCAGACGTATGAGCTAACTGCAGGGCCGTTCTTAGGGAACATTTCCAAGCCGTCTCTACTGCGATTTGCAGAAATTGCAGATAATTACTCGGAAGACTCTCTCCAGCAAGCGCTGACAATGAGCGTTAATAGGCTGTGTCGCCACTCCCATCTTGCCATACTCTTCTCAGGAGGTCTGGATTCCACGCTAGTCGCTGCCCTAGCTGCCCAGTCCCCGGCCTCTCCCTCTACTCTCTACCTCCTCAATGTCAGCTTTTCCCCAGACTCACCAGACCGCCTCACAGCTGTCTACTCCTATCGGCAGTTGGTGGGCCTGTACCCGAATAAAGCCTTTAAGCTGATCTGCATTGACCCCAGCAGTGCTGACATCACCTCCGCACAGCAGATTTTACCAGGACTGATATACCCCAAACACACCCAAATGGACATATCAATCACTGCAGCTCTGTGGTTCGCCTCCCGAGGCACAGGCCAAGTAGCGCAGTGTCCAGTCCTTACAGAGGCTTTCCCAGACTTATTTGAAGGCAATGAGGGCAAAGAGCTCGTAGCCCACCAATCCAGCGACTTCGGTCTCTCCACCCGCGAGCTGCCCTTCCTGCCTCCGCACTCCTACCTTTCCAGTGCCTTCGAAAGCTACCCTGGCCGCGTGATTTTGAGCGGTCTGGGCGCTGATGAGCTGTGCGGCGGCTACTCTCGGTACCGCACCGCCTACCAATCTAGCGAAGACAAGGGACTTACAGCCGCTATGACTGAGGACATCGACCGCCTCTGGGAGCGGAACCTAGGCAGAGACGACCGTGTCACCGCCTCCCACTCCCGTGAGTGTCTGTACCCTTTCCTCGCCCCTGAAGTCCTCACAACTCTCTCGAAACTGCCGCTCGCCCAGGTCTGCAACCTGAGTAGAGTCAGAGGCTGGGGAGACAAGCTGATTTTAAGGCAATTGGCACACAAATTGGGCCTTACTCTGGCTGCAGGCTTTGAAAAGCGAGCGATTCAGTTTGGCTCCAGAGCCGCTCAGCTCTACAACTGTCTGCAGGACAAGTCCAATCGAGAGTCGAAAGGGACTGATTTGGCGAGTAGGGGAGAGTTCTCGGAAGAGGACTTGACCTGGGCGGTGAGAAAGACGCTGTTGCGACTGTGCTATGAGGGGGGAAATGCACAGCAAGTGGCTTTACTCAGGGCACTAGTGGACCAAGGGAACTCGTTGTTGGTTAAAAGACAACTGATGAAAGGCCACTTTGGAGATCTGAAGGCGAAAATGAGGAAAACGCCGCTGTCGAAACTGGATAAAAAGCTGTCGGTGCATCCTTGGCAGGAAGTCCTGCTTTCGCTGCAGTTGAATCCCTCCATTGTAGGACTAGTCTAGTGCCTAACCTCAGTCTTTATAGCCGGAAAGTCTGCTATTTCCAGCAGAAGCGGTCTATTCGAAGGAGATTTAGGCACTTTTGGAGTTGAATCTGTCGACTTCTATTGACGCTACCTTGCCTTCTCTCTTGTTTCAGTTTCGTACTCGTCATATAAAATGCAACGCTTTGGGTCTTCGAAACCCATTTCAGCCTCCGAGTTAAACGAAGCCCGAGCTGCCCTACGTCTCCTAAAGGACCACATGAGGCAAGACCCGCCCCGCTACTTCTCCACCGCCCTCGACCCCGGCCCCTCCCAGCCTGCCTCCAACTTCCGCAAAGCATTCAAACCCTCCGTCCAAAGCCAGCCGCCCGAGCCCGCCAAGCCCATCAAGCACCAATACCGCCAGCCCACCAACATGGCCAAGGAAACCGAAGGCGGAGTCGCAGTTTAGTACGCTCTATGCAGTGACTTCGAATCTGCGATGGGTGCTGACCAGGGCGACGCAGGGCAGTTGCAGGAGTGTCCGGACTGCGGCCGGAAGTTTAACGCGGATGCCTTTGACAAGCATGCGCGAGTGTGCAAGAAGGTATTTGCGAGCAAGCGGAAAGTCTTTGACTCGAAGGAACAGAGAGAGGTGGAAGGGGCGCTCACTGCAGCTCCCTCGAGACCTGCTCCGGGCAGACGCATCAACCCTGCCATCCCGCCCAAGGGCATGAAGGAAAGCAAGGAAAGCAAAGCGTCTAAGTGGAAAATGCAGTCTGAGCAGTTCCGAGCCAATCTCCGTGCAGCTAAGTTATCTGAAGAGGGGGGACAGGCCTATGAGGACGCTACGAAGCAGGCCTCAGCCTACAATGCACAGGGCTTGACTCCCTGTGCGCACTGCGGAAGGTCGTTCAACGAGGAAGCAGCAGCCAGACACATCCCCATCTGCGCCAGAAAGGCCAAGGAAGCGCAGTTCAAAAAGGGAGGGAAGAAGAAATAGCACTAAGACCCAATCCGCCTTAAACCAGTGTCTCCAGTAGCCATCCCAGGCTGGAGAAGAATTGCCTAGGAATACATATGAAAGTCGGCATGGATGAGGACATCCCTGGACTGGTATACGCTTCAGGCAGACTGCGCTGTGCTCTGCAGCTCCACACGTCCCCAGACCCTTCCCACACGAAGAAACTGAGAGCCACTTTGCAAGGAAACGTCCCCACTCCCGAACTCACTCTCAACTCTCCTCTGCAAGACCGCCTAAAGAAGGCAATTCGCAAGGGAGTTCCCATCTCCTTAGTGCGAGACCTGATCCTGCAGCTCTGGAACCTGCCCTTGACTAGCCACACCTATGCGACAATTAGGGCGCAGCAGCACGCCACAGACACGTATGCAGCGGCAGTGCCCACGTTTTCCCTTGCAGAGCAGCTGCCGGAGGTAGTGACTGCGTTGCTGTCGGCTGAGGGAGTGGAGGCACTGAAGCGAGTGTTGTGGGCGGTCAATGACACTTGCTGCAGTGCCAGGTATTGTCCGCTGTTGCCCTGCGTAGTTGCGCTTTCTTTGCTGTTTCTAGCAGAAAGTGAAGCTTTTCTCCTTATCAGCGCCCTAGTAAAGCACTCCAACAGCGCTAACTCCAGCCTCAACCTCAACTGGCACTTCGTCTTTTCCCAGACCCAGCACCAGCGTCTCTACACAGTCGTCAGGGACTTCCTCCACAGCAAAGAAGCAAAATTGGTGGCTGGCTGGGAACGCAACGGAGTGGACGCTGCTGCAGTAGCGGAAGAACTCATAGGGTCTTTCTACCTGGCGGGACTGCACTGGAGCACACTGCAGCGGCTCTTTTGCTGCTACTTGAGTGAGGGCATGCGCGTCTTTCTCAGGTTCACTGTCGCTGTTTTCAAGAAATTGAAGGGACAAATACGCGATTTGGCCTCGACAAAGGACGTGGTGGCTGCGATTTCCCAGGCTTTAAGCAACCCGGTGACTGCAGAAATGGCCTTTAAAGCCGCCACAGGCCTATTTATGCCCAAAACCTTCCCCAAGTGGCAAGCTCACCTGCCCCTCCCCGACTCCATCCCACTGCAACTCAGTCCCACTCCCCTGCACAGCATAGTCCAGTCCTCTATCCTCAGCCAAAGGGACTTCCAACGACTATGGCAGGAGCTTTCCCCTCGCTTCCAATTAATGACCCCCGCTCTAGTGTACTGCAGCGACAGTGACGGCATCCATTTGCCCACATTACTGAGGAAAAGTAAGAAGCAGGGCTCCTGTCCCGGTATCTTTCTACTACTAAAGTCTCTGGATGAGTGGACTTTCGGAGTGTTTGTGGACTCCTGGCTGAGGGTAACAGAGGAGTTTGTGGGCGGGTATGACAGTTTTTTCTTCATACTGCACCCTAGAGACAGCATTTCGCACATCTGCACAGAAAACCACTTCGTGCTGCATGTGTCTGATAGTGACTTCACAGTGGGAGAAGGACCTCACGGGCCTGCACTGAGTCTAGATATGGCGCTGGTGAATGGATACAGTGCGAGAAGTGCGACGTTTGCCAATGAAGTGGTGTCCACAGGCTCCTTCGTGCTAAAGTCTTTGGAGTTGTTCGCACTTACAGCATAGTTAATTACCTAATTTGAGGGTGTTAGGGTGTAGACCTGGCTGTAAAGTCGTTTCGGGCCTGTTTGGTCCGGATTAATTGGTGTATTTCTAGGCGCAAATAACCACTGTGCACTCAACTAAACTTAGAGCTCTAGATAAAAAGCGAGTGACCGGTACCTTAGCTCCACCGCGACCTTCGCAACATGTCTGCAAAGCAAAGCCAAAGCAGCACTCCCCAGCATCGCAAACACCGCTTCAAAGCAAACCCCCGCAGTACTCAACTGCCACCACGGCTCTGTGCACTTCTCCAAAGTCCCACACACCTCTTCGCGAGTTCCTACTAACTTGTGAGTCGCGAGGCCGAGCACGAGGCCGAGTCCTGCGAGTTTGAGGAAGAGACAGATACGGAGTAGGACTTGCAGTCTGGACACGTGGTGGTTGCTGGAGTGGGTGCAGACGTGCAGGGCGTAGAAACCTGCTGTGCCTGCTAAGAAGGCTAGGCACAGGACATATAGGGTCAGGAGTATGTGGGGAGAGTACAGCAACAGCGAAACGGCTTCGCAGAGACTTAGGGCGAGCAAAACTGCACTTGCCTGCTTTATTAGGGATAAACCAGGCAGCGGCGTGATCGATAGAAAGGAGAAATCCCCTGTGGTCTTCTTCATATTGTATATCACTGCTCTGCTGTGGGCTGAGTCCAAGCTAGCCCTAGTTTCGTAGAAGTGCCACAACTCCACTAGGCTACTCTCGTGAGTGCACTAGCCTTGGCCTGAGCCAAACTTCTCCATACCAAGTGACAGAACTAGCACCCATTCCCAGACGCTACATACCAGCCATTCTAGCTGTAGCAGACAAGTCTATGCTTCCTAGCCAGTTCTAGTAGTTAATGGCCAAAGTCTTCTTCCGCTTCAGCGTGCAAACCATGCCAGGCACATCTGTGAAGGTGTCAGGGAACGTGGAGCCTCTAGGCAAGTGGACAGCTCGTAATGGGCTGGAGCTCTTTCCAGACCGCAACTGTCCGGGAGTGTGGCACTCCTCGCTCCCAATTGTTCTGCCTTTGGGGGTGGATATCGAGTACAAGTACGTTTTCTTCACTCAAGAGAGCATCGCCTGGGAGTCCCGCCTCCGCAACCGGCACTTCAAGGTCGAGCACAAACACATGACCATGGAAGACTCCGCCGAATCGCCCATGTCTCGCATAATAATCCAAGAGGAAGACGCAGCCGCAGTCAGCGAAGAGCCCATGAAAAGCGTCGACGAATCAGTGAAATTCAGCGTAACTGACTCACTGATAATCATCTCAATGATGCTGCCTGTGAAGGTCACTAGGAACTTGGACTATAGTCCTGGCAATGGACAGAAGTGGAACTTTGAACTGATTAATGGCTTGTGGCTGCCGGTGCTGTATAGGATTGCGATGAAGGAGAAAATTAAGTTCAAGTGGGTGGGGTGGCCGCATATTTGGGTGGAGGATGAACAGGAGCAGGAAGAGTTATCCTCGATTCTCCTGGATAACTACAACTGCGTGCCTCTCTTTATTCCTCAAGACTTGCTCCAGAAACACATCCTTTTCTGCAACGGCGTCCTTTTCCGTCTCTTCCACAATATCATCGAAACCAACCCAGATACTATCCCCCAGTACAGTCACAAGCTGTGGGAAGCCTACACTCACGTGAACTCCCGCTTCGCCGACAAAGTCGTGGAACTGCACAATAACCGAGAAATCATCTGGGTGCACGACTACCAACTCTTGCTTTTGCCCAGCTTCATCAGTCGCAGAGCTCGAGAAACGCTCAATATCGGCCTTTATCTGCACGTGCCGTTCCCAAGTTCAGAGGTGTACCGGGTGCTACCGCATAGAGATGCACTGCTGCATGCTATGCTCTGCTGCGATATCATCGGCTTCCACTCCTTCGAGTACGCCCGCCACTTCATCACTTGCTGCAAGCGGACTTTGGGTATCGACCACATGTGCAGGCCAGGCGGCTACCTGGCTCTCGAGTTCTACGGTAGGAACATTATGGTCAGAGTCGGCCACTTGTCAGTGGAGCCCAGCGTTATCACTGACTTCATAGACGATGACGACCATAAGAGACTTGTCAGTTCCCTGCAGCAGAAGTACTACGGGAAAAAGGTACTCGTGGGAATCGACCCACTGCACCGATTGTCAGGCATTACGCTCAAACTGCATGCTTTCCGGGAAATGATGTCGAAAGTGCCCGAGGACAATGTGGTGCTTATCCAAATCTGCTTCCCTGCAAAGACCAGTGGAGAGGAGGAAGACAAGCAGGTGCAGCAGGAAATCTCCTCCCTGTGTGCGGAAATCAACTCCGAGTTCGCCAGAGAAGTGGTGGAGTACGTGGAAAAGAACATTTCCAGTTCAGAGCGATACGCCTACTTACTCATAGCAGACGCTATAGTCAACACCTCAGTCCGCGACGGTCTTTGTCTCATCCCTTTCGAGTACTTCCTACTGCGCGGGGAAAGAGCAGGCAGTGCCATTGTGTCTGAATTCGCAGGGACGAGCCGTGCTTTGCGCAGTATTAACCGTGTGAACCCCTTCGACCGGTCTGAACTGGTTAATGCCATGCTGGATGTGGTCATCAAACAGCAGAACTTCACGGACAAGATGCAGCGGGACTTGAACTACATTCATGAACATACGACTTTGCGCTGGGCGCAGAACTTTCTGACGGATTTGAAGAGGGCGAGGAAGGACACGCATCATTTCCAGTATGTGGCGCATGGGATGGGGGACAAGCTGAAGGTCATTGGTCTGCCCAAGCACTTTGGACACTTGCGGGAGGATGAGGTCCTAAAGGCTTACAGAAGCTCCAAAAACCGAGTCCTAATCTTCGACCACGAAGGCACTCTCGGCACTCTCTTGAAGGATAAAAACAACGACAAGCTCAAGTTCCCTAGCGACAAAAACCTCGAATGTCTCGCAGAACTGTGCAGAGACGGCGCCAACTCTGTCTTTATCCTGACTGGCCGAGAGCGCTTTGTCCTCGAAACACTGTATGGAGCGATTCGAGACCTGGGCCTAGCGGCGGAATACGGCGCCTATGTGAAGTGGAACGGAGGGGAAACCGGGTGGAGAGCATATGGCAGTGTGGGCGGCCTGTGGAAAGAAACCGCTGCGGACATAATCAACGCCTACGTAGCGCGGACCGAAGGCGCAGTGTGCGAGTTCAAAGACAGCACAGTGACTTTCCAGTACAAAAACGCAGAACTCTACTTCGGCGCCTGGCAAGCCAAGGAGCTGTCCGCCCACCTGGAAATGCTGCTGAAGCAATTTATGAACGAGTGTGAAATCTCGCCGGGACTCAATAGTGTGGAGGTCAAGCCGAGAGGCATCAATAAAGGCACCTGTGTCCATCGGATTCTGCAAAGTATATATGAGAAAAAGGGACCCATCGACTTCGTGCTCTGTATTGGAGACGACAAATCGGACGAAGAGATGTTCAAAACCATTAAAAACCTGAAGAAGGCTGGATCGAGTCTATTCGCTGGGAAGTATATTTTCAACAGCTTCGTAGCGACTGTAGGCCGCAAGCCCTCCGCAGCGAAGTCCTACGTCACCGATGACTTGGAAGTCACCAAACTTCTCGAAATCCTGAAAAGCTCTCAGAGGCCAAGGACCAGTTCCCGGGAATTCCAGCAAACAACTGTAGTGCCGATATCTGTGATAGAGAGACCTGTGTACCGCCACTCGACTTACGCAGAGGTCTTAAGTCCTGAAAACTCCGAAGAAGACCTGCCATCCTCGCCTACTGGACTATTCGTAGTCAAAAGAAGACACCGCAGAGAGCCCATTGACTAGCATAGTCTCTAACCAGTCCACGCGCTAATCTGGAAAGCCACATAGGTAATGGGTATAAAATGTGGCTGTGGCTGGTACCAGTTGCCCTAGCAGTCAGTCCTAACTGTCCCCTCTTCACTTGCGACGTACTGCCTCAAGACATGTGTGCGAACATTACCAGCCTCGAAGACAAGACCGTCAGTCTGAACTCACTGGGCTGCAGTCCACTCAGATGCTGTGACCTCACGAATATCACCAAGGCACTGGCGGAACAGAGACTGGATTCCTTCAGTTGTGACCCGTTTCCGGGGACGATTCCCAGCTACGGGGACCCTTCAGGACAGTGTCCTCTTCGCAGGTCGCAGAGGAACTTGGTGGAAGGCTACCATCCGAAGGAGTGTCAAAGCAACCTGGACTGCAAGCTGGCTGACGGCTCTTTCTTAACTTGCACCTGCGGAATGACTCGCTTCAAAGTCTGTCAGCCTGATATCAACGACGAAATTTATATCGGCTTCTGGGACTACTGTTCGAAGAACGAAAACAGACTGACGGACACGGTGCGGTACATGTGGGGGTACTACTATATCAACTTTGTGGTTATGATGAGTGCGCCCACTTGCGCGGATGATGTGCTCATACAGCTTTGGATGCTTTTGGGAGCGTTTGGAAGCCGGATTCGGGGCAGTTTGGTCGTTTTAACGATTTTTCTGCTGCAGTAATAGCGGAATTCCATACTATTGGGGTCTAGTTTTGAACCCAATTTCCCAAACACCCTCATATCACCTCCTATAGATATACAAAACGTCCTTTAGGTAGGGACTTAACTGCGGCTGGGAGTCTTCCAGGAGTACCACTTCTGCATCGGCCGGAACCGCAGCGACTTCCCATGCTTCACCTGTATATGCACTTCCCAGTCCATGTTGTTTCGAGAGGAAAACGAACACACAGGACAGTGAAATACGAACTTGCGGCCTTTTTCACTGTCTAAAGCCTCGTCCAACACGTCTGCAGAGCCCACTCGGTAGTACCTGCCGTTTGGTCCTTGCAGGAAGGGCATTACTGTCTGTCCGTGCTCGTTGATTGTGCACAGGTGAGTGGTCAGCTCGTGTGCTCGGAGGGCTTTTTCAGTGAGGAACTTCATAGTGCACTGGCGACAGCGAGTGTTGGGCTTGGCACTGTGTCTGCGCTGGTGCTCTTGGAACTTGTCATGTCTGCGAAAGCCCTTGCCGCAGTCTCCGCAGTAGTACCGCTCGTTTGCTTCCGTCCTTCTCACCATTATAAGCCCCTCTGGTACTAGCCCTTAGCGGGAGAGAGGGGAATGGTGGGTAGCAATGTGGACTATTTCACTAGTTACTACAGGGTGAGTTAGGAGGGAGTGAGGGAGATTTGTTGCAGCTTCCTCTAGCTGGGATTCGGTACCTGTTGAAAGTGTCTACGCGTATCGACTGAAGTGAAAACAGCCAAATCGCGCAGAAACAGCCGCCAGACTGAAACCCGATTGCTCTGTGTAAGCATTGATAGAGGTTACTACATCGAAGGCACTGGTTTCGGGAGTGGGGACTTAGTGGGTCCAGAGGTGACGGCTGAGGTCTGACTGACCACCCCTTTATCATATTTATCTATAGAAATATCCCTAACACCCTAAACTCCTGTATACCCTTAGCAAACATATGCCACAATCCACCACTTCCTACTTGCTTTCACATCAGTCTCCTCGACTTTGGTCTCTTTCATACGATTATAGGGATGGTGGAGGCACCCCTCAGCCTGCACCCCAGCAGCCATTTGTAACCTTATGTTAGTAAGGTGTGTACTCGGACTACTGCTCCTGCAGGCCGCGCTCAGTTTCGGTGGCTTCGACTTCACAGGTGACGACGGCACCATATACCATGTGGACGAGGTAGGAGAGGAGGTGCGGGCGGAGCTAGAGGCCAATGGCTGTGATGTGGACTGCACGGAGATGTGTTGGTACTTGGCAGATGGGGATATGTTTATCAAGTGTGCGGGGTTTTGTGGGTGTGAGGAACTCATTGAGGAAAAGGTGGAGGAAATCGTTACGGAGAGGTCAGGACCAGCGAAAGAGCCTGATGATGAAATTGTGCTCAGAGCGAGGAGGTCAGGACCGGCTAAAGAGCCTGATGATGAAATTGTGCTCAGAGCGAGGAGGTCAGGACCGGCTAAAGAGCCTGATGATGAAATCGTCCTCCGTGGTTCAGTTAATCCCCACAAGTCCTGGAAAACCCAACTTCCCACTACCCATAAAGCTTGGAAAACAGCTCCAACAGGCAATCCAGCCCTACTGTCCTCCAAGCCTGAAGAACCTGAAGCTGAGCCCACAGCTGCTTACGGAGATTGCAGCATCGACTGCTCTAAGCTCTGCGCGACTGCTTCAGACTTCTGTTTGGGAAAGTGCAGTGAGCGCTTCTGTGCGACTAGAGGGTGGAAGCTTTGGGAGTACCTCGGCACTCTGGGGTTCCTGGGCATTGCAGCTGTGGGTGTGAGTTACTTCCTTAGCGGTCTGAAGGCGAAGAAGACTGGGTATCTGCTGGAAGACAGCACTCACAGGCTTTAACTCTCTAGGAATCTACATGAACTTCGCTAATTGCTCTTATCCAAATGCTTTTCATAAAGAAATCGCTGTGAAAGACTTCATTTCGGTCGTTAGTAAGGCTCCTGGAAAAGCACTTCCAAGAGCAGGAACTCTAACCTGTAGAATTCGCTTCAAACTGCAATTGGCAGCTAGAGCCAGTCGTGCAGAGGGCGGAGGACGACACCTACTGCAGCTGTACAGGCAAATGGCACGCAAGGAGCAGGACCACTTGACAAAGGTGCGGAAATACCCTGCCAGTGCCCTCTACAAGCAGGAAATCAGCACTGGACTCCACGCTTAGTCGCTTCCTTAGGGTACAGATGTATATACGTCACAGCCTACTGCTAGCTAAGACTTTGCTGGAAGACATAGCATGTGGCAGTACTCTGAAATGCAAGGATATCTCCAAATAGGCGGTGAAGAGAGCTGAAACAATGACATTCAACAAGGTCTACTTCCGCTGCATTCCTGCAAGTCCGCGTATTTAACCTAAGGATTAAATATAAATGCAATCCCATGAATCGAAACTGTGCTGTTGAAAGTTGCATTCCGGATTGCACCAACCGTCTCCTAACGCTAACCACGAGCAACAATCTCCACCATCCCAATTGTTCTGTAAATTGCAGCATGCCCAATCGAGGTAGCCGTTTCCAATCAAACTGGGGTCGCATTCTTCCTGGCTTTCTGCGCTTTCATTCAGAGCCTCGCTTTTCTCCAGTCTTTCCTTCACACTCATGCTCATCCCGAGGCACACACACAGAGCCAATACAAGCAGCTTCGTCATTATAGACAGGCTCACAGGGCCGATTAAATAGGCAATAACGACTAACTATAGACGTTACGGGGGAAATGATGAGGCTTCAAATTCTCGCTGCTAAGGCTGCAGGACACAACGGGGAGAGCTACCTACTGCAGATAAGAGCACTTCGGTAAAAGTTCATTTAGATTCCTGTTAGGGCTGTCTTCAGTCTTCTTCGCTTCAGACACCCACAGCTGCAGACCCAACGATCTCCACATGCCTAGGTACTCCCACAGCTTCCACCCTCTAGAAGCACTCACTGTACTTGTCCAAACAGGAGTCTGAAGCAGTCGCGCTTAGAATAGTCGAGGCTGCAATCCGAATGCAACTGAACGCTCGGCTTCAAGTTCTTCTGGCTTGGAAGACAGTGATTGTCTGCTAGTTTTCCAGGCTTTATGAGTAGGGAAGTTTACTTGTGGGGATTTACTCAACCACGGAACGATTTCATCCTTTTAGCCGGTCCTGCAATTCCATCATAAAGTTCTTTCGCTCTCCGTGACGATTTCCTCAATGAGTTCCTCACACCACACAATTCCTTACTTGATAAACATCTCCCATCTGCCAAGTACCAGCACATCTCCATACAGTCAACCTCACAGCACTGGCTTCCCGCATCATCCAATCTCTCCGCTCCCACCTAACCCCCTCGCAACAGGGTATATCGTGCCAAAGTCGAAGCCACCGAAATTGAGTGTTGTCTGCAGGAGCAGTAGTCCGAGCACACACTAACATAAGTTTGCAAATCGATGCCGGGGTGTAGGCTGAGAGTGGCCCTCCACCTTCCTTATAACGAATGAAGGGGACTGATGTGAAGGAAATCGGAGAAGAAGTGGTGGATTGTGGTATATGTGGACAGTCCTTCGATAGCGAAACCGACCTCACCTCTGGACCCACTAAGTCCCTACTCCCGAAACCAGCGACTTCAACTGCAGCAAACTCTACAAATGCTTGTTCAGAGCAGTATATTAATCGGGTCTCAGTCCTGGCGGCTGTTTCTGTGCGATTTGTAGTTTTCACTCGGTAGATTTCGAAAACAGCCAAGCCGACCCTTCCAAACCCCCAGCCTCCGAAAGCCAAGACTTCTACATCTCCTAACTCTCTCTCCAGTCCGCCCCGGGCGAGTTCCACACCGACCGCAGTCTGGACGCCCAAGAAAACCCCGTGAACGAGCCCGAAGCCAGCGAACAGCCCTCCAA